>WNFO01020056.1_pt1 | contig 12213 bp, 6 predicted proteins | sample 5400251 | NCBI WGS metagenome assembly WNFO01 (sample SAMN13153354, study PRJNA577476) | soil metagenome | isolation source: 100 cm saprolite under Madrone tree | place: USA:California | collected 2016-06-14
CCGTCGGCGATGGCACATGCACCCCCCTGATGCCAGAGCTCGCAACTCTGATCATCCACGCCTCTCAAGATGGCAAGTCGATTCTTTATCTGACTGCCTCTCACGGAGAGACGAGCATTTACCGTCAGCCTTGGCATGACGGAAAACTCGGCGGCGCGGCTCAAGTGGCGATCAAGCTGCCTTTTGCATTCCGGCAGGGTTACAGCGGCAATGCCTACGATTTCTCCAAAGACCTCTCCACCATCGTCTATGCGCGCCCCGGCGGCCAAGCTGATCTCTATCTTTCAAGCCAGAGATAAAGGTGTAGGGGACGTATGGCGTACCGGTGACCACGCTAGGTGAACGAGTCCGCCCGTTTGTCCTGCGCGTACTGATCTTAGTACCTGCGTAATATCGCCTCTCGCATCGAGACATATTATGGTTTGCGAATGATCGCGCGATTATTTGTCTTCTTCTTACTTGCCGCTGTGTCCCCGGCTCAGCAGACATCAACTGCCAATCCGCCAAAGTCCGAGGCAGATTCTGCAGGGCCCGTGCTGCCGGTCATTGACCCCAACGCCTGTCCCTTTGAAGGATGCACATTTGGGAAATGGAAGGTCACGAAAGAATCCGCAATGTATTCCACATGGCAGGGAGGCCGCACGGAAGCCGGCAAGCTCCACCCGGGAGAAGAGGTAGTCGCTCTCACCGGTGTGCACATAACCCTTAAGCCCGACAGGATCTCAGTGAGAAAGCCTATTCCCGACCTCGAAGTAGAGCCTGGCGACGTGATTCTCCGTTATATGTACGTCGGAGAGGGCTTCGCGAACATATGGGCCAAAGGACATTGGCACAAGGAACACGATTGCAGTTTCGTCACTGAAAAAGACGGTATGGGATGTATGAAGAATTGCTCCGCAGTCGTAGCCGAATCCGGTGCCAAGGAGTGGTGGGTTCAGGTTAAAACCTCGGGTGGCGTCCTCGGTTGGGTGTTGGTTCAAGACAATTTCGCCGGCATGGATTCGCTAGCCAGCCTGAATTCCTCACGACACGTGCTTCTTTCCAGGTAGCGTGTAATTCTCACTCTTCGTTCTGCCCGCCCGCCTCCTGCTGGGGAGGCAAGTCGAGCCGCAATTCCGGCAGACCAGCCCCGCCAAGCTGATGATTCAGAGCCGGGATATCTGCGGTCTTGAGTTCATCCCAACGCTTCTGTCCAACTGCCAACTCGTTTTCAATTTTGGTGAATGCGTCTTGCTGCGCAGCCGTCGGCGAAGCATCGGCCTTTTCAACTTCCTTGTATAGGGCGATCACGGTGCTGTTGTTTGCGCTAAGCGCAGGTTCAGACGATGCTGCGGAGTCTTTCGATCCATCGAGCAATACTGAGATTTTGCTATCCAGAGTCTTGACTGAGTTTTGCAACGGGCCAGTCGCTGTGACCTTCTCGAGCTGTTCGTGAATGGAACGCCCCTGCGAAACCAATTCAGAACTCCGCGTGATGGCGGAAGCAAGTTGCATTTCGAGATCGAACTTTTTCTGCAGCCCTGCCTGGGAGGTCTTCACCCGCGGATCCATCTTTACTGTGAGCGCGGTGGAATAGTTTTGCCCATTAGCTTTCAGGCTTATAGTGTATTGTCCGGGCAGAGCAGTAGGCCCCAGCGGATATCGAGGCGTGTTGTGGGGAACTGCGGCAATTGGGTATTCGTGCTCGGTCGAGAATGGAGTCGGGTAGCGCAGGTCCCAAATCCAGCGATGCATTCCGGCATCGGCTGTGAGTGTTTTCGCAGTGCTGAGCCAATATAGAGGTATCAACTGCTTCTCTAGTTCGGCCTGGGTTTGTTCCGGCTTATCTTCGCTCGAGTAGCGGCGCACGAGTTTTCCCTGTGCATCCAGAATCTCGAGCGTCACCGGTCCCAAAGCTGGCTTGGTCAGAAAGTAGTCGAGGGTCGCGCCATCTGGTGGGTTCTCGCCCGCAGGTTCATCCGCCGGAAGCGGTGTATCCGTGTTAGCGTCGCGTCGGATGCGGTAGGCGATAGCGGGCTCAAAGAGGTGCGCCTCACTAAGATGGGTTTCGGGATTGGCCATGGCAGGATTAAGCTGCCGCAGCGGAGTAATATCGTCAAGAATCCAGAACGAGCGCCCGTGAGTGGCCACGATCAGGTCATTGTCATGGATCCACAAATCGCGCATCGAAGTGTGCGGCAGGTTCAACTGCAACGACTGCCACAGATCGCCATCATCAAATGAAGCCCAAACCGCATTTTCGGTTCCTGCAAATAGCAGCCCCTTTCGGACCGGATCTTCGCGCACGGTATCAACGGGAGCATTGTCGGGCAGTCCGTTGGTAATTGCCTGCCAGGTCTTTCCGCCATCGCGCGTGCGGTAAATGTAAGGACGAAGATCGTCAATGCGAAGACGGCTTACTGATACATAAGCGGTGTCGTCATCAAAGTGTGACGCACTGATTTGCGTCACCTTGCTCCAGGGCGTTAGCTCCGGCGGAGTTATGTCCTTCCAATTTTTGCCGCCATCTCGCGTGAGCCATAGCAGCCCGTCATCCGTTCCTGCCCAAAGCGTGTTTGCGCTTTGAAATGACGGAGCAAGCGAATAAATCACGCCGCGTTGTTTTTCTGTTTTCGGATTGAGCCCCGCCTGGTCTCCCACACTCCGCGGAACTCCCGGATGTTCCCGCGTCAGATCACCACTGATTGGTTGCCACGTGCGGCCGCCGTCGCGTGTCGCAAAAAGCACGTTCGTCGCGTAATAAAGCAGATGCGGATCAACCGGCGAAAACATTAGCGGTTCCGTCCGGTCCGCACGATACTTTCCGCGCACCGGAATCGGCGTGACGTTCTCAACCTGGCCTGTGCTCCAGTGGAAGCGGGAGACCTCACTTCTCCCGGCACCATAAATAATGTCATTGTCTAGCGGGTCTGGCGCAACGTAGCCATACTCGATCACTCCGACGGGATGCCAATCACGGAAAGTGATCTCGCCATTGTTACCCCGGCTGGAAATACACACCGAGCCACTTTCCTGCTGCGCTCCACAAACTTCATACGGAAACGTATTGGTGGTGATCACGTGATATAGCTGCGCCGTCGGCTGGTTGTACCAGGAGCTCCAGCTCTCGCCGCCATTCACCGTTATGATTGCGCCCTGGTCGGAAACCAGCAGAATGATTTTCGGATCGTTGGGGTTGACCCATAAGTTCTGATAATCGTCTCCGCCTGGCGCGCCACGAATACTCGCCCAGGTTTTACCACCATCTGTTGATCGCGCAGTGACAATGCCCGTGCTGTAAACCACGTCGGGATTTTTCGGGTCCACCCGCGCGATTGGCAGATCGCCCCCGCCAATTTTCATCGCCGCCCGCGGGTCGCTGGTGATGCGAGTCCAACTCTCCCCGGCATCATCTGACCGAAAAAAGCCCAAGCCATCGTCGGTCGCATAATTCGTGGGCTTTGTTGTCGAGACCGTAGCGTAGAGGCGGCTGGTCTGACTGGGAGCGATGGCGATGTTGATCTGTACTAGATCATCGGGCAAACCCTTGGTTAATTTTCGCCACGTGTTGCCACCGTCGGTGGATTTGAAGAGTCCGCCAGTGGTTCCCGCGAACCCGTTATTGTCTTCCCAGGGTCCCAGCCGCGACTGCCACATTCCCGCATAGATCACATCTGGATTCGATGGATCCATCTCCACATCCGAGCCGCCGGTGTTTTCATCTTTGTAGAGGACCTTCTGCCAGGTCGCGGCGCCATCGGTAGAGCGAAAAATTCCGCGCTCCGGATTTGCCCCGTAAGGATGGCCGAGCACTGCTGCGAATACCCGGTTAGGATCACGCGGATCAATCGCCAGCGCCGGAATTTGTTGGCCATCGCGCAGCCCCAGGTGTGTCCAGGTCTTGCCGGCATCGGTGGACTTGTAGATTCCATCGCCGACAGACAGATCAGGCCGCTGCAGTCCCTCACCACTCGCCACATAAATGATCTCGGGATTGGACGGAGCAACCGCAATCGCTCCGATGGATTGCGTGGGCTGTTGATCGAAAACCGGATTCCAGGTGCGGCCATAGTCGTCCGATTTCCAGACTCCGGCATCAACCGCACCGATATAAAACACGTTTGCCTGGCTGGGTACGCCCGCCACAGCGCGCGTCCTCCCACCGCGGAAGGGCCCGATCATGCGCCAGCGCATACCCTGGTACAAATTCTCGGAGTATTGCTGGGCGGTAGCAATGGCCCCCAACAACAGAACAAATGCACACGCCAACGCAGGCAGTAAACGACGACAAAGTCGATTCACGAAAGTCTCCCTGGAGAATTGAACCGAGTGATGATCTCAACATCGGCACGCGAATAGCAAGTCCGCCGATCGCTGACCGTCCGGTACGCGAACTCCATCGGCGTGCACTATAATGCTCGTTTTCTTGACCCAAGCTCACTCGCACCCGAGGAATCCATGGTTCTGAATCGCCCCCGCATGATTTCCATCTTCGTATCGCCCCTTCTTGTACTCTGGCTCGCTCAATCATTGCCTGCGCAGGCCCCGCCAGCGCCCAGCACCTACCCGCAGTATCCCAGCGAGACGCCTGCTAACTTACAGCCGGCGATGGATACCTGGGACTACACCCGGCGCGAAGAAATGATTCCCATGCGCGATGGCGTCAAGCTGCACACAGTGATTCTCGTTCCCAAGGGCGCGCAGCACGCACCCATCCTGCTTACACGTACCCCCTATGACGCAAACGTCCTAACGGGTCATGCCCAGAGCTCGCATCTCGGCCCCATTCTCTATGGATACGACAATGCCACCGACGTAATCGTCGCGGGCGGCTACATTCGCGTGGTGCAGGACGTCCGCGGAAAATACGGTTCCGAAGGCGACTACGTGATGAATCGCCCACTACACGGCCCGCAAAACCCGACGCCGGTTGATCATGCCACCGATACGTACGACACCATTGACTGGCTGGTCAAAAATATTTCCGCGAGCAACGGCAAGGTCGGCATCCTGGGTATTTCGTATGACGGATTCTTGCCGCTAATGGCGCTGGTGAATCCGCATCCCGCACTCAAAGTTTCGGTTCCTATGAATCCCATGGTTGACGGCTGGATGGGTGACGACTGGTTCCACAACGGCGCATTCCGCGCGCAGAACATGCCGTACATTTACGAGCAAGAGGCGACCCGTAAAAACGAAGCCAAGTGGTGGACCAGCAACTTTGACGACTACGATTTGTACATACAGACGGTATCGGCGGGAGAACTCGGACGCCGCCACGGTCTGGAACAGGTTGGATTTTGGAAGAAGATCCTCGATCACCCTAACTACGACTCGTTCTGGCGAGATCAAGCGGTGGACAAAATACTCGCCGACCAACCGCTAAAGGTTCCAGTCATGCTTGTACACAGTCTGTGGGACCAGGAAGACATCTACGGAGCGCTTGCCGTTTACAAAGCGATCAAACCGAAGGATACGAGCAATGACAAAGTCTTCCTGGTCCTTGGACCTTGGCACCACGGCCAGGAAATCGAAGACGGTAGCTCGCTTGGCGCCTTGAGTTTCGGCAGCGACACTGGCGCTTACTTTCGCCAACACGTCCTGCGGCCGTTTCTCGACCACTATCTCAAGGACGATGCGCCCAAGGCCGATGTCGCGCCGGTCACCGCATTTGAGACCGGAACCAACACCTGGCGCCGTCTTCCTGGGTGGCCTTCGGGATGCGAGAGCGGCTGCACTCTGAAACCTGCTCCGCTCTATCTCACCGCGGGCCTGAAGCTAAGTTTCACCGAGCCGAAGCGTGGCGATGTGGCATTCGATGAATATGTCTCTGATCCCGCGAAGCCGGTGCCGTACCGCGCCCGCCCGAGCCAGCCAGTTGGCTACAGCGGCCGCTTTACGTGGCCGCAGTGGCTGGTGGACGACCAGCGCGAAGCCTCCGGTCGCCCAGACGTTCTCGTATTCAATTCCGAGGTTCTAACTGCACCGGCCGATTGCGAATCTCGTCGCCTCCACCAGTGGAAGCGACTCCGATTGGGTTGTCAAAGTGATTGACGTTTATCCGGACGAAGTTGCGGGAGATGAGCAAATGGGCGGCTATCAACTTATGGTCTCCGCCGACATTTTCCGTGGCCGCTTTCGTGAGAGCCTGGAAACCCCCAAAGCGATCGCGTCGGACAAACCTTTGCTCTATCGGTTCGCGCTACCCGCTGCGAATCATGTTTTTCTTCCCGGTCATCACATCATGGTCCAGATTCAATCGAGTTGGTTTCCGCTATACGACCGAAATCCCCAGACCTTCGTGCCGTCAATTTTCTGGGCAAAGTCGACTGACTATCGTAAAGCCACCCAGCGCATCTATCACTCGCCCGGCCAGGCAAGCTTTGTAGAGTTACCATTAGTCAAAACTCCCTAACCAAACATGCAGGGGGGACGCCCTCGTCTGCCCCGCTTTCGTCGAAGTCGAGAGCGTAAGCTTTTTGGAAGCTAGCCGTGGCCCCGCGCCTCCATGGGGGCCCGTGCCCACCCCAGACGAGGGCGTCTGGGGCTACATGAGGCCTTTCCCCACGTGACTAAAGTGACCTGCAAGCCACACCCCGATTCGACCTATAATCCGGAAAAGCCCAATTCGCTAGATATATGTCCGAAAATCGCGTCGAAGAGATTGTCCGCAGCGCCGTTGCGCAAGCACTGGAGCGTCAGCTCTCGTCCCTGCGCGAAACCGTAGTGCAGGAAGTTCTGCGCGAGATCGGGTCCACGCTGGCCGGCAAATCCGGGCAGGGAAGCGGTACCGCAGCTCTCCAGAAGGCGGTTTCGGCCATTCAGTCGGGAACCACTCAGAAGGAGATCCTGCGCGCCCTTCTCGACAACACGGCCCTTTACAGTGGCCGCGCGGCATTGTTCGTAGTTAAGGGTGGCTCGGCAACGGGCTGGCAAGGCACCGGATTTTCTAACAATGACGCCATCAAAGATTTTGCGCTAGATATTAATTCCAGGCTGACCGCGCGCGTGATGCAATCACGCATCGCAGAGACCGGCACGGCGTCTGATTTCGACTCACACTTCGCGTCAATGTTCGGAGCTCCGGCAGACGGCAATGTTGTACTGCTTCCACTCTTGCTCAAAGATAAAATCTCCGCCCTGGTTTATGCCGACCCCGGAACCCAAGGCGGAGTATTCGATTCCGCCGCTCTCGATGTCATCGTCCGGGCAACGAGTGCTTGGCTGGAAGCGATCTCGCAAAGGAAGCAAGCCCACAAAGATGGAAGCGCCGAGCCTGAAGCCATGCACTCTGCTCCGGCTGCGAACGACCCTTTCGCCTCGCACGCACCTTTACATACCAAAGCTCAACACGCTGAAGCCGAGCCTGTAGCAATGTCCGCCGCGGCGGCGTGGGGCGGACCCACAACAACCCTCACCGGCGAAGATGGCGAGCTCCATCGCAAGGCACAGCGCTTTGCCCGCTTGCTGATGGACGAAATCAAGCTTTACAATCAGGCCAAAGTTTCTGAAGGCCGCAAGCACAAAGATTTGTACGATCGCCTGAAGGAAGATATTGAAAAGAGCCGGACGACGTACCAAAAGCGCTATGGCAATTCAGCCGCCGGCGCGGCAGACTATTTCAATCAGGAGCTGATTCGCAGTCTTGCGGAAGACGATGTTTCTCTCCTGGGCAGCAATTTTCGGCGATAATTAGAAGACGTGGTGGGGCATTTTCGCAGGTTCCTTTCGTTAGCGGTGATTCTGACCGCATTGGTGTGCTCCGCCGCCTTGGTTGTGGCGCAAACTTCCGATGCGCAGCCCAACCCCACTCGAAAACCAGCAGAATCCAAGCCAACTCCGGGTGCCCCGTCCTTGTCTCCCCGTTCTTTGGGGAGACAGGGCGGGGATGTCCGGTCTCCATCGAAGAAAGGGCCGAGTACTGCATCCCGCGCCAAAGGTGCAAAGAAGCCTGCTCGCACGACAGCAAGGTCGCGAAAGAACTCTCCTCGGTTCCGGCGAATTCATCAGGCCTTCGTCGCGTCGGCCACACTGAAGCCGATGGCGCGCCAACTTCTGCAAGACCGGACTCCTCCCGCCTACGCCGGCGTTGAAGCATTCGCGCGGAAACACAGCGCTGAAGATGCCGGTTCGCTAGCCTGGCTAGCTGTTGGGTATGCGCATTTTCTGGATCACGATTATGCGAAGGCGATTGATCCTCTCAGCCGTGCCAAACCTCACGCCGGAGACATTGGCGATTACGCCGCCTACTACCTCGCTGCCTCCTACCAACAAAGTGGACGCACACCCGAAGCCGTCGCCGCACTGAGCACCTTCGACGAAAATTTCCCGCAATCCTTGCTGATACGTGACGCGCACGTGCTCTACGCCAATGCGCTGCTGGCTGATAATCGTCCTAAAGACGCCGTTGCCTTATTGGAGAAAGACCGTGAGCCGATAAGGGCTGACTTGGAGCTCGTGTTGGGACGCGCCTACACCGCAGCCGGAGATCCAGCCAAGGCGGTCGCCGTGCTGCGGCACTTATATTTCAATTTGCCTCTGAGCTTTGAAGCGACAGTTGCTGAGTCGGAGTTACAGAAATTATCGGCGACTCCCGGCGTCCAGCCTCCAAGCTTCGGAGACCGCAAGACGCGCGCAGATCTTCTCGCCCGTGCCAAACGTTTTCCCGAGGCTTCCAGCCTATACCGCGACTTGCTGCGAGAGGCTTCGGCTGCCGACAAACCCGGAATTCAGCTTGGACTCGCCGAGTCTCTACACCACATGGGCCAGGCCCGGGAAGCCAAACAGCTTCTCGACTCCCTTCCCATCACCTCGCCAGAAATAGCCGCCCAGCGTTTGTACGACATCGGCGAAATGCAACGCGCTTTAAACAACGACGACGACTTCCTGCGCACCGTCGGGGAAATGCGTCAAACTGCCCCGACCAGCCCTTGGCTGGAACAGGCGCTTCTGTATGCGGGGAACATATATCTTCTTCGCCGCGATTATGACAAGGCCATAGACGCCTATCGCGAGATTGCCCAGCGTTTTCCCCACGGACCTCGTGCTCCGTACGCAAACTGGAAAGCTGCATGGCTAAGCCTCCGACAAGGACGCAAGCCAGAAGCGATAAACGGGTTCGAGGCGCAGATAGCGCTCTATCCCGATTCAACCGAAGTTCCTGCGGCGCTTTACTGGCGCGGTCGCCTGGCCGAGGAAGACGGCGACTCCGCCATGGCCAACGCTTTTTATCAGAAGATCTCTGAACGCTTCCGCAACTATTATTACGGTCCGCTAGCTCGGGAGCGCGCGAGCAAACTGAAAACCGCAGATGGTCCATCTCATTACGCAATTCTTGATCACGTTCCGCCCATCAGCGCAGAGCCGCCCAGTTATGGTCCTCTCCCCGAAGACAATTTGCGCGTCGAGAAGGCGAGGTTGCTTGAGAATGGCGGCCTTTTGGATCTTGCCGTCCGCGAACTGAAGGCTGCCGCCGACGAAGAAAAAGGAAACTGGCTGCCCGGCGAAACTGCGCGTATGTACCAGGACGTAGGTCGTTACGACATTGCAGTTGAAACCATGAAGCGCGCCATCCCCAACTATTTTGCTTTGGATATGGCTGCTCTCCCGCGCTCCTACTGGGAGGAACTCTTTCCCAAGCCGTACTGGCCCGACTTGAAAAAATTCTCCTCCGCCAACGGCCTCGATCCCTACCTGGTGGCCTCACTGATTCGCCAGGAGTCTGAGTTCAATCCGAATGCTGTTTCCAATAAGAATGCTCTCGGCCTTATGCAGCTCCTGCCGCGCGTCGGCAAAGGCGTTGCCAAGCAGGAAAAGTTGAAACACTTCTCCCCGCCTCAGCTATTTGCCCCGGCGACCAACCTGCAACTGGGAACTCGCTATTTCCGCACCATGGTGGACCAGTTCGGCGGGTTCGAATATGCGCTAGCCGCGTATAACGCCGGCGATGATCGCGTGAAGGATTGGCAAGCTGCAGGGAAGTATCGCGACGTACAGGAATTTGTGGAGTCTATCCCTTTTACCGAAACTCGTGAATATGTGCAGGCGATCATGCGAAACGCAAATGTCTATCGCCAGCTCTACGGCACACCCTAAAGGCAATAACCACCAAGGACACGAAGCCGCACGAAGGCAGTGCGAGATTTCCTTCGTGAACCTTCGTGTCCTTCGTGGTTATTGCTTTGCCTACGCCGACTTCTCCGCAGCCGGCGCTTTGGCAAATAAAATCTCAAAGACCAGCAACCCGGCTCCCACAACAATTGCACTATCCGCGACATTGAACGCTGGCCATTGATAAGACCCTATATACACAAGCAGAAAATCCACCACTCGCCCGCTGAGCAAGCGATCCCAAAGATTCCCCAGCGCGCCACCCAGAATCAGCGATAGCCCAACTGCGGTCGCGGTCATCGTATGACTGCTGCGCCAAAGCAGTGCCGACACAATCACCAGCGCCACAATCGAGAACAGCACCAGCAGCGCGATCTTCCACTGCGAAGGCGAGTCGTTGAACAATCCAAATGCCGCGCCGTGGTTCTCCACGTGGGTGATGTAGAAAACCCGCTTGATGACCGTAATGCTGTCGTGCAAGGAAATATCTCTTGCTACCAACCGCTTGGTGAAGCGGTCCAGCAGCAAAACGCCCAGAGCTATGAACAAATGAAATCTGCGCATGATTCGGTGCCGACGCATCTCTGTCTAGGTGTTAGATGGCGGGTCCGCGTCGCCAGCTTCAAACTGCTTCAGCACGTGAACACAGCGCTCGCACACCGTGGGATACTCCGCATCTTCGCCGACGTGAGTGGAATAGTTCCAGCAGCGCTCGCATTCCCGGCCCGCCGCCTTCGCGACCTCGACCGCAAGATGGCCCGAGCCATTCCCGGAGACCCGCTCGAGCGCGACCTGGGAAACAATAAATGAATATCGCAGGTTATTCTTATGTTTCTCCAGCACCGGATAGAACGGATCTGAAGCAGTCAGCTTCACCTGTGCTTCCAGGCTCTTGCCGATCTCCTTCTGGTTGCGCGCCTGCTCCAGCGCTTTCAAAACTTGATCACGGACCGTCAGCAGCGTCGCCCAATCCTGTTGCTGTTGCGTGTCTTCTAGGGGGACGTCGTCACTGCCGAGAATATCTGCTCGCGTCGGAAATTTCGCCAGATGTACGCTGTCCGGGCGGGCCCCACTTTTAGGAAGATATTGCCAGACTTCTTCGCAGGTAAAGCTCATGATTGGGGCAAGCAATCGGACGAACGCCTCCCCAATCCGCCAGAGCGCAGTCTGCGCCGCTCGGCGTCCCCCAGACTTTGCAGCATACGTGTACAGCCGGTCTTTGATGATGTCGAGATAGAACGCGCTGAGCTCGACAACGACGAAATGGTTCACCTCTTGATAAATCTTGTGAAACGCAAACTCTTCGTACCAACGAGTCACGTCCGCAGCCAATGTCGAAGTCTGCCGCAAGATGTACTGGTCCACAGCTTCCATTTGTGCGAACGGCACAGCGTCACGCTCGGGAACAAAGTCGTAGAGATTTCCCAGGACATAGCGAAACAGCTTATTGCGAGTGTCTCTATAATTCTCCGCCACCCGCTGCATCAAATTCTCGGATCCCACGACATCTTCGCGGAAATCCACTGACGCAACCCACATCCGCACAATCTCTCCACCCATGCGATTGGCGATGTCCACGGGATCCACATCTGTGCCGCGCGATTTCGACATCGCTCGTCCTTGCTCATCCAGCGTCCATCCCGGAGTCGCCGCGGATTTGTACGGTGAACTGCCCTTCGCACCAATCGAGCACAGCAGGGAAGACTGAAACCATCCTCGATATTGGTCTCCACCCTCGAGGTAGAGGTCGGAAGGCCAAGGCTGATTCGGCTCGTTCGCAACCTCGACAAGATAGCTGCACCCCGACTCGAACCACACATCCAGAATGTCCATTTCCTTGGTGAATTCAGTCCCGCCGCAGCTCGAACATTTTCCTCCCCGCACGAGCGCGTCAGCTTCTGTCGCATACCAGGCATCGGCGCCGGCCTTGGCAAACAACTCCACCACTCTCCGGTTCACCGCCGGATCTTTCAACGGCTTATTGCAGCCCGTGCACGCGAACACCGCTATGGGCACTCCCCACACCCGTTGGCGCGAAATACACCAATCTGGCCGTGTCTCCACCATGTTCGAAATGCGTTCCTCACCCCAAGCCGGGTCCCACTTGATCTTCCTGATTTCCTC
>WNFO01004345.1_pt1 | contig 12211 bp, 8 predicted proteins | sample 5400251 | NCBI WGS metagenome assembly WNFO01 (sample SAMN13153354, study PRJNA577476) | soil metagenome | isolation source: 100 cm saprolite under Madrone tree | place: USA:California | collected 2016-06-14
GCCGAATCTGTATTCGACAGCCGCCGTTGCGTTCCAGGGCGAGCTGACGTCGAGCGGGTCTCCTTCAAGGACAATCACCGCGTTACCCGCTTTGATTGTCTGAGTGTGATGCGTTTCGGTGTACGCCAGAGCAAAAGTCGTCTTGACACGCTCGGTCACGATTACCTGAGCAGCCAACTCGAAGCCGTTGCTGACGACGCTGCCCGGTTGGCCAACCTCCCTGCACGACGCAACGAAGAAGCCCGGTTGCCGGTTATTCCAGCGGATCTGGAACAGGCTGGGCTCGATGTGCACTCGTCCGCCCACCGCATCGGCTTTTGCGCCGAGTTCGTAACTCCAAAGAGTGTCGGAGGGGAACACGTCCGGACCACCACAGGGCACTGCCGGGTAAATACCTCCGCCGCGGTAGCCCTTTGCAATCGTCAGGTAAAAAAGGCTGTGCTCATCGGCTTGGTAAGAAAGCGAGTATCTCGGTGTGACCCAGGCTTCAGCGGCCTCAGCGTGGAAGAATCGCGGCACTTCGTTGAGGGCATCATATCTCGAGCGCCCAATGCGCACCCCCGCACTCGCGATGAAACGCTGCGACATCCGGAGCCCGATTTGACCGAAGCCTTCGAGTTGACTTTGGTCGATAAGGGTTGCGTTCTCGTTCCCCACGTCTCCCAAAGCAGTGATAACCCTGGTCACTTCGTGAGTGCGCTCTGCGGAGTAGAAGGCGCCGGCAATCCAGATCAGCGTCGCACTCGGATCCGCGGATGACAGGCGTAGCTCCTGCGAGAACGTGCGTTGCCGCAAGTCGCCGAGCAAGATTGCGGCATGGGAGTAGTCGACCGGCGGATAGTCACTCCAATCAACCGTGACTGCATCGGTACGGTGGAAATAGGAGGTCACCGCGCTCAGATCCGCGACGCGCAAGCCCGCATGCAGCTTCACCGATGCCAGGTAGTAGGAGCCCTGGTATGGCTGTTGCACAAGGCTGCCGTTTCTGAGTTTGCCGGCTCCGGCGTTTGATAGCGGCCAGTAGAAGACAGGGGTATCGCGAATGCTGAACGATTCGTAGTCAAACGACGGCGTGACATCCACGCCACTCGTCGGGGCCCAAGTCAGTGCGGCGCGCCCACTTTTACCCCACTGTCTGTTGGAGTTGGCCTCAACGGTGGCACCCGTGAACGGATCGACCCGATCTACATAGCCGCCATCCGTGCGATACCAGCCACTGATTCGATAACCGAGAACGTCGGTGAGCAGGGGGCCGCCGGCCGCCCCGCCTGTTTCGTAACTCGCAGCACCGCGCGCCGTGGTTGAGAATTCGCCGCGCGCAAGGCCAGTGAACGTGGTGAGACTTGGCTGTTTCATGATGAACCGGACCGCACCCCCGAGCGTACCCTGTCCCAACAGAGTGCCTTGGGGGCCCCGCAGCACTTCGACGCGGTCGAGATCGAACGCCCAGGGGAACGAACGCAAGAAGGTATCGCCCCGTGCGGCGGGAACGCGCGCGTCGTCAATGTAGACACCGGTGGTGGTGCCGTGCAGATCCCGCACGCCTCGAATGATCAGGGAGGTATAGCCGGCGGCCCCGATAATCTTGTCGAAGTCGAACTCGACCCCTGGTGTCAACGCACCGATCTCATCCATGCCTTTGACGCCCGACGCCTCCATAGCTTCCTGGGTCCAGACCATCATGCTGATAGGCACCGTGTCGGCCCGCTCCTCACGGCGCATCGCCGTTACGACGACTTCCTCGAGTGTGGACGGCCGGAACGAGGCACGCCTCTGCGCTATGGGCTGCGCCATCCGGGATGCGGCCCCCGCAGTTGGCAGGACCGTTGGCGCAGCGTAGATTCTGACCGTGCGGGGATTCAGGAACTCGAATCGGAGGCCCGTGTCGTCCAGCAAACGCGTGAGCGCTTCAGAGAGCGGGAGTCCCGCTCGCGCGCCATTCGACTGCTGCGCCTCGGCGATCGCCGACACATAGATCAACTGCAGGCCCGTCTGCTGAGTGAACGCCGCCAACGCTTGTGTCAATGACTGCGCCGCAATGTCCGCCGATAGGGTAGGTGGCGACTGCGCATGACCGATCGACGCCGCGATGACACACCACATCGCGCAACACACGCATTGGTGCCGCACGAACGACATAGTCGATCCCCCCCAACGCTCCTTAGCAGTCAGCGAGTAACAGGCCGCGGCGCTTGCCCCGCAGGTGTAGTTCTAGTAACACGGATCTGCGTCGGCGTCCGTTCTACGCTGACTCCATCGAGGGTGCTAAGGAACGCTGCGAACGAGTCCGTGTCATACACGTCGAAGGCGCCGCTGATCGGCAGAGCACGCAGCTCTGCGTCCTCGATCACGAGCGGGACTCGCCCGTAGCGATTGAATTCCTCGGCCACCTCCCCCAACGGACGTCGCTCAAACACGATTCGCCGCTGCGCCCAGGCGAGGGCCTGATTCAAGTCCGCAGGCATAGGTTGAGCGGACATCACCCCGGCGTCAATGCGTACCTGATAGCCCGCATTGACGCGCTGCGCGAGACGCGGGAAAGTGCCTGCATTGGGCGGCGGCACTGCCGCTCCCGCGTACACGACCACCTGCCCCTCAGCGACCGTGACCACCGTCGTGCTGCGCTTGCGATAGACATCGAATTCAGTTCCGACGGCCAGCACTTGCGCCTCACCCGCAGCGACCCGAAAGCGTCGCCTGTCATCGTGGGCGACCTGAAACAGTGCCTGCCCCCGGTTGACCTCGACTACGCGCTCCCTGCCAGAGTAGCGCACTGTCACAGCAGAGTCCGTATCGAGGCGGACCAACGTGCCGTCCGGGAGCCGGCGCACCAGCTGTTCGCCGTGCGCCGTCTGGTAGGTCTTCGGAAGACCGAGCAACTGGCCGTCATGCGCCCACCAGAGGATCCCGGCCGCCAACGCGAGCAGCGAGGCAGCGATCGGCCATGCCCGCCACAGCGGCAGACGCGATGCGGGAGGTTGCCGCATTGGCGCTAGCGTCCCGAGCGAGGCTACGCGGTCCTCACCGGCCCGCACCTGCTCGAGAAAGGTCTCCAGCGGGACCTCCGGCCCCCCTATGGCCGCCGCCAGACCGTTCGCGATGCGCGCAACGCCCAGGTATTCCTGCACGTGAATCGGCGAAGCCCTCAACCAAGCGAGGAAGGCAGCACCGTCTCCAGCGGCGAGCGGACCCGCCTGATGAGCGATGAACCACTCCCCGGCCTGCTGAGCGATCGCTCCACGAATCTCTTCTGCATTCGGCGTCATCGACTTATTCCCATTGGGCCATGCGACGTCGGCAGTGACCGAGAGCCTGCGCCAGATACTTCTTCACCATGTTCGACGATACCCCGAGGCGGTCGGCGATCTCCTGGTAAGTGAGTCCGTATCGATATTGCAGAATCACCGCCGTGCGCCACTTGACTGGCAGTTGATCGAGCACGGAGCGCAGGCGATCTGCCGTTTGGCTCGCATCCAGCTGGCTGTCCAGGGATGGCAATTCGCCCAGCCGCTGCTGCACGCTCGCGTCGTCGATGTCCAAACGGCTCGCCTGTCGCCGGTCTCGAACCGCGTGCTCTTTCACCAGATTGCTGGCTACCGTGTAAAGGTAGAGTTGCGGGTTACGGATCGCTTCGATGTCGCTCACCCGCAGCATCCGCACATAGACCTCTTGAGCCAAATCCGGGGCGTCGGATTTCGTCCTGATCCGCCGATAGAAGTACGCCTGCAGGGCGCGACGGTGCTCTGCAAACAGCTTCTCCACGAACCCCCTTTTTGGGTCGGCCATCAGATCTACGGCTGTCTCAGAAACCGTCCCCCGCACTTAACACTATAGAGTCGCGGGCCGGGTCATTCGGGTACGGCCACTGCACGCCCGGGTGAATCTTGCTCGAGTCTCATCCTGCGCTGCAGCAGCGCCAGGCATTCACCGCACCGCCCACGCAGGGGCCCCGTGCGGTGTCGCACGCAAATCCGTATGGCACGGCCGCCCTGAGAACACTCGGCGGCACTGCCCTTTTTGCCCACCGCAGATCGGTTGCCGTACCCGAATTCGTTCAGACCGCACTCTTATTTGTTTCGGAAGCCATTCGTATCCGATTTCTTGCGTCGCACGAGACACCACCACAAGGGGGACTGCCATGCAACTCACATTCGCACAGATCACTGCAAGAGTGTTGCTCTGTTTCGCGTCACTCGGGTTCGCGCAACTGGTACTCGCACATGAGTGCACACTCTCGGACGCCGCCGGCAAGTACGGCTACACGTCAAGCGGGACCATCGTCAACCCTGCCGTTGGGCCTTTTACAGCCGTCGGTCATGTCACGCTCACTGAAGCTGGAACATTCACCGGCGCTCAGACCACGAGCATCGCGGGGAATCTATTTGACGAGACTATCCAGGGAACCTTCACGGTGAATGCCGACTGCACCGGTTCCGCCACCGTACACGTCTTTCACGGATCGACGTTGGCACGCACGAGCCCGATCAATCTCGTATGGGACATCAACCAGAACGAATTCCGCTCCATCGTCCTGACGCCAGGAACCAACATCACCCAGGAGGGCCGGAAGATGGCTGCAGAAGACTGAACTCTGGATTCAACGCAGCCAACGATAGCGCCAGCCGTCCGTCTTCTGTCGGTCTCTGCGACACAGGGGCCGAGACCGTGCGGCAGGCTCGACGACGTCAATTAGGGGCTGGGTAAGTCGCGGATTGCGTAGAGGGGCTCGTGATGAAATCGTTGAATGGAAACCACTATCGGGTGAGAGCATTCAGTGTGCCGATAGTTGCGGCGGCCGCCCTCGCCGGCTGTGGTGGTGATGGTGGCAGTGGTCCCGCCGGAAGCGGCAGCGGACCTGGAACCTCCATCACTGTAACGACTCCCGCAGATCTGGGAAGGCTGCAGCCCGGCGATACCGCACAAGTCGCCGCGACGGTCAGCAACGACACCGCCAACCGCGGGGTGACCTGGACGGTGTCGTGCCCGGCCGCTGCCTGCGGCACGGTCTCTCCTGCCGCGACCGCAAGTGACACGCCGACGACGTACACCGCGCCCGCCTCGGTCGCACCCGGGCAGACCACTGTGAGCATCACCGCCACCTCGGTAAGCGATACTGCGGCCTCAGCATCGACCACGGTTGCCGTAACCGCAATCACGGTCTCCGTCCAGGCCCTCGGTTCCACGGTGGTGCCGTTTGGTACAACCACCCAATTCACCGCAACAGTTGCCAACGATCCTGCCAACCGAGGCGTGAATTGGACGGTAGCCTGCGCTGGCGGAACCGGTGTGACTGACTGCGGCAAGATCTCACCGATCAGTTCCGCGAGCGGGGCGGCTGTCACATATACGGCCCCCGCAAAGGAACCGTCGTTTACGTTGACGGCGAACATCACCGCCAGCTCTGTCAGCGCTCCGGCGTCCTGGGGCGTCCTAAGCGTCAATGTTCCCCCGCTCACGATCTCCATGACCCCCTTGAGTGCGCTGATGCCGCTGAATGTCAGTCAGGAGTTTGCTGCCACAGTCAGCAATGACCCCTCTGCAAATGGCGTCATCTGGACTCTGTCGCAGGACGGAACTCCGTGCACTGCAGGTTGCGGCAGCGTATCGCCGTCGCCGACCGCAAACGGCGCCGTGACCACGTACACCGCTCCGGCTTTAGTGCCCGCCAATCCGGCGGTAAGCCTGACTGCAGCCTCGGTCACCGATCCCTCAGCCTCAGTGACGGCGCAAGTCACGGTCACGGCGGGTAGCGTGAAGCTCATTCCGATGAAGCTCGGATGGGGAAAGCAGACGCGCGGGCACGCCCAAGTTGTTACGCTCACCAACACCGGAATCTCTGCGCTGGCCATTGGCGGGATCTCTATCGGCGGCACGAATCCTGGCGACTTCTCCCAGACTAATACCTGCGGCAACAGTCTCGCCGCGGCAGCCTCCTGCACCATCAGCGTGGTCTTCTCTCCAAAGAGTGGCGGCGCGTCGCGCACGGCGGTTCTGTCCATCAGCTACAGCAGCAGTGACAGTCCACAACGTGTTGACTTGGCAGGGAGCCTGGTAAAGTCGGTCACGATGGCCATGCGTGCCGCCTTAGCCGGCCAGATGACCGCGGCGGTACCGCGCCCGACCGGCGGCAGCCAGGTCGGAACCCGCACAATGCAACTCGTCGATCCCGGCCGTGCCGACCCGTATCTGTCTAACGGCGCGCACCGCGAACTCATGGTGCGCTTCTGGTATCCGACCTCGTTAGGCACCCTCTGCAACGCGGCTGATTACACTTCACCGCGGGTCTGGAGCTACTTTTCGCAGCTCCTGGGTGTAGCGCTCCCCCAGGTATCGACCAACAGTTGCCTCGATGCTCCCGTGACGGATGGTCCGCATCCCGTCGTGGTGTTCTCGCCGGGCTTCACCGGCACCTTCACTGACTACACGTTTCTCCTTGAAGATCTTGCCAGCCGTGGTTACTTGGTCGCGGCTGTGGACCACACCTATGACGCGACCGCGGTCGAGTTTCCGGACGGCCGCCTCGAGAAGTCTGTGTTTGGCAGTCATCTGTCGAGCTACACGCGCAGCGATGCGCAAGCCCTGAGTTTCGCAACCTCAGTTCGGCTTGCGGATATGAAATTTGTGCTGGATCAACTGCAACGCCTCGCCACCGAACGAGGCAGCCCTCTCGCCGGAAAGTTGGATCTCTCGCGCATTGCTCTCGCCGGCCACTCACTCGGCGGACTCACAACCGTTCTAGGTCTTCAGAACGACAGTAGATTCAAGACAGGCGTGGTTCTGGACGGCCTGATGCCGGACTACGTTTCCGCTCCAATCAAGACGCCATTGCTGATGCTCGCCGCAGGGCGCGAGCGGTGGAACGAGGATGACTGCCGGTTGTGGACTGCTTTGCGCGGTTCGCGCATGGCTGTGAATCTGCGGGGTGCCGAACACATCACCCCATCCGACGCGGTTTGGCTGCTGAGGGGAATCGTTCAAACCGGGACCGCGAGCCCCGAACAAGCCGTCGCTGCCATGCGCGACTATGTTGCGGCATTCCTCGATGCGAATCTGGCCAGCGGCTCGGCCGTCCCCGCGATGTCTCAGGCACCGCGCGAGTATCCCGATGCTGCGGTCGTGACGCGCGACCTATCGTTGTGCAATCAGCAATAGAGCTGCACAAGCGCGCTGTCGCCTGCGCCAGCGACCCCGTGCAAACAGTCGTCGGCCACGACGATGCGGACCTGGTGGGCGGTGCGATCCCAGAGGCGTACGCTAACTTGTATCGGGCAATACCCCGCAGAGCGTCGCATGCTTTCGCCGCGACTTCGTGAGAGGCTTCCCGGCAGCGCACGGGCATGCCTGTACGGGTCACTGCTCTGTGTCCTGGAATCGTGCGGAGGGAGTAGCGGCTCCGCGGGGCCGCCCTCTACGGCACCGGTAATCTCGAGTTTTACGGCGAGCCCTGCCTGGGTGACGACTGGTAGCAGCTCGATGCTGACGTGGACGGTGAGCGGCGCAACGAGTCTCAGCATCGGGGGCATCGGCGCGGTTAGCGGCAACAGCGTTGCGATTACGCCTGCAGCCGACACCGATTACGTGCTGACCGCCAGCAACCAGTTCGGCTCGACGGAGATGCACACCAGTGTTGCGGTGTACCCGCAGCCGACATATTGGTTCGCGCCGCGGCCCAACACCAATGATCCAACATACGGCTCTGTGGACTTCCTCGACCTGTTCAGTCCGACGGCGCCTTGGTCCACCGCAGCCTCGCACATTCAGGTGCTGAAACTTTATACCTACGTGCTCGATACGCTCTCCGACGCCGATCTCACGAAGATGTTCCAGGATCTGAAACGCCGCCATATCGCGCTGGCGCTCGAGTGGGGGCCGCTTGAGCCCAACGGCTGCGGCGGCGGCGAAGGCTTTGATGGCGGCCCGGCGCTGCACTATGCGAAAGCGGTCCGGGACCATGGCGGGAGCCTGCAGTACGTAGCATTCGACGAGCCGTTTGAATTTGGATCGTTAAGCAGCGATGCCACCTATGTCACGCCCTGCCACTGGACGGCCGATCAAATCGCCGAGGATGCAGTGCGGCACGTCGCACTCCTGCGAACTGTATTTCCAGACGTCATCGTCGGTGACATCGAAGTGATACCGGCCACTTTCGCCGCTCCAGACTGGCTGGACCGATACCAGGCCTGGTGGGATGCGTGGGAGAAGGCCTCTGGCGCTCCCTTCGCCTTCTTCCACTGCGATGTAGATGCCGGTACCGACTGGCGTCCGAGCGTCGAAGCCGTGCGCCGTATCCTGCAACATCGCCATATCGCCTTCGGCATGCTCTACACGGGCATCTTCCCCTCCGCGAGTGATGCTGAATGGAGCAGCATCGTGGAAGACTACTTCACGGGCTATGAGACGCAGGGTGGCACTACCCCAGAGCAGGTGGTCTTTCAGTCCTGGCAGTCCTATCCGAAGCACCTCCTCCCGGAAACCGATGCCACCACATTCACGCACCTGATCAATCGCTACTTCCGTGATCGCACAACGCTTGCCTCCACGGCCAGCGCGGCCGCGATCCAGGGCGGCCTGTCCAACACGGCCGATGGCAGTCCGGTCGCGAATGCGCCGGTGTCCATGACAGCCGTACCCGGGTCCGGCACGGGGCAGCCGGTCACCCTTACGCGGACCGGCACGGTACCGGCGGGAACGCAGTACATCACCTTTGGTATCCGAATAAACGATGAATGCTTGTGGCCGAATCCCGCCGATATCTATGTCACCAGCTTCACGATGAACGCCGGGCCGGCCGGAACGATCGGCGCGGATTTTGTCAACCAGCTTGCGGACTGGGGCTGGGGGGGACAGACCGACCTCATCGAGGTTCGCAACTCGACATTGCATGTGGCGACCTCGGGCGCCGAGTCACTGAATATGAACCATGTTCCCATCGCGTTCGCCGCGGCCGGAGCGGCCTACACCTTAAGTGTCAACGCAATGATTCCGATCGGCTCGAAAGGCAATGGCTGCGCCATCATGATCTTCCAGGACGCCAGCCAGGTCGAATTCACGCGTGAGCCCATCCCACTCCAGCCCCAGCCGGTAGCGCTCGGCACCGTGCCGACCGCGATCGATGGCAGCTTCGCGCTTACTCTCGCCCTGGCGCCGTCGGTCGACTATGAGCTGTGGGCTCAGTTTCCGGGCTCCGACACGCTCTGGCCGGCGGCATCCGCCCAAGCCATCGGCAGTGCCCCGCCGATATTGATCGCGACGGGATCGCTGCCGTCGGGAAAGGTCGGTGTTGCGTACGCGCAGACGCTGTCGGCAACGGGCGGTCTCACGCCGTACATATGGGTGGGAACCGGGTTACCGCCAGGCCTTTCGGTCAGCAGTAACGGTGTTCTATCCGGTACCCCGATCACTGCGCGAACATACGTCGTGACGATCGACGTAGTCGATGATTCCATGCCCGCTCAAGTTGCTGAACGGGAATTCAGTGTGGCGATTAATTAGCACCACATCGCCGAATCAATCGCCAGCGCCGGCAGGACTACGAACCGACCCACCCTGAAGCGGACGTTTGCGACCGGCTGCTCTGGGGTCAACACCGGCCTAACGCGGCCATGACGACGGACAATGTCGTTACTTTCGGAGCGGGCTATCACGGTGCATGCTCAGGCGAGCCCACCGGATGCCAAGCGGTCCCATCGCAGCGCGCGATTGGGCTGGGTAACTAATGACATGGACTCCCCCTGGTTCTTCGGCATCGGTGTGCCAGATTGAGGATTGCGGATCGCTCAATCACGAAGAGGGGGAGTCGTCATGCAGGTTACACGAGTAGGACTGGATCTGGCGAAGCGGGTGTTTCAGGTGCACGGGGTGGACGTCCACGGTAAGACGAAGCTCAGCAAGAAGCTCGGCCGTGGTGAGATGCTGCAATTCTTTGCGCAGCTGCCTGCGTGTGTCGTGGGAGTCGAGGCGTGTGGCGGAGCGCATTACTGGGCGCGCGAGCTCGGAAAGTTCGGGCACACCGTGCGGCTGATGGCGGCACAGTTTGTGAACCCCTACCGTAAGAGCGGCAAGAACGATGTCAACGATGCGGAAGCGATCTGCGAAGCCGTGGGCCGACCGAACATGCGCTTCGTACCGCCCAAGAGCGAGGAACAGCAGGCGTTACTGATGGTGCACCGAGCCCGATCCCTCGTGGTGGCCAACCGCACAGCCCAAGTCAATCAGATCAGAGGTCTCTTGGGTGAGTTCGGACTGGTAGTGCCGGTGGGGCTCAGGCGATTGCGCACTCAGTTACCCCAGATTCTGGAAGATGCAGAGAACGGTCTGCCGATTCTGGCTCGGCACGTCTTTGCGGAGCTGCTGCAGGAACTTCACGCCTTGGATGAGAAGATCCAGAAGATCCAACGCTACGATCGGCAGCTGCAGGAGCTGGCGCGCCAGAGCGAGCCGGCACGGCGCGTCATGGCGCTCGAGGGCATCGGGCCCATCACCGCCACAGCATTTGTGGCGAGTGTGGGAGATGCGCGGGTGTTCAAGAACGGCCGCCAGTTCGCCGCCTGGCTCGGGCTAACACCGCGGCAGTACTCCAGCGGCGGCACCACTCGGTTAGGCCGGATCACCAAGCGAGGCGATCGGTACTTGCGCATGCTGCTGGTGCATGGTGCTCGCGCACATCTGCGCTTTGTGGAACGCAAGAATGATCCGAAGAGTCTGTGGATCAAAGGTCTTAGGGCCCGGCGTCACGTCAACGTTGCGGCAGTGGCCTTGGCTGCCAAGCATGCACGCATCATCTGGGCGCTGCTGGCCAAAGGGACGACGTATCGCTTACCGGCGGCAGCTACATGAGCAGCTTTTACTGACGCGATCCTCTAGAGCCAGCGAGGTGAACCCACCAGGATTGCTTGAGCGATAAAAAGCTGATGGAAGCAGGTTAGACCGTCGCAGGATGAACCTGATTACCCGAATGGTGCTCGACACCGAGTAACTAATGAGGCTCCTGCGAGCGACTGTCATCAGGGCCAGCGTCAACAAAAAGACGCACTAATAGGCCGGATATATTTGTGCAGTCCGTTCCTCTTCCAGCAGCTTCAAAACCGCTCTTGCATGCAGGGGGAGTCCATATATTCTGGGTAACTCAAAAAGTCCCACTGCGTTAAGACTTTGATTGCGGAGGAATTTACTGTTGAGGTTCGAGTCCTCTCCCGGGCACCAAGTCTTTATTTTTCACATTGATATAGCTCTTTATTCGAGTGTGTCGGCCAGCGCATTCAGCTCCCACAGTATGTTGCCAAAGGAGTCACGGCCGAGCGTTGGCTCGTATCGCCGACGCGCAACGCCGCGATCACATTGGCCGCCGTATGCAACGGATGACCGCGCTGTTGCGGGCGCGCACCGCCAAAGCCAGGCTCGACAGCAACGCGCCCGCCGCCAGCAGCGCCACCTCGGCGGAAGTGAGAGGCTGCAGGACCGCCGCCAGCCCCAACGCAATCAAACCAGGCAAGGCGACGCAACATGCGTCCAGCAGCAACCGGGTTTCGTAGCGCCGCCTGGGCATCAGGGGCTGCCCTTCAGCGCTAGCTTCTGGTCGAGCGCCTCAGCATATGCAGCTCTACTTAAGTGCAATTGCCCATAGTAGCCAATGGATATACATCTTCAGATAGATCTACCGGCCTTGACAGCGTCGGCTCCAGTGACCAGAGTGCGTGCAATTGCCCATACACGCATACTGCCGGACGGACACGTGACGGGATTAGAGCCTGAAACCTGCAACTGCGCTGCGCTGCGGCAGGCCGCACGCCGTGTAACGAGGCTGTATGACGAGGCATTGACACCGGTGGGTATCGGCGTGAATCAATTCTCCGTCCTGAGCCGCATCGCTCGGATCGGCCCAAGCTCGGTTCAGGAACTGGCGCAGACTCTGGTCATGGACCGCTCGACGCTCGGCCATCTGCTGCGCCCGCTCGAGGAACGGGGTCTCGTGAAACTCAGCGTCTCGCCAGAGGACAGGCGTGGCCGGGTGGTGATGCTGACCGCGGCGGGAAAGGCCCTCCTGTCACAGGCTCACCCGCTCTGGGAACGTGCGCAGAAGCGTTTCAAGGCGGCCTTTGGCAGTGAACCGGCGGCAAGGCTTCGCCGGACCCTCAAACGGGTCGCGACATCGGATTTCTAGGAACCGTGGCGGCGGCTGCTACGGATACAGGCATCGGCATTGCAGGATTCA
>WNFO01007889.1_pt1 | contig 12210 bp, 17 predicted proteins | sample 5400251 | NCBI WGS metagenome assembly WNFO01 (sample SAMN13153354, study PRJNA577476) | soil metagenome | isolation source: 100 cm saprolite under Madrone tree | place: USA:California | collected 2016-06-14
TACCTTCCCAAAAAGGCCTGGGTTCAGTTGTCCACAACTATTGCACTGGCTTTGACGGACTGTCTCCTGTCCACAATGCTCAGCGCTTTGGCCTTCTGTATCGGATGCCAAAGCGGAACAGCCACTTTGGCCCACAATATCACTTTAGAGTCCGCTCGGGTAGGGCCAAATTAGCCAGGACACGTTACTGGCAGACCAGCAGAATTTATCTCAGGTGGTGAGACTCCGAGGAGCGAGCATTGTTCCTCTGCTTTGTGGGATATCAAAGCAATGTGACCGTCGTGGATGCGGAAGAGCGGGAATACCACAACAGCTAGGCGGTGCATTCGATTGTGGCAGGCCGCAGCGTGGTGCTTAGTCCATCCAATGCGGGGCCGCACTCAAAGCCACAAACGGGCCAGACCGTTATCATAAAAGCCCTGAGGAGCGGGCATCTGAAACTTTTACCTTCCTTCATCTGCTATTCCACAGCCAATTTTCACTCGTTCTGCTCGATATTCACTCATGTCTTTCATCGAAACACCCCTTCAGACCAGTCGCCCGGACGAATTGAGCGACGCAGTGGCCAAGATGACGGCCTCCATTCTGGAGGAGCAACTTGCGCCCATTGTTGAAACCCTGCGCGAACATGCCAGGTTACTGGACTTGCACGCTGCTCTCCTAAACCATAGCACCGCGATGAATCGTTACAACGTCGGAAAGCTCGACGACATACGCGATTTTCAGAACAACATAAAGTGAGTGGAACGACGATCCTCGTTTTCCACTGTTATGCTCACAGCCGCTCGATGTCGTACAGTTTCAAATTACAATTTTACGTTCACCCCGAGGACAGATGGTATCCCAACTACCGAAATCCACGAACATCCACAGCCAGCACAAGCACTGAAACAATCTCAAATGATGCCGAGTCTCGTCTGCCCGCCGCGGACGCACATATTCCGTCTGACGAGCCTACCTATTCGACCGACGGTTCCTCTTCGTCGGTGGAGACCTCACCCGAATTGCCGGATCGCCCATCCACTCCAGCGACCACCGAACATGCAGATAGCCGCCCGACGACTCCTAGGCAGCAACTGGGAGACGGATTCGGCGTCGTTCCTGGACCCTCGCGTCGTTTACAGCGCGAACGCCCCTTCTCGGTCGCCCCCGACCCGATGTGGAACTCGTCGCGAGAGATCCAGCCTTACGAGCGTCTCGCTACCTGCGTGCCCCCACCTCCGTACGTTCTTCCCCCAACCTATGCTGAAGTGGTTCCCTCGGAGCATATCGAGACCATCGAGGAAGTACCGGTGGAGCCCATCCATGTCGAGACCATCGAGATTGAACCGTCGACCTTACGATCTCCGACTTTGAGCGTCCGACACGCTGCCGTTTCATCAACTGCCATTCCACGTGGTCCCCCGGCCGAAGTCGTGGTCGAAGCGCCGCCGAGCGAGAAGGCCCGCGGGAAGAAGCGGATGCGAGAGGAGGATTATCCCTCGGATGAAGATGACGAAGACGAGTCGCTCGGAGAAGGTTCTAGTGGCGATAGTGGACGTAATCCCAGCACCAGTAACTGCCGCGGACAACCCGACCGCAAGCGCATAAAAACGGACACGAGGATCAGTACTGACCGGTTGGAAGTCGACAATGAAGTCTCGATGGTGGCGGGCATGGGCATCGTCGAGTTACCCACGGATGCGGAGCAGTGGCGTCAGGTCCAGAAGTTGAAAGAGATCGAGAAGCTATATCGCGCCGATGGTCTCCTACGACGACAGGGCTAGCTAGCTTAGCCTATGTCGGTGCAGGGCCATCATATCTTTTTCCTTTTTCCCTTTTCTCTATTTTTCTCATCGTCTCTCTCAGCAGCAACATCTCTACTCTTGTTTCCGTTTCGTTTCTAATCTTTGTTAGGCTGCGGTTAAATCCGCATGGACTTCTTTATATTTTCTTTTTGTTACATTGTATTCAGGAACATCATCGGACGTCCTAGCAAACCAGCAATTAGATAACTGCAACTTGGCCTTTGTGTTTTTCTTGTTCTCTTCCTTTGGCTTCATTATATTATAAAGTTACTGTAATAAAAAGCGTTTTCTTTGGATCCCATTCCGACAATCATTTGAGTTCTGGGATCACTACAAGCAGAGAAGGTCGTAATTGTCCTTTTTCCCCCTAACTTTCTGTCCTCTTTTGCGCTTTGGGTTGGGACAACAAGCTTTCTGAGCGGTGGTAGGTGTGTACTGTAGATTCTGTACTGGCTACGTAGATTCTATGATACTTTTTGAAGGCAGTTCGGATCGCCCCTCTCCGAAATGTGAAATGCGGTATGTTTTATCCTAAGCGCCGACAGGTGCACCTAGCGCATTAGCGTGCCCAACATCCAGGATGGCAGCTGCATCCTGGTACAAATCACGGACCTGAACAGATATCGGGTCCACGACATTGCGCAGAGCTGCTAGCACAGCGCTAGCAGTCATCTGCAAACTCCACAGGCTGACCGTCTTGACGCGGTGATTGAAGTTAGCTTGTGTAACGTGGTAAGCGAACGCATCGTAGACTTTGAGGGCGATGTCGTCCATAAGACCGGCTAGAACGATAAGAGACAGGTAAGAAAAAGGCCCACGCGCAACGTTACCGTCACTTACTTTCCCACATCTGAATCCAACTCGCCATGAGAGCCCGTCCGAATTGTACAAAATGGAAACGTACCGTCCAAGCACCGTCGAAATGCTCCATGTCCTTAACTAGCTGACATCGAACAGGGATCAGCGTGCGGTTGGCACTGATTCATGGATTCAGCACACATGCACACGGATATCGAACTAAATGATGACCCACTTCATAAAAGCCACAATAGGCCGAATGAGTGCATTCGAACTATAACTGAGCCCGTTGGTCCAAATGGGCACCGCGGCCTTCAAGTCCCTGAATCGCAGATCGATGTCGATCCCAACCTTGTCTTGTCTATGTCCTTCATCTTCGTGATATTTTTGAGGTACGGATAGAGGTGGCTTGGCAAGCTCTCGCTGACCAGGGATACGCTCCGTGACAACTGCAACGGCTGTGGTAGCAAGTGCGTCTATGAGTACGTTGAGCGAGTCGGCGTCAGCGTCACGCGGGAACTTGATATCGAGCACTGCGTCCAATTTTCCGGAGGTAATCCAGGAAATCGGACTTTCCTCGCTAGTCATCGCTTGAAGATGGTCGATGTTGACGCCATCAATCCGGAATCGGGACTGAATTTGTCGTAGTGATCAGAGAAACATGGATAAAGATATACTCACCATCGTAGACCAACCACCGTCTTTAGCGTCCTGTTCATTCGTTCTCCCAATACTCTGTGGACGATGCAAACTGAATAAACAGTTGTCGAACTGTCCGACGACACCCTCTGCCTTCATAAAGTCATAGAACAGCCACTGTTTGCGTAGCATGCCAACATCGGCACGGAAAATAGAAAAGGTATACGGACGGAAATTGGCGGGCTGGTATACGGTAATGAGGAGATCCTCAAGTGCAAGTGATTCGAGTTCAAAGTCGCCTTGTTGGGCAACGTGACGAAATGAAGCGGGATCGAGGTCAGGAGACCATTGAACCGAACGACGGTCTTACGGACAGGTTTGATGAGAAAAAATGAAGCAGTGACCAGGGATGCGCACCAAGAACACCTCGCACGCCTTTGACGACAGCGTCCTTCACGAGTCCTTTTCCATCGAGCCATCGCCATAGACTGAGCGTGACATCGATGCTATCGACACTGAGGTCGAACATAGACCACTTGATGCCTTTATCCGAGTGCCGGTGCTTAACGGCGTCATCCTCCTCATCATCTATCGTATGGTTGGTGGGATGATTGCTGACGTCGTAACCAAGTGCAACGGCATAAACACCCCTCCCATTTTTGTCAAGCTTGTTGGTATCACTCTTGGGTCGCCTTGTGATATACACGTTCTTGAACGAAATGCGGGAGTCTTTCCATTTGGGCACAATAGCAGACTCGAAAATGATTGTGACACCCGTTTCAGAAGTAAGATAGTCACTAATTGCGCGAGCGACATAAGCTATATATCCAATCTCAGCTCTGTGGTGCAACAGGAAGAGCAACTACGGATACCTTGTAGGCGAAGGCTATTCGCCACCGCAAACACGGCAGAGAAGAAGGTTGTTCTGGAAAGAATACGATAAGGACTTGGGGACAACGATGCATTACAATCCATACTGACGTTCCAATCAAGATCCAGAGCCCTTGTCCGACCAAGAACCAAGTGACGAAGGCAGAAATATCGTCGGCATTGAATCTGCGAAAATTACGAATGTAAAACCAGCGCACGCGAACACGCATACGTTGGACTATGCCATTTGCTGCATTGAGGAAGTCATCTTTGGAGGGTCTAGAGACGTGTGGAAGCGACTGTGCGAGTCGACGAAAGAAGCGTGGATAGTTGTCGTGTAAATTGCTGGACGAATTCTCCAGAGGTAGGCTGTCAGAGGCTATGTGCTGATTGGAAATGGGCTTTTGTTGATGTGGTTGTGGCCCAAGATTTTGAGGGGTGATACGGGTGGAAGGATGATTGTCACGGGCACGGCATGAAGAAAGGAAATTACGACGAAGGGCTAGAGCGGGCGAGGAAAGTGGCGGAGGGCGGGTAGATGGGACGGACGGGGCAGAGAAGAAAGAGCGTATGAGGGCATAGCGGTCAGAGTGGGCGATGTGAGCAGCGCGGCTGGAGTGTCTGAGGACGAGAGCGCTGCGCGACATCAAAGTGCTCAGCCTGAGAGGCGCACACGACAACGACGACTCAGTCTCACACCGTGGGAATACCGCATACAGCCTTGTTTGGACTTTCTCTCTCGCTCCTCTTGCCGGCGACCATCATCATCATGAGTCAGTATCCAATCCCTCCCCCTTCTTACGGTTCCACCTCGCCATCTCCAAAGTCTCCTAATCCACCCATATACTCTGGCGTCTCATATCACGACGAGCCTGGTTCCAGTGCCGGTATATACAACCAACCTGCGCCAGGCGACCTTCCTGACGATTTCAAGGTTGGCTCTCTCTTTTAACTCGCTCGATGCGTTTTTTGACCCTCTGGATAGTATGGTGTCTCTGTAACCGAGAGTTCTATTGAGATCCGACTTGCTTTCGTCCGAAAAGTGTACACTATCCTGTGTACGTCTTCACATCATCTCCCCCCTTACCCGCACCCTCTCGACATTGCTGACACCTTTCTTGCTCATAACAGTTGCTCAAATTGTGGGTACTCTTAACCTTTCATATACACAGCGTTTGCCTTTGATTTACGTCCCCGCCTTAGCTCGCTACCACCATCGTAAGCGGTCTGTTGTCTCAATCCAACTCTGCCATCTTTTGGGTTAGGGACAAGTGAGTGCTCTTCCGGGTTCTTTCTTCATGCGCTCAAGCTGTCGCAGCGTATGGACCTTCTATGTGTCCCTCTTCGGAACCCTCATCGTCCTGGGCTTGCTGTACTGGAAGCGCCACAGCCACCCTATGAACTTTGGTCTCCTTGCCCTTTTCACCCTTATGGAAGCCTTCACCCTTGGGGTAGTCACCGCTTTCTACGACAATGTGATCGTGCTTCAGGCATTGCTCATTACAACAGGCGTATTCCTTGGATTGACCCTCTTCACGCTACAGAGCAAGGTGAGTTTCGTTGGATTTCACTTGTACGGCATTTCAATGACCCTCCTTTGTAGTATGACTTCTCTGGAATGGGACCATGGCTATTCGGCGGCCTTCTCGCATTGGGTAAAGTTATCTCCTTCGTTCGCTGAATCGCGGATCTAACACTGTGGCAGTTATGACCGGCCTTGTTGGCGTGTTCATTCCATTCAACTCGACTATGAGTCTCATTTACGCCATTGGGGGCACTCTGCTGTTCAGTGGGTATATCGTCTATGACACATACCTCATCAACCGCCGCCTCTCCCCCGATGAGTACATCATGGGAGCGATTAGCCTCTATCTCGATTTCATCAACCTCTTCCTCAGTATTCTCCGCCTTTTGAGTAACATGCAGGATCGTTGAAGAGCGCTGGATGGACTTATAACTTGTTATTGTTTCCGTGATGGTGAAAAGCTTTGTAAAATATCGAAGTGTGCTTTTGCATGACAGACCGTGGAGTTCGAGGGCCTGATGCATGCAGTACGGGTAACATGAGCACGCAACTCAAGTTGGCAATTCCATTCTACTTGTTATCATTACGCCACAATGGATGTGCCCTGTATATGCTGTTAACGGGCTGGGCTCGACTCTGGTCCCATTCTAGCGCCTCGCGTTTGTCCCACATTGCTCAGCATCGCGATCATTTGTGTCAGGGTGTGTCGCACGGAGTCTTTTACAAGATTACGGAGCCTTTTTGCTCGATCGATGCTGTGTCCGTTCCTTTCTGTAACACCGGCCGTCTCCCACTTTGCTGCGCCATCGGTAATGTAAAACTCTGAACGACACTGGACGATTGACATTATGTCGACTCGGGATTCTTGTGCTAGTGGTATAATTATGTCACAGGTGGCGCATTCACTGTACCCTCAAAACCCTCAAAGACGCTGCCAGTGTTCCTCGGTCTATTGTCTCGACGGCGGCAGCGGACAAGAAAAGACAATAATGTACGGCCCGGAGACTTCGTCTGTTTTGATTCAGTGGCCCTAATTGACATCACGACTGGATATCGTGGGCGAGATGCACGACCAAATCACCATCGGAACACAGCGCGTGGCCAAGTTCTGATCAGATACTACGCAGTTTGATTGACCGCTAAACGCTAGGTCATGTTCACGCAGCAGAGATGGCCAAGGTCAGGAACACAAATGTGGATATATCTCATGACGGGTCATCATACTACAGGGTATGGAAGGATACAGAATGTGGTACGGGTCGCTTCGAAGCCAGAGCGGGACATGCCAGGCAGGGATACAGGGATACAGGGCGGCGACGACTCTATTGTGATTGTCAAGTGGGCGTAGACCCAGGAGACAATTTGGGAGGCAACTCTTCCCCTAAATCGTTGGCGCTGAGAGAGCCGAGGGTATCGGATATGGGACCTTCTCGCTTATGTGGCGATTTACCCAAGAATGGACCGGAGCTGGACGCATAGTCGGCGCCCATGATGAACCGCCCTAAGAGTTTGTTGGGCTTGGGGAGCGAGTCGAATAACCGTGCGGGGGAGAGGTTGGCGGGAATTAAGGAAGTGAGGTCAGGCGATTGACCATTTGCACGAGGGCGGAGAGGGATGGCGGAGACAGAAAGAGCAACAAAGATAAGGAAGGTGGGGAGAAAGAGCATAATGAATGTGTTGTCGACTTGTTGTAGTTCGGGATGGAGTTGTCGATGCGAGTGGCTGACTTTATTGTCTTCGCCTGTCGGTTTATGGGTCGGCACGTGCGGCCAGGTCGGGCCTTGATGTTTCCATTTATGGACGGATGCTTGTCCTCCTTCCGCCGGGTCTCTCTTCATCTCGTTTCTCTTTATCTCTGGGCCCCCCCTTCCCCTCCCCTCTTTTATATCTCTTCATCCCCTCCCCTTTCACCATCTACAAAATCATGACCCGACTTTTGTCGGATATTTCCAACTTTGGTCTAGCAGATGGCATGCCAAATCCCGCAGCCGCCACGGGTGGCCCCATCGCAAAGGCCATAGCCACTTCTTCGATCATTTCGTGCCGTCCTGGTACCGGGTTGACGTCGCTTCCGGATGATATTCTACTCCTCGTGATTAGTCTTATCGGTGTTGAAGATATCCTCACTCTTAGAATGGTGTGCACCCACGGTCGTGACTCGTCTCAATCGGACCGAGATCTCAACCTCTTCACTTCACAGACATCAAAGCGCTTTATATCGGTCACCAAGCAGCGCTGGGTGTGGTCAGATGCCCTCAAATACCATGTCATAGACAGGAGATTGCCCGTGCCAGCATTCATCGCCGATCTCAAATTTCTCTCCGCCAAGGAACTGGAAGTGCGAGCGATACATGCTTCCAGATTCCACCGAAACTGGTGCTCCCCTCATCCATGCTCCAGGAGAAATGTCGATTTCCCTACCAGAGAACTGATCACCGAGGACAGCTCTTCACCCCAGCTCTTCAACGATCACCCCCACCCCATCTCCCAGGTCCTTTTCCCGTCAGGTTACAATGGCGAACTCCTTATTACGGTGGAACAAAATCGCATCGCCTGTTGGGAGATTCCTTTCGAAGGCTCAGAGGCTTTCCTCGTTGCCGAGCGCTTCCTCTTTGACTGCGTAATTGATGGGTTAGCCGTTAACGACGACCCTAATAGTGAAGCCATGCTCATCGTCATGTTCTCCCGAAAAATTATTAATATGTAGGCCCGTTTTCTTCTGCTCTCCGAACTGCCTTGTAACCCACCTTGTTTTTCTACAAGACCACCATTGTTCGAGCTTGGGGCGGAAGTTTGGGCGTTGGACAAATTCCATGGTTGTTTCACTACACTAATATCGGAAGTTTTGGCGCGCAACATCCAGGGCCGCTTGTCTCCCATTGTACGTTTGTGCGGAGACTTGGCATTGCTGGGGGACCCCGTCGTTTTATGGAACTGGAAACGGAAGGGTCCGTTTTTCACAATGAGTTCCGGAAACGTCCATCACTCTCCCACGGTGAGTCATTTCCTCATTACCACCTGGGAGTTATCTTGATCGCAATAATTCTAGCCTGACGGTGTTTTAGCCGTTCAACTTGTTCGTAATCACTTGCTCGTTGTTCGCCAATCGCACATACAGCTGTTACCAACTCCACAATTTGATGAATGTGGGCGCGCGGTTCAGGGCGCAAGCACGTTTGGAGCTTTTCTACATGTTCAGGATCCTGCGAGGGAGGCTGTTGTCATTGTCCATGAGATGACCGAGGAGGAACGAGGCGCTTGGCAATTTAATCCAGTCACTATTCTCATGCGAGTCACCACCATCGACGGTCACTCGATTCGGAAATATGATCTTCTCCCGCGAGCCGCCGCTTTGGCTGAGCAATCGGCGGAGACTGAACTGCGTAGCGAACAAGAGCAGGAGCAGGAGACGATGCGGCGTCCCAGACCGACGGATAGCCCATGTACACTCCCGGCGCGACCTACGCAGATCATACCCGTCCCACCGTCGTGCAGTAATCTCGTCGTAGGGCGCAATGGGAAAGGATTCTGGATGGAGACGCAGAACCTGACGTGTGGCCACAGCACGTTCCCCGTACGGTGCTTCGTCGGCTTTGATGCGACCAGCCATCTCGTTCCGGCGCAGCGGGAGTCGCAGCAGTCGGCCGCACGGTGGCAGAATGACTTGACGATTCGGAAGAACGGGTTGTATAAATCTCGGGTTGGCCCTGGGGAAGTGTACGAGCGGAAGTATCGGATACTGACTTCTTCGATTGAGGATACGGTTGGTCGGATTGCGGTCGGTGGACGTGATGGGAGAGTTCAAATTTTGGATTTCGCGTGACGGTCCAATCGTCACTTCATTTTGTTGTATTTGCCATGCCAGTGTACAATGCCACCGGAACGGAAACACACGAGAGAGCAGCACATAAAACCTAGGAAGGTAACTGCCCGGACATAATAAACACGGAAATCAGGAAAGCCAAAGAACAAATGAAAACTACCACACGACCCACCCCGCTCCCAATCCCCGCATCCTAACAGACAGACTTGATCAGCCTGAAGACATAACAGCTGCCTTGCTGGCCACGGCCCATACCAACAATACACCACCCCTGCAGACAAACATCAGCAGTCAGTACATCAAGTGCTTTGGATCTCGAGCCGATCAGAAGAGTTGTGACATGTGTCCGGGCTCCGGATGTCTGCTCTTCTCTTGCTCCTCGTCGCTCATGCCATAGGGGACCGCGACGCGACGCTGCAACTCGACTCTGCATAGAAGAAGCGACCGGAATTCACGATAGGTCCTCGGCTTCCATAGGCGTGAGATGTTTCAAAACAATAAAGATAAAGAGGGTGGGTTTTTCGGGGTTGAAAGGGCCTTGGGAACCCAGGCACCGCTAAACCGCCGCAATTATATCAAGGGGGCCATCCAGGAGTCTGCTGTGCTGACAAGCAGTGTTTTTTTCTTCCAGAAAAATTGATTTGAGGCGAACGCAAGACGCCGTGCCGTATATGAATCGGCTATGGTGATTGCAAGAGAGCTGGGGTAATCGGATCGCTTCATTCTGTACAAAATCGCGTTACTGGGCATTGCATGGAGCGCCTCTCCCGCAGCTCTTGAACCTCAGTTTACTACCTGTATGACATGCAATGTCCCCTTGATGTATGCCACCCGTCCTTATTCGGGCACACTGTACTCCTTGCAAATGATGGCGGAAACTTTGATGGCTTTCAGAGCGGCATGGTTCTACAGTTGTTGGGCGAGGGTACAATAGTGGTCAACAGAGCACATCATTAATTGTCGCGCCGTGTTCGCGGGCCATTTGTTCGGGTGGTGGGCCGTGGGCCGGTCACATCCTTATTCCATTCTTGGGCCAATCACATTGACCCACTAATACTAGTATCCCAACTGTATTATCTCGGGCACGATGTCAAGTGCCAGTACAGCCACTTTTATAAAGACTCGTGAAAAAATCAGCCCGACATGATAAGGTTCCCCAAGTCTCTTTTTCCCGCAGTACTCGAGCAGAACAAGCAAGTTCATATGATTTGCGTCGATCATTGCATCTCAAACGCTGCACAACGTATAAGTTATGAGTACCGTGGGTGTCGTAAGTAACTACTTATTTACAATACATCTATGTTTGTCGTGGCTGAGCAGACAACAGTAGATAGATGGTGGCAATGCTCAACATTGCGTCCAGTAATTCAAGAGGAAAAGAACGTGGAACTGAGCAGATGTCAGAAAATATAACGGGTGAGTTGCAAGATCGGCATCCAACTGCCAGATGAAACCTGGATGGCACCGACGATTACGATTTCGTTGGGCCGGATACCCCTTTCCCCGATCTGCCATTTCGGGACAGGGTTCTCGGTATCCAGTTGGCGGTTCTGTTGGTATAAAAAAAGGCGGGTTCAGTGCACCGGTTTTCGGACAAGGCAGAGGTGACCTGACCCTGATAAATGCCTCCACAGACCGGCCTACGTGCTGCGCAAACTTGGAAAGAGTGACGGTATTGCGCTGAGGCCTTTCGTCACGGATTTGAACTTGTCTCTTGAACTTACGATAACCGACCCACTGAAAGGTTCCAACGGAATCAGTAAGTAGAAAATATACTACTGCACTGAAAATGATACAGACGCCGATGCGTACATGCGTTGTAGTTTGGGGACCAAGTGGTGCGGAACATTGTGCATTTAAGAGGGTATCGCATCGGCCAACGACAGCAGCATCGAGAGGAAGGCCAAGTCTCCCGTCCGTGTGAAGGAAAAAGATGGGCATCTGCAATTCCGCATCTTGGATGTGGAGTCTTCTATCGGCAACGGTGGATGGGATCCACAAAATCTGGGGCACCACCGTTCCATTACCCACGACCCTACGGTCAAGCACCCAAGTGTATGGGTTAGGAAATTGAACTCGGATATGTTCAGGGGAAGAAGTGACGATGAAAGGGCCGCCTTCTGTCCCAGGAAGATATGACGCGGAGATGGTGTTGCTCTTCAGAATATTAAAGAAGTACTGCTCAGCCTGCTGAGGGCCGAAACAATGAGAGATATACCCGTCGACCAGGACCTATAGGTAAGACCGGTTAAGTCAGGAGCCTGTTCGAAGCCAACTTCCTCACTGAATAATATGGCTCGCTCATCGTTTTGCGGCAGAGTGATTTTGAGAATGAAATGGAGACTGACGTGAAGATTTCCCCCATGGCTGCTGTATTATATAGTATGGGGAGAGCACCCAAGGGTACCGTACAGCACCGTGGACCAGGCTCACTCCAGGAAGTCGTTCCAACATGAAGAGAGAATGGAAAGAGGGAAAAACCCGCCAGACAAGCCATATGATCCGGAAAACAAATTCCAGTGGCAGGGCCCTCGCCTCGAGGTTCCTGTGATGTATTGGAAACCTGGAGCTAGAAGCAAACATGAGAATTGGGAATTGTCACCACCGAGTGGCATCGTACTTGTACATGCCTAGCGGCGATTATCTTCCACAAGTGGAACCCAGATAAACACGAGAACATACACGACAATGACCTGCCCTTATTTGTGTAGTCCAGTGCTTGCGTAATGTAGGGCATCATACCCCATGAAATGTAGTTTGTTCATGAC
>WNFO01004349.1_pt1 | contig 12207 bp, 12 predicted proteins | sample 5400251 | NCBI WGS metagenome assembly WNFO01 (sample SAMN13153354, study PRJNA577476) | soil metagenome | isolation source: 100 cm saprolite under Madrone tree | place: USA:California | collected 2016-06-14
ATGCTCATATCGGCGAACAAGCTCGTTGCGTGATGCGTTCCCAAAGACGTGCTAATTCTTTGTGCCGAACCTTCCGCGCACAGCCATGGCCCTCGCGCTCCTATTTAGTTCTCAGAATCTCTGGTGCGTTATCGCTCTCGGGTGTTGATCGGATTGTCGCCGCGCCGCGCGATGGAATGTTCTTCGACAAAAGCACGCGAGTTCTATCAGCCTATTTGAAGGGTGTCCTGATTGCCGATGCTGCCTGGGCGGCGTGGAGGACCTTCATTCTCCTGCTCAGCGTGCATACTTTTTACCTTTTTCCTAGCCAAGAGCAAGTGCCAAGCTGATATCATCCCTGGGTCTGTCTCTGCATGTCCAATGGGTACTGTGCGTGGCCCTGTAGCCTCACTCGCGCGGGGAGGAAGGAGAAGTTGGTCGAGCGATTTAGATCCAAAGCGAAAGGCAGACTTGCGTTTGGGACTCTAGACATGGGTGCCAGTGGCGCCCATGCCAATGGACTTCCCTAGTACGACTATGCCCCCTGACATATTAATATCACGTTTTTGTTCGTAGGTCTCATTTACTAAGCCACATTGACTCCGGATAAGCCTTGTATTCATCCCCTCGCTCGCCCTCACGAATTATTAATAAAATCGGCTTAATATGCTTCCACCTTTTATGTCTGGGATCGAAACCGCGGAAATGCGTCTTTATAAGCTCGACCACCGGGCCCACCGTGACTGCCAGCTATTCGCCTCGGAATCCCACTCCCGATTTTCTTCAAACTTCACACCTTACACTAGTACTCCGAGTCTCCGCTCTCTACTAGGTCAGCCTCTATGCAATGAGCACAGTAAAATGCAAACTAAATCTGGACTAGTAACTTATGACTTATCATAGATTATGTTCCGTTGGTCCCCAGGAAAACTGGATGACTGGGTACGCAGCCGCTAGCCCCTACTTCCAAATCAATCCCAGCTCATCCCAACGTTGAACGTTCTTACAACTGACGTTCATAGTAAGTTAGGGTGGATGAGCTGCTATTCGTGTATTCCTACTTACAACGTTACGTTACAATGAGTGGACGAGAAGAAATGAAGAAATGCCGTGGTGGTTATCAACAAGAAATCGGATACAGTACATAGTTTCTACTTCGCTCCATGTTCTCGTAGTACCCTCATGACCTCGCCTTCGCCTTCCTCAACCGCAATCTGCAATGCAGTCTTCCCGTCGTCACCCTTCGCCTCTATGTCAGCACCCTTCTCGAGCAGAAGGCGCACAACCTCCGGGACTCCCAAATACGACGCATTGTGCAATGGGGTTGAACCGTCCATCGCCCGCGCATTTACATCCGCACCGTTCTCCAGCAGTAATCGAACGACAGAAGTATCTTGCAAATGACGACCTTTCGATGCCCAAAATAACGGGGTCCATCCGGTCTCATCCTTGGCATTGACGTCGGCATCGTACTCGATTAATTTCTGGACCACCGCGGGATTCCCATAAAGGGCTGCAGAATGCAATGGTGTCCTTGTTCGACGGCGGCCCCAGACATCCGGGTCTGCACCGTTATGACGGAGTAAATCCGCCGTGCGGAAGTGTTCCCCTGCCAATGCTGCCACGAGTGGGCTCATATAGTAGCCCCCATCAGCGTTCACATCCTGCGGATACTTGGTAATGAGGTGCTCTACGAGATTGTAGAATCCACAGAGTGCCGCGTAATATAGGGGAGCTATGTCAGCGGGTTTGTGAGTAATTGAGAACGCGTAAAAGGTTGAAGAGTAGGGGGGGCCAGTGTCGATATTGTACAGCCTGAGCCACACCCTAAGGTGTGGTTTGCCGGGGTCAAAGAGGTATTCCATCCCTTTCTGTAAGCGTGACGACACCTTCCCTAATTGAGCATGAGTAGTCCAATGCTGAGCAGCATATCGAGCCAGCGGATGGTCCTCGGGTCTACGCCCATCAACGCCATCTTGTATTTGTAGTAAAACGCCTAGGCAAGCTTGGGCCAGGATCATATGCGCAGGTTCCAAATCGATATGATATCCAGAGACCTCTTCACCTGCAGTAAAGAGGCGAGGCGAGGTCAAGAATTCCTTGACGGAAAAATGCGAAAATTGCACGACCCGCGAATCACCGGTTTCGACAATTGCAATCAGACTTGAGCACACCGACAAAAGAGCCAGTTCTTGCTCCTCCCATCGCCATTCCGGTTTCAACCTTGGGATTCCTTCCGCATCATCGAAGTCAACTGCGAGGACCTCCGCAAGCTCTTCAACACGAAGGGGCCGAACGGCAACAGCCAGGCATCGCAATACCCGCCGAGCGTGCACCCTATTCGGCCTTTTAATTTCCTTCAGTATACGCTCATACGTCTCGTCCAGAGATTCAGGTAATTCCCTGAGCGTTTGTTGGACGCTTGACGGAAGACAGTTACGTAGGGTTTCCAACTGACAAAAAATCCATCGGAACCTGACCAACGATTTAGATACAGTAGCTATTACCAATGTAAATCAATTCACTTACATTCCGTCGGCATGATCAGAAAGCACCTTAATGACGAGTTCTTTATCCTCCTTCCTCCATCTCCGCATGATCGGTTCCAAATCGGAGTAAACGACCGACCTAATGTAGTCCTCGATGTCTTTCTTTTGTCCGCTCTGGTCGTGGAGTGACACTCGGCGAGAGGTCAGAGGCTCGAGGACATCTCGTATGTCGACTTCTGGGCGACTTGTGACACATATATGAACATTTGGAATCTGAAGGTCGACGAGCTTCTTCACAAGCTGAAGGACCCGGTTGCGAGATGTTGGAATTCCAGAGATATCGGAGCATTCATCAAGGGCGTCTATTATTAGGTAGATTGGGCGTTGATCCGGGAATGTGAGCATCTCTATCAGGCACCGTGTCAGAGTATCATCATCGGGCTGCTGCACGCCATCGTCATGATCGGAATAAAGGCGTGATAGAATGTCGCAATGAGGACTAGAACGTGATGAAAGCTGGGTTAGAAGGGAAGGGACCAGGTCATGCCAGTTTTGTTTGTTGATGTCCCGAAAGTCGAAATAGAAATACGCCATCAAAGCTTGACCGGCATCGGATATGACTTTAATGTCCTGGATGATTGTGGAACTGGAAACGACAAACGACGTCAATCGCCTTTGACTAAAACACTAAAGGCTTCACTAACCAAAGAATTGTCTTGCCCGAGCCAGCTAGACGGAGAAGGTGCTGTCAGTTGGCGTCAGGCCGGGAGTGGGAGAGCGCACGTTTTCCGTGGATCCAGAGAAGCGACTCGGTACCCGTTGATTTCCATTCGTTGTAATTGCTACCCTGAAAAAACCAGTTTGCCGTTCCCTCATGATGGGCATTACATGCTATGTTATGATTCGTAGACGGATCTGGTGGTGAGAGCCATCTACGAATGTCCTGTCGTAATTGATTCCCTGTAAGGATGCTTAAGCTGTTATGTCTAGCATTAATGCACTGCAGAGATCACATACGTCTCACTTGATCCACGCTTTCTGCTGCTTGCTGCACGACGGCTCTGGCCTCTTTTCCATCTAGGCATTGAAGGTTAAACATTATTTGATGACTGATTGAAGATGTAACGGCGCACCATCAATGACTGTCATTAACTTGTCATCAACATCCATTATTCTGTCGTCGATGCCGGCCACTCGGTAATCAATGCCAGCCACCCTATCACCGATGCCAGCCACTCTATTGTCGACGACAAAGACATCATCCGCAATTCCAGTTATTCTGTTTTCGATCGTATTCGTGACCTTCAGTAGTTGCGCAGCGGCCACTCGAGCTTCCTCTTGTGTCAGCCTGTCTAGTTTCCTCAGCGCATCCTCAATGTCATTCCTTCCGATCAGTTTATTCAGATATTTTTCTGAAATGGTTCTGTCAACGACGACATATTTGTACGGCAAAAACTCACTCATTCGGCCTTGATTTATTTGTTTTGTAGCGATTCCAAGAATGTTGAGGACCTCGACCATTATTGCCGTGATTGCGTCCACCATTCCTTGATTTGTTGCTACTTCAGTGTAGGTCTCGAGACGTCGAAGAAATATTTCTATGCGCTCGAACATTTCAACAAGAGAGTCACGTTCCGCGCCGACCTTTTTAGCCGCCTGAGTGGCATTCGTATTACGATGGACCGTTTGAAGGTATAAAGGAGAATACACACTAAAAGGAGGACACAGACTCCGGTGAAGATCGCCTTTGCCGGTGAGTATACCTGCCAAATAAATATGAGAGTGCAGATCTTGGACAATTTTACGTCCTGAAGCATACTAAGTCGACACTTCCAAGGGTCGCCGAGAAATCATGGAGGACATTCACAGTTGAATCCAGGCATTTCGTCAACCTCTCATTACCGCGCTGGGACTCATTGAAGTCCTGGACTTGCTGTTGAAGCACAATAATAATACCGCTAGGTGAGTCACAGTCCTGAAGTTGGTCAGCGAGAGGGTGCTTAAGGAGATCCTTCTTCGTGCGTTTTGTGTACGCATTTAAGGCATTATTGAAAATCAGTTGAAAGTTGGATGATGAGGTGGAACTAGGGTGAGTGTGGGACATAAGGGGTGAGTGAAGAATTCAGAGGGGGACAGCAGGTTAGTGGGTGATGGGGAAAGAGAAGAGGAGTGCACATCACGAGCTGAACATATACTAGGCTAGTAGACACCGCATATCTGTCATATCATCTGAAGTCGAGGTTGGCTAGTTGGATTGCCTAATATGCGCCCTAACGCCGTTCTTCTTATTCGCTCCCGCATAAATAAATATGCTATCCTGTAATCTGCAGGCGCTTCATATGCTTTCTTGGAGCCTAGAGAGCGGTAGGTCGAAAAGAAGAGGGTATCGTGTTGGTTGAAGATGATGGAGGGTGTATAGACATTGATCTACCCGAAGAGGTGCGCTGTAAATCCCGGTGCAGCCCAAGTCTTCGAGCGATCCTGGATTCGAAGATCCGAATTTGGAAGGAGAGAGGACATATCAGTTGCTTACCGGCACTTACCTTTGGAGCCCGGTATTCGGCCTGGAGGTAGCATCCGGGCGTGCCGAGCTCAAAAGTAATTCTAAGACCCAGGCCCAGGCTGGGGAGAGTCACTACAGTCCTGTAACATCGTATGATGTTTCGATTTCGAGCGGCTTCATCATGATGCACCTTGACGTTTCGGCGTTCCGCTTTTTGCTCTCTTATTTTAGACCAACCAACGGGACACGCTGTTAACGTAAACGAATACCGTACACAATGCACTTGATGAATAGATAATTAGTTGGGCCCGAGTCTGAATGACCATGAAGTCGTCTTTCGTCTTGGAAGTTGAGGTCGTCTGAGTCCCTGCTCTCGGCCGCCAGTCTGGATTCCGGCTTTGCTGCCACGTGACTGTCCCCCGGGAAACTCCGAGTCGGGAGTTGGACCGTGGCACGTCATAATCTGACTCGTTCACAGGTTCCGACCGTTTACAGCACTCGTCATGTACGGAATACCCTGGGCACACCACTGTCTCCCTAACGAATCTTAATGGTCTGAAGCTGTTAAAGGCAAGGTTAGAGAGAGGAGCATCACACGAACTATACATTCTTGAACCTGAGGGCATTGGCATGCTGACAGTTCGTCACAATTGGAAGAGGTCTGGGACGAAAGGTCCACCCTAAACCTTTCTTTTGATCTCGGGGCCATGCATCCTCTACTGCTTCATGTGAAACTGCGAATGATCTGCTCACTGCCCTCGCTGTTTTCCTACCATGCGCTTTCGGCGGATCCTGCTTGCTGGCGGATCCAGAAGGCTGCTCGAAGAGATTCAGGCTACCATCGTCATTGGCATCCCAGTCACATTACGGACGCTTCTCACAATAGCTAAGAATGCGTTGTAAGTACATTACTTACGACAGCTTCCCATCCCGATCATATACCTTGACACACGTCATCGATTCTCCTCCCTTGCTCCGGACATCATATCCGTTGAGCCTCCCTATTTATCACATGTCAGGCCTTGCGAAGAGTATATAGAGCAGCCATTTGGTACCAGGACAGACAGAGAGATTTCTATTTTCCTCCTTTCCCCTTATTATCCCTCTATCTCGTTCCCTTCGCGTACTACATCATTCTCTTGCTTATATCAGTGGTTCGTTACATGTGACTTGAGTGCAGATCGCTATCGCGCGGTCTTACACTTTTTTTTAACGTACTTTCCCGCTGACCCTTCACTAGCTTCACTGTTTGACCCTCTCTTGCCCCTTCGTGAAAACGTTATCATTCCCCTCATACAATCCCCTTCTGCTATTTAATACAACCTGGCACCACGCCAGTCTCATCGGATTCAACAACGCTCCCCATCTCCCGAAACATCCCGTTCGTCTGCTATGCCTGTCTTTCCCGTACTGTCCCCACTGATCCCGCCCGCACCATACACCGCAGATTGTAACCACTCACCGTCCGTACCGACGCCCGCATCACCCACTCCGTCCACACCGATGCCCGCCTCACCCACACCATTTACACCACTGCCTCCGCTGTCTGCATCACCAGCCCCACCTGCCCCATGCACGCCGCCGCCGCCGCCGTCCGCGTCACCGGCCGCATCTGCTCCACCACACGGTAGAACACCTGGATCTTCCTCTTCGGACTCGTCCCCTGAACGACCCGTAGAATGCACACGATCAACCATGCCCAACCAAAAGGAAGCTGTCGCTTCACACCATAAACGGAAATACCCACCTGTTATGTCTGACGGGGAGATAACGCCTTGTGTCGTCAATGAGTTTGAGACACTTTGTGAAACCTACTTCTTACAGACCGGACAAACGATCGCCGTTGCCAAATGCCTACCGGCCCTTTTCACGAGCTTTGAAAGCCCCATTGTCCTTGCCTGGCTGATCTCTGAACATTCTAGGCTGGTAAAACTCACGTTTCCAGAGTTCATGACTGAGTTTCGGGCCGAATGGCTACCGGGAGACTGGGAAGAGGACTATCGGAAGCGAATATATGATGCCAGGCTTGACCCCAGCAAAGAGAACTTTTCCTCCTGGATGGCCAACATCAGACGCCTTAATGCTGCCCTGCGTGGATCGTCTTCGTACCTCGAGCCTAAAGAACTGCGTCGTTGCCTCGAATCCGGACTGGACAATGACTTGAAGGGCCGCGCCCGCCTTGAACGCGCCAACGAGATCACCGATTTGTCCAAATGGATCCAAAATATCCGTAACATCGACAGTCGCCGCCAGACGGAACGCAAACGAGACCGCGTCTGAGGAGTGGAGTTTTTCGTGTACTTTCCAAACCGTGGGTCAACCTCCCTATACCTTTCGTACATCTCCACGACCTCGGGTCTCGGGATCCGGTCTAATTTCCGGCTAAGCAACTTTCATTGACTCCTCTTGGCCAAACACGTTTGCCATATCTACTCTAAGACCCGTCCTTCCGATCCCGGTAGAGGATAATTTGATATAGGAAACCCAGATAAAGCACACCAGGTCGTCGGAGACTTGGTGTATCAGTAACGCATTGCTTGATCCGCGGTCCACACTATGAAGGAGGAAAAACCAAGGGGAACAACAGGTTTAGATAGTAGCCATTGTCAAAAAAATTCCGCATCTTATCGTAATTATCAAACCAATGAGTTCTTCTAGAGGTCTGTTCATTTGAGAACCCGTGCTTTTCTTCTCAGGAATTCCACTTTCTCTGACATCATTAGGCTCCGCAACATTGATTCCCATCTTTTCTTCTGTGAGAGCTATCCCCACTTCATCAGCGTCCACATGATCGACGCACATAGGTTAATGAGTGGTCGTGCACATGCGATCTGCTTAAAAATCTTGCGAACCACCTGCGGGTGCTTATAGCACAGAACCCGAGGGCATGGCCTTTTAGGACAACCCCAGCGACACGTTGGGTGTGTAGTTGAGTGTCTCCGTGTTGACCGGGTTGAGCTCTGGGAGCAAAACGCAACCGAGATGAAAGCAAACCACAGCACGGAGGTGGGCACAAGAGCTTGCCCAGATGGAAAGGTCGTTGCATGAACTGCTCCGCATATGGCTATGAACATTTTTATGATCAAGATAGAATGTGGGGATGAACAGGGGATTAATGGGCTAAAATTCCGTACCAGCTCCTCATAAGGTTTCTATCATGATACGAGGAGTAGGATTGAGCAGGTACGAGACAGACGAGCACTAGACGAGCCGTGCATGCTGCTTCTCTGAGTTCTTTTAACCCTACACAATCCACCCTGTACAGTAGTCCTCCATTATCCTAAACTCCCATCTCGTTCCGCAATTTACGTGTAGATGGAGACGAGTGGTGGTGAGCAATGGAACTGGATTGATGCTTGCAGCTGTGTGGGGGTATCGTGTGCGAAGATGGCGGTTCGAGGGTTGGGTGGCGGTGTGTAAGGATCGGGAAATTGAATCACGACGGGCAGGAGCGGGTTAGTGGGGCCTACTAATAGTCAACTAACCTGTCAATTAATGTCCAATAAGTTGACCGATAAGTTAACACAACTGTTATTACAAATCACATAAAAACAAATTGAGTCATTTGTCGACCCGTCTTTATGTGTCGAATAATTATGAATATTCATTTCTTATTGTATGTAAACTAAGTTGACATATTAGTTGACACAACTTACTGGTCAAGTTATTCAAACTTATTCCCATCAATTATTTTTAACTTAGTTGGGCTCTACAAATCAGGCTGCAATTTTTAAATAAAAATTGTCTGATTATGCACTGGTGATAGCTGGTGGATGTTGCCAGTGCAATTTTTATTTAAAATTTGCAGCCTGATTTGTAGAGCCCAACTAAGTTAAAAATAACTGATGGGAATAAGTTTGAATAACTTGACCAGTAAGTTGTGTCAACTAATATGTCAACTTAGTTTACATACAATAAGAAATGAATATTCATAATTATTCGACACATAAAGAGGGGTCGACAAATGACTCAATTGTTTTTATGTGATTTGTAATAACAGTTGTGTTAACTTATCGGTCAACTTATTGGACATTAATTGACGGGTTAGTTGACTATTAGTAGGCCCCACTAACCTGCTCCTGCCCGTCGTGTTGAGCCACTGTATGTTTTCTTTATCTGATCTTCGTCCCCTTTTAAGTCTTTATCTCCATCCTCATGGACTCACTCACGCTGCAACTTAGCGTTACACTGGTTCGTGCTTAATTCCCAATTCGTTGATGCTTGTGCTCTCAAAAATGATGCCGGGGAAGCTGTGCGGTCAACACAGCGGGAGTCGGTCACACTCTCCCGCCAAAGAAACTACCATACCAGGACACATTCAATTCACCGCCACCGAACCTCCCTCATTACCGCCGCATCGCTCTTCCATTGAAAATGACCCTCCTTTTCCACGGGACCCGGAAGAGACGTTGCCCATCTCGATGACGAGCTAAAAGAGGATCCTCCGAGGATCCTCTATTAGCTCGTCATCGCGTCGATGAGGAACAATTCTCTCCTCTGAACCATGTTGTTCGTCAAACTCAGCATCTTCGGCACCTCCTTCGAGGTCGTCTGCTCCTCTCTTTTACTTCATCTCTTTCACCCGATCTCAGGTCACCGCAAGATATGTCAATCTCCAACCCGTTGGCATGGGGTCCGTCCTCCTCTCATTCCATCCTCGCAGTCCCGCTCACCCTCTCAAAGGTGCTTTCGGCCTAGTATGGTACGTCTCCGCATCGTCTTCCCTTCTCACGCCACAAATGCCTCCAGTTCTGCAAAGGATCAACTCACAGGCGCACCCGTTGATATCAAGAAGATCATGAAGCCCTTCAGCACGCCTGTCCTCTCGAAGCGCACTTATCGCGAGCTGAAACTTCTCAAGCATATCCAACACGAAAACGCCCGTCTCCTTCGCCTCCTTTTCCCCCTGCCAATTCCCTCTCTCGCCAGATGATCAGCCTTAGCGACGTTTTCATCTCACCCTTGGAGCATTTGTGCGTCTTTCGTGCTTCCATCTTCTCCCTTGCCCTTGCTCTCCCCCCATTACCTTCTTTGTCAGCTATTTCGTGACTGAGCTTCTCTTCACCGACCGACCGTTCGAAAAGCAGTTCATTTAGTGCGTTTTGTACCAAATTCTGGTCAGCCACACTATTTCCCGTCGGTTTCGTCTCTTCTCATCTCTACCGTTCAGCGTGGACTTAAATATGTACACTCGGCTGGCGTCGTCCACCGTGATCTTGTAAACACGTAGAACCGGTTCTGTCCCACGCCCAAGAACTCTCTTACTCCCACCTAGAAACCAAGCAACATCCCCATAAATGAGAATTGTGATCTCAAGGTGAGAATCCCACTTGCCCTGGCCTTCGCCGGCTGACAGCCCAGCAACCCAGATATCTGACTTTGGTCTTGCCCGAATGCAGGATCCGCAAATGACTGGCTACGTGTCTACGCGTTATTATTGGGCCCTCGAGATCATGTTCACCTGGTAAATTATGATGTCGCCGTCGATATTTGAAGCACGGGATGCATTTTCGCCGAGATGCTTGAGGTCAAGCCCCTCTTTCCCGGAAAGGATCGTACGTCGCGTAGCCAAAGCTTTATTCCACGCCTCTGAGAGTTTTGTGAACGTAGACGTGGATCAGTTCTCGATTATCACGGAACTGCTCGGGACATAACGTATGTCTCTCCGAGGCGCCTCCCAAACCAACAATGGAGCTCGTGGACATTTCGTATCCCGAGTTTGAGCCCAATATCTACGAGGTATCTCCCGAAAAGCCTGTTTCGTTCGCGTTTGGTGCCCCGGTTTTTATCCGCGAAAGCGCTGATTCATTGCAATCAGGACAATACGTCCCCGCTGCTACTCCGTTGCTTCGTTGACAAATGCCGAAGGGCCTTCTTGGGCCAAGCTACTATCTCTACGGAGATTACTGTGTTCCAATTTCTGGGTGACTTGGGAAGATTATCGAGCCAAATTCCAGACGCCGTTAAGTCTTTTTTTTAATTCTTTCAGGGTTTACCGACCTGATAGTCGTCATAGAACTCGATGTAAATATCAGAGAAATCTCATACGCACGCGAGGTGGTGGCGGTGCGACGAAGTCTACATATTTGGTGCAGGTACTCAATGACAATATCCGCGTCTTTGCATGTGTACGACCATTGCTTTCGTCGGACGTCCCCGGGCACAAACGACGGCAAGGCGTGGATGGTAGGCATTGATGGCACTGGCAGATATGTCTTTTCCTGACCTGAGAGATCATCAGGAAATTGTACTCTGCTCTACTAACGAGAGCGCGACGGGTTATGAGCGAAAACATACCTGCAACTTCACTTTCGATCGAGTAATTACTCTATGTTTATCCACACCGTGCTCTAATGTATGATTGTATTAAACTGAAATCGACTGTGGCACCACTAACTGGCTGTGCCTGTGCGTAGTGCGGGCCACTGTTAGTGTGCTTTCATTTTCGATTCCGCTTCTTTCTCACGTTGGCTCTCCCACATGGAACCATTCGTCCGAAATTTTTCGAATACCCTCTCATGCGTGCCGTTGGGGTTGTGACCATGCAAATTAATCTCGGAAGGAGCCATTAATTCTCATCGCTATCCTCGCACTTGAGAAGATTGGCATGGAGACCGCGCTGTGCGACGGTCAGAGGACATCTGACGCCTCTAATAATGATGAAGATCCGTGTCAGTAGCATTGCCCTGTCTCATTTGGATCGGACGCCAACTGGTTGATCAGTGTGACAGATAAAGGTACCCAGTTCCCAGGAAATGGCATAAGAACTCGTTCTTGACGCATCATCCTGCATCTACTGTGACACCCATCAATCTGCAACGTCAAGACGTTGTTCTACCATATCAACAAGGCGAACGTCATCCTTATAATCTTTCTCTGGATTCCGTTCACCTGTGCCTCTCATGTACTGGAAAACACATCGCTTGAAGTGGTCGGCGAACAGCTCATCGAGTGGGCGAAGTGTTGGGTCCTGAATGTGATCCAGTCGGAGGTGTAGACCGACGATATCAGCGTAGCCATTAACAAATGAAGTGACGCGGTAATTTTTCTAAACAAATCGCTACTGTCAAACCAGGCGTCAAATCGGTGGGACCATCAGTGTCACTCACATTGGGATCAACGCAGAAGTCAAAAGTGTCCCATGTAAGACTCAGATCGGCCCGCAGAGTGATCACATTCTGGAGTGTGTCAATTTTGTGCTTACCCAACCACACTTTGTCTTCAATTTCAGTGATC
>WNFO01004350.1_pt1 | contig 12207 bp, 18 predicted proteins | sample 5400251 | NCBI WGS metagenome assembly WNFO01 (sample SAMN13153354, study PRJNA577476) | soil metagenome | isolation source: 100 cm saprolite under Madrone tree | place: USA:California | collected 2016-06-14
CCGTTCCTCCGATGATCTCAGCGGCTGAAACTTCACGAGGCCCACGTCGTGTCCTCCTCCAAAAGTCGTCGTGCTTCCGCCAGACGCAAGGAATAATCGTGGTCACCTTCACATTGTAGCTCGCAGGCGAGTTCCACCACGGTCGTTGGGTCAGTGCCTTTGAAGGTCCTACGAACGGTACCATCCGAAGATACAATCACGAACATGTCACTGCCCTTACCTTTGCAAGGAAACGGCCCCAGTTTGAACTTATCCCTCGACTGGGGCGCTGGTAGTTCATCGTGACCACCACCGCCAAGCTAAGAACACAATGACAAGAACAGTGAACACGATGACTTTTATCCAAAACCAACGACGAGCGCGGTTGGCTGCTCTCGTGACAATCTCGTCTTCGCTCAACAGCTTCTTTTTGTTGCCGTTGTTCATTGGCCCGCCTTTGTCCCCTTGGTGTCCCGTGCCTCGCACCACTGAGCAAGCTGTTCACGCGCTTCGGCCTTCTCCGCAGGCGTCAAACTTCTGGCCCATTCCACCAGCATTTCGCCAAGGCGCACGTCAGTGACAATCACGTCGTCCCTTTCTTTTTCGGGCGTGGCTTTTCACCCGCGAAGCTGTAAGCCCAGTCGAAGATTTCTTTCGTGTTGTCCTTTTTAGTGAGCAAAACCTTGATTTGATGAGGGCCTTCACCGTGGGCACAAGAGTGGCTGATCTCACCTCGAACTCGATCACAGAACACGTAACCGTGAATGAATGGTTGTGACGCTGTCTTTCCGACACCGCCAGAAGTTGTGCTCCAATGCAGCCCATCTATCTCGTTTCGCGACACATAACCGATGCGCCAGTCTGTTGAATGGCGGCGTATGTAGACGCGCTCGTTTTCAGGCAACTCAGGCAACTTTTCAGTCATTGGACACGACCTTTCTGCGCTTGCTCGCGCATCTTTGCTTCAAGAAGCATTCGCAAATAGATTTTGATGAGCGCCTTATTAGGCTTGGCCATTACGTCCTCCCACCACTTTTGGGTAATCCGTCGTATACGGCGCGGTCGGCACGATTCTCGAAATCAGGCGCACTCGGACGCCGCGCTTGCTGACTGCTTCCGCGTAATCCAATCCTTCCTGCAAGTAAGCAAATCGCGCAGACAGCATGTAATCATCAGGAGCGCAACCCGATGCGCACCCGAGTGATTTGCAGTGTGGAGCGAGTGAGCACGTATCGCCGTGCAGCGCGTACGCGCTCACGAGGAGCTTGTCAGTCTTGAGGCGGCTCACGCGAGTACCAGCCCATCTGCCAAAATTCCCTCGGCAATTGGACCTATATAACGGTGTTCAACGGCGATGGCGGTGCCCAGGCGTTGCGCATCTTCGGGAATGTGTTCTTCGATCCAGTCAAAGGCAGCCGGGGTCAAAGGTCGCAGAAGATAAACGGTGCAGAATCGGCCTTCGCCTTCGATGGAAAAATCTGGAGTTGTTTTGCGGGAGCTTTGAGTCACGTCGGGTTTTCCTTCTAACCCGTTTCTCCTAGCGGAGCCGTGATTCGGTGATGGTTTCCTCATGGGCGTATCCCCTTTCGGGTTCGCACCGCTTTCCCTTTCGGGCTACGGTTGCGGCGTGACTAACTTCGTCACGTCTCTTGATACTTTTTGTTTTTACCGACCTACTGCTTTTGCCTTCGCTTCCTTGTACCTTGCCACTAGTTTTTGCTCTTCGCTATCCAACCAAAAATCAATCGCGCGTCTCACCTGTTCCGCCATTGACGCGCCCGACTTTTTCCGCAAAACCTCCAGCCGCTTTAGCTGCGCCTCGCTCAGGTAGACATTTGTGCGCTTGCGTTTCATTGATGTCAGTATCCCTCAACGTACATCACTTGTCAAGTCGCTTGTTGAACCGCACATCAAGCAGGACCAACGATGGGAAGCACTACCGCACACAGAATTGTGAACCAAACGGGTTGAGAATCCTTCGGTGGATGCCCCACCCAACGAAGGAATGGGTCAATAACTGTACCTCCGAGCAGCCCTAAAAACGAGAGCAGACCCAGCAACAGCAACAACCTACCCTGCCAACCCCCTCCCATATAGTAGGTGGCTTGGCTGATGAGTTTGAGTCGATTGCCGTGCGGGTGCTGTTCTAAGGAAACTTTTCACGGTACTCTAATCCTTTGCACAGTTTTCTTTGATAGCAAACCAGCGCACGCTGCCGTCTCTGTCCATTTGCACAGCATCAATTCTGCCGCCGACATCGTCGCCGTGATATTGGATTGTCAATTCCACGAGTCGCATGGTTCTCAGGATGTCGTAGTCTTCAGGCTTGGATTTCTTGGGGAGCTTCCACTTCTTGGCTTCCTTTTTTGCCCGCTTGCTAGTGAGATTGACGAACTCCTGTTCAACTTCGATTTCTCCAATGGCGCAGTACGATCTAGGACAGTTCAGTATTTGTACAGTAGAAGATACGTTTGCGAGAATCCCCTCTTGGAACGTGATAATTGCTTGCAGCAGAATCAGTGTCCCGTTGTCATCCAATCCGCCAATCATTGCACGGGTCAAAACTCCGTTTCCCTTTCGCGCAGCGTCAATAACTTTCTCTGAGTGCCAGAGAAGCAAGGATTGGAAGTGAGAAGATATGGACTTCCCCCATTCGATGGCGGTTCCCACGATTCGATCATGGTTGGTGGAGAACAAGGGGGAGGCCGTATCATACGCTCGGTGAATCTCCTCAATGTTCGACCAAGGCTGAACCAAATCGAAATATCCCGAGTTCCGATAGGCCATAGCGTGGGAGGAAACGAAAACTACCTTCCCGTACGGTGCGGCAATCTTACATACACTATCGTCTGGCGTAGTATTCCCGACGACCAATCCACGACTATCAGTCGCCATGACGATCTTGTCCTTCGTGTAGTACACCACCCCGACGGTGCCGTATTGAATTTGGGCAATTGTCGGAGAACCGGCTACGGCAAAGTAGGCAAACAGGAAAAACCTTTTCATTTGGTCCTCCAAGGCGGTGACTGGGCATCCGTAGTAGGGGATGGCAACGGTGGGGAATGCTCCAAGACTTTAGCATATTCATCAAGGCCGTCGCTTCGCGCTTTCACAGGTGTGGCTGGCAGTCCACTTTTTTTGGAAAGCGGCGCATTAAGAAGTAGAATCAGACCCCGTTGACAGCGAGTATGAAAAGCATAATTCCCGTAATTGTAGGAACGGCTGCGATACTTGCTGCCGTCGCAACTGCCGTTGCCAACGCAAACGGTCGATTTGTAGGTCGCTCATATTTGGTTCCGTGGTTCTATGCGGCTTGCGTTGTTTTGTTAATCTTGGCGATAGTCGTGGGTTATGAATCGCGGCGAGAGGGTAAACTCAAGCCCCTCGTCATTCCGCTCCGGTACGGAGCATATAGCGCAACAACACGAACATCCGTCATACGTAGCAATCTTGGGCATCATGGCCTCGTCGTTGCGAATCACGGTGAACCTGCTTACGATGTTTCGGTTTCAACTTCCAAAATCCAAATCGGAACCTCTGAGCTAAAGTTTCAAGGTAGCAAGCCTGTATTTACAAAAGCCGATGGGGACGCATTTTTTATTGGAACAATCGAACTCGCCCCGCACGATGGCACACTCGGCGACGCACTATTTGAAGAAATGAGGAAGTTTAAAGTTGACGAGATAACCGTCAAGCTGATCTACAAAGACGCTGAGAATCATTGGTACGAAACAATCGGCAAAATCGAGCGGGACGTGAGCGTAAGCGGCGGACTCTCGGTTAGATATGTTCGACAAGTGCGAGCAAAGCAACCCCAAAACGTCTAATATGCGTCGGCGCGCAGGAGATGCGGGATCGTCACCCGAATCGCTTGCGGCAGTCTGGCACACGCGAAGACAGCAGCCGGTTCCAAGGTGCTGGGCCGCCAACAAATCTTCGCCTTGTCTTCACCCATCAGAAAAAGCTTGCAAAAATTGCAAAAGTATGCTAGAGTGATTTGTGTTTGAGTAGTACTAGACGCCCTTCTGGGGCAGGAGAGGATAGCTAAGGGAAACATTCTACGGGCTTTACGCCTACAGTCGCCAGACCCCACCTGCACCCGCAGGAGCGGTAGCGACGGAGACAAGCATCACCTTCTTTTGGTAGGGGTGCTGAGTCCTTCAGACACCCAAAATAATTATGAAAAGACATTCCATCATTATAGACCCCGAGTTCCGTGCGCTTATTCCGCCGATGTCGGCTGACGAGCGGGCACAACTCAAAGAGAATATCCGTGCCCACGGGCTGTTGGACTCCATCATTGTATGGAGTACCTCGGGCGGGTTTGTAATCGTCGATGGACACCATCGCTATGAGATTTTGAAAGAGTTTGCGAAAGACCCGCAGTCCACCACGTTCCCCGCTGAGTTCCCCCAATCCCCAAAAGAAATGGAACAAATCGAAGTCAGCCAAAACGGGATTGATGTACACCCCGAGGAATTTTGGTTTAGGTCATTGGAATTCGAGAATCGGGAAGCGGTCAAGTTGTGGATTCTCCAGAATCAGATTGGACGGCGCAACCTAACTAAAGAGCAACGGGTGGCGATGGTCGCCCAAATTGTCGTGATGCGGGAGGCTTTGCATAAATCATGCAAACCAGACCGCCACGTCAACAATGTCCGAGAGGCGGCGAAGGAATTCAATGCGCCTGTCAATGCGTTACAGAAGGCGGTCACGGCTATAAAGGACAACCAGCCGAAGCCAACCACCTGCGACATCTGCCATGCGCCATTCGAATCCAAAGGCGTAATGAAGGCGCACCGCCATAAGGACCACGCCCTCCACAATTTCAAACCCGATTTATTTTCGTTGGGGAAACCTTGTTTGTGTCCTGAGTGCGGGGAGCAATTGCCAAGTCTATCGGCGGGTCGCAAACACGGTGCCGAAAGACACGGGTACACCACTGCTGCTGATTGGGAAATTTTTCGTACGAAGTTAAATCAACCTTACATAGAAGCGGAGCGTGAACGGCGAGAAAAAATCGAAGCCGAACAGGTGTCTGAGGAAGTCAAATGGGCAAAATTGAATTGGGAGAAGTTCGAAGAACCCCTTATAAAACTGTGTAAATCGTATAGCGATGGCGATGAACACGTTGTGATTCGGTGGCTCGATACGGTTGCTACACACAGAAAAGACTTCGGAGATTTGCGCGGCTTAGTGATTAATCTTAGAGAAGTTGCGAAGAACTGTACAGAATTCGCGAATCGAATAGAGGCTGCGCCTCCCGTGACGCCAGCCGATGCCGTCCCCGCAAAAAATGGGGAGACTTCGCCCGTTGAAGCCGTCCAGAAAACCATGAAGACAGTCGACGACCTAACCGCCCGTATGAGCGCCGACGACAAATGGGAGGTCTACGAGTTACTTCAATCCCAAGTGAAAAATAAATTGAAGGCGCTGACGGCTGCGGTGAGAAAGGAAATGAAGAAGGCGAGCATTGCGGACGGACTAACGGAGGAAGAAGTGAGTTTCTTTAAAGATTTCCGTATGCCGAAACGTGATCCAAAACAACAAGAGGCCCAAGAAGCCACCCAGGCCGCCAAAAAGAAAGTTCAACAGTTCGTCCGAGACATTATTAAAGAAGGGCGTCGTGCGCTGGCAGCAAAACACCATCCCGACAAAGGTGGCAGCACCGAGGACATGATTGCAGTAAACGCAGCAGAGCAGTTGCTGCAAGAATCAGCGGCGCATTGAGTTTCGAAACGCGGCGCGGCGAAGAACAGCGCAGAAAGGAAGGATAGCAATGGGTTCATATACGAATGTAAAAGGGTATCCCAAAACAGTCGAACTCAAGTCGGATGTGTTCGGCTTCGCGGGAAATCGCATTTTCAAAGTTACGAAAGACGAGGCCTTGTCGATAAGCAAAGAATTCGACCTCCCTACGGACTTCAAAGAGTACGGAGACGATGAGGATTTTTATTATTTCAATCACGGTCACGGCAAGTTTCACGCCGTCTTTTGGTTGCCCCGTCCCATTGCTCAGGCCGAGTGATGAGTGCCGACGAACAAAATCTGACGCCCGACGAAATTGCCGAGGACGCGGAACTCGAACCCTCGTCGCATTCGTCGTCTGCGTATTCTGGCCCAGGTAGAAGAGACCCATTCAACGCGGGTAGGAAAGGTGTGCCCAATCTAGATGACTACGGTGCGATGCGACAAGTTGTCGATGCAAACGACGGTTTGATGGGGTCACGTATCGTTGGGCCTCGATCCTACCGAGGGCGCAAAATGCCGACGTGGGCGATGAACGACAAGAAAGTTCGGCACCTCTTATTATCCACGTTTCCGCGAATGAAAGAGGGTAGCGCGGCAGGACGCCGACAGAGAGACAGCGCGGCCCGTTGGCACGCGGTTATCCATCTGTACTTCAGAATGAAATACACATGCTCGCAGATAGCGGAGGAACTTGGTTCGTCGCACTGCAAGATCAAAAATGTAATTCGCTCTATCCAGCGTGTCGTCAGAGGTCTTCGGGCCGATTCAAGGAAGCCGCGCACCAACACTCGTGGAGCAAACCTGCGCGGCACTCAACACCCAAGAAAATCAAAGAGTTGATAGATGATGCTCCCCATTGACAGTACTTGTGGAGGGGATAAGTCCTCTCAACCTTTTGAGCCTAGGTTCCGTCAAGGAGTCTAGGCTATTTTTCTGTCCCAAATTTCCCGTGAGGCATTCACTCACTCAGGTTCCGGCCTAGGGTCCGACGATCCTAGGCCTTTTTTCTGTCAACAATTTCGCGTGAGGCGTTCACTCACTCAGGGAGGTTCCGCTATGGCCGGAACGTTCGATACGTTCACCAAGTTTATAAATCTGCGCGAGACAACGAACCTCACGAACACAAGGTTTGCAGTGTTGTGTGGTCTGTATGAAATCCCAGGCATGAGTGACGCCTCCTTGAACCGAGCGCTACAGCGCAAAAGCTTCAGCCAGGATGTTGACCTCGCCGTGCGGCCACTCATCTTGCGGATCGAGAATTTAATCGAGTCTATGAAGCCGCTTCCGGTGTCGTTCGAAAACGTCGAGGTTGTAAAACTTTTCCTCGATTTACGAGAACATTTACTCGACCACGGTATCGATCTTCAAATATCGACCAACAATAGCAGCGACAGTAACGCAAGGTTCCCGCCGCACAATAATCGCCACCAAAGGGTAATCGACTTTTAATTCAAAGGTAGCAATTCAATGGATGAAGTGTGCGGTGATAGGGAACAACAAGCAACAGACAGGCCGTGGTGGGCCGAAATTCTACGCATTCGGTATGAATGCGATCTGTCTCTTTATCAACAACTAAAAAACGAGTACGGCGTCGACGTGAGACCGCCGTACCCATTCCAATGAGGAGTAGAGAATTTATGTACAAGGGACCACATCAAAGAGAAGAAAAACCAAGCGAAGACGACAAACGTTTTGCGTTGGAGCACATCGCTCAAGCGATTAGGGATTGGGATTGGAGTCGAAGTACTGCGATGGCGTACTGCGATCAAATCTATCAGACACTGCTCGCAAATCGTGGGTGGCGTCTCGACAAACCCGAAACACTTTGCAAGTACATCGAGCGAGCAAACTTGCCGATGGACAAGGGTATCGCTGACGCGTTAAGCGAAGCGTGGGGGCGCAGTAGCTACGCCCGCTGCAAAAGTTACGATGAGTTCGTACTCGATGCCTTCCACGGCGAAGGACATTTGGATACCAAGAACACGGGCACATACCTCTCGATAATTCAAAACCTAGGCGAGAAAAACCATTGGCGAATGAAGGCGTACGTACAAGAAGCAATCGACGAGAGCACAAAACGCCAGAGATTAATCAGCAGCATTACGGGAGCATAACATGTCGAGAAAAATCGAGATTTTCATGCGTGAATACGGCCAGGTTAAAGCCTTCAACGCGGATCACTTGCCTATCATTCCAGGCTTGTTCGACGCATCGGTTTTGGAGAACTGCAGCACAGAGTGTCTTCAAGAAATAAATCGCCGTGTAGCCGAGACCCGACAAGCGAGGAGCATGACTCGTGAAGAGCAGCGCGAAACGCTGCGCAAAGCCGCCGATGCTGCGCGCGGTTACAAACTTTTTCGCGAAGGCGATAAAACCACAACAGATGTTGAAATTCGTCGCAAAGACGACGGCAAAGGACACAACGCATTTGAAATTGTTGCAGGCGAGGCTCCGCGCTCGCTTCCGACTGCGGGGCCGATGGACCGAAGCGAAGCTGCCTTCACTAATCCCCATGCCGACAGTCTGTTTCGCAATCCGGCGACCGGCGTCGACTACAGCCGAGCAGAAGCCTACGCCCTTGCGGGTGGCGGCGAACTTGATAGAAAACTTTTTCGCAAGATGATGCAAACCGACCTTAAAAGATTGAACTCAATTTTGGCGGGCAGTTAAGGGAGAAACAAAATGGTTACGAATGAATCTTTCGATAAAGCGTGGAACAGATATGCAGCGTCCGGTCTGAAACCGGCGAATCTTCTGACCACCGAGCACAACGCAATACACATTCTAGGAGGGGTCGTCACTTTTGAACGAGATTTCAAACGCATGCCGAACCCCGAGGAAATGCACGCCGTCATCGTCTATCTGGGCGACATGGATGGGCATCCTCCGGGGTCTCTGCAATATCACCATACGTACGCCGCTCCAGCCGAAGCGCTCGATCCTCGGCAAAATATTCCGCACCTTAATCTGTTTCCTGGGTGCACCAGCGTCGAGAAAGCGACTACGTATGTTAAGGAGAACTCTCGCAGGATTCCAGCAAATCAACTTAAGCAGTTGAACGAACTGCTTGCGTACGTACAAGCGCACAACATCCACGATAATGTTGCGACCGAGCCAGTCGAGACGCCTGAACAAGCCGAACAGCGTGAGGCTTACCAGACAATCCGAGACCGCGTCAGTGCGCTGACGGCAAAAGATTGTGGCAACGTCGGCAGCGGACCTGGGATGGGAGGGTGGGAGCGCGTCAATAAGTTGAAAAAGAAAACTCTTCGCGTATCTCGATGCGTGTCAGGCGCGAAACATTTCTGCCGCAATAGTTGCCGAAAGCGTGGACAAAGATGTCGCGGACCTCCGCGATTCCGGTATTCGATAAGCTATGAACAATCGGTGCACCGGGAAGGTCACGAACGAATTAATGGGTATTCGGTTCATCACGTACACGCATGCCGATGGGCTTGTCTGCCCGCGTCCGGGTCCGTCTGGGATTCCTCTCGGCACAGTTGTGCTTTCAGAATTCGAGGTAATCAAGATTGATGACTCTCGATCAATATGCGAGCACGCAATCGTCTCCACCGAGGAACCTCGGCCCGTTGTTCAGGCTGCTGTTCCTGTTCGATCAGCGACGCCAGTGCAGCCTGTGAAAGCATTGACGGTCGACCAGATTGTTAAGCAGGTCGAACAACGTAAGACACAGCGCGCAGCATTGCCTCAGGTCGATGCGCCGGTCGACGAAGCAACGATAGCAAGGGCCAAGGTTCCGCCGAAGATCAAGTCCGACATCTCCACGGCACCAGCGGCGATCCAGCGAATCTTTGACGGCGATATTGAAGGACTAACCGCCTCGGAGATAGCAGAATTAACGCGAGGACCGCGCACTGAAGTCGAATCAGGCGATGGCGAGCCGCTCAATCCGTTTTCCAACGACTTCTCCGCGAGTCCGCAGCAGTCGGGTCCGGTGCGGCGCGGAAACCGGCCTGTGTCGGTTTTTGATCGATGAGTTTTTGAAGCAGGCTCCCGTTTGTTCAGGGGATTAGAAAACGAAAAAGAAAGGTGGTGAAACGCACGGCCCGAGGTCGCGCGGCCCCGAAAGGGCAAAGAAGATATGAGATGAAATTATCAGGTTACATTCAGAAGTATTTTTCGGACAGGGGATTCGGGTTCATCGCTGAACACAAGAACCTCCATTTTTTCCACATCACATCGTGCTCGTTTATTCCTGAAGTCGGCCAGCCTGTGACGTTCGATATTGCCGCTGGCAGAAAAGGGCCAGCTGCTGTTGACGTTGAACTTGTTTTAGGTCCGACGACACCAATCACCTCTTCGGAGGTGTCGAAGTGAACGTCTGGTACCAGCAAATTATCAGCAAACTGTTTGATCCAAATGAAACCGTATGCTTCGCACTGATTGAAGAGAAGGGTATCGTCGAACACGGTTTCACCTCTGCACAAAAAGCAACTGAGAACGGCGTGTACGAATATTTGCACGGTCGTAATGGTGTGGCGAGCGTTTATATCGCCATGAATCCATTCAAGGATGAACTACGGGGCGCAAAGAAAGGTCGCACAGAAGAGAACGTCGCTAAGATCAAGCGACTGTACGCGGATGCCGATGAAAACGGTCCCGCCGTATTCGAGAAGTTGAAAAAGTCCACAACCATCCCACAGCCTCACATTGTGATGGAGACCAGCCCAGGGAAATTCCAGTTCATTTGGAACGTTGACGGGCTAACACAGGATTCCGCGAAGAAAATGCTGAAGGCCCTTGCGCAAGAGTTGGGGACTGATCCAGCCGTTTGCGAGACTTCGCGGGTTTTTCGTTTGCCTAGTTTCGTGAATCGTAAAGCGAAGTACACAGGAGAGCCGATTGTTAAACTCGTTGGCGATATCCTAAATCGTGGTCCGTACCGTCCTGGGGACTTTCAGTTCTCTAACGCGACTGCGGTAAAGACTGAGAGTAAACCCGAAGATTATCTCGACGCACCTTTCGTTCACGGTCAACTCGATAACCAGATTGTCCAGCTAATCGGGCATTATATGGCGTCAAAAAACATCAGCGATCCTGATGAAATGTACGCCTTGGTCATCGCAAAAATGACGGACAACACTTTTGAGCGCGACGGTAGGCCCTTTCAGTGGAACGATGAGCGGGTACGCGAACTGTGCCGATTGAAAACACAGACGTGGAAAACTGGCGAAGAGCAAATGAGGGAAGCGACGAACGATGCTTTGGCAGAATCCGCTGAGATTGCTAATAAAGCCTTAACTGTGGCAACTCAGCCGCGCGATCTCGCCTTGAATCAGAAACCAACTACAACGGCAACAGCGGCGGTGACGCTACAGCCGCCTCCTGAAATCGATACGAGCGAAGGCTACACACGTCCCGAGTTTCCGTACTGGGCGATTATGGGAACTTCCATTTGGAATGGTTTAGTCGCGCCTGCGCTTGCGTCTTCGTCGAAACATGCTGAGTTCATCGCAATGCCCGCTATCCAAATAATGTTAAATCAACTCTCGGGGCGGGTGCGCGTCGGACTTTCGGGCACCAATTTCAATACCTACGTCGGACTGGTCTCGCCTTACGGGAAATTCTTCAAATCATCTAGCTGCGATTTGGCAATGGACTACTTCCGCACTATGGGTCTCTTGTTCAAAAAGTCGGTAGGCAAGAAAGAAGAATTCGCAGGAGAAAGAACCGCTGTCATTCAGGCCGGAAGCCCGGAAGGTTTTGGGCTAAAGGCGAGAGATATAAATGCATATCGTGCACTTCTCTTCAACGACGAACTCGGAAAGTTTGTATCGAAGGCGGGAATCGAAGGCTCCGCATTCTCCAGCGATTTGTTGACTTGGTACGGTGCGGGCGAATTCGGTAACAACACGACTCAACCTAGGAACAGGGTTCACTTTGAAGCCGGAACGTACACCTTTGGTTGGCTGTGGGCAACTACAGACCGTGGGTTCAATCGTCATTGGCCTAAGCTGGCGGGCATCTCGTCTGGATTGGAAGACCGAATGTTTTTCGTTGTCAGCCCGAAAGAACCAAAACCTACAGCGCCTTTTTCGGACCCGATTCTTGTGGAAGGGGCTGCTCGAACTCGACAGCTAATTGATAAGGCTGTTCAACAGGAAAAATTCGATTTTGAATCCCCCGAATGGTTCGCCAAAAAGGTTTCAGGAATGGACCCGCGTTCGATGGATTTAATCCAAAAATTTAGCCTTTATTTCTGCGTCGACATGGGTGACAGCGTTATTGGAGACGAACACGTTGACCGAGCCTTGGCTTTGGTTGAATACCGAAATCGGGCGGCTTTGTTCCTGGCACCTATCGAGGCCGAAAACGACGGCGCGCGTACCCAGAAGGAGATCATCCGAGAGTTACGTCAAAACAGGGGCAAGATGCGGTACAGGGATCTTTGCAACAAACTTGACTACACCAGTTTGGAAGTCTGGAAGTGGAACCGTATATACCAGGGCTTGGTCG
>WNFO01004351.1_pt1 | contig 12205 bp, 9 predicted proteins | sample 5400251 | NCBI WGS metagenome assembly WNFO01 (sample SAMN13153354, study PRJNA577476) | soil metagenome | isolation source: 100 cm saprolite under Madrone tree | place: USA:California | collected 2016-06-14
CTACTACGAGAACAGTCCGTCGCAGGATTCCACCTGGGCCCGCGAGCTGGCCCGCGACCGGCGAAATGAGAGTCATTCGTGGCGGGTCCTGGCGCAGCGATCGCAGGGGCGTTCGGGTCTCGTACCGCATCGGGGGCGAACCGGGCTACGGGGGCCAAGACATCGGATTCCGTTGTGTCGGAGAAGTAGGTACCCCTTGATCCTTTTTTCCTTGAGTTTTCTAAGCGGCGGGCCGGGGCGTGTTTCCGCTTTCGTTTAGTTTCCGCGCGACTAGGATCGTTACAGGATTGCGTATTTCCGCTGCTGATTCATTTGAGTCCTCCAGCGCAAACGGGGAGCACAGAATAACACACCGGTTCAAATGCTAGACTGGGGCTGACGAGTGGACATAAGGCAGGTTCCTAGCGATGAGCGAATCGGATCGGTTTTACGGTGACTACACTGCGTTTGAGAAATGGGAATACAAAAAGATTTTCTATAAAAGCGATCAATTGCAGTCGTGGCGAGACATGGGCAACAGCTACTTCCGAGCATGCAAGCCCCTGATTGAGGGACTGGCGAAGGGTGAGCTAAACGAGGACGCTGAAGGCACAGCCGCGACCTATCTCTTCCGCCACTATCTTGAACTCATGCTCAAACGCATCGTGCTCGCGGGCCGCGTACTTGCGAACAGCCAGGAGCTGCAGGAAAAAGAAAAGATAAAACAGGTTGCGCGTGTTCACGACCTTCGCGTGATTTGGAGGTGGGTGTTGGAGGACGCCAAGCCAAAGATCGCAGATGTATGGGATAGTTACGACATCGCTTTCATCGAAGCAATGATCAAGGAGTTTGATGATGTGGACAAAAAAGGCTTTGCGTTTCGATATGAAGGCGAAGGCGCAGAGGTCTATCGGTATGACTTCGCAGCCTTGGACGCCCAACTTGACCACACGCGCCAAACCCTCGAAGGGATTTGGGTATGTTTGGAGCAAACGTTCCAAGAAATCTGCGACTATGAAAACTACCTCACCCAAGAATTTGGCAATGAGTATGGCTGGTGAGCAGAGAAGCTAGTTGGGTAACGATGTGAGACTTTTCGATTGACGATGCGCAGTAGCGTTTCAAGGATCGCTTTAGGTTTGGGGCTAGCAGGAATCGGCTGCCTTGCATTTTGGGCAGCCAGGAAGCGAAGGCGAGCGCTCGAAGCGCAGAAGCCTTTGTGGTCTCCGGGAGACTCGTTGAAGGAGATCGTGGAAGCGCATAAGGAATACCTCAGGACTAGTTTTCCTAAACATCATAAGAAGTTCCTAAGAATTCTAAAGGGAGATGCAGAAGCTGCTCAGGCGGAAGCGGCTGTGTTTGCTCTTTTGAAGGCTCGGAGACTCCGGCCGGAGCCCGCTGACGACCCCGGTACGGGAGGAACAGACTTCCTGTGCAGGCCCACAATACGTCCGCCGTTTGTTGTGGAAGTGACTAATTTAAGCCAAGACTCGATATCGCGGCACTCGCACATCCCGGGTGATCAGTTTGAAGGCGGCGGAGCTTTCGAAATGGTTACGGAAGCTCTCTTCGCAAAAGTACGCAAGAAAGCCGAACAACTGGCAGACTACCCGCACGCCAGGGTGCTCGTGGTTACGACCAGTCACCACGCCGCAGTTTCACTTTTTGATGCGATGGGGGCTGAGTGGTTGCTAACCTCGGAGCCGAGGATCACGTATGCTCTGGAGGCTCCGCGTGAGGCATTCAAGGAGACGACCGACTTGGCCAGTTCGATCTTCTTCAGACCGAATGACAAACACCAAATTGTTCCCTGTCGGCAGAGTGTCTCTGCTGTCCTATTGGTCGGCTTATACGACGACCAGTGTCAGGTACTGGGGATACTCCACCCGGAGCCAGCCTATCCTTTTGACATAGGTAATTTTCAGGAAGTGCCGTTTGTTCGAGTTAGCGAATGGCCAATTGTCGAGGGGGAATTGAAAACGGAGTGGATAGTTGCGAGTCCCCAAGCGAAGGGCTTTTATCATATTGCTGCCAGATAAAGCTGTTTTTTTGAATCCGCTAGTTGTCGCGCATCGCATCCATTGCGATTCCCAGAAGCCTTTCGAGAATCTTGTGTTTTTTGAAAGGCAGATGCGCCGCCGTAAGTCGCGCGGAATCAACACGCAGCAACGGGGTTAGAGGCAGGGTTTTTTGAAAGCGCGAGACGCGCGCTGTACGCTGTGCCGACGCTACAGCCTAGCTCGTCAGCAATTCGCGGCCAGGACCGCCCCTGTGCGAGTAGGCGTGCAATCCTGGTGGCGTCAACGCCGCCTAGGCTTGGCGTATTGAAGGTGTTTCGCTGTTGGGAGCGGGTCTGCGCCGGTCTTCGCCATGCACGATCGAAAGGAAAGAGACTCGGGCGGCCCGACCAAAGCGGTCGATTCATCAAGGATTGTGGCACTCAGAGTTTCCGGGGCATCGTGGCGGACAATTGCCAAGGAACTGGGAGTTTCTGTGGGGACAGTATTTGCGAAAGCTCAGATCGCTGATTAGAATCGATCCAATAGGCGCTCTTCGCTTGGCCTTTCGGAATTGAGGGCGGGATTGGTACTCATCTTGGCACACATAAGTTCAACCAACGCATCCCCGAACAATGCCTTGCTAAGGTTAATCTGTATGTAGTATTCCATTCTACGTAAACCGAGTATCGGACAAGATATGCCTATTGCAAAGGTACCGGAAGACATCGCCCAGCTCGTACGCACTCTCAATGATCAGGATAAAAGCCATCACGAAATAGCCAGGCTGGTGAATTTGAAGCCGGTGCAGGTCCTCGCCATTCTTGCCTCTCACACTTTGAAATCAGCGGATCTGGAAAAGCCAGGGGAACGTGAGTTCCCAGATCTCACTCCCTCACCGGTCCAAGGTGACAGCACTCAGGCAATCGTAGAAAACGAAGTTCTCCAAGTTTTGGAACAGGAAGACCAGGAAACGCGGCCAACCGATCGAATCTACATTGGCGATGACAGCGAGTATGCCGATTCGATCTATTGGGAGCCAACAAAAGTTCATGCGGTCCACAATCCGCACCTCATGATCATGGGAGAGAGCGGATCGGGAAAGACGTATGCCGTGCAGTGCTTGGTTGCCGAACTCGCGCAACGCGAGATACCCTCGATTCTTTTTGATTACGGACAAAGTTTCGAAATGCAACACCTGGAGGAACCGTTCAAGAAGTTTACCGGCATACGAGAGTATCCGCTGAGCGAAGAAGGGCTCCCGCTCAACCCGCTCGAAATATTTCCGAATGACGTTCATGGGCCGAAGAACGTCGCAACTCGCCTGTCCGATGTCTTCGACGCTGCATATCGTCTCGGGGATATTCAACGCAAAGTGATGATTGACGCGATTCGGGCCGCCTTTGAGCGGGTGGGGATATCAGAAACAGACCAAGCGACATGGGCCCAGAAGCCGCCTACCGTCTCCGACCTCCAAACAGTTCTCGACGAACTTTCATCCGACCGCGAATATTCAAATTACAGGAATGCAACGGGTGTTGCGGCGCGCCTCGCGACGTTCTTTATGCTCAGTTCATTCAAGAGCGACCGGGGTTGGTCGTGGGAATCGCTCTTCACCGATACCGAGCACAAAGTGCATATCTTGCAGTTTCGAGGACTTGAGGGGAAGACTCAGCGAGTGCTCGTCGAACTGCTCTTGTGGCACCTCTTCTTCTATCTAAAGTCTCACGGGCAAGGCAAGCTGAGACTGTATTGCGTGCTCGACGAGGCCCATCACATTTCGTTTCGCGAAAGCGGGCCTGTCGATTCACTGCTTCGGGAGGCACGCAAGTTCGGCCTCGGCATCATTTTTGCATCGCAACAACCGGAAGATTTCAGCCCCGCCGCTTTTTCCAACAGCGCTTCGAAGCTGATTTTCCAAACCACGGACCCCACATTGCGGATTTCGAAGTTCCTGGCCGCGAAATGTTCAAACTACGCCTCTCCGGAAGAGATTAGTAGGATCATCTCCGTGTTGCGGCAGGGCGAAGCATTCTTCATCACCCAAAATCGCGGTCATGTAGTCAAACTCGCTGATTTCAAAAAACGAGCCACGCTATGGCCCTGAATCTCTCCCCCCAGCCCCCGAGAGAGCCGGAATCTACCGAGGAATTGTTATACGCCGCCGTCGTTCAGATTCTTTCCGAAGACCTGTACCCGAGAAAACTGGAGATCATCCGTGAGTACATTCAAAACGCGAGCGACGCGATCGATGACTGGCTGCGGATAGCTCACCTGATCCCCAATGAGTCGTCGGAGCCGGAGATAAAGATTTCCATTCAGCAACGGAGCCTGCTCATTTTCGACGGCGGGATCGGCATGACCGGCGATGACATCCCGAAGCTGATGCGGATCGCATATTCCGAGAAGAAGGCCGGAGAGGAGGCGGGCTACAAGGGCATCGGTAGGCTTGCGGGAATCGCGGTCGCGGAAAAGCTGAAGATCAGTTCCACTTCTTATGGCGATCCCAAGCTCCACCACTTCGAGTTCCGTGCCGGTGATATGCGGCGCGATGTAAGCGAAAAGAAAAAGCAAGGAATTCAGGAACCCGCAAGCCCGGTGATCAAGAGGCACAGCGAAATGTGGTGGACGGACGTAGACCCCGCCGACCACTACACGCTCGTCGAGCTTCGGGACATCAAACAATCGTGTGGGGAGTTGTTGGACCCAGACAAAATCGCCGAATTCGTCGGAGACATCGGCCCGGTGCCCTTCTCGCCGGAATTAAATGCAGCAGAGCGATTGACAGATAAACTTTCGCGGAACGTACCGGACTATTCTCCGAAAACGATCTTTTTGTCGCGCCCGGACGGCACGAAGACTCGCGTGTACAAGCCGTACGCTGACGCGATGGCGCTCGCCGAACCCGAGTTTATCGAAGTGCCTGATCCAAAGGAACCGAGCAGGTTGCTGGCGTTTTGCTGGTACACCGCGAATGCGGAAACGATTATCGGAAAGGTCCGGCCCACAGGGAAGATTTTCACCGTACCTGGCGACTCTCTCGAAGAAAGGCGGCGATTTGCCGGCCTTGTCTACAAGTTGTTTGGCTTCTCGATCGGCGACCGGAGCCTCCCTGAACGGACCATCTGGACAACGGCGAAGGCGAGGGCACCGTGGTTCACCGGGGAAATTCACGTTGTCGACAAGAATGTGATGCCCACCACGGATCGGTCGAATTTCGTGCCGAACACACAGCGAGAGGCACTGTACAAAGAATGCGCCAACCGAATCGTAGACAGACTGAAGAATTACGCGCAGGAGATCAGCGACAACCGCAAGACATATCAGGATGCCGCCCGGCTCAAAACGCAACTCGACACCTATCAGAAGCGCCTCGATTCGGGGGATATCGAACGATCCGATCTCAAAGTGATTCGAGAGGATTTGGATAAACGGCTCGGCGTGTTGCGCGCCCGAGGCCAGAAATGTACAGACAAGGAAATCGAGAAATTTCAGAGGGACGTACAGCGGACGGCCGCGACGCTCCAGGCGGATCTTGCGAATCCAAAGAAGCTGCGGACCGGCCGATCGATCGCCGATATTGCGGAAGAACTTCAGATGCCTTCAAAGGCCAGGAAGGTTCTTCTCATTACCATGGATGTTCTTCAGCAGCATTTTGCCCGCGACAAGGACGAGTATTACCAGATCGCCACGAAAATCTACAAGGCGCTGAAGGAAAAGTACTAAATGGCGGACACACCGAAACTTGAAAGTGTCTTCGAGACAAACGCAAACAAGGATTTCCTGCGTCTCTCCTATGATGGCGCTCTTATCAAGAATTGGCGGACTGTCCAGGGGAAACCGCTCAAATACCTCGGGCTTCCGGCTTGGCAAATGCTGGATGTCATCGCCTGGCAGGATTATCTCGGACGATTTACCACCATCGAACGAAAAGAGAACGAGCAGCATCTATTGTTCTTGAAAGCCAACATCAGGAATATCGAGAACCGATTGCACTCGTTGTACGGAGAGTTCGACCAGATTCTGATCAATGGAAGGGACGAGTACGGTAATGCTCCTGAATGGCCCTACGACCTCGCAAATCTGGACTACTTCGGAGGCTTCCTGTATTCGAATATGGCCCGCCCAAAGGCCATACGGAAATTGATCTCCAATCAAAGCGTCTACGAGCAGAGTTTCATGCTCATCATCACTCAGCAGCTCCGCGACCGGGATGTGGCGGGCGAAAAGCTCAGTTTCCTGAAGGACCTTCAGAAATCCCTGAAGAGCGGCATCCTCGATTCAAAGCTGCACCCGGAGATCGACAACGTCATCGAATGGTATGAGAGCGCAACGATTCCGGATGCTGCGAGACAGGCGCTCTATATCAACTACTTCCTGCGCGATGCCGGAGAAACGGAGCACTTCGATGTCTCGTGTCGTCCCGCAATAATCTATCCCGGCACCGGCGGAGCCTGGATGATCCATTTCGTCACGGATTTTCGTTTTCGAAGCGGCATCGCTCACCGAGCTGCGAGCGATCAATCGCTCGTCGAGCTTATCAATTTGGGCCTTCTTGAAGTGCAAGAAGGGGGTTTTGCAAAGCCAAGGTTTATTCAACCCAAATTGTCGGCTGGGGGCCAAAGGAACGGACGTTGATTCAGGTTCTCTTTCTGCGATTCTACGTATAGGGTGAGCGTGCGTGCCAGGTAAAAACATCCTGCTGATTGAGCCGGGGTACAAAAATAAGTACCCGCCGTTGGGACTGATGAAAATCGCCCAATATCACGGCCCCCGCGGCAAACAAGATTGCGTGCGATTCATCAAGGGCGAAGATAAGTCGGTACTGGCCGAAGCTTGGGACCGAATCTATATCACGACGCTCTTTTCGTTCGAATTCGACAAAATATCCCAAAGCATAGATTTCGCCATCACGGCGGCGAACGGCCAAAAGGACAAGATATTCGTGGGGGGGATCGCGGCGTCCTTGATGCATGAACGCTTCGTGCAGCATCCGAGATGGCGCGGCATCAGATTCATCAAGGGCCTCCTCGGAGAGGCTCCGGCGATTTCACTTCAGTTGGACGATTTCTCGGAGGAACTCTACTCAGATGATCGCAGTGGCGCGCCCATAGAAGACCTGACACCCGATTACGGCATTCTCGACCAAATCACATACCAATATCCTGTCACCGATGCATATTTCGCATACGCTTCGCGCGGATGCATTCGGAAATGCAGTTTCTGCGGCGTGCCAAAACTCGAAGGGCCGCAGCGAGATATCGCCCCGATTACTGCTCTCGTCCGCAACATCGACGAACTGTACGGCGCGAAAAAAGACTTGATCCTCATGGACAATAACGTGGTCGCAGCCCCCCGGTTCAAGAACATCATCGACGAGATTCGAGATTTGGGGTTTGGCTCCAATGCGAAATTGCGCCGCGGTCGTTTTGCATACCAGCGCAGAGTGGACTTCAACCAGGGGGTTGACGCGCGGATTCTGTGCAAAGACCCGATGTATCTTCGCGAGCTGTCCACGATTTGCATCAAGCCGTTGCGCATCGCATTTGACCATCTTGGTTTGCAACGGCCTTATGAACAGGCCATTCGGTTCGCCTATCAATTCGGTTTGACGGAGCTCTCGAATTACATGCTGTACAACTTTCACGACAGCCCTGCTGACTTGTATGGCCGAATGGAACTGAACGTACAGTTGAACGAGGAATTGGGAATTCGCATCTGGTCTTTTCCCATGCGCTATCAACCGACGGACCTTCCCGACAGATCCCACATTGGAGAGAAGTGGAGTCGCTACCAGCTCAGGTCCTTGCAGCTCATCCTCCAGGCCACTCACGGTGTCGTGAGCGGTAATCCTGAATTCTTCAACAGGGCATTTGGCGAATCGGTTGATGCGTTCGAGACTTTGCTCCTGCGGCCGCACCACTTTATTTTCAACAGGGAATGGTACGACCGGCTTGACGGGCGGCATGAGTTCGAAGATTATCAGTCGGTTTTTTCGAGATTAAGCGCCAATCAAAGGGTGGAACTTCTGAATCTCCTTTCATCTTGCGACCCTCGGGAATTCGTACGTCTCCCTTCGGCGACAGCGGATCATGAGCTACGCGACGTGTTACGCTTCTACGTCCCCATATCAAAGGAATACGAAGCTGCGATTTGGACGAGGCAGAAATCTCGGTTGACGGCCAAATCGGAGGTTCCGGAAGACGAACGTGTCGAGGACGCTGGGCTTGAGGACGAGAGTGAGTCCGAACAGGTCCTCCCTCGCAGGGCTCGGCAATGGGCAGTTTCCGCATGACTACGAACCCCGCACTCATCTCCGCCCATGCAATCGCGCGCTCGCCAGTAGACTGGCTGCCGGTCACCGAGCGTCCCGTCATCGGCAAAGATGTTCTCGAACTCTTGAGCAGCTCGATGTATGCGAGTGCTTTGCCGATCTACCGGGAATACGTTCAGAATGCAGCCGATGCCATTGATGAAGCGCGCAGCCAGGGCATACTCGGACCGAAGGACGCAGGACACGTTGACATCACTTTCGATCACGAAAACCGCGTAGTGCGGGTCAGAGACAATGGCATCGGACTGCAAAGAAATGCCTTCGTAGACAGACTCATCTCATTCGGAGCAAGCAGAAAGAAGGGATCGCGCGCCCGTGGTTTTCGAGGCGTCGGGCGATTGGCCGGGCTTGGCTATTGCCAAACGCTGGTCTTCAGGTCGAAGACCGCCGGAGAAGCCGACGTGAACGAGCTTCGCTGGGATTGCCGCAAATTAAAGGCCCACTTGCGCAATGAGCGAATGACCGAGGAACTGGGAAACTTAGTCAATGATGTAGTCACGAGGCGTACCGTAGGGGCTCGGTCATTTCCGGATCACTTCTTCGAGGTCGAACTCTCCGGGATCATTCGCCATGGGAACGACTCGCTTGTCGATGAGACGGTCATTGCTGACTATTTGTCTCAGGTTGCGCCCGTTCCGTTTGCGCCGGAGTTCCGTTTCGGGCGGGAGATTGAGGAGACGCTCGATTCGCGGGTCAATTTGGGCAACATTCAGATTCGAATGAACGGCAATGCGGAACCGATTTATCGGCCATATCGCAATCAGTTCGAGGTGCGTCGCAGTGTTCGGGATAGTCTGAGCGAGCTCCAATTCGTCAGAATTCCTGGATCAGATGGGGATTTGGCTGCCATCGCTTGGGTGGTCCACCACAGCTACCTGGGAGCAATACCCAGCCGTTTAAACATTCAGGGTCTTCGCTTGCGGAGCGGCAATATGCAGATCGGCGAGCCTCACCTGCTTGATGAACTTTTCCCCGAACCACGGTTCAATGCGTGGGTCGTCGGCGAAGTCCACGTCATCGACCAACGTATTCTGCCGAATGGACGCCGAGATCACTTCGAACAGAATGTCCACTTCCATAATGTGCTAAACCAACTCGCACCTGTTGCACGCGACTTGGCTCGTCGATGCCGTACAAGTTCCATCAAACGGAACTGTATGCGCCAGTTTGAACAGGGTATGGCTTCAGTGCGAAACCGCGCTTCTCTTTTACGCCAAAAAGCGATATCACCCGCCAGGCGAGCCGAGGTAAGGGATGACATCAAGGGCCGTTTGGCGAAGCTCGCGAAAACTGCGTCCTCATCGACACTCGATCAGGTGTTGCAAAAAAAGTATTGTGCTCAAATCAAGCGAATCGAGAGCAGGCTAAAGCAGTTTCTTGGGACGAAGGACCATCATCGGAAGCTTCGACGGTTTCGTCGCAGCAAGCGTCAACTCATTCAGAAGTTCTTTGACCTTCTTTACGAGTTTTCCGGAAATGACTCTTCGGCGCGATTGCTAATTGAGAAGATCCTTCGGCGACTATAACAGTCTTCTTTTGAACGGGCTCCGCCAAGCTCGCCCGCACCTGCCTCAGAGAGTCCGACAACTAGATCAAACTCTGGGAAAGAGAGCGTCCGATACTTATGCCCAGCAACCACAATTTCCTTAGCGGCTGTCGATTCTTCGACCCAGACGAGGAAAGGTCGGTAATACGTCGCTAGGAAATCCCGTTTTGTTAGTGGCAAATCTGCAAGGAGTTCTTCACCCTTGTTACGCCCGGGGTCGCGCATGGCGAATTCCAGATTCACGGTAGCAAAATACGCCAGACTGGCAACCCTTAGGACAGGCTGCGTTCCCTGGATGGTCGACAACCTTTGAGTTTGGGCCTTGGCGGCTTGCAGTACGGATTCTTCGTAGTCGTTTGTTCGCCCTTTCGCCTCCATAACAACCCAGTCGTTGCTAGAGTTTAAGCCAACAAAGTCAGAGGACGCTTTTGGTGCAGAGGTATTTGCTTAACCGCATTGGTCGGCATTTTTCGCCTTGCAACTTCGCTTTTTATTCGCCATAATCGCGATGAGTAATTTGCTATGAAGTCACCACCTCTGCGAACCCTTTGCAGGGAAAAAAGGCTGTGGAAAAAGTTTCTGATTGGTTCTTTGGGGCTCGGTGAATAGCAAGAACGCTGGTAAACTTTCGAAGCCTCCGATGGGTGCGACGACAAAGCCAATAGGAATCGACCTCTTCGCCGGTGCCGGTGGCATGTCGCTTGGTTTTGAGCAAGCGGGGTTTAAGATCGCCGCCGCCGTCGATTACGATCCGATCCATTGTGCAACCCATGAGTTCAATTTCCCCGACTGTGAAACGATTTGTCGCAGCGTGACGGATATCGACGGCAACTACATCCGCGAGAAGGCAAAGTTAGGCAGGCGGGATATCGACGTCGTCTTTGGCGGGGCTCCGTGCCAGGGATTTAGCCTAATCGGCAAGAGAGCTCTCGACGATCCTAGGAACTCTTTAGTTCATCACTTTGTTCGCTTGGTGGCCGAGCTTCACCCGAAATACTTTGTGTTTGAAAATGTTAAGGGGCTGACAATAGGCGAGCACAAGCGGTTTTTGGAAGAAATCATCGACGCCTTCCGAGAGACGGGATATTCTGTCGAAGAGAAGTTTCAAGTTCTGAATGCGGCAGACTACGGTGTTCCTCAGGATCGACAACGCCTGTTTTTGTACGGAGCTAGACGCGGACTCGGTCTCCCCAAATATCCTGAGCCCACTCACGCCAGGGCAAACGGCAAACTCTCTTTGTTCTATGAAAGAAAAACCCCCACAGTACATGACGCAATCGGAGATCTTCCCGAAGTTGATGATTTCGATGTTCTGCTTGAACACGATTGGGTATACGCAAAATTCGGCAAGCCGACTCCCTATGCGCGAAAATTGCGGCGATCAAATGACACTCAGAACGGCAAGTACCTACTCTCGTCGAGCCTTCGAACGATTCACACCGAAGTATCCATAAAAAGATTCAGTGATACTCCACCTGGAAGTGTTGAGCCGGTTAGTAGATTCTTGAGGCTCGATCCTAACGGCATTTCAAACACCCTACGAGCGGGCACCGCAAGCGACAGGGGTGCATTTACATCTCCGCGTCCCATTCATCCCTTTTCCCCGCGCTGTATCACCGTTCGGGAGGCCGCGAGATTACATTCCTATCCGGACTGGTTCCGTTTCCACGTGACGAAATGGCACGGCTTTCGCCAAATCGGCAATTCCGTTCCCCCGTTCCTGGCCCAGGCGGTTGCATCTAAGGTTGTCGAAAAATTGGGTAGAGCGACCGAGGGCAAAGAGAGGGTTCGCACATCTAGCCTTGAATTGTTGGAGCTCGATATGTCGGGAGCGGCTTTGCGATACGGAGTCGAGTCGACCGTCATTCCACCTAGAACGAGGAAGGTTTACCACGCCCTTGCGTAAGGCGTAGATTGGCAGGAGAGGCATAGCCTTGCCGAGAAAAAGCTCGCGACGCGCAACAGACAAAGAAGGTCAGCCAACGGTCAACGGGAAGCAAGACGCTACTTCCCAAAAGGAAGCGCGTTATGACGCGGTGGTTTCTGAGCTTTTCCGCCGACATTACAAATCTAAATCCAATAGTTTTGATTTTGAGCGCACCGAATTACTTGAAATCATCCAGGCGCTGAAGCTCGTTTCGATAAAAAACTTGGGCGATATTCTGTACACATATCGATTCAGGCGCGAATTCCCTTCCTCGATTAGACAAACCGCAACTCCGGGCCTTGAGTGGGCAATCAAACTTGCCGGTCGAGGACGCTATAAATTTCGATTGGGACCCCCTAGCCGGATAGTTCCACGGCCAGACATGGCGGCGATCAAAGTTCCGGACTCGACTCCAGAAATCA
>WNFO01013506.1_pt1 | contig 12205 bp, 9 predicted proteins | sample 5400251 | NCBI WGS metagenome assembly WNFO01 (sample SAMN13153354, study PRJNA577476) | soil metagenome | isolation source: 100 cm saprolite under Madrone tree | place: USA:California | collected 2016-06-14
CAGACTGGTCATCGCGAAGATGTTCCGGATATCGTCGTCCACGATTAGAATTTTTTTGCCGGCCAGGATTGCATTTGGGTCATGCAGACGCCGTAGAAGGTCGCGTTTGTCGGCCGGCAATTTCGAGACATCCCGATGCAGCCACAACGCTGTTTGATCGAAAAGCCTTTCCGGGCTGCGGACGTCCTTGACGATGATGGTTTGCGCCAGCCGGTTGAGCTGCTCTTCTTCCTTTCGCGACAAATCTTTCCCTGTGTAAATGATGACGGGCAATTGTTGATGCTCGGCGCGAATTTGCTCGATCAATTTGAAGCCGGACATGTCCGGCAACATCAGGTCAAGAATGATGCAACTGACATCTTGATTGCGAAGTGCGGCCAAGCCCTCGGCGGCGCTTTGTGCTTCAACGACCTCCACAGTTTCGTCTCCAACCAGTTCGCGAATCGCCATCCGTTGAGCGGCGTCGTCTTCGATGACCAGCAGCTTCCTTGTTTTTACCGCTGACATGCTCCCGGCTTTCGCCAAAACCGTCCGAATCGCAGCTGAACTTATCGGTTTCTCAAGCGCGGCGATCGCTCCGTACTTCAATGCGCTTTGCCGAACCGAATCATGTGTCGATAGCGCGATCACGGGAATATGCCGAGTAGAAAGGTCGGACTTTATTCGCTCCAGCAGTTTGCCGCCTTCAATGTCCGGCAGTTGCAAATCGACGGTGATCGCGATAGGAGCATATTCGCGCACCAATGCCAGCGCAGTGCGTCCTAGTGGAGTGACGATTGCCTTAAAACTCGCATCATGGGCTTGTTCCAAAAGCCACTGCGCCAGGTCACGATCCTCTTCTACAATCAGGACTGTCTTGTCGGACGGCAGGATGCTGAAGCGGTCATCCGGAATCGACGCATTTGTGAATGGGGCAACCGCAGGTTCGCTCCGCTCACGTTCAGCTAACGCCGCGGCGTCGGCGGCAACTGCTTCGCCTCCTTTCTCTTTTTCCACGGACGAATACGAGTCCGGTAAAAACAAAGTGAAGGTGCTGCCCTGGCCTTCATTACTTTCGAGTTTGATTTCGCCCCCAAGAAGACGCGCAAGCTCACGGCTGATCGCTAGGCCAAGACCAGTGCCACCAAAGCGGCGACTTGTGCTTCCGTCTGCCTGTTGGAACGCGTCAAAAATTGTCGCCTGTTTGTCCGCTGGAATTCCAATTCCACTATCGCTGACCGAGAACGCAAAAACGTTTTTTGCACGCTTGAGTGACACATGGTCCGCGCTCCAACCGATTGGGGCAGGCGCGACCCGCAGCCTGACATAACCGCGCTCCGTAAATTTGAACGCATTCGACAACAGATTTTTCAGAACCTGATCCAGTCGTTGCGCGTCGGTGTAAATCGCTGGAGGCAGCTTCTGGTCGATGTCGATTTTGAAAGTGAGGCCTTTGTTTTCGGCGACGTGTCCAAAGGTTCGTTCCAAGTTTTGCCGCATCTCTTGGAACCGAACTTCGCCGACGTCCACGGTCACTGTTCCGGACTCGACCTTGGAAAGATCGAGGATGTCGTTGATCAACTTAAGCAAGTCGACACCTGAATCCCGGATGGTGCTGGCAAATTCGACCTGTTTCGAAGTCAGGTTGCCTTCCGGGTTGGTCGATAATTGCTCGGCCAAAATGAGCAAGCTGTTCAGAGGCGTGCGCAATTCATGCGACATGTTCGCGAGAAACTCGCTCTTGTAACGCGACGTGAGCGAGAGTTGTTGCGCCTTGTCCTCAAGGGCCTGTCGGGCTTGCTCGACCTCGCGATTTTTTCTTTCCACTTCTTCGTTCTGCTCGAAGAGTTGTCGCGCTTTCTCTTCCAGCTCCTGGTTTGTCTGCTGCAATTCCTCCTGCCGGCTTTGCAATTCGGTAGCGAGCGATTGCGATTGTTTCAGGAGATCTTCCGTTCGCGTGTTCGCTTCAATCGTGTTGAGGACGATTCCGATGCTTTCGGTCAGTTGATCGAGAAACGCCTGGTGCGTTGGATTGAATTGTTCGGCCGACGAAAGTTCCATCACGGCTTTGACCTGGCCTTCGAAGAGGATCGGCAGCACGACGATGTTCCGCGGAGCCGCTCCCCCGAGCCCAGAGCTGATGCGCACATAATCGCTGGGCACATTCGTTAAAAGAATGCGTTCTTTCTCGAGCGCGGCTTGTCCCACGAGTCCTTCGCCAAGCTTGAAGCGGCTGTTGACGCCTTTCCGATCGCGATAAGCGTAGCTGGCAAGCAACTTCAGCTCTGGTTCGTTCCCGTTGCCGTCGGTATTGTCTATAATATAGAAGACTCCTTGTTGGGCCGACACCACCGGGGCCAGCTCGGAAAGAATCATTCGCGCCACCGCGAGTAAATCGCGTTGCCCTTGCAGCATTCGGCTGAACTTGGCCAGGTTGGTCTTCAACCAGTCCTGTTCGTTGTTACGAGATGTCGTGTCTCGCAGATTGCGGATCATCTCGTTGATGTTGTCCTTCACGAACGCGACTTCGCCCTCGGCTGCGACTTGAATCGATCTGGTCAGGTCGCCTTTCGTTACAGCTGTCGCCACATCAGCAATTGCGCGGAGCTGCGACGTGAGGTTGCCGGCGAGCTGGTTCACGTTGTCGGTCAAGTCGCGCCACGTTCCGGCTGCACCGGGCACGTTCGCCTGGCCGCCAAGTTTTCCTTCTACTCCCACTTCGCGCGCCACCGTTGTCACCTGATCGGCGAACGTCGCCAGGGTGTCGATCATGCTATTGATCGTGTCAGCGAGCGCGGCGATTTCGCCTTTGGCTTCGAGTAACAGTTTTTGCTTCAGCTCGCCGTTCGCAACTCCGGTCACAACCTTGGCAATACCCCGCACCTGGTCGGTCAGGTTGCTGGCCATGAAATTCACCGAGTCGGTCAAATCTTTCCAAGTGCCGGCAACGCCGCGCACGACTGCTTGTCCGCCAAGTTTTCCTTCCGTGCCGACCTCCCGGGCCACGCGTGTCACTTCCGACGCGAACGAGTTCAGTTGGTCCACCATCGTGTTGACCGTGTTCTTCAGCTCGAGAATCTCGCCTTTAACATCGACCGTGATTTTTTTCGAAAGATCGCCGGTCGCGACCGCGGTCGTGACTGCGGCAATGTTTCGGACTTGTGCGGTCAGGTTGCTGGCCATGAAATTCACCGAGTCGGTCAGGTCTTTCCAGGTTCCGGAAACACCTTCCACCCGCGCCTGACCGCCGAGCGCTCCATCTGATCCCACTTCGCGCGCCACGCGCGTAACTTCCGAAGCGAACGATCGCAACTGGTCCACCATCGTGTTGATCGTGTCCTTAAGCTCCAAAATTTCTCCTCGAACATCGACCGTGATCTTTTTCGAGAGGTCGCCGTTCGCGACCGCAGTTGTGACTTCCGCGATGTTGCGCACCTGGCCGGTCAGGTTGCCCGCCATCGAATTCACTGAATCGGTGAGATCCTTCCATGTACCGGCGACGCCTCGCACATTGGCCTGGCCACCGAGGCGTCCATCCGTTCCTACCTCGCGCGCGACGCGCGTCACTTCCGAAGCGAACGAGCTGAGCTGGTCCACCATCGTGTTGATCGTGTTCTTCAACTCCAAGATTTCACCTTTCACATCGACCGTGATTTTCTTCGAGAGATCGCCGTTCGCGACCGCGGTTGTCACTTCGGCGATGTTGCGCACCTGACCCGTCAAATTGCCGGCCATAACGAACTGAGTTGGTCCACCATCGTGTTGATGGTGTTTTTGAGCTCCAAGATCTCTCCGCGAACGTCCACCGTGATCTTCTTCGACAGATCGCCCCGGGCGACCGCGGTCGTCACTTCGGCAATGTTGCGCACCTGACCGGTGAGGTTGCCGGCCATGAAGTTCACCGAATCGGTCAAGTCTTTCCACGTCCCGGAAACGCCTTTCACTTCTGCCTGGCCGCCTAGAATTCCTTCCGAACCCACTTCGAGAGCGACGCGCGTCACCTCCGAAGCGAACGAGCTAAGCTGGTCGACCATCGTGTTAACGGTGTTTTTGAGTTCCAGAATTTCGCCCTTCACATCGACCGTGATCTTTTTCGACAAGTCGCCGCGGGCGACCGCAGTCGTGACGTCAGCGATGTTACGCACCTGACCGGTCAGGTTGCCGGCCATGAAGTTCACTGAGTCGGTCAGATCCTTCCAGGTACCGGAAACGTCCCGCACCTCGGCCTGGCCGCCGAGTTTTCCTTCCGAACCTACTTCGCGCGCCACACGCGTGACTTCCGAAGCAAACGAACCGAGACGATCAACCAGGGTATTGATCGTGTTTTTCATCTCGAGGATCTCGCCCTTTACGTCAACGGTGATCTTTCGAGACAGGTCGCCATTTGCGATCGCTGTCGTGACCTCAGCGATATTACGCACCTGCGCGGTCAGATTTCCCGCCATCAGGTTCACGTTCTCGGTCAAATCCTGCCAAGTGCCGGCGACACCTTTCACGTCCGCCTGGCCGCCGAGCTTCCCTTCTGTGCCGACTTCACGCGCCACACGGGTAACTTCCGATGCGAATGAGCGGAGTTGGTCCACCATCGTGTTGATGGTGTCCTTCAATTCCAGGATTTCTCCACGAACATCGACCGTGATTTTTTTGGAAAGGTCGCCATTGGCCACCGCCGTGGTGACGTCGGCGATGTTTCGCACCTGACCGGTCAGGTTTCCGGCCATCGAATTCACCGAATCAGTCAAATCTTTCCAAGTCCCCGCGACGCCTTTCACATCAGCCTGACCTCCGAGTTTTCCTTCGGTGCCGACCTCGCGGGCCACACATCAGCCTGACCTCCGAGTTTTCCTTCGGTGCCGACCTCGCGGGCCACCCGCGTCACCTCCGACGCGAACGAGCTGAGTTGGTCCACCATCGTGTTGATCGTGTTCTTCAGCTCAAGAATTTCGCCTTTCACATCGACCGTGATCTTCTTGGACAGATCGCCGCGCGCAACGGCGGTGGTGACATTAGCGATATTGCGCACTTGCCCGGTCAAATTGCGCGCCATGAAGTTCACCGAATCGGTCAGGTCTTTCCACGTTCCTGACACGCCTTCGACTCGGGCCTGACCGCCCAGAATTCCCTCCGAACCCACTTCGCGCGCGACCCGCGTGACTTCCGACGCGAACGAACGCAGTTGGTCTACCATAACGTTGACTGTGTCCTTCAACTCCAAAAATTCGCCTTTAACGTCGACCGTGATTTTTTTGGTCAGGTTTCCATTCGCCACCGCGGTCGTAACCGTGGCGATGTTCCGGACCTGTGCCGTCAAATTTCCGGCCATCAGGTTTACGTTTTCCGTCAGGTCTTTCCACGTTCCGGCCACACCTTTGACTTTTGCCTGGCCGCCTAGCTTTCCTTCCGTGCCCACTTCGCGCGCCACGCGCGTCACTTCCGAGGCAAACGCACTGAGCTGGTTGACCATCGTATTGACCGTCTTGGCTGTGCGTAGGAATTCGCCTTGCAATGGACGTCCTTCGATTTCCGTCGCCATCGTTTTCGCCAGATCGCCTTTTGCGACGGCGCCGATCACGCGCGCCATTTCGCTGGTTGGATGAACTAAATCTCCTATCAGGACATTGATACATCCGATCGAATCGGCCCAGCCTTCCGAAACAGCACCCAGAGAAGCGCGCTGACTGATGCGGCCTTCTTTTCCGACCACTCTGGTAATTCGCTCGAGCTCACGGCTCATCCGTTCGTTGATCGCAATGACGTCATTAAAAGTATCGGCCACTTTGCCGGCAAGTCCGGTCCAGTCCTCCGGCAAGCGGACAGAGAAGTTGCCCCGCTTGAATGCGGTCAATGCGTTGAGCAATTGTTTTAGCTCAAACTGGTTTTCGCCGTTAAAACGGGAGCCGTTTGCCGGATGCGCAATAGATACAGAAGTCGATTTCTTCATAACGGATTAGCAGCGAGTAGAGTGAGAAAAGAAAGCGGCGTACCGATCGCGAATTTCGACGTGGTAAGAATGAACCCATAAGCCGCCAACCTTGGACGAATCGTCAGATTCATCGCATTAAATTAAATACGCAGCAAGCGCAGCGCCAACGTGTAATAATCGTCGGCCTTTCCGGAATCTTATGGTCTAGGCGTTTTTGGCCAGAATTGCCGACTAGGGATCTGGCCCGAGAGAGAAAGTCCGCCGGGCGCCGATTTACGGCGCATGAACTCGCATTAACGTTCGCGACTTACTTGGGCGGTTTAACGACGGCCTGCGATTTCGCGTCATCACCGATCACGATGAAGTGACCGTGATACGGTGGCATCGGCTTCGCCGGATAAGGCGGGCGGATGATCGCGAATCCTTGCGCTCCAAGCGCAAGACTGAGCAGGACGCCGAGGGCGAACGTTTTCATATTGCTGTTCCTCTCTGCATCATTCGTGCCATAGAAATTCCAATTTTTCGGTCGAGGCTCAGTGGATAAACCACCACCGGGCGACGGAATAAGCGAGAAACGAACGAGGACGGACGATCGCAACGTCCGATCTGGATATCGAGACAACACGCGCGATGAAGCCAGGAACAACAACAGTCCGCAGCGTGTTCAAACCGCCGCCAACATTACTGGCCAAAATTAGATTGTCCAATGTTTTGTGAAATGGGGGCGCTTTCGCATTTCGGATTTCGAATTACTTTCCTGTCCGATGCCACAATTTTCCTATCGAGCCCGCAATGCGCAGGGCGAGTTGGTCGAAGGAGTGCTGGATTGCGCCGACCGGGCGATTGCCATTCACCAGATCGAGCGGCAACGTTGCATCCCAATCCGGATCGAAGCAGTCGGCGCGCCGCCGGAACATGCGGATAAGAAGGAATCGGCGACCACTCCCCCGGCGCCAACGCAGACTCTGAAAATTCCGCACAGTCAGTTGCTCATTTTCACCGAGCAGCTCGCCCATTTGCTCCAGGCCGGAATGACGCTGGACGAGGGATTGTCGATCTTGGAAAAGCGGCTCAAGCAGCCGCGCGTGCAGCAGATGACGCGGACGTTGCACCAGGCGCTGGTCGACGGCCGAAGTTTTTCGCAAGCCCTGCGCGAGATGCCGCGAATTTTTCCACCGCTCTTTGTCAATCTAGTTGCGGCCGGGGAAGCGAGCGGCGCGTTGCCGGAGATTTTGCTGCGGTTGGTCAAACATTTGACGCAGGCGAAAGATCTGCGCGACCGCGTGCAGCAGGCGTTGATTTATCCGGCTTTTCTGGCGGTGGCCGGCGCGGCGCTGATCACCATTTTCATCACATACATGGTGCCGCAACTAACCGGGTTCATGGCGCAAATCGGCGGTGCGCTTCCATTGCCCACGCGCATCCTGATGCAGATTCATCACGCAATCACCACTTACTGGTGGCTGGCCATTCTGATTGTTATTGGCGCTAGTGTTGGCTTTCGCGCATTCGTGCGCACGGAAGAAGGGCGGCTAACCTGGGACCGGTTTCGATTGTCGATTCCCGCTTATGGCCGTGTGATTCGTCATCGCTATTACGCACAATTCTCGCGGACGCTCGGCACCCTCATCCAAAACGGAATTCCCCTGCTTCGATCACTCGACTTGGTAAGTGAGATTGCCGGAAACCGATATCTGGAATTCAAAATAATAGAAGCGCGCCGCGCCGTGATTGATGGAGCGACGCTGTCGACTGCATTAGGCTCGCAGCACATCTTTCCGGATTTGTTCACCGATATGATGGCAGTGGGCGAACAAACCGGGCGCTTCGGAGAAACGATGCAAACCATCGCCGATGTTTATGAGCGCGAGCTGGATCGCAACGTTGCAATCATTTCGCAATTAATTCCGCCGGTCATCATCGTCGTCATTGCGACCGTTGTGGGATTGGTTGTTTACAGCATTCTTTCGGCAGTATTTGAGGCGACACATAGCTTGCAGTTTCGGCCGCACTAAGATAATCTTCGCGGCCAAATGCTCTTCCGCATCGTTGCGCTGTTTTGGCTGATTGGCGCAACATCTTTTGCACTGGCTCAGGTGGCTTTGAACAACGGTTTGCCGCAGAAAGAGAGCACCGCAACCACGGAGAGCGTCATTGAAAATGCCTGGATCGATTTGCGCCAGCATCCGGCAGCAAACTCGCGGCCGCAAAGCGCGCCGAGTTGGGTCGAAGCGGTCACTATGGCTCCGACTGTGGAAATAAACGGCGCCTCTGCGAAAACCGTCTTCCGTATTCGCATCGCGCACCCGCCAGGAGACTACCAGGTCCTCTATTTCCGGCTTTTTTTCGATGATAACAGCGACGCGCGACCAGAACTCGTCGCCTGGGATGAATTGGGTACGCAGGTATTACGATCGGGCGAACTTGGTTCGGGAGTGGGTTTACCAACCTCGGATTCAGTTATCATTCCGATTAGCGGAATCTCAACGGTCGATATCGAAGTGCCCGGAGATGGGAAAACGATCCGCGGCGCGTATCTCGATTGGATGACGAGCAGCGAAGTCGTGCATCCGCTCAACACGGAACATCGTGACATCATTCCGGAGCCGTTTTCATCGCTGCCGCTGCTGCATTCGCCAGAGCAAGACTTGGAACATTTCGGAACGGTCACGGCAACCTTGGCGAGCGAAGCGATTGCGCTCGGGCCGGACATGCAACACGGCGCCGTGTTTCAATTCGGCATTGAATCGCAACCGTTGCTCGCGCTGCTGACATTCGACGTTGCCAGCCCTCGAATCGATTCGCCGCCGGAAATTTATGTGAACGGCGAAGATATCGGAGCGGCCACGCTAACGCTGCCGGAATTGGCGGATCCAGGTTACCGCGGCCAAATGGAATCGCTCCTGAAGGAAATGCGTTTTCAATACACCGGGTGGCTGCGCGCACAGAAACTCATTCCGGTCAGCAACTTGAAAGTCGGTACGAACGATGTGATCATCCTGAGCGGCTCCGCTACATCGACATCGGCGATTCGCGGGACGCAGGTGCAACTAAAATATCTTTGGGAAAAATCGGATTATCTGGTGCAGACCGACCATTAATTGAACCGCAACAAGCCGCTGCGTGTCCGTCTTAGATCAGAAAATGAGAAAACGAACGAACCAATCCGCTTTCACGCTGCTTGAGATCATGATCGTGGTCAGCATCATTGTGATCTTGCTCGGTCTCGCGATTTCGCGAATCGGCAACCCGACTGGCTTTGCTAAACAGACCGCCGTTCGGGCTGACGTTCAGGCGATTGGCACCCAGTTGATGCAATACGAGGCGATGAACGGTTTTTATCCGACCACTGAGCAAGGATTGCAGGCACTTGTGGCTCAACCCGAAAGTGACCCAAGGCCGACGAGATGGTATCCGTTTTTCAAAGACCTTCCGAAAGATCCGTGGGGCACGGTTTACATTTATCGCTGCCCCGGAATTAAACATCCGGACAAATACGATCTGTTTTCAGCCGGACCGGATCGCCAGCCGGACACGGCGGACGACGATTGGGGCGAATAAGGCCCGTTAAGATCGCTACTCCTCAGCGCCCGCCGGTGGCGTTGGCGGCGGCGGCGGGTTTCGTTGAATGGTGCCGCGGACGTGCGGTGTTGGCACTGCCACTCCCGGATTTTGACCCGGCCTCTGGAAACCAGGTTGCGGTTGGGGCGGGACCACGCCCGGCATCGGCGGACCCGGCTTGTTGGGCAGCGGCTGCGTCAATACTGCCTGATTGAAAGTCAGCGTCGCAAATTGACCGTCCTTACTGATCGTCACCTTGGTTTCGCCAATTTTGTCCGACCATTGGATGTTCGCGATCGCATAACCATCCACCGGATTTTTTGTGGTTAGATATTTTTTAAACTCCCGTTCGCCGCTGGAAGCGATCGTCACCATGTCGCCATCGGGCGATTTTGCGGCGTTGGCGACGTAAAGATCTTTCGCGAAGTTCGGCGTCGCCGCCGGCGCAACCACTGCGCTGGCGACGGCGAACGGCGAATGATCGAGCATGCCTTTGTAGCGATCGAAGTTTAAGCGCTGCGGTAAATCATTATCGGCGAGCACGGAAATGGTCGTAATCAATGCGAAGATCGACATGTAAATGGAGCCAGCTCTCATAATCAGCCTTTCTTGCGTTGGGCGGGCGCAAACCAGCGCGCGATTTTGAATTTAGCGTGCATCATGGTCGCGTCGTTGCCGTCAATGGCGAGGTTCACACTTTCAAAGACAACAAAGGCGTCCGGTTGTTGAACGTCATAAAGAAAATGAACAAGGTCCGGCCAATGACCGCTGGTCTCGATGGAGGCGAAAACGGCTTGATGGGTCGGTGTTGTTTCGCCGGAACCAATCGCCGGGTTCTCGATCAAAACATTGTATTTGCCGGCGATTTGTTTGAGTTGATCGAGCAAAGTGGAAGCTTCCTCGGCGCCCGTGAGCGTGGGCTGAGTTTTCTGCAACCATTGGTCGCGTTTCGCCCAGAGCTCGCGTTCCTTCATGTAAACGGTTTGCTCGGCGCGCGTGGCTTTGCGCGAGGCCAGCTCGCGTCGCGAGTTGCCAATGGTTCCCAAAACCCATTTCCAAATGAAAAGGTTGATGAGCAGAAGCAAAACAGCGGCGATGGCGAGCGTCATGATGCGCTCCCGCTGGTTCATTCGCTGATACGCAGCTCTCAATTTCTCCATCATCGCGGCTTTCCTTCCAAACGAAATTGCGCATGATTATTCGCCAGAATCCGCGGCGCAGCCATGTCGAACCGGAAATTCTGCAAACCGGCGTTCTTTTTAATCTTTTCGGCGAATTGATACGCGAGCGCTGCAGTGTTGGCCTCGCCATCGATCGAAAGCTGGCGGGCAGATTGATTGTAGGCCGTGATGCGCACGTCCGCCGAGGGCAAACTTTCGTAAAGGTGCAACATGATCTCGACCGGATAGAAGCGTGAGTCGATCGCCGGCGCGAGCGCTTTCCAATTGGCTTCGGTCTCGCGAATGAACTGCGTTTGCGGCGCGTCGCGCGCAATCAGGCGATCGAGTCGCGCAATGGCAAAACGCGCGTAGCCCAGGTAAAGCAGAAAGAGCAGGAAAATCGACGCGTAGGCGCCGCCGGCTAAGGTGAGTCGTTTCTGCCACTCGCCGCGCTTGGCAAGTTGCGCCCGCCGTTGCCGCCAGCTGTCCGGCAAGAGATTGAGTTTAACCGAGGCGGGCGGCGTCTCGATTCCCATTAGCTCAGTTCGGCTCGCGAGAATACCTTGGACGGTATCGCGAAGTTCGTAACAGCTTTCATCCAGCAAAACATTTGGAAACGAAGCGTTGATCCCTTGCAATTCGGCACTCAGCGCCAGTTGCGGCAGCTCCATTTGCAATTGCTCCGGCGCGACGCCGTCGAGCGTGCGTGCGAGGCTGACCTTACCGTTTTCGGTGACGGCCGAAACAAGCACCTCGCCTTCGGGATAAATGAATAGCGCTCTGCCTTCGGGCGCATGTGTCGTCGCGCGTTGCGCAGCGTAAACGGTGACCTGGCGCGGGATGATGCCCTTATCGAGCAGCGGCGCGGCGATTTCCGCCAGTCGTTCGTTCCTCACCGCAATCGCGGAAATGACGCTCTCGGTTTCATTTTGCTCGATCAACTCGAAATCGGTCGTCACTTCCTCCGCCGAAAAAGGAAGGGCCTTCTCGATTTGAATCCGGACCATCTCCGGAAATTCCGTCGGATCGACAGTCGGTAATCGAAATCGCTGCGCTAGGACGGCCGAGACCGGCAAGCTCAGGACGACATCGTCCTGTGTGGACACGAGCGGCACGGCTTCGTCGAGCGTGTGCAGCAAACGCACATTCCACGAGCCGTCGCCATCACGCACTCGCAAAAGATTCCAGCCATGCGCGGTCGGCGTGATAAAGACCGGGGTCGAACTTGTCTCGATGACTAAAACTCCTTCCAAGTAATGAGCTGAGGAACGACGCCCACCCGGCGAAACACCATTTGCACCGTGCGCCTGGCTCTTCCGGCTATTCCGACGCTGACGACGCGCAACACCGGGTCCTTGAACGAAACGAGTCCGTTGAGTTGTTTGAATTGTTCTTCGTTCAATCCAAGCACAACGCGGACCTCGTCGATTCCTCTAAACTGCATGTCATCGTCAGTCCCATCGATTCCATCCGGCCCTTGTCGCACCTGCAAGAACCGATCTAGCACTTCGGGTGCTATCCCTGGCAAAGCCACCAACACATCGCGCGACGCCCACGCCAAATCCACCGGGCCGCTGCTGTT
>WNFO01029825.1_pt1 | contig 12201 bp, 7 predicted proteins | sample 5400251 | NCBI WGS metagenome assembly WNFO01 (sample SAMN13153354, study PRJNA577476) | soil metagenome | isolation source: 100 cm saprolite under Madrone tree | place: USA:California | collected 2016-06-14
CCCCCCGCCTTCGTGCTCAAGCCCCGCAGCGCCCCCGGCGCCGAGATCGCGGCCCCGCATTTGCTTCCAGCGCCACGTTCGCCCACCCCGCCAAGGTCTCCCTATCCCCCCACACGCGGTTCTGCACGGCCCACGGCGCGCCACCCCTGGCGCCGCGCCATCACCCGCGAAGCGCAACTCCTCTACCCTGTGAAGGGGTGACATTTTCGTGTGGCAGTTACCGCGACATTTTCATCTTGCAGCGACAGTGTCGTCACAGCGCGTCCCCCTTGATCAAGGCGGTCAGTCTCGAGTAGACGCTTCAGGCACCTACTTGACACCGTCTCGGCTTCGGCCGATTCTCCCCCCAGCAGACGGCCCGGCCGCACCGAACCCCCAGTATCGAGGAGGATGATCCACGATGAGCGAGCTCACTCGGCGGGATGTGCTCAAGCTGGGCGGCGTCGCGGCGGCGGCGGGACTCGGCTTCCCGGCCGTGCTCCGGGCCCAGCAGAAGGAGCTCCCCGTGCTGGGCCTCTGGTCCTTCACCGGCGCCTTCTCCGACGTGGGCCCCGTCCTCGACCGCGGCATGAAGATGGCCCTCGACGAGCGCGGCATGAAGGTCCAGGGCCGGACCATCAAGTACATCACCCGCGACGACGAGACCAAGGCGGGCAGCGCCACCCGCCGCGCCGAGGAGGCCATCGACGCCGACGGCGTGAAATACATGATCGGCCCCTGGTCCTCGGGCGTGGCCCTGGCCGTCTCGGAGGTCGCCAAGCGGAAGAAGACCTTCCACTACTTCAGCGGCGGCACCGAGGACATCTCGGGCGCGCGCTGCCACCGCTACTCCTTCCAGTGGGCGGCGAGCCCGTACACGGCGGCCAAGACGGTGGTGGACACCTTCATGCAGGCCAATCCCAAGGCCAAGCGCTGGCACCTCCTCGTCGCCGACTACGCCTTCGGCTGGTCGGTGGAGAAGTACATCAAGGAAGTGGGCAAGGGACACGGGATCGAGTTCGTGGGCGCCGACCGGCATCCCCTCGGCGAGCGCGAGTTTTCCAACTACGTGACCAAGGCGGCCGCCAACAAGCCCGACGTGGTGGCCATGATCAATTTCGGCCTCGACGCCGTCACCGGCGCCCGCGAGATCTACAACTTCGGGCTCACTCCCAAGGTCCCGCTGATCCTGACGTGGTCCTCCGGCGTCGAAGAGCTGGTGCAGCTCAATCCGGAGATCCGCGAGAACATGTGGGTCGGCTCGAACTTCTACTACACCGCCGATACGCCGGTGGCGCGCGAGTTCGTCAAGAGCTACCAGGCCAAGTTCGGCGGCCCTCCCGGCTACGCGCCGGCCGCCGCCTACGGAATGACGCGCATGATGCTGCACGCCATGGACAAGGCCAAGTCCACGGAGGTGCCGGACGTCATCAAGGCCTGCGAGGGCCTCGAGGTGGACGATCTGGTGGGACGCATGCGCGTGGACGCGAAGACTCACCAGACCCTGCGCCCGTACTTCTTCATGCGCTGCAAGAAGAAGGACGCGATGAAGAATCCCACGGACTTCGCCGACATCATCGCGACCGGCTCGACGCCGCTGCCGGCGGAGTACGCGACCTGCAAAGACATCGGCTCACTCTAGCAGACCGCTGAAAGGGCCCATCTGCTTCATCCTCGATCTGGCGGAGGGCCCCTTGACATCGGTCCTCTTTCGGCAGATTCTCGGGCGCATCGAACGACTCACCGCGCGTTCGACCTGATCGAGGGGGCTGTGCAGGAGGGAGGTAAAACGAGTTTTACCTGCAAGAGACACAGCGCTTTTTTCGCGGTGCGCTCGAAGATCCTGGAGCGCAGTTCATTCAGAGGCAGGAGGGGTACGATGCACCCACTCTGGCGCACTTTTACTTTTGGAGTAGTTCTGGCTCTTGGAGTAGTTCTGGGAGCGGGCGTCGTCAGCCTGTCTGCCCAGGCGAACGATCCAAGAATTGGCACGTGGAAACTCAACGTGGAGAAGTCCAAGTACAGTCCCGGCCCTGCACCACAAAGCCTGACGGTAAAAGTTGAACCGGTGGCCCAGGGGGAGAAAGTGACCGCTGAATTTGTCAATGCGGACGGGACTCGCTCGACGGTCCAGTACATGGAGGCCAATTTCGACGGCAAGGACTATCCGCTCACTGGGTCTCAGTTCGGGGCCGACACCGTTTCACTCAAGCGAATCGACAGATGGACGACAGAACGCACTGACAAGAAGGGCAGCACGGTGATTCAAACCCTCAGACGGGTCGTCTCTAAGGACGGGAAGACAATGACCGTCACGACGAAGGGCACGGACGCCAAGGGCCAGGCGATGAACAACGTCGCTCTGTTTGAGAGGCAATAGGAACGCGGAGGCATGTAACGGTCCAGGCCCCCTGACATGGCGCCTCACCCGTCGGCCGCGGTTCCGGCTATCAACGGACGCGGGTGAGCGCCGCTGCCGACGGAGCACGCGGCCTGCAAGGACATCGGGTCTCTATAGCAGGCCGCTGAAAAGGGCCCAGCTGCTTCGTTCGTGCCTCGGCCGCACGCTCAACGTACGTGGATGTTTGAGCTGAGGGGCGCAGCCACGAGGCGAGGGCTGAGACAGGTTACGCCTCGCGTGCGGAATCTACCCATGGGCCCCTCCGCCGCATGAAGGCCGCCCTCCTCTTCAGCCAGATCCTCAACGGGCTTGCCACGGGCATGCTCTACGCGCTCATGGGCATCGGGCTGTCCATCATCACGGGCGTGCTCAATATCCCCAACTTCGCCCACGGCGCCCTCTTCGCCCTCGGCGCCTATCTCCTCTACACGGTGATCCAGCTCGTCGGCAACTTCTGGCTGGCGCTCCTCCTGGCTCCTCTGGGAGTGGGACTCCTGGGCGTGCTGATCGAATATGGCGGGATACGCCCGCTCTACAAGGCCGGCCACGACTACCAGCTCCTCCTCACCTTCGGCCTCTCGCTCATCATCACTGAGGGCATCATCATCGTCTGGAGCCCCGTGGGCATGAGCCAGCTCCCGCCGCCGCTCTTGCGGGGCGGCGTCGATCTCGGGATCACGTTCTACCCGAAGTACCGCCTCTTCGTGATGGTGGCGGCCACGCTCCTCGTGTTCGGCGCCTGGCTGTTCCTCGAGAAGACGCGCTACGGCGCCATCATGCGCGCGGGCATCGAGGACAAGGAGATGGTCGCCCTCCTCGGCATCGACATCCATCGCCTCTTCACCGCCGCCTTTGCCCTGGGCTGTGTCCTGGCCGGGATCGCCGGCGCGCTCACCGCGCCGATCCGCGGGCTGAATCCCTGGATGGGTGTGGACATGTTGGGCATCGCCTTCGTCGTCGTGGCGCTGGCGGGGCTTGGCAACCTGCTGGGCTCCATCGTGGCGGGGCTGCTCGTCGGCCTGGCCCAGAGCCTCGTGGCCCTCGTCTGGCCCGAGGCCTCGGTGGCGGTCATCTTCGCCGTCATGGCCGCCGTGCTCCTCGTGCGCCCCCAGGGTCTCTTCGGCATCCGATGAGCAAGGCATGGCTGGCGATTCTGGCCGCGGTGGTGCTGCTCCCTCTCGTCGTCCGGCACGCCATCGCCACCGAGATCTGGATCTTCGCGATCTTCGGGCTCGGCCTGAACCTGCTCATGGGATACACGGGGCTGCTCTCCTTTGGGCAGGCGACCTTCTTCGGCTCGGCGGCCTACGTGGCGGGCTACCTGCTCAAGTACTACGGCATCAATCTCTTCCTGGCGCTCGGCATCGGGATCGTGGTGGGGGCCGTCTCGGCGGCCGCCGTCGGCTATCTCTGCGTGCAGCGCTCGGGCCTCTACTTCATCATGCTGACCTTCGCGCTGAACCAGATGTTCTACTTCACGGCCTATCAGTGGACGACGGTGACGGGCGGTGAGGACGGCATGCCCGGGATCCCGCGCCCGAGCGCGCTCGGCCTGGACATCCACCGGCCGCTCGCCTACTACGCCGCCGTCGCCCTGTTCTTTCTCCTGTCGCTCTGGATCATGAAGCGCATCGTCGAGTCGCCACTCGGCAAGATCCTGCAGGCCATTCGGGAGAACGAGCTGCGGGCGGAAGCCCTCGGCTACAACGTGCCCCGCATGAAGCTCGCCGCCTTCGTGGTGGGCGGCGCCTTCTCGGGCCTGGCGGGGGTGCTCTACGCCATGCTCTTCGGCATCGTGCCGCTCGAGTCCATCGGCTTCGTCTTCTCCGGCAACGTCGTCTTCGCCACGCTCATCGGCGGCTCGGGCTCGCTGTACGGGCCGGTCATCGGCTCGTTCGTCTTCATCTGGCTGTCGGAATCCGTCAGCTCCATGTGGGCGCGCTGGCCGCTGCTGCTCGGCGTCGCCTTCGTGGTCGTGGTGCTCTTCTTCCGGGGCGGGGTGGTCGAAGCGTGGGCACGCTTCTGGGCCTGGCGCGCGACCCAACGCACGCCGGCCGCGGTCAAGGCCGATGCCCCTCGTTAGGACGGAGCGGCTCACCAAGTCCTTCGGGGCTCTCACCGCGGTCAACGCGGTCACCCTCGAAGTGGAGGAGGGTTCGCTGCACTCGGTCATCGGGCCGAACGGCGCCGGCAAGACCACGTTCTTCAACTTGCTGACGGGTCAGCACACGCCTACCTCGGGCCGCATCGTGTTCGACGGCCGCGACATCGGGGGCACCCCGCCGCACGGCATCGCCCACCTCGGCATCGCGCGATCCTTCCAGCGCACGAGCATCTTCCCCACGCTCTCCATCCTGGACAACGTGTGGCTGGCGAGCTTCGCCCGGCAGGCATCCTGGCGGGGATTGGCGTGGCGCCGGGCCGACCGTTACCCGGAGCTCACGCGACGGGCGCTCGAGGTGCTGGGGGAGGTGGGGCTCGGTGAAAAGGCGAGCCTGCCCGCCCGCGAGATCTCGCATGGCGAGCAGCGGCAGCTCGAGCTGGCCATCGCCCTGGCGGCCGCCCCGCGTCTCCTGCTGCTGGATGAGCCCGCGGCGGGGCTGTCGCCCGACGAGACGCAGAAGATGGTCGCGCTGGTGCGCAAGCTCAAGGGTCGGTACACCATCATCCTCATCGAGCACAAGATCGACGTGGTGATGACCATGTCGGATCGGATCTCGGTCATGCACTTCGGCAGCGTGATCGCCGAGGGCAATCCGATGGAGATCTCCGATCCATCACCGGCCTCACGCCGCCCCGGAGCGGCGAGATCACCTACAAGGGGGCGAGCATCGCCGGCCTTCCCGCCCACAGGATCTCCCAGCTCGGCATCGCGCTCGTGCCCGAGACGCGGGGAATCTTCTCCTACCTCACGGCGCGCGAGAATCTGGACATCGCCCGCCGGCCCGGCTCGCGGTGGCCGATGGAGAGCATGCTGGAGCGCTTCCCCAAGCTCCGCGAGGTCCTCGACCGCAAGGGGCGTTTCCTCTCCGGCGGCGAGCAGCAGATGCTGGCCATCGCCCGCGCCCTGCTGACAGGTCCGGACCTGCTCCTCCTGGACGAGCCGTCGCAAGGGCTGGCGCCGCTGGTGGTGGAGGCCGTCATGGGGACCGTGCGCGAGCTCAAGCGCGAGCACGTCAGCATGCTGCTGGTCGAGCAGAACGCCGAGATGGCGCTTGGCTTGGCCGACCGCGTCTACATCATCGATCACGGCACCATCGTGTTCGAGGGGACGCCGGCCGCGCTCCGCGCCAACGACCAGGTCACGACGACGTACCTGGGCGTCGGCGGCTGAGGGTCCCAGGGCCTTTCTGCGCAGGAGGATCGCCTATGCTCGCGTTACTCCGCACGCTCTGCATCGCCCTCAACCTCGCCGCCTGTGCGTCCGGACTACCGAGGACGGACCTTGCCGACGGCGCCACCGGGACCATCCGCTTCCCCACGCAGACACCGTCGCCGGGAGACTTCGCGCGCCGCAACCTCGCTGCACCGACCGCCGTGATCTCGGGGGAGCTGACCCTGCCGCGTCGTGCCTCTGGCCGGGTGCCCGCCGTTGTCCTGGTTCATGGATCGAGCGGAGTGGGAGGCAACATGCCCGGGTGGAGCGCGGAACTCACGAGCATTGGTGTGGCGACCTTCATCGTGGACAGCTTCACCGGGCGGGGCGTCAGGGAGACGGCGACCGATCAATCGCGGCTTGCCACCGCGGCGATGATCGTCGACGCGTACCGCGCCCTCGGGCTGCTCGCCACTCATCCCGCCATCGATCGCGATCGCATCGCCGTCATGGGGTTCTCGAAGGGGGGTGCCGTCGCGCTGTATTCGAGCCTCACGCGCTTTCAGCGTGACTGGGCACCGGAGGGGCTGCGTTTCGCCGCGCACCTGCCCTTCTATCCACCCTGCTCTAGCCAGCTCATCGACGAAGAGAAGGTCTCGGCGCCCATCCGGATCTTCCACGGGACCGCGGACGACTGGACACCCATCGGTCCCTGCCGGGAGTATGTGGAGCGGCTCTCCCGCGCGGGCGTCGATGCGAAGCTTTACGAGTTCCCCGGCGCCTATCACGGTTTTGACGTTCCGACCCTGCCCCCATCGCTCTATCTGCCGCGGGTGCAGAACGGAGGTCAATGTCGCATCCTGGAAAAGTCTCCGGGCGAATTCGTGGACCCCCGAACGGGGCAACCAGCGTCGGAGAGTCGGGGATGCGTCACCCTCGGCGCCACCGTAGGCTACGACGGGCGTGCAGAGCGGGCAGCGTCGGCCGCGGTGAAGGAGTTTCTCTCCGCGACCTTCAATCTTTCCGCGCGGTAACCCGTCGGCGCCGGCCCCTTTACCGAGGGGAAGGGCCAGCCGGCGATTCCACCTTGCCCGCGGGGGCGCCTTCGCCTAACCTGTCGTCGGTCGCGGCGCGGTCGCCACGTCTGAGAGCCAAGGAGAGGTCGATGCGTCGGGGTGCAAAGCGCGCGAAGACGAGCGTCAAAGCCAAGCGGCCCGCCGCCCGCAAATCGGGCAAGAGCGACACCTCCGGGCGACGGCTGGAGAAGCTCCTGGCGGAGGCGCAGGAGCAGCAGACGGCGACGAGCGAAATCCTCAAGGTGATCAGCCGCTCGACCTTTGATCTTCAGCCCGTTCTGAAAACGCTCGTAGAGACCGCGGCGCGACTATGCCGCGCCGATCGGGGGCTCGTCTGGAGGTTCGACGGCGAGGTCTTTCGCGCGGCGGCCCACTACATGATCCCCGCCGACGAGAAGGAGCTGCTGGAGCTGCGCCCCCTCCGCCCTGGTCGCGGCTCCGGTGCGGGGAGGGCCGCGAGCGAGCGCCGGACGGTCCATATGGCCGACGTGCTCGAGGACCCTGAATTCGAAGGGGTCGTGGAGGCGAGGTCATTCGGCTTCCGCTCCCTCTTGGCGGTTCCCATGATCAGAGAGGGCAGCCTGCTCGGAGTCTTCTCGCTGCAGAGGCTCAAGGTCGAGCCGTTCACCGAGAAGCAGATCGAGCTGGTCACGACGTTCGCCGACCAGGCGGTGATCGCCATCGAGAACGTGCGGCTCTTCACCGAGCTTCAGGCCCGCAACGGGGATCTCACGGTGACGCTCGACCAGCAGATGGCGACGAGTGAGATCCTGCGGGCCATCAGCAGCTCGCAGACGGATGTACAGCCCGTCTTCGATTCGATCGTCCGGAGCGCGGTCAGACTGTGTGGTGCGGACAACAGTGTCGCCGCCCGGTTCGACGGGGAGCTACTGCACCCGCTCGCGTACCACGGCTTCTCTCCCGAGGCGTTGGAGTTCGCCGCGCGTAGCTTCCCGATGCGGCCGACCATGGAAAATATGCTGGGCCGGGCCGCCTTGACCCGGGCCGTCGATAATCTGCCCGATATGCTGGCCGACCCGGAGTATTCGCGCGACTACGCGATAGCGGGAGGCTGGCGAAGTGGGCTGGCGGTTCCGATGCTCCGTGACGGGCAGCTCATTGGGGCCATCTCCGTCTCCCGCGCCGAGCCCGGAGCGTTCGCCGACCAGCACGTCGAGCTGCTTAAGACCTTCGCCGACCAGGCCGTGATCGCCATCGAGAACGTGCGGCTCTTTACGGAGCTGCAGCAGAAGAACGGGGCGCTCACCCAGGCGCACGCTCAAGTCAGCGAGGCCCTCGAGCAGCAGACGGCAACGAGCGACATTCTCCGCGTGATCAGCAGCTCGCCGACGGACGTTCAGCCGACCTTCGATGCGATTGCCGCGAGTGCCACGCAACTCTGTGGGGCAGTCAATGGTCTCGTCATTCAGTTTGACGGGCGTCTCATGCACCTCGTGGCGCACCACAACCTCAGCCCAGAGAGATTGGAAGCGCTGGGGCGGACATATCCGAGGCCTCCCAGCCGGGGGAGCGTGAGCGGCCGAGCGATATTGGCCCGCAGCGTCGTCCAGGTACCAGACGTCCTTCAGGATCCCGAATATACGCTTCCGATCGCAACCACGACCGGCTATCGAACCGCTCTCGCCGTCCCGATGCTACGCGACGACCTCCCCATCGGAACTATCCTCGTTGCCCGGGATCGCGTGGCACCGTTCTCGGACAAGCAGATCGGCTTGCTGAAGACCTTCGCCGACCAGGCGGTGATTGCTGTCGAGAACGTGCGTCTGTTCAAGGAACTGGAACTGCGCAACAGGGACCTGACCGTCGCCCTCGAGCAGCAGACGGCCACTAGCGAGATTCTCCGGGTGATCAGCAGCTCCACCTCCGACCTGCAGCCCGTGTTCGACACGATGGCCGAGAACGCCGTCAGGCTGTGTGAAGCCGAGAGGGCGCTCATCTTCCGGTTTGACGGCGAACTCCTCCGGGCGGCGGCGTCCTACAACGTGGGCACCGCCAAGCAGGTCGCGCTCGTGGAGACCTTCGCCGATCAGGCCGTGATCGCCATCGAGAACGTGCGGCTGTTCACTGAGCTCCAGGAAAAGAACGGTGCCCTCACCGTTGCTCACGCGCAGGTGACCGAGGCCCTCGAGCAGCAGACGGCGACGGCGGAGATCCTGCGCGTCATCAGCCGGTCGCCGACCGACGTGCAGCCGGTCTTCGACACGATCGTGAGAAGCGCCGTGCGCTTGTGCGACGGGCTCTTCAGCTCGCTCTATCAGTTCGACGGCGAGGTGCACTATCTTGTCGCGCAGCACAACTACACGCCCGAAGCCCTCGCGGAGGTAAACCGCATCTTCCCGGCGCGCCCCACGAGGGATCTCTTCACCGGACGGGCGATCCTCGATCGCGCGTTGATTCACATCCCCGATGTCGAGCTCGATCAGGAGTTCCAGCATCACTCGCTGTCCCGCGCCATCGGCTTTCGCAGCGGGCTCTTCGTCCCCATGCTGCGTGAAGGCGCGCCCATCGGCGTCATCATCGTGGCGCGTGCCGAGCCCGGGCCATTCTCGGACAACGAGATCGAGCTGCTGAAGACCTTCGCCGATCAGGCGGTCATCGCTGTCGAGAACGTCCGCCTGTTCAAGGAGTTGGACGCGCGCAATCGCGACCTCACCGAGGCCCTCGAGCAGCAGACGGCGACGGCGGAGATCCTGCGCGTCATCAGCCGGTCGCAGACCGACGTCCAGCCGGTCTTCGACACGATAGCGGAGAGCGTCGTCAGGCTTTGCGATGGGGTCTTGAGCGGTGTGTATAGGTTTGACGGTAGTCTGATCCACTTCGTCGCTCATCACAATTGGACGGACGAGGGTCTGGACCTGGTTCGCCGCGTGTACCCGAGGGCTCCAAGCCGGGAAACCCAGATCGCCGCTGCGATCTTGGATCGTTCCGTCGTCGAGGTACGTGACTTTGAGAACGATCCGGGAGTTCCCGCTCCATCCCTCCCTCTCGCCAGAGCCTTGGGCTATCGAAGCATTCTGGCGGTCCCGATGCTGCGCGAAGGGGACCCTATTGGGGCGATCGCCGTCGCGCGCGCCGTGGCCGGGCGGTTCTCCGACAGCGAGATCGAGCTGCTGAAGACCTTCGCCGACCAAGCGGTCATCGCCGTCGAGAACGTCCGCCTCTTCAAGGAGCTGGAGGCGCGCAATCGCGACCTCACCGAGGCCCTGGAGCAGCAGACCGCAACGGCGGAAATCTTGCGCGTCATCAGCCACTCCCAGACCGCCGTGCAGCCGGTCTTCGACACGATCGTCAGAAGCGCCGTGCGGTTGTGCGACGGACTCTTCAGCGCGCTCTTTCAGTTCGACGGCGTGTTGATCCGTCAGGTCGCCGAGCACAACATCACCCCCGAAGGCCTCGAGGAGGTGCATCGCACATTTCCGGCGCGCCCAACCCGGGCGCTGATGACAGGACGGGCGATCCTGGAGCGCGCGGTTATCCACATACCCGATATCGAGCTCGATCCAGAGTTCCAGTATCACGGAATGACCCGCGCGATCGGAGCGCGAAGCGGCCTCTGGGTACCAATGCTGCGGGAAGGCGCTCCCATCGGCGTCATCTTTGTGGCGCGTGCCAAGCCCGGGCCGTTCTCCAACAACGAGATCGAGCTGCTCAAGACCTTCGCCGACCAGGCCGTCATTGCCGTCGAGAACGTGCGCCTGTTCAAGGAACTGCAGGCGCGGACGGGCGAGCTGACCCAGTCGGTCGAGCAGTTGACGGCCCTGGGCGAAGTCAGCCGGGCGGTGAGCTCGACGCTCGACGTCGAGACGGTGCTCGACACCATCGTCTCCCGCGCGAGCCAGCTGGCCGGAGCCGACGGCTGCTCGATCTTCGAGTATGACGCCGCCGCCCAGCAGTTCGAGCTGCGCGCGACCCACAACGCCGACACGGCGTTCGTCGAGGCTCTCCGGGCGGTGCCCCTCCGGAAGGGCGAAGGGCTCATGGGGCGCGCGGCCGAGATGCGGGAGCCCATCCAGATCCCCGACATCACCCAGCCTGGAGCCTATGAGAGCAGCGTCCGGGACACCCTCATCCGCTTCGGCTACCGGGCGCTTCTCGCCGTGCCCCTGCTCCGCGAGGACCAGATCATCGGCAGCCTGTCCTTCAACCGCAAGGCGCCCGGCGAATTTCCGCCGGAGGTCGTGGACGTCCTCGAGACCTTCGCCACCCAGTCGGCCTTGGCGATCCAGAACGCCCGGCTCTTCCGGGAGATCGCCGACAAGAGCGCCCAGCTCGAGGCGGCGAGCCGGCACAAGTCGGAGTTCCTCGCCAACATGTCGCACGAGCTGCGCACGCCGCTCAACGCGATCATCGGGTTCTCGGAGATCCTCGCCGAGAAGATGTTCGGCGACATCAACGAGAAGCAGACCGAGTACCTCCAGGACATCCTGGAGTCGGGGCGGCATCTCCTGTCCCTCATCAATGACATCCTCGATCTCTCGAAGATCGAGGCGGGGCGGATGGAGCTGGAGGTGTCGGAGTTCGACCTGCCGCAGGCAATCGACAACGCCCTGATCCTGGTGCGGGAGCGGGCGAGCCGGCGCGGGATCCGGCTGGGCAGCACCGTCGACCCGCGGCTCGGGATGATCGGGGGCGACGAGCGGAAGGTGAAGCAGGTGCTCTTGAACCTCCTCTCCAATGCCTTGAAGTTCACTCCCGAAGGGCGACGCATCGACGTGGGCGCCCGTGTGCACGACGGTGCGGCGGAGGTGTCAGTGGCAGACACCGGCATCGGCATCGCACCGGAGGATCAGGACGCGGTGTTCGAGGAGTTCCGCCAGGTCGGCACCGCGGACAAGAAGGCGGAAGGCACCGGGCTCGGGCTGGCCCTGTCCCGGAAGTTCATCGAGCTCCACGGCGGCCGGATTTGGGTGAGGAGCGAGCTCGGCGCCGGCTCGACGTTCACCTTCACCCTGCCGCGGTCACGGTGAGAGCCAGCGGCGCGCCACGGTCAAGGTGCGTGCCGGCTCGCCGCATGTTCGAGGAACTGCCCCCGGGCCAGCGTGCTACATAGCGGGCGCGATGGACATCCTAGCCGGTCACGCCGCGCGTCATCCCGCCAAGCCCGCGCTGATCGAGGGCGAGCGCGTGTGGTCGTGGGCCGAGCTCGTGGAGCGTCGCAACCGCCTAGGCCACGCCCTCGTCGGCCTGGGCCTCCAGCCCGGTGAGCACGTGATCGTCTACGCCGCCAATTCCATCGAGCATCTGCTGGCCGGTACGGGCGCCCGGGCGGCCGGCCTCATTCCCGTGCCCACGAATCACCGGCTGGTGGCCGAGGAGGTGGCGTACATCCTCGACCACTCGGACGCCGTCGCGGTGTTCGTGAGCGATCAGTTCCTGCCGGTGGTGGAGGCGGTCCGGGCCGAGGCGCG
>WNFO01004354.1_pt1 | contig 12200 bp, 11 predicted proteins | sample 5400251 | NCBI WGS metagenome assembly WNFO01 (sample SAMN13153354, study PRJNA577476) | soil metagenome | isolation source: 100 cm saprolite under Madrone tree | place: USA:California | collected 2016-06-14
CACAACTCCGGTTTGCTCGCCAGTAGCGCGTGTAGCGAAACAAGACGTTTTGCATCAGCTTCGAGAGCGGCGTTTTACCGCTCTCAATCAAATGATGCGTGATTGCCGAGGATCTCCCATCGGTGAATCCGGCGATCAGATGCGTCCCCTGATCATCCGTATTCCCAACCAAATCGCGACGAGTACAAGCCCTAGCATCAAAAGCAAGCTCGCCATATCAATTTCCTCCTAACCAAAGAAGCGCTACCGCTAGCGATAGTAGCCTACCGTTGAAAGGCAACACGGAGTCCGAGCTCAGAAATTTTCTCTTGGTTGCTGACCAACGGCGAGCTCGTGCTATCCGGATTACGCTCTACCGAAAGCAGTGCGATCAACAAGTACAGCACGAAACCCATCGTCAGAAGTGCCGCCGTAATATCCTTCATAAACACTCCGATGTTCTGTCATCACTCAGCCAACGCTGATTCTGACGCTCTACGAGACAACAAAGGTGTTGATCAATAGAATCAACAGTATCACACCCGCTGGAATCCAGATGAACCAAAGAAATGTGGCATTCATGCTAATCTCCTTCCCTGGGTTTTCCTTGTTAAGCAAACCTCAGGAGTGAAATCCGACGCCTTAAACTGCGTTAATACTGCGCTGACTCAGGAGGTATTACTGTCTAATATTGAACCATCTTGAAAAGAAATATCCTGAGGACCGCAAGCCTCCGCAGCCGCTCTAAACGATCTGCGTGAGGTAATCGGTGAGTTTTTTTCTTTGATGATACTTGAAGATGTTACGCACGTAGGTGGTCGTTTCAATGCCGACTTTCTCCGCCGTGACCAGGCTCGACGTTGTTAAACCACTTGTCTGGGTCGAGGTCGCGCTTGGTGGTTTCCTTGTGCATGCTAGCGATCCGCCCGGACTAGAAGCTCATTCTGTTGAAAATTCTAGCTGGTTCTATTTCTCTTTGCTGGAGAGCTAAAGGTCCGATCAATGGCTTCGAGCAACTTTTCAATCGACGGGCGGTCCGCGGGGTTTTGACTGCGATGGGCGAACAGGATGTTACCTTCGCGATCGATTAAGAAGTCGCCCCCCGCCTGATAGTAGTCATCTTTGCCATAGTTCTGGAATTTCTTGCCTTCGCGCAAGAGCCTGAAGTAGAGCCTCAACGTAGATGGGGAAAAAACACGGAACCAGGATAAACGTTTTAACGCAAAGGCTTGATACGCGATGCGCTTTGGATCGGCGAGTACTACGAAGGGCCAGTGATGATGTTCTTGATAAGGCGCCAATCTCTCCGGCTCGGCAAACGAGACGACGATGATCGCCACTCCCCGCCGATCGAATTCACTTTTGACTGATTGCACCTCGCCGAGGTGGTGTTGGCACGGAAGTCAGGCAAGGTGCCTAAGAAATATCAAGAGAGAATATTCCTGAAAATAATCTCCGAGCCTTGCAGGTTTCCCCTGAAGGTCTAACAACTCCAACTGAGCGATGGGTACGGACACAAAGTCGCAACGCGCAAGGATTTCACAAACTGCGGAGGAAGGAAACAAAAAGGGGCGCTCCGACCCGACGCCCCCTCATCGTTTGAATTTGAATTTAGAGTTCTAAATTACCAGCGGTTGCGTCCACCACCGCCGCCTCTTCTCTCACCACCACCACCTCTGTCACCACCAAAACCCGACCGTTTCTCCTGTGGTCGAGCTTCGTTGACCGTGAGGCTGCGGCCGTCAAGATCGGTTCCGTTCAATGCTTGAATCGCCTTTTGGGCTTCGTCATTGGAGCTCATTTCGACAAAACCAAAACCCCGGGACCGACCCGTGAACTTATCCGTGATCACACGCGCTGATTCCACGGTTCCGTGAGCTGAAAAGATCTCCTGTAACTGTGTGTCAGTGGTTGCATACGGCAACCCACCTACGTAAATTTTATTACCCATGTTCTTCTCCTTTTGGAAAATGTTGCTGTCTTTGACCCTGTGAACCTACTCACTGCTGGAAGCAGAACATGAATATAGCGCACGCTCTGGTCGGATTGTCCGCGAGGAAACTCGCAAGGAAAGACTGACTAGACCTTCAAACTTTGTCATCTTCACTATCAGAAGGCCCCATACTGAAGTGTAATTCTAGGTTACAACGTCTCCCCCCCGCTTGCAAGACCGTCGTAGTCTTTTTTGGGTACACAATCTGGGCCTTTATAGCAAGAACTGTTGCACATTTCGCAACTTTTGTATTAAGTGGTGCGCTGGTGCTTTGATTATAAATCTAAACCAAGGAGGGTAGTTATGTACCAGACCAATATGTATGAAGGCATGCTGGCGGAAACCGTCACCACGCAGGGGCACAAGGGAGATATCATCAACGCCTACTATGCGCGACCCTTAGGGGCCGGCCCCCACCCCGGAATGGTGATTATCCATCACGCGCCCGGATGGGACGAATGGTATCGAGAATGCGCGCGCAGGTTCGCCCATCATGGATACGCCACGATCTCACCGAACCTTTACTTTCGCGACGGGCATGGCACGGCGGAAGATGTCGGCGCTAAAGTGCGCGCCGCCGGAGGCGTACCCGACGACCAGGTACTCGGCGACCTCGACGGGTCTTTGAAGTTTCTCCGCTCCCAACCCAATGTCATCAGCAAGGTCGGCGTTTTCGGCACTTGCTCGGGAGGGCGTCATGGGTTTCTCGCAGCCTGCAAGATGAAAGGATTCGACGCCTTGGTCGAGTGCTGGGGTGGAGGCGTGGTCATGAAACAGGAAGAGCTGACACCGAAGCGGCCTGTCGCTCCGATTGATTACACCAAAGATCTTTCCTGCCCAATGATCGGCCTTTTCGGCAATGACGACAAATCACCATCTCCCGAACAGGTGAACCAGCACGAGGCGGAGCTCAAAAAACAAGGCAAGAACTATGAGTTCCACAGATACGACGGCGCGGGTCACGGCTTTTTCTATTATGACCGTCCGGCCTACCGGCAAGAACAAGCGGTGGACGGCTGGAAAAAACTCCTCGGGTTTCTTGAGAAGCACCTGAAGTCATAATTCGGACAAAGGAGTGCACTATGTGTACGATGATTGTGCATCAGGCAAAGATCGAGGGCGGACGAGGCAAGGGAACCAGCGGTTGGTTTGAAGTCACGGGAGCCAACGTTTCCTACGACCATCCTTACGATATGCCATTGGAACACGCTCTGAATATCGACTTCGTCAACGAGTCCGAAGGTCCAGGCGCGCGAGTCGCGGTGGAGCTTAGCATCGAAGCAGCACGAAATCTTGTCAAAACCATCGAAGCGGTGTTGGCACAGGCTGAGGAGCGTGGAGTGTTGGAAGACATATCCCAGGCGGCGTCCCGCTAGGGTCTATTCAAGAGGCAGGCGAGTAACCTGAAAAGGTGAACTCGCCTGCCTCTCCTCGATTCGCTGCAAAAATTTTCTTCGCCCGTTTCACATCTCAGGGAAATTTCCGAACTCCTATTTTTTCAATAGTTGACCGGCAACAACCAGATGGAATCACAAAACACGGGTTACGAGCCGATCCGGCCGTGGTCGTCTCTGTTAATCCGTGACTTTAGGCTCCTTTGGACTGCCAGTGTTTTGACCTCGCTGGCAATTCAAATCCGCAACGTCTCTAATCTCTACCAGGTGTACCAACTCTCGGGCTCGGCCTTTAAGCTGGGCCTCACGGGATTCCTGGAGGCGCTTCCCTTCATCATTTTCGGCCTATTCGCGGGGGCGGTAGCGGATGCTTTCGACCGAAAGAAAGTACTGCTGGCGACGATGATCGTCCAATTAGTACCGAGTGTGGCCATGATGCTTCTGACCTATACCCGCACCGTGGAGGTCTGGCACATCTATACACTCGGGTTTCTCGGTGCTTTCGTGGATGTCTTCAATTGGCCTGCGCGCTCCGCGCTCGTCCCGCGTTTGGTTCCCCCGGGCCTCATGATGAACGCAGTGACCATCAATGCGATGATCATTCAGCTAAGTTTTCTCGTGGGACCGGCCGTTGCCGGTGTACTCATCGATCACACCGGTTTGGCGATTACCTATCTCATTAGCACGGTCGCGCTGATACCGGCCATCATCGCCATAATGTCTTTACGCAGCTCCGGCAAACCCGAAGGCGCAAAGCGCCAAGTCAGCTTCCGCAGCATCGTAGAAGGCGTAGAGTTTATTTGGATTCAGCGCATTATCCTATCACTTTTCCTCCTCGACTTCGGAGTGACATTGGTAGGATTCTATCGACCCATCTTACCCATCTTCGCCGCGGATGTTTTCAAAATGGGCGCTTCGGGATTGGGTCTGCTCTACGCTGCCCCATCTGCGGGTTCTATCTTAGGCTCGGCCGCGCTTTTGGTGGCCGGGGACATCAGATACAAAGGCATAGCCGTAGTCATGGCCGCCGTAGGATTCGCCGCCAGCCTTGCTTTGTTGGGCGTTTCCAAGTGGTTTTGGCTGGCGGTGGTTGCGGTGATCATCCTCGGCGTTACCGATTCGGTCAGCGTTACCATTCGTCGCACGGTGGTCCAACTCCTGGCTCCTAATGAGATGCTCGGACGAGCGAACAGTCTCATTGTGGTTTTTGCTCAAACTACCAACGGACTAGGCGCCCTCCTCGCTGGAGCGGCGGCGCAATTCATGGGTGCGCCGACCGCTCTCCTGGTAGGCAGCGGTCTTTGCTTTCTAATGATTTTGGCTATCTGTGTCGCTATTCCTCAGCTGTGGCGTTACAGATAGGATCGATACTTGGGTGAGAACCGATCTGAAATTTGGCTTGGTGTTGCCGCACTTTGGCCGGCACGCTTCGATTGAAAAATGCATCGAGGGATCGATCAAGGCCGAAGCATACGGTTTCGACTCGGTGTGGGTAAGAGATCACCTGGTCTTTACTCCCTATGATATGGAAGGGGCCGACAACACGCACATCGAGGGATTATTGGTCTTATCCGCGGTCGCAGCGACGACAAAGAAACTCACCGTGGGGACCGCCATGACGATCTGTCATCGAAATCCCATTCACCTTGCACAGTCCTTTGCTGCGTTAAGCCATCTCGCCAACGGCAGGGTCATCATGGGCATGGGCTTGGGCGGGTTCCCGCATGAATTTACCGCCGCCGGACTTCCGAGTGCACCGGCAGAGCGGGCACGACTAGTAAAAATCAATGCGGATCTCTGCCGCAGGTTCTGGGCAGGTGAAAAAGTTTCTTACCAGGACAATTATTACAAATTTCAAGATGTGAAACTAAAACCATCTCCCGTCAGTCCTATCCCGATCTTCTGTGGAGGTTCGACACCGGCTGCCTGCCGGCGTGTGATGGAGTTTGGTGAAGGTTGGCTGCCCGCGCGAGTGACTCACGCTACGTTCAGCAAACGTATGGCGTATCTCCGGGAACTTTGTCAAAGCGCTCGGCGCCAGGTGTCCACGGTCGGAGTCATGCCCTTGACCAGCGTAGCCGAAGATAAAGCGACGGCGCTGAAGCATGTCAACGTCGAGGCGTTGATCAATGAAGCGAACAAGAACGCAACCTGGGTTAAACCCGTCGCCGGGATCTTCTCGACCCTCGACGACATCCAGGGGCTCATTCTTGCCGGGACACCGGAGGATATTGTCCGAGAAACACGGGCCTATCAGACCGCAGGCGCCGACTTCGTGGTCTTCGATCTCCGCTTCCGTTATAGCGATTGGTACCAGCAGATCGATTTGTTAGGCAAAGAAGTTCTCCCGGCCTTTTGAACCGCCAAAAAAACTGGTCCGGCATATCTTGCCGTCCGCGCACCGAAGTCTTGGCTTGTGGTATATATATATATAAGGAAAGCAGCCTAGAGAACGCCCAATTCGCTGAACTCGTCGCTTGGATTACGGGCGTACTTGGCAGTTCGCTTGAGAAACAATATTACAGGAGCACGAGGTCCTATATGAAAGTCGGGCTAAGCCCCCTCCAAGGACAGGCGAGCTTTGAGGAGACTCTGCGCGAATGTGAGCGTGCTGAAGCGACAGGATTCGACTCGATATGGTTAGGTGAGCACCACAATAATCCCATCTTGTATCCGGCGCCTCTCATCGGACTTACCGCCGTCGCGAGCCGGACACATCGCATCCGTCTAGGCACGGGCGTTCTTTTGCTCCCCCTATACCATCCTGTAATGGTCGCCGAGGAAGGCGCGATGCTAGACATGATTTCCGGCGGTCGTTTGATATTGGGTATCGGCGCTGGCTACGCCCCGGAGGAATTCGCTGCCTTTGGTTATTCGCTCAAGGAGCGCGGGAGCAAATTGGAGGAAAGCGCTTCCCTGCTTCACCGCCTCTGGACCGAAAAGAACGTCACTCATCATGGAAGATACTACCGCGTGGACAACGCCACCATCGCCCCGCGACCGATACAGCAGCCAAGACCCCCCATCTGGTTCGGCGCCTGGGCCGAGCCGGCGATACGCCGAGCCGCGCGCCTCGGCGATGCCTGGTTCGTGGGGCCGTCGGCCAATCTCGATGAGATTGCCCCTTGCGCGCGCCTGTATAAAAAAGCGTGCAGCGAAACCGAAAGTGGCGAAGGCGAGATCGCATTGTTTCGCTACGTTTTCGTCGCCGGCAGCGCTGAGCAGGCGATGAACACAGCGGGCGGCCCTTTTATCCAAGCCTTTGAAAGCATGTACTTCCGCTGGCCCCATCCGGTAGTCAAGCGGCCTACGGGCAAGCTGACTATCGAACGGCTGGCCGAAGATCGGATTATTTTAGGCGACCCGAAAACATGCATTGAGGAAGTCAACCGCTTTCGGAAAGAGTTGGATCTCAAGCATCTCGTCTGCCGCTTCTCGGTGCCGGGGATTCCCCGTGAGGCTTGCCTCACGTCCCTTGACCTATTCACGCGAGAAGTCATGCCGGCCCTGCGTGAGGATGGGCCCTGATACCAATCTCATTGATTGCGCGTCACCGATTTATTGCAATCTGACGTTGAACTCCAGTTCTTGATCGCCACGTCCAGCTTTGATCTTGAGCGTTTCCCTGGGCAGTTTGTAGAAGAGATCGATCCGTACGTCTTCGATAGTGGAGACCGGATAATCGTCCAACGCTATGAGGGTGTCGCCTACTTTTAGGCCCGCGTTCTCGGCAACACTGTCTTTCGCAAATCCTGTGATCCGTACTTTTTGATTTTGCTCGTCGAGGAGAACCATGAGCCGCGGCGCTGTGGGTCCCTTTGACTCTGCGGGAAAAACGATAAAGTCCGCGATTCCTTTTTTGACTTCTGCGTCGGTCAAGACGATCGCATAGTCGAAGCCGTTGCGCCGGAACGATCGTTTGGGGATCCCTGCACCGTACTGAAGATGGCCCGCTCCGGCCAGGACCAACATCCGGAAATCAGGATTCTTCTTTAAGAAGGCATCAATAGACTCCGCCATCGTCTCGTCCCAGAGAATCTGTGCCTGATAAAAGAATTCGAAATTCTTTTCTTTAGCCTGTCCGTGTTCCGCAAACACTTCCTTGAGCCGGGCGCGGTACTCTTCATCCGAGAAATCCAGATCCTGCGGAATTTTTTGCTTTTCTTCCTCGGAAAGTGAGTCGAGACCGCCTTTGGCGACTTTGTCCACGATTTCCCGCTGTACGTTGAGCGCGATGATGGGCAGGCGGTGTTCCCTTGCGAAATCCAGAATCGGCTTATAGAGATTATAGTCCATACCCCACTGCTTGAAATATTCGGACCGTTTCAAAAAAGTGCGCTCGTCGATGATGCCGGCGATATAGTCGTCGAGCATTTTTTGGGACGGTCTTTGAAACATCTCCATGCCCACGGCGATCTTCGGCGTTTGCCGATAGAGGCCATGGAGAACCTCGAGTTGGACCTGATGGTGCGCGAATTTGTCGTGCTCTTCTCCGACATAGGCAATCTTTTTCTGTGGCAGCTTCTCGATCACGGCGGACAATGTCTTTAAAGTCGAAAGATCGACAGCCGGCGGATCCCCCTTCAAGCTCTTTCGGATTCCTTGCTCGGACGCCGCGACAGTCGCAAACACATTGCGGCCGTTTTCGAACGCGAGCTGCGAATACTTTCCGTAGTGGAAGATTTTCGGAAATGCGGCTTTGATCTCAGCCGCAGAACCGGCGGAGATGATTCCGACGGCTTTCATAGGATTCCACGGATTCTTTTTCACCACCACGTCAAAGCCGTGTTTCGCCATTTCCACGTTGTCGAAGAGCCTGCGGAGAATTGGATGGTCTCTACCAAGGACGATAAGCGTGGCGGATCGGATATCCGCGTCGGAAAGTGACTCGACCGCTTTCACTTCCGCGCCTCCCGCTCTAAAAGTCTCAATGACTTCATTATAATAATTCTCGTCGCGGACCGGCGGAACGATAATCCGTTTTTCAGCTCCGATGAGGCTTGCAATGACCGGCGGAACTTCAGAGGCGGTGAGTCTTCGCGCAATATCAAAGTTCTCATCGATGATGATCTCGGAGGGCTCTTTCTCCAAATCGATCCGTACGCGCTTCACTCTTTCCTCAAGCCGAACCCGAATGTTCTTTTCACCACCCGACACGTACCGAACCTTCACGGGCACATCGAGCCGATAGACCTCACCTTTTTGGCTCAATTCGAAGCTGAGGGCGAAGCCGCGCCCGCTTTGCGCCACGGCTAAATCGTTCATTTGAAGCTCCGGAAGTCCCTTCCGGTTTAACCATGAGTCGAAGAACGCGCCTAAGTCTCGGCCCGATTGCTTTTGGAAAACGGTCTCCAGATCCTCCCAAGAGGCGTGCTGGAACTGCTTCTCGCGGAGGAAGGTTTTGAGTGCGTCGAAAAAAACTTCATCTCCAACCGCTTGCCTTAACATGTGGAAGACCATCGCGGCTTTACCGTATCCGATCGACCTCGAAGCGCCATCGAACCTACCGGTAAAACTCTTAAGCGGAAAGTCATTTTCGTCGCGCACGTAGGTCCGGTAGTCGATGAGGATCTGCTTGCGGTAGCGCCAGCCCTCGCCCTTTTGATCTTCATAAAGATGATCCGCGAGATAAGTGGTCAATCCCTCGGTCCAATTGCCTTGCTCACTGCCGTAAACTTGGTTTCCAAACCATTGATGAAGAACTTCGTGACCCAAAGAGGTTTCGACGATGAACGGAAGCCTCACGACCTCCTGGCCGAGGAGAGTGTAGGTGGGCATGGAGATTCCCGTCGGCAGAAAATTTTCGACGATGGCAAATCGCTTGAACGGAAACGGCAGAAGAAGCGTCTCGTAGAGTTGGATGTATTTTTTGGCATAGTCGAGGTATCGCCGGGCGAGGGTCCGGTCTTCAGGGAAAAAGTAAGCCGCCAATTCGATGCCGCGGAAGCGGTCTTGAATGATTTGATAGCGGTCAGTGGCGACCAAGCTGATCTCATTCACGGGGTGTTTGTACTCGAAGCTAAACGTGGCGCTCCCCTTGCTCTCGATCTTGTCAATGGTCTCGGCCTCGGACATGGCGAGATAGCCGCGCGGTAGCGTGGCTTTAAGGTGATAAACTGCCAGCCCGGCGATCTGCGGGTACCATGCAGATGGTAGAAAAATCCCTTCCGTGCCGATGACACCCGTAATCTCTGTATCATGCGAGCCTATAATCGCTTCCTTCGCTGGGAACAAACCTTCATAACGAATCTCCAAGGTACCGCTCTCGGGCGCCGCGATGGTTAGCGTGCTGTCCCGCACCTGGAAACTCACGGATTTACGATTCACTTCAACCCCGCGGACCTTGAGACGCCCTACCTGGAAGACCAAGCGCTCTCCTCCCAGGACACGAATCTTACTCCACCCCAAGATTTTCGAATGCGCGACATTGAAGGAAACATCCAAATTGTATTCCCGAGCTTGCGGCGCCGCCGAATGGCCGGCCTGAACGAGCACCACAATTAGTAGGATCAAAGGAATGAGAGTACGGCCGCCGAACATCTACAGATTTTCTATCGCGGTGAGACACTAAAGTCCATGCGACCAAGGACACAGTGGCTGCTCGTCCTTGATATCGAGGGCCGGGGATGCGCTTACAGTTTAGTTTGACGATGATGTTCGCTGAATTTTTGAAACAGAAGTCTAGACTGGCAGGATTTTTATCCTGGCTGCTTACGGGGTAAATACTAGACCAGCTTCTCTAGCGGGTTTTGAGTTCCTTTTGCGCCTCACGAAGCAACCTGAAATCTCTAACTTCATCGAGCGGACGAAGTTTTTCGATTAGCTTTTCCCAGTCGGGGTCGGTGATCTCGCCATCTCGGCTCCATGAAACGCCGGCAAGCTCATAAGAGCGCTCGGCTACCTCTGGAGATTGTTCCAGCCAACGCATCATAATTTGCATCGTCTCCCGCTTGTTCTCAAAAACGAAGTTGTGCGCTTTGAGCATTGCGCGTAAAGTCCTTTTGACCAGCGTCGGATTTTCTTGCAGCATGCGGCTCGTTGCCGCCAATCCAGAGGTCGGAAGCGCAATCTCGACGTCTTGAGGACCGGCCAAGAAAGTATAACCCTCCTTTTTCAGCATCAGATCCTGTGGCGGTCCGATCACGATGCCAGTCCGAATGGCCTGCATCCGCACCGGCGAATCTCCCAACTGGATAATTTTGAGCAAGGTTGGGTTGAACCCTTTGGCGCGCATCATCTCTTCGCCGGCTCGTTGGTCCGACCCCAGTAGAGTCGCAACGCCGAAGCGCTTGCCCGCCAATCCTTTCATGTCTTTGATTTCCGGACGGACAATCAGAGAGTGTTCCGATTTCTTGACCGAAACGAAAACAAACTTTACCGGAAAGCCCCCCTGAAGGATGCTGCGCAGAGTGCTGCCGAAGGTCGTGGTGAAATCCAGATCACCATTCAACACGGCTATCGCGCCGAGACGAGGATTGACCTGAATCAACTCGGCATCGAGCCCTCTTCTTTAAAGAACCCTTTTTGAAGGGCAACCCAGAACGGCGTTACCGAGTTGCTTCTACTGGAATAAGAAATCCGCAGCTTGGTTGGCTGAGCCGCTACCGAACGGGTCGCATCCCACATGAATAGAATCAAGATAAAAGGCAAAAGTCGCATTATACTCATCGGACTAAGCATCCAGATACAATGATCTTACAGAGACCGAGTCAAGCCGACTGCGCCGACAACTAAATCCGCAAGCCAACATCAGACAAGGCGAGAGATTCTTTGCTCAACCGCCATGCGGATGTCAAGCCGTTCGCCACAGCGGACCACCGTTCTGCGGGCGTGGTAGGTTGACAAAAGGTAAGAACGGGATATATCACCGGTTCGGTACGGCTGAAAAATCTTGGCACGGTGTCAGGGAGGGGTAGCGATGGCGGAATATACGTTACTTGACGCGGATTCACATGTCAGCGAACCATTGAACCTGTGGCAAGAACGCTTGCCCGTAAAGTACCGAAGCAAAGCGCCCCGCATGCTCACCGAGTACGAAGGTCGTCCGGGCGCCTGGTGGCTTATCGAAGAGGAACGCCATCCTCATAACGTTATCTTGGGGTTCGGCGGGAACAAGACATTGGAAGAATTGCAGCAGTTCCTGAAAGGATTCTCTTACGCCGGAGCGCATCGTGGAGGATGGGACCCTGCCCAACGGGTAAAGGACATGGACCAGGATGGAGTAGCCGGAGACGTTCTCTATACCACGCTGGGTTTTCGCATGTTCTGGATCAGAGACGCGGGTTTCCAAAGAGCCTGTTTCCAAGTCTACAATGATTGGCTTGCGGACTTTTGCAGCTCTGCACCCAAGCGTCTGAAAGGCTTGGGACTCATTTCCTTATATGATCCGAAGATGGGCGCTCAGGACCTGGAGGAATGCGCCAAAAAGGGGTTGGCGGGAGGGCTCATCTGGGCCTCGCCACCCGACGATCTGCCTTTCTATTCAGAAACCTATGATCCTTTCTGGGCTACGGCCCAGGAGCTTGGGATGCCGCTTAGCCTCCACGAATTCGCCGGGCTGCAATGGGTCGACTGGGATTCCAACGATAAAAAAAGAACCGTAGCCGGCGCTATTAACTCGCATGAGGTGGAGAAAACTTTCGCCACCTTGATCCTGTCCGGTATCCTGGAGAAGTTTCCGCGTCTCAAAGTTATCTCGGCGGAGTTGAACTGCGGCTGGCTTCCATACTTCCTGCGCCGCATGGACGAACGCTTCGAGTCTCGTGGAACGCGGCTCCACGGCAGCCCATTTGCCACGAAGCTGACCATGAAACCAAGCGAGTACTTTCGCCGCC
>WNFO01004355.1_pt1 | contig 12200 bp, 10 predicted proteins | sample 5400251 | NCBI WGS metagenome assembly WNFO01 (sample SAMN13153354, study PRJNA577476) | soil metagenome | isolation source: 100 cm saprolite under Madrone tree | place: USA:California | collected 2016-06-14
GAATTGCGTTCCTGACGCTGAACGATCCGCCGGCAAACACCTACAGCTACGAAATGATGCAGTCGCTCGACCGCGCGATCCTGACGGCGCGCATGGACGAAAGCGTCCAGGTGATTGTGCTAACCGGCAATGGTGAAAAGTTTTTCTCGGCCGGCGCGAACATTCAGATGCTGGCGAACGTCACGCCGACCTTCAAGTACTTTTTCTGTCTTCATGCGAACGAAACCTTGTCGCGGCTCGAACAAACACCAAAGCTTGTCATCGCAGCGATCAATGGGCACTGCGTTGGCGGCGGCCTGGAAGTGGCGCTGGCCGCAGACATTCGCATCGCGCGCCGCGGCGCAGGCAAGATGGGACTGCCGGAAGTTTCGTTGGGTGTGCTGCCGGGCACAGGCGGCACGCAACGTTTAACTCGCCTCGTCGGTAAGTCGAAAGCGATCGAGTTGATGGCGACGGGTGAACTGTTTGATTTCGAGCGCGGACTGGAGTTGGGAATCGTGAATCAGATACTAGAGGCAGAAACCGGAGAGCAGTTTTCGCAACAGGTTGTTGATTATGCGCGCCAGTTTACTACGCCGAACAAAGCCTCGGCAGCAGTGGGCAGAATCAAACGAGCCGTACAGACTGGCAGCGAAATACCTTTTGAGTCAGCGCTGGCGCTTGAGCGCGAGCTGCAACAGCAACTGTTCCAGTCGGAAGATGCGAAGGAAGGACTAGATGCTTACGTGAATAAGCGCAAACCAGTTTTTAAGGGTAAATAGTGAATGGTAAATAGTAAATGGTTCAAACAAGAACGGTCGGCGCCTCCATCTCCTTTCCGCGTCGATTTCCTGTCTTAACTATTTACCATTTACCATTTACTATTTACTGCTCTTATGTACGAACAAATCGACATTACTGAAGACGGCGGCATTACCACGATTACGCTTAATCGGCCGGAGAAGTTGAACGCGCTTGCCGGACACATGCGCCGCGATCTGGCGGAAGCGCTCGAAGCTGCCGGCAGCGATCGCGCTGTGCATGTGGTTGTGATCACTGGCGTCGGCCGCGCGTTCTGTTCTGGCGGTGACGTTGCAGCGATGGCCGACTTGATCGAACGCCAGGATGCGGACGAGTTTTCGCGATTGCTGGGCTCGGCGCGTCGCGTAGTTACCGCGATCCGTCACATGACTAAACCAGTCATCGCGTCAATCAACGGCCCGGCCTTTGGGGCGGGATTCAATCTCGCGCTCGCCTGCGATCTGCGCATCGCGTCCAGCAACGCTACCTTTAGCCAGTCGTTTGCAAAAGTCGGCCTGCATCCCGATTGGGGCGGCACCTATTTCCTGCCGCGGTTGGTCACGTCAAACAAAGCCTGCGAACTGTTCTTTCTCGGCAGCACAATCGACGCAGCAGAAGCGCAACGCCTCGGTCTGATCAATTTCGTAGTAGCTCCTTCGGAACTGGAAGCGGAAACACACAAGCTGGCGGAACGTCTGCGCAACGCGCCGGCGATTGCCATTGCCGCTGCGAAGCAAGCCGTTTATCTGAGCCACTCAGCTGAGTTGGAAGAAATGCTGCGCTTCGAAACTGAAGCGCAGATGCGTTGCTTCGATTCCGACGACGGGGCCGAAGGCGTGCGAGCTTTCCTTGAGAAACGCGATCCAAAATTCACCGGACGATAGTTTCGAATGCTGAGTACTGAGTACTGAGTTCCGTAAGTGGCATAGCCACGTACTCGGAACTCGGTACTCACTCAGCACTTTTTCAAAGGATGAAACTTCAAAATAAGATCGCATTGATTACCGGCGGTGGTCGCGGTATTGGACGCGCGATTGCGCTCGCGTTTGCGGGCGAAGGCGCGAATGTCGCGGTGGCGGCGCGCTCGGCCGATCAAGTTGCGCAGGTCGCAAATGAAGTCGCGGGCAAGTTTTCCACCAAGGCAATGCCGATCACCTGCGACGTTGCGAAGCTCGATAGCGTAGCGCAGATGTTTGCAACCTTGAACACAGCATTCGGTCGCGGCCCTGACATTCTGGTCAACAACGCCGGCATTGCTGAGAGCGCGCCACTCAGTAAAACCGACGATGAGCTTTGGCGCCGTCATCTCGCGATCAATCTTGACGGGACTTTTTATTGTATGCGAGCGGCGCTGCCGCAAATGATGGAACGCGGCTGGGGACGCATCATCAACGTCGCGTCCATTGCCGGCAAAACCGGCGCGCCCTACATCGCAGCCTATTCAGCTTCCAAACATGGCGTGCTGGGATTGACGCGTTCGGTCGCGCTGGAAGTGGCTAGCAAAGGGATAACAGTCAATGCTATTTGCCCGGGCTATGTTGACACCGAGATGACCACGCGCGGCGTCGAGAACATCACCAAAAAAACTTCACTGACAAAAGATCAAGCACTGGATTCAATTAAAAAGATGAGCCCACAGAACCGTTTGGTGACTGCGGAAGAAGTCGCGGCGCTGGCATTGTTGTTGGCTTCCGAAGACGGCCGCGGCATAAACGGCCAGGCAATCAATGTCGACGGCGGCAGCGTTTTGTTTTAGTAAAGCAAACTGTTAGTTTGCGATCGTGGCAGGAAAATTTAACGCACAAGATCGCGCCTGAACTTTTGAGTACCCCAACACCGCAAACTAACAGTTTGCTTTACAAGGTTCCCAGTCGACTCACTAACTCATACACCAACCTCACCGGCAAGCCCACGATATTGAAATAGTCTCCCGCAATCTCTGCAACAAACAGTGCGGCGGATCCCTGGATTCCATAAGCGCCTGCTTTGCCCCGCGCTTCGCCGGTGGAAACATACCAGTCGATTTCTTCATCTGCCATTTGTGCAAAGCGCACTCGCGTCGTTTCGTGATCCACCAACGGCTGCGTGTTTTCATCCGCGCGCAAAAGCGCGACGCCGGTCAGCACTTCGTGCCATTTACCGCTCAATAGTTTGAGCATGCACCGCGCATCATCGTCATCGCGTGGCTGGCCCAGCATTTCCCCTTCAACCAACACGGTCGTATCCGCGCCCAGCACCAGACCATCCTTGATTCTACGCGCCACCGTTTCCGCCTTAGTCAGTGCCAGACGCTTTACGTAACTGACCGCGTCCTCGCCTTCGCGAACAGATTCGTCGATATCGGCCGCCACGGCTGCGAAGGGCCAGCCGGCGGCGCGAAGTATCTCGGCGCGGCGCGGACTGCGTGAAGCGAGAATGAGTTTCTCCAAAGAAGCGTTTTGAGTGTCCATTTAGTTATCAACAATGTGAATCACAAGGCACCAAAGCAGCTTGTCTCTCATATTTCATTAGCACCGTCGCTTTAGCGCGGTGACCTAAGTGCCCAACGCAACCGGAAACCGTTTAAACGGTTTCCCTCCCGAGCCCAATCACTAACCACCGGGCTGAAGCCACGGTGTTAATGAGAAAGGGTGGTTGAGTTCAAGCTGCGTCAGTACCGATCACAGGGTCGGCTTGTCGCAGCAAACAATTCTCCGCTACACTCGCGAACCGTCTTAGTTTTTCGATTTCAACTACGACCACCCCACGCGGGCTGCCCGCGTGGGGACCCCAGTTCGCGATTCTAAATTGAAGCTGCCCAATTTCGAAAATGACTGCGACGTAGTCTAAAAAATGGAGAGCTTAATAAAAACCCTACCGGCAATTCTGACCGCCGCGGGCCCTTCGACAGAAGTTGCCGAAGCAGCCTGTTTGGCTGCGTGGAAACACGCAGTCGGCGATACGCTTAGCGTTCACGCAGTACCCGTAAAACTTGAAGGTCAGACTCTAATCGTTGCCGTCGCCGACAACGCCTGGCAGAAGCAGTTGGAGCAGATTCGCCCGCAGCTACTGTTTCGGTTGAACGCAGTACTTGGGCATTCGCTGGTTAAATTGATTGAGCTGCGCGTAGACCCAAACGCATTAGCAAAAACGCAAATGCCGCAGGACACGTCGAGCAAACATTCAGATTATCCGGTTCCCTTTGAATTGCGCGCCGCTGCTTCCGAGATTCAGGATGCGGACCTGCGGCGTGCGTTCCTAGGAGCGGCCATAAGCTGCGTGAAACGATTGGAAACTAATCCGCAATCTGAAACTTGAAACTTGGAACTTGGAACTTAGAGCGCCATGCCCATAACCGAAGCAGACGTCGAAAAAGTTGCGCAACTAGCGCATATGGAGATTACGCCGGACGAGTTGAAGATATTCGCGCCGCAAATGTCCGAGATCGTCGCCTACGTTGAGCAGCTTAATGCGCTCAACACGAAGAACGTGCAACCTTCGCTCGGCGGTTTGACGCCGGAAGGTGAAGCGACTGATTCGGCGCGCGCTGACGCAGTCGCCCCGTCGCTTGGTCAGAAGACTGCGCTTGCCGAGGCGCCCGACGCAGCCTCAGGACACTTTCGGGTACCAAAGGTACTTTAAAGCAATAGGGATCACGACTGTGAGTACCAACGGGATACTGATTTTCCATTTCTCATTTTCCATTTTTCATTTTTCATTTGCTTTAGGATAGCTCGTTGGCGATGTGCACAGCATGAGTGAGATTGAGTCAATAAGGAAAGGCTTAGCGAGCGGCCAGAGGACAGCCCGCGCGCTTGTTGAGTCATCTGTAAACGCCGCAGAGAAACTGAACCCAACCCTTAATGCGTTTCTGCAAATCGATCGCGCCGGCGCGATAAAGCGCGCGGAAGAGGTCGGACAAAATTCAGCTTCGCCGCTTACCGGCATTCCCGTTGCCATCAAAGACAACATCTGCGTACAGGGAATGCAAACTTCCTGCGGCTCGCGCATCCTGGGCGACTATCATCCACCCTACAACGCGACAGTCATCGAACGATTATTGAGTGCGGGCGCAGCCGTGATTGGTAAAACTAATTGCGACGAATTTGCCATGGGCTCTTCAAATGAGAACTCTGCGTTCGGCGCGGTTAAGAATCCGTGGGACACGACGCGCGTGCCCGGCGGCTCGTCCGGCGGCTCGGCGGCTGCGGTCGCTGCGGGCATTGTTCCCGTGGCGTTGGGTTCTGATACCGGCGGCTCGGTGCGGCAACCTGCTTCGCTATGCGGGGTAGTTGGTTTGAAGCCGACATATGGTCGCAACTCGCGATACGGTCTGGTTGCGTTTGCATCTTCATTGGACCAGGTTGGGATTTTTGCGCACAACACAGAAGATGTGGCGCGCGTGTTGGGAATCATCGCCGGCCGCGATCCGCATGACGCAACCACAGCCGATGTTCCGGTGCCTGATTACACTGCTGAACTGACCACCGGCATTAAAGGCGCGCGTCTTGGCTTTCCCAGAGCGCTTTTCGGTGAAGGACTCGACGCGGAAGTACGCAAGTCGGTTGAAGCGGCGGTCGATGTCTATCGCGAACTCGGCGCCGAAATAGTTGCAGTCGAACTGCCGCACGCGCAGTACAGCATTGCTGTCTATTACATCATCGCGACCGCGGAAGCGTCTTCAAACCTGGCGCGCTTTGATGGCGTTCGTTATGGATTTCGCGCCGAGGATGCGCCGGAGCTGCGCCAGATGTATCGCAAAACGCGCGATGAAGGATTTGGACCGGAAGTAAAGCGCCGAATAATGTTGGGCACTTACGTGCTGTCGGCAGGTTACTACGAGGCTTACTACCACAAGGCCCAGCAGGTGCGCTCGTTGCTCAAGCAGGATTTTCAGAAAGCTTTTGAGACCTGCGATGCGATCATTACGCCGACATCGCCCACGCCCGCGTTTCTAATCGGCGAAAAAGTCGACAATCCGCTGGCGATGTATTTGAACGACATCTACACAGTGACAGCGAACCTTGCCGGCATTCCGGGATTGAGTGTTCCCTGCGGACTTTCTTCAGAACGACTTCCGATCGGTTTTCAACTGCTTGGCGCTTACTGGTCGGAACCGACCCTCTTCAAACTCGCGCATGCCTATGAAACAGCGCGACCCTTCACTGAGCGTCCGCCTGTTCACGTTTAAGTTCACTTGTCTTGGAATCTTTCGAAGCTTTATCTGGAATCCAGTCGCCGGTGAAAATCTCCACCACGTTCTTAGCCGTTCCCAATACCGGCGTTGCATCAAGTCCCACGTGCACAGCACCCGCGACCAACCCTTTCTTCTTAATATCGTGGCCGGCAAAGCCAACTGTAAATAAGGAACCGATAACCGGAAGCGCCTTGAGAACTTTTTTGGCAATCTCCCAACCACCTCGTTTGACGATTCCCTTTTTTCGTTTTTCCGTCATCACAACAACTCCGGTCGCATTCAAAATAAAGTTTATATGTTTCGCAGCCTTCACGAAAGGAGGGCTTTACGTTAGTACTGATGAAATTGGAGCAGCCCCACAATTCGAATGCTATTCAGTTCCTCTCATCGCAGTGGCATGTGGTCAGTACCACCTCGCGGTAGCGGGTGGGTTCCGGGCACCCAAAGCGATTTCACAGTTAATGCCAAGTCTTCCGCTGCCGCACACCAAATCTAGTACCCACCCGCTACCGCGAGGTGGTACTGACCTCATGCCACTAAATCGACGATAATCTGGCAACGAATCCAAACTCCATCAGAACCTTTGCATCAATATTGCTGACGTTCGTTGTGTGTTAGCATGAGCGCGTTCCAACAATCCCAACCTGAACTAACATGAAATCTCGATGCGCGCAGCTAAGTTGTTGTTAACGATCGCTTGCCTGAGCGCTCTGCTGTTTTCCTGCAACCGATCCGGCCCGTCTGTTAACAAACTCCTGATCTATACCCCGCACGGCCAGGATATGCTGCGCGATTTCGTTGCGCGCTACAAGACACAACATCCGGAAGTGAATGTTGAGTTTCTCGACATGGGCTCGCGCGAAATTCTCGAACGCGTGCGCGCCGAGCGTAATCGTCCGCAGGCAGATCTCTGGTGGGGCGCCGCGCACACGACTTTTCAAACTGCCGCGGAAGAAAACCTGCTGACGCCTTACCGGCCCACCTGGGCGACCAATGTTCCCGAAAGCAGTCGCGACGCCAACGACAATTGGTATGGAACTTACCAAACGCCGGAAGTGCTCGTTTACAACTCCGACGCGGTGAAGCCGGAAGAGGCGCCGAAGGACTGGGATGACGTGCTGGATCCAAAGTGGCGCGACAAGATTCTCATCAGAAATCCCAATCCGTCGGATTCGATGCGCGCGATTTTTGGCGCCATGATATGGCGCTTCTACAAAGATACCGGCTCGCCGGACAAGGGTTATGATTGGTTGCGGCGACTAGATGCGAATGTGCATGAATATACGGCTGACGGCACCTTGCTGATGCAGAAACTGGTGCGGCGCGAAGGGCTGGTGACGTTATGGAACCTGCCAGACGTCTGGATCTACAAAGAGCAAAAAGGATTTCCGATCGGTTATAACTTTCCCGCGAGCGGCACGCCGGTGATTACCGATGGCATTGCCATCGTACGCGGCGCCCAACATGAAGCCGAGGCAAAACGTTTTTATGAGTTTGTGACCACGTCAGAGTCGTTAGTGCTTGCCGCCAAGAAGTATTATCGAGTTCCAGTACGCAACGATATCGATCGCAGCCAACTACCGGCATGGATGAACGAGCGCGTCAACGCAATGCCACTCGACTGGAATGTTTTGCGCAAACAAAGCAGCGAATGGCTGCGTTATTGGGACACGGAAATTCGCGATCGAAACAAACAATGAACTATCCGCAGATTACGCAGATTACACGGATTATCAGTTAGAAAAATGATCAAGGTCCATCCGCGAGTCATTAAGCAATCGGTGTAATCTGCGTAATCTGTGGATGATTTTCGAAATGCCATTACTTTCTCTCAAGAACATTTCCAAAAACTACGGCGCTACGCCCGCCGTTGCCGACATCTCGCTTGACGTCGAGCGCGGTGAGTTCTTCGGCTTGCTTGGTCCATCCGGCTGTGGCAAGACAACAACGCTGCGCATGATTGCCGGCCTGGAGAAACCGGATGCCGGTGTGATTGAGTTTGACGGCCGCGATATCACGAACCTGCCCGCGGAACGTCGTGGCTTTGGCATGGTCTTTCAAAACTACGCGCTCTTCCCTCACCTCAACGTCGCGGAAAACGTTGCCTTTGGCCTGCGCGCGCGCCATAGACCGAGCGCGGAAATAAAAGAACGGGTTAAGAGCGCGCTGGAGCTTGTTCAGCTTCCGGGCTATGAAAAACGGCGTGTCGATGAACTCTCCGGCGGTCAACAGCAGCGTGTCGCCATTGCGCGTGCGATTGCGATCGAAACGGCGCTGCTGCTGTTCGACGAGCCGCTGTCAAACCTGGACGTCACGTTACGAGAAGAAACGCGCGGCGAATTGCGCGAGCTGATTGGCCGTCTCGGTCTGACCGCTGTTTACGTAACGCACGATCAGGAAGAAGCGTTTGCGCTTTGCGATCGGATTAGTGTGATGGTTGGCGGCCGTTTGTTGCAGACCGGCGTGCCGCGCGAACTTTACGAGCATCCGGCAAAACTCGCGGTTGCCCGATTCCTCGGCAGAAATAATCTGATTCAGGTGATGCGACTCAGCTCGAGCAACGAAGGAACTGGCGAGTTCAAAACTTTGCAAGGCGGGCACACGCTGCGCTTGCCAATTCAGCGAGGCGAACTTGCGCCGCTGAACAAACCCTGCACGCTAGCGATTCGACCTGAGCATCTGCTGTTGCGGCAAACCGCCGATGGTCAAGACAATGCACTGCCGGCTGAAGTCCGCAAGATCGACTTTGCAGGCGCGACCTCAACGGTAAAACTCGATGCCGCCAGTTTGCCGTTGGAGGCGCTGGTGCTGCAACCAAATACTTTTTCTGTCGGCAGTCATTGCGTAGCAATATTGCCAGCCGATCATATTTCATTGCTCAAAGAATGAACCCAATACTGGGATCGCGGGCGTCCCGCCCGCCAGGCGTCGTAAGACGCTCCGCCGTTGCAGAGGACCGGTTGGCGGAGCATTGTTCGCGCTTCGCGCTCATTGCGGGCGAGACGCCCGCGCTCCCAGCAAAACGCTGAATGGCGAATCCCAAGATTTTTTCACCGCGTCGCCGCATCTCCCTATCTCCGCGTCTACTCTTGTTGTTCATTGTCGGCGTAGTCCTGCTCTACGGCGTTATCTATCCCAACCTACATGTCGTCCTGCTGTCGTTCCAGCGCGATGGTACTTGGTCACTTCAGAACTACCGCGAAGTTCTGGCGCAGCGAATCGTACTAAAAGCAATTTTCTCGAGCGTCGCGATCTCAATCTTAACGGTAGTGTTCTGCGCGGCCATCGGTATTCCGCTCGCTTTTCTTTTTGAGCGCTTTACCTTTCCCGCGCGTCGTTTGTTTGCGACGCTCGCCGCGCTGCCACTGGTTTTACCGCCGCTGGTCGGCACGGTCGCGTTTATTTTTCTTTGCGGCGAGTCGGGCATTCTGGCGCGCGTCGCACAGTCCCTCTTTCACCTTGAACGCGCGCCCTGGTCGTTGCGCGGCTGGCCGGCCTTGCTGCTGTTCCACGCCTACACGATGTATCCGTTTTTCTATGTCTTGACAGGAGCGGGACTTGGCCGCATCGATGCGGCGCTTGCCGAAGCGGGAAGAAGTTTGGGCGCACAGCGAGCGCGCGTGCTAACGCGAATTGTGTTGCCGCAACTAACGCCCTCGCTGGTAGCGGCAGCGCTGCTCACCTTCATGACTTCAATGGCTTCGTTTAGCGCGCCATTACTTTTCGGTGGCGGCGTGCGCGTGCTAACTCTGGAAATTTATACGGCGCGCCAGCGCGGCGATTTGACGCTCGCCTTAACCGAAACAGTCATCCTCGCTGTGATTTCGCTGAGCGCACTGGTGTTCTTTCAGCGATATGAGGGAACGCGCCGCTTTGCCGCGGCCGCCATGAAGGGCACGGCGAAGACTCGCCGCAGCGTCGCAACCGGGCGCACCCGCGCGGTAGCGATGGCTTTTGGCGTCTTGTTTTCAGTATTGCTGGTGTTGCCGGTGTTGACGCTGATCGTGGTGAGCTTTGCGCGCGAGGGAAGTTGGACCACACAGACTTTGCCGTCGTCGTACACGCTCGCAAACTACTCCCGCATTTTTGCTGACGACGCGGCGCGCGAAGTTTTTCTGAATAGCTTGTCGATGTCGGCGATTGCCGCAGTTGCCGCGCTGCTTTGGAGCTTCTGTGTCGCGGCATTGATCGTAAAAAAGCGCAGGCGCACATGGCATCGTCTTCTTTCGTGGCTGATACTTGTGCCCTGGGCGTTGCCGGGCACGGTGGTCGCCGTCTCACTCGCCGAAGCTTATGGCAAGCCTTCCGCACTGACCGGTTCGTTCATTCTCGTCGGCACGTTTTGGATTCTGCCGGTGGTCTATTTTCTGCGCTTCATGCCGCTGGTCGTGCGCGCTGTGCAGGCAAGCATGGAACAAATTGATGTGGCGCTCGACGAAGCGGGACGCAGTTTGGGCGCGCGTTGGCGGCAACGATTTTTCCGCCTCACACTGCCACTGGTTTGGCCGGGCGCGGTGGCGGGCACCTTGCTGGCTTTTGTAATCGCGCTGGGCGAATATGTGGCTTCAGTGTTGGTGTTTGTGCCGAGTAACCGGCCCATCTCGATTGCGATCGCATCGGAACTGCGCGATTTCAATCTCGGCGCGGCGGCCGCTTACGGCGTCGTGCTGATGACAATCATTGCCGTTAGCATGATGCTGGCGGGAAAATTAGAACGTCTGCGTTCGTGATAAGGAACTTAAACCGGGACATGTGACACCTCGTCGTGGGTCAACGAATACAGAACCGGGAGCAGTAGCGACCGGGTCTCCGAGGCATTGGGTTCAACGTCATAATAAGCTAGCTTCTTCGGCGACCTCATGAAAACGGAGATGTTGTTCTTCGCAAGTCCGACCCGGTCGCTACCGCTTCCGGTTCTGTATTTGGCGACCCACAATACAAGTAGCTCGGTGGACTAATATTCCCATCGACGATTCCTATTTCGTTCAGAGCAGATTTATGACCAAACTCTTCAAAACACGCCGGCGGCTCAGTTCTCTCTTTATCGTCGCTATTTTATCGCTTGGATTCTTTCCTACGCGGGCGCAGGAACCTGTTCCCGCGCCAACTCCTGCCATCCCAGCGAATCACAAAGCAGAGTTGCACCAGGCGCTGCTGGATCTGACAAATCCTTTTACGGTGATGTGTGTAGCCGCGCATCCGGATGATGAAGATGGGACGACGCTGACAATGTTGCGTCGCAAATTCGGCGTGCACACAGTCAGTTTGTTTTCCACTTACGGCGAAGGCGGGCAGAACGCGGTCGGGCCGGAACTGTACGAAGAGCTGGGCGTCATTCGCGCGCGCGAAACTATGGCGGCGGCGCGCATCCAGGGTTCAGAACCATACTTTCTTGGTCTCAAGGATTTTGGGTATTCGAAATCAGCTGACGAAGCATTTCGCGTCTGGGGGCACGACGAAGCATTGCGTCGCATGGTGCTGAAGATTCGCGAGTTGCGTCCCGATGTAATAATTACTAACCATTCGGTGACTAACAACGATCACGGCCATCATCAGGCGACGGCCCGACTCATACTGGAAGCGTTTGATGCCGCCGCCGATCCAAAGCGCTTTCCGGAACAACTGGGCCGACTGAAACCCTGGCAGGCGCAGAGACTCTTTGTGCGGATTTTCGGGGGCGCCAACACCAAGCCCGCTGCCACCGGTAAAGTCGTGGCCATCGATCCGAATGAAGTTGACCCGGTGCGCAATAGTTCGTTTGCGGAACAAGCATTGGACGCGCTTCAGGAACACGCGACGCAAGGCCCATGGCCGAAGACAATTGAAGACTTGATGCGGATGCGTGGGAGTAGCGGAGGAAAGTTGCCGCCAATTCGTTATCAAATGGTCCGCGAAACGCCGAACGCCGCGCCGCTTGCGGCTGATTCGATTCCGCTGCTTGCCGGATTGAAAGTCGCTGATTCGTTCGCTTATCACATCACGCCGTTCAAAACTCAGGATGCGGTCTTGACGGACTTTTTGGATCAGCCCGTTGTCGTGCTCGAGAGTTTGATTGAATGGCGCAAAGCTAAGCCTTCAGCGGAAACCAATGCGCCCGATCCGCAACGCGCGCAAATGATGAAGGCGCGATTCGACCAAGCGCTCGCCGTAGCCGCGAATATTTCGCTGACGATAACGCCCGACGAGGACGTGCTTATACCGGCAAACAAAACCACGTTCACTGTGAATTTGGAAAACAACGGCG
>WNFO01005194.1_pt1 | contig 12197 bp, 7 predicted proteins | sample 5400251 | NCBI WGS metagenome assembly WNFO01 (sample SAMN13153354, study PRJNA577476) | soil metagenome | isolation source: 100 cm saprolite under Madrone tree | place: USA:California | collected 2016-06-14
TGCCGCGGTGGGCGGCACGGCGGCGACGGGTGCGGGGTTCGCCGGCGGCTCCGCCTTCGCCACGGCGGCAGGCGGCGGCGGTGCGAGCGCGGCCTCGCCGGCGTTCACCGCCGACGCGGCGGGCGGTTGCACCCCCGGCGGCGCCTTCGCGACGGGCGGCGGCGGGACGTCGATGACGGGTGCGGTCGCCGGCTCGAGCGGCGGAGCTTGCTGCGGCGGTGCGCTGTCACGCCACAGGGCGAGGCCGATGCCCGCGGCGAAGCCGATGCTCGCGCATGCGATGATGACGCGCGTCGGGATGCCGCGCCGCGGGGTCTGCGGTGGCGGCAACGCGATTTCGGCGAGCACCTCCTCGTGCGGCCCCTCGCGGTCGCGCTCGACCTTCTTCAGCGCATCGAGGATCGTGCTCATGTCACGTTGCCCAAACGCGGATGGTCGAACGCACCCGTCGCTTCGTAGAGCAGGATCTTCGTGAGCGGCCCGACGACGCCGTCGGCGACCAACCGTCGCGAGCGCTGAAAGCGCGCGATCGCCTCCGACGTCGGGCGATCGAAGTTGGAAGAAAAGCTCCCTTGGTATTCGCCGATTCGCGCCAACATCTGTTGCAGCTTCATCACATCCTCCCCCACAGTCCCCGGTGCCATGTACGCAGACAGATTCAGAAAGTCACGCCAAAAAACATGCGCCTCGCCGAGCCACACCTTTGCCATGTCGTCGGTCGTGAGCGTCACCGCCAGGGTGCCGTACCGCAGCTGCACGTGATCGCCGTCGATGCTGGTCACGACGGCGAACCGCCGACGCTGCGACGTCGGCACCGACAGCTCGAGGATCGCCGGCAGATTCAACAGCTGCAGCCGTTCGAGCGTGCCGCTGATCGGCAGATAACGCAGCCCGCGCTTGCCGGCGATCGCCCAGAGATCGACGCTCGTTTTCTTGCGCTCGTCGGCGCTGAGCGGCTCGGCGCTCCAGACGGTGAGCAGATCGTCCGTCGCCGCGAGCGCCGCCACGCGGTTGTCGGTCGCGCCGAGCGTATCCCAAAACGCCGCGACGCGCGACCGCGACGGCGGCTGCAGGCGGCGTCGCCGCTGCGCCGGCGTTCACCGTCGTCGACGGCGCCGTCTCGACGGTCGCGCGCATCGCGACCGCGGGCAGCGCCGCGTCCGCGGCGGCGGGACTGGCACTGGCCATCGCTTCCGGCGCGGGCAACGAGCGACGCGGGTGTAGCGGCACGATCGCGAACGCCGCGATGACGGCGATCGCGATCGCCACGACGCCGGCTGCGAATGCGGGTCGCAGGAGCGGCCGCCGCGCGCTCGGCGCCAGATCGTCGCGGCGGAGCTCGTGGATCGCTTGCCGCACCGTCGCGGCGCCGATCGTCTTCAGCTCCTTCGTGAAGCCGGTGAGCAGCGCGCGATGCGCGACGATGTTGATGAGGCGCGGCACGCCGCCCGCGTAGCGGTAGATCAGCCGCAGCGCGCTGCGCGTGAAGAGCTCCGTTGCCGGCGTGCCGCCGGCGATCCGCAGGCGATGGCGGACGTATTCCGCGGTCTCGTTGCGGTCGAGCGGCTCGAGGTGCCACCGTACCGTGATCCGCTGGTTCAGCTGCGCCAGATCCGCACGGCCGAGGATGGCGCGCAGCTCCGGCTGGCCGACGAGCACGATCTGCAGGAGCTTCTCGGTCTCGGTCTCGAGATTCGAGAGCAGGCGCAGCTGCTCGAGCACCATCGGCGCCAGGTTCTGCGCCTCGTCGACGATGACGACGACGCGCGCGCCCGCGACTTTCTTGGCGAGCAAGAAGCGGTTCAGCTCGTCGATGAGCTCCTTCTTGCTAGCCGACGTCGCCGGCAGCCCGAACTCGCCGTTGATGGATTGCAGCAGCTCGAGGTCGGACAAGGCGGGGTTGAAAATGTAGGCGACGATCGTGTTGGGATCGAGCTCCCGTAGCAGCGCTCGGAGGAGCGTCGTCTTGCCGGTGCCGATCTCGCCGGTGACGGCAATGAACCCCGTGCCCTCACGGATCCCGAAGAGCAGGTGCCCTAACGCCTCGTGATGATGGGCGCTGAGGAAAAGGAAACGCGGGTCGGGAGTGAGCCGGAACGGCGGGCCGGTGAGCCGGTAAAACGCCTCGTACATGGGCGACGCTGATCATCGATGACGGCATCCAGCTTTGCAAGATGACAGCGATTTTCCTTGACATCCGCCCATCGGGCACCGTCTAATCGCGCGCTTCTGGCGCGCCCCTCAAAGGAGGAACCCCCTATGCGTCGCGGCCCCCTGGTGCCGTTCGTCGTCGCCGTCACCCTGGCGTTCGCGCCCACCGCCCGGGCGACCGACGTGACCGATCTGCCGGTCGCGCAGACGTTGACGTTTCTGCAACTCTCGGCCGCCGTCGACGTCGTGCGTGACACGCACGGCATCCCCCACGTGTACGCGTCGACGCTCAACGACGCCGCCTTCGTGATCGGCTACGTTCATGCCACTGATCGTCTCTTCCAGATGGACGTGTTCCGCCGCATCCCGAGCGGGACGGTGTCCGAGATCCTCGGGTTCCCCGATTTCCAGGTCGGCGCGAGCAACCCGACCGATCCGCCGTTCCCCGGCAACATCGGCAACGTCACCCAGGATCTCTTCTTCCAGACGCTCGGCCTGCGCCGTGCCGCGGTGGACTCGTTCAACGCGATGTCGCCCTCGGTGCAAAGCGCGCTGCAATCGTACGCCGACGGCGTGAACGAGGTCATTGCGCGGGTGAACGCGAGCGGGACGCTGCCGCCCGAGTATGGCCCGCTCAACATCACGCACATCGACCCGTGGACGCCGATCGACTCGATCGCGTTCGGGAAGCTGCAGGCGTTCGAGCTGTCGTTCGATTTCGACGATGGGCCGACGGGAGATCTCGCGAACGTTCAAGCCGGTCTTGGGGCCGGAACCGGTCAGACCGCGTACGCGCAGGATCTGGCGCGGATCGAGCCGGCGGAGAACGCCTTCACGGTCCCCGACGCGAGCAACAGTCCGATTCCGCTCGCCGGCGTCGCGATGCCGAAGACCGTCATGCTCGCCAGCGCGGCGACGCACGACGGGCCGATCGCGAGCACGCCCTCCGGCGCCGACGCGGTGTTCACGGGCGCGGTGCACGGCGGCGCCCGCGTCGAGCGCGTGGCCGCCGACGTGACCGCGGCGGCCCGCCGGAGCGGCGGCAACCCCGCCGACGTGACGGCGGGCCGGAGCGCCGGCAAGCTCAGGCGTCATCCGTCCGCGTCCGAGCGGCGCGCGATCGCCGCCACTCGCAAGGCGACGTTCACGAAGGCGCGGGAGTACATCGCGTAACTGAATGCAGCAGCCGGCGATGCGCGCGATCCGCGAGCGCGGCACCGTCGGCTCGAACGAGTGGGCGGTCGACGGCAGCGTCACCGACAGCGGCAACCCGATCCTCGCCAACGATCCGCACCTCGGCCTCGGCAGCCCGGCGACGTTCTACGAGCTGCACATCAATACCAAGGATCGCGGCGGCAACCTCAACGTGACCGGCATCGGGTTCGCCGGCGCGCCGGGTGTCGTGCAGGGCCACAACGAGCACATCGCGTGGGGCTCGACGACGAACCCGACGGACGTGACGGACTGGTACCTCGAGGACGTATCGAGCGACGGCGCGGGTAATCTCTTCAGCCACTATCTCGGGAACCCGGAGCCGATCACGCAGCTACCGTTGCAGGTCAAGGTGAACGCCGAGAACGGCAATCTCGTCGGGTTCGAGCGCACGGTGCTCGCGGTCGCCGTCAACCAGCTCTCGGTGCACGGGATCGTCGACGTGACGCCGCTCCTCGCGAACATCGTCCCGCCGAAGGTGCTCATCGTGCCGCGGCACGGCCCGATCTTTCCGCAGACGCTGCAGCCGTATCCCTTCCCGGCGAATCACAGCGGCGGGTCGGCGATCTCCATCCAGTTCACCGGTCTCTACCCGACGCGCGAGCTCGAGACGTTCTTCGTGTGGAACCAGGCGACGAACCTCGCCGACTTCAAGGCCGGCCTGCAGCTCTTCGATTTCGGATCGCAAAACTGGGCGTACAGCGACGACGCCGGAAACATCGCCTACTTCGCGAGCGGCGAGTTCCCCATCCGTGAGGACATCAACGCCGGCTCGCTCGTGGGGAACCCACCCTACCGGGTCCGCGACGGTACGGGCGGGAACGAATGGATTCCGAAAGCCGTGCTGCCGGCGGACCAGTCGGTGCCGTACGAGATCGTACCGGCGGCGCAGGTGCCGCAGATCGAGAATCCGCCGGCGCACTTCTTCGTGAACGCCAATAACGACCCCGTCGGCAACACCGCCGACAACGATCCGCTGAACGAGGCGCTCGCCGGGACGGGCCCGTATCTCGGGATCGGCTACGACGAGTTTCGCGCGGCGCGCATCACCGAGCTCATCAAGAGCGAGCTGAATCTCATTCCGACGCCGCCCGGCACGCCGCCCGGCGACGGCACGATCTCGTTCGCGGACATGCAGCGCATGCAGGCGGACGTGAATCAGCTCGAAGGACGGCGGCTCGCCAAATACTTCGTCACCGCCGTCGACGACGCCGGGGCACTGGGCGCCCCGGCGGAGCTCGCGAGCCTCGTGAACAGTCGCATCACCGACGCGCGGAATCGTCTCGCCGCGTGGACCTTCAACACGCCGACGGGCTTCGACACGCCCGGCGATCCCGGCGTGCCGAGCGCGCAAGACCTCGTCGACAGCGTCGCGACGACGATCTACAACGTCGCGGTCGGGCAATTGGTGACGAAGACGTTCGACGCGACGCTCGCCACGAACGGCATCACCTACCGTCAAGGCACCACCGAGGCGATTCGCGGCCTCCTGCGACTCCTCGACAAGGTGACGTTCACCGGCGTCGGCGTCTCCGGCGTCAACTTCTTCGACGACCCGTCGGTCTCACTCACGGCGCCGCAGGAGCGCGACATGCTCTTGGTGAAGAGCCTGCAATCCGCGCTCGATCTGCTTGCAGGCGCGAGCTTCACCGATGCGTTCGGCGGCTCCTCGAGCGTCGACGACTATCTCTGGGGGAAGCTGCACTACGTCATTTTCCAGAGCTTTTTGGACGGCGCCTTGAACGACACCCGCATCGCCGGCGGCGGCGCCTTCAGCATCCCGCCGCAGCCCGCCGTCGGGTTCCCGCCGGGTATGCCCGCCGATGGCTCGCGCTTCACCGTCGACGTCGGCAACTTCGGCATGCGTCCCGCGAGCGAGACCGATCTCGCATTCGGCAGCGGTCCCAATCGGCGGAGCGTCGTCGAGATGGGTCCGAGCGGCCCCGTGCACGCGAAGAACGTCATCCCCGGCGGCGAGGACGGCGTCGTCGGCCGGCCGCACTACGGCGACCAAGTGAACCTCTGGCTCGGGAACGGCTACCACGACGCGCTGCTCGCGACCGCGGACGTCGTCGCGAACGCCGAGGCGCGCGAGGCGTTCCCGATGCTGCCGGGATGCACCGAGAGCACCCCCGGCCGCTGTCTGCCGGGGAAGGGGAGCCCGATGACGAACTGCATCTCCGAGTTCTTCGTGGACGCGCCCGCCGCGCAGACGCAGATCGCGTCGACCGAGGTGACGATTCACGACGGCGGCGACGGCGACTTCGACGGCGCGAGCGACGGGACGTGCGTCGCCCACCTGGTCATCTGCCTCAACAACGCCGATCCGCGCATCGTGAACGGCAACGGACAGGTCTGCCAGGCGACGGACGTGGCGAAATTCGAAGTGAAGACGCCACGCGGCAATGCCGCGAAATTGGAGGATAGCATCAACGGACGGAACGTCCAGGCGCTCGTGAAAGCGTTCGCACCGGTCGCGTCCGTCACCGGCAATCACTTCACCATCATCAACTACAGCACGCCGATCACGACCGGCAACTTGTGCAAGAGCACGTACGTGCGCGTCCCGCTGCGCCAGGGATTGAAGCGCAAGAAGCTCTTCCGCATCCGCGCCACCCGCAGCGACGGCATCCACGACGACGACAAGCTGACGATCACCTGCGAGCCCTGACGCGGCGGCGAGAGCGGCGCGGCCTCGGTGCACGAGGTCGCGCCGCGCCGAGCCGGCGTCGGAGCAGCGCGCCGCCGGCCAGCGCTACGATCGTCCACGCCGCGACGTCGCCGACCGCCGCGTACACGGTCGTCCCCCGGAGCAGGTGCGTGTCGGCGGTCAGCGTCGCGGTCGTGAAGGTCGGCAGCTCCGACACCTCTTCGCCGGTCGCGGCGAGGACGCTCGTCAGCCCCGTGTTGGTGGCGCGCACGAGGTCGCGGCGAGTCTCGACGGCGCGCCACACCGCAAGCGCTTGGTGCTGCACCGGCTGGGCGCTGTCGCCGTACCAGGCGTCGTTCGTCAGGTTGACGAGCAGCGTGGCGCCCTTCGCGACCGCCGCGCGCGCTGGTCCCGGGATGACGTCCTCGTAGCAGATCAGCGCGCCCAGCCGCGCGACGGCGCCGACGCCGAGCAGCGCCGGCTCGCCGCCGACGGCGAAGTCGCTCGTCGCCGGGCTGAGCTCGCGCAGCCGCGGGATGCGGTCGCCGAGCGGCATGTATTCGCCGAACGGCACCAGCACCCGCTTGTCGTAGCGTCCGAGCACGCGCCCGTCGGCGCCGCGAAGAAAGGCGCTGTTGTAGAGACGCGCGGTGCCGTCGGCGCTGCGAGTGATCGCGAGGCCGCCGAAGAGGAGTGGGCGCGGCGCGCCCGGGAATGGATCGTCCTCGCCGTCGAGACGGCTGCGCTCGGTCGCGATGCGGTGCTGGAAGACGGTCTCGGGCCAGATGAGCAGGTCGACGTCGTCCGCGATCGCCCGCGACGCGTCACGATAGGCGTGCATGTTGCGCCCGAAGAACGCGCGGTCGCCTTTGCGCTCGATGCTGATGTTCCCTTGCACTACGCCGACGCGCAGCACCGGCGCGGCGGCACGGACGGCGCGCACGGCGGTGAGCCGCCAGGCGCCGAACCCGACGAGCGTGACGACCGTGACAATCGGCAGCACGACCCCCGCGACCACATCGCGCGCGCGAGCCTGTGGTTCCGCGGCGTCGTCGCGTGCGCGCGCCGATGTAACGGTGGGCGGCGGTGTGGTGTCGCGCCGCCGCGCCGCCCGGCGCGCGCCGATCGCGCGGCCCGTGGTGGCGATCGCCGCGTTCACCCACACGATCGCGAACCCGAGGAGCGCGGGACCGGCAAGCTCGCCGGTCTGCAGCAGCACCGGCACACGATACTGCGAATGGGCGAGCCGCCACGGAAAGAACGACGGAAAAAGGAACTCGACGGCACCGAACGCGAGCGGCGCCGCGAGTCCGAGCGGCAGCGGTCCAATCCACGCGAGGAGCGCGCCGAAGATCCCGAGCTCGAGACCCATCCATGCCACGAGCGGCGCATAGAGCAGCAGCGCGACCGGGAGCGGGAATCCGCCGAAGACGCGCATGGCGTAAATCAGCCAGCTGAACGCGATCGCGACTCCCGTCGCGCCGGCGAGCCAGCCGAGGCGCAGGGCGCGTCGCGGCGGCGCGTGCTCGACGATCGCGAGCAGCGGCGCGAGCGCGACCCAGGGGACGACGAAGAGCCGGAAGTCGACGAAGCTCGCGCCGAGGGCGGCGCCGCTCGCCATCGCGACCACCAGGTCGCGGAAGGTCGTCGCGTCGGGATGCGCTCGCGTCGGCGCTGCGGCTGGCGATCTCGTGGTGGGCGCTTCGGCTCGCGTGCTCAGGGCGCCGGGATGATCGCGATGTCGCTCGGGAAGCTGTCGATGACGCGGCCGTCCGCCGTCGTGACCGGCTCGGTGCTCGTATCCGGCACGTCGGGAAGGCCGCCGTCGGCTTGGACGCGGAACCCGTCGAGGCGGCCGACGCCCGACTCGGCGACGTAGAGAATCGTGCCGGCAGGGCCGTCGAACGCGAGACCGACCGGCGTCGTTTTCGGATCTTTCTCCGTCTTGCTGAAGGCGAACTCCGGCAAAAGTCCGTTTTCGAGCCGGAACACCGCGATCCGGCCCTCCTGGAAGACGGACGCGTAGATCAACGAGTCCGATCCGACGTCGCGGCGCCGGAGGCTCTGGTAGAAGCCGTCCTTCTTCGTGCTGCTGGTCTCCTTGGAGTTGATCGCGCCGGCGGGGTCGATGTTGAACGTGAACAGCCGGCGGCTCACCTCCTCGGAGATGAAAAGCTCGCCGATCGGTTGCGCCGCCGATGGCGAGAAAAAGGTGTCGGTCACGATGGCGGCACCGAGGAACGACACCGGCAGCGTCACGAGCTGACCGCCGAAGCAGCTCGGCGTGCGGTTGGCGGTCGGCGTCGCGGTCGCCGACGGCGCCGGCGTCGGCGGCGGGAAGAGGCCGTCGACGCGGCGGAAGATCTCGATCTGCGTTCGCCCGGAGGCGGCGAGGAAGTCGCGCGTGAGCAGGCTGAGCGCCGTGTACTCCGACTCCGACGAGCCGATGATGCAGCTCGCCGGCTGCGCGCCGATCGTGCCGTCGTCGGCGATCGGATACGCGTCGACCCGATTCGAGCCGCGCCCGGCGACGTAGAGCACGCCGTTGCCGACCGTCGGGTCGAGCGCGAAGTCGACGGGATCCAGATCCTTCGCCGAATGGTCGATCTCCTTTTCGCTCGTCGTCTGCGCGATGCAGCGCGAGCCGCCGTTCGGCGCCAAGCGGAACACTTGCAGCCGCTCGTTGGTTGCGACGTAGACGAGCGTCGGATCCGTCGGCGAGATCAGCACGCGACGGGGATTGTCGGCGGTGCCGATCGTCTGCTCCGGCGGCGCGGCGCTGCCCGGACGTGCCGGGTCCTCGAGAAAGAGCCCGTTCACGCCGAGGCGATAGAGCGCGAGGCCGCGCGCGTTGCCGTTGCCGACGTCGCAGCCGCCGCTCGGTCCGGGTGTCGCGCCGGGCTGCGGCGTCGCGACACACGACCGTGAGTCACCGCACTGGTTCTTCGACTCGACGGCGAGCAGGACACGATCGCTCGCCGTCGTGTCGAGCTCCGTACCCGCGGGCAGGTTGAACGTGTGCTGGCTGCCGCCACCGCCGCCGCACGCCGCGACGGTGACGAGCAACGCGAGCCCGGCGCAGCGCCCCGCGCCTCTCCTCCACGCTCCAGTGCTCATGCAACCTCCCGCCACGTGCGGCGCGTGTATCGCATTCATCTGCGGGCGTCTACCAGAGTGCGCGTGTAGACGGCGCGCGGGCGACTGCGCTATGCAGCGCCGATGGCGCGGTGGGGGTCGGTGTGGGCGATGATCGTGCTGGCTGCGGTGCGCGCGCAGGCGGGCGAGCTCGACGCCGACGAGATCGTGCGCCGCAACTTCACCGTCGCGAAGGTCGTCGACTCGCGCGCGGCGGTGACGATGACACTCGTCAGCGAAAGCGGCGCGCGTCGCGAGCGTTCGACGGAGACGCTGTCGAAGCTCCTGCCGAATGGCATCGATCAGAAGCGACTCGTGCGCTTCTTGACCCCCGCCGACGTGAAGGGGACCGCGACGTTGCTCGTCGAGCATTCCGACGGCGACGACGACATCTGGATTTATCTGCCGGCGCTGCACAAGGTGCGGCGTCTCGTCGCCAACAACAAGAAGGACAGCTTCGTCGGTACCGACTTCTCGTACGGCGACATCATCGGACACAAGGTCGAGGACTGGACGCACACGCTCGTCGGCACGGAGCAGATCGACGGCGTCGAGACGTACGTCGTCGAGTCGGTGCCGCGGACCGAGAAGGTGCGCGACGACAGCGGCTATGGCAAGCGTCGCACGTGGATTCGCCACGACAACTTCGTGGCGGTGAAAGGCACGTATTGGGACCTCGCCGGGGCGGTGGTGAAAGAGCTCACCGCGACCGACGTGCGCGAGATCGACCCGGCGCATCACAAGTGGCAAGCGTTCACGCTGACGATGCGCAACACGCAGAGCGGACACTCGACCGAGATCGTCTGGAGCAAGCTCGACGTCGGCGTCGGTCTCGACGACGACGTGTTCACCGAGCGCACCCTCGAGAAGGAGAGCTGAGCTGCGGGCGGCGGCGGTCGCCCTCCTGCTCGTCGCCGGTGCCGCGGCGCATGCACACGCGGCGGACGAGGACGCGCCGAGCGCATGGACGCGGCTCGGCGTGAGCGGGTCCGTCGCGCTCGACTACTTCTCGTCGAACCACGCGCTGGACGATCGGCGAAACTTTCCCGGCGTGAACCTCGTGCTCAAGCAACGCCTCCACGTCGCCGACGGGCTCCGCTGGGTCGCCGAGGGACGGATCCTCGCCGAGCAGATCGGCCACGACACCCCCGAGGCGACACCTGCACGCGCGCGTGACCTGCGCGACGTCGAGTCGGTGGTGAGCGAGCTGCGCGAGGGCTACGGCGAGCTCACGACCGGCCGCTTCGAGGTTCGTGCCGGCAAGCAGATCGTCGCATGGGGACGCGCCGACGAGCTCAACCCGACCGACGTCATCACGCCGAAGGACTACCTCCTGCTGCTTCCCGAGGGGCAATCGGCGTACCGCTACGGCGTGACCGCGCTGCGCGCTGACTACGCTCTCACGCCGTCGACGCGCGCGATCGGCATCTGGGTTCCGATCTTCAGCCCGTCGGTGATCCCCATCGACGTCCCGGAGGGGGTGCGACTGCGCGAGCGCGTCCCCGGGTTCCGACTCGAGGACGGATCGGTCGGCGCCAAGCTCGATCGCAGCGGCGGCAAGCTCGACGCGTCGATCGCCTACTACTACGGCTTCAACCTGCTGCCGGAGGCGCGCGTCGGATCCGCGATGCAGGATCCGCTGACCGGCGCCCGTCGGATCGACGTCAGTCTGGTACACCCGCGACGGCACATGGTCGGTGCCGACTTCGCGACGGCGGCCGGCCGCTTCGGGTATCGCGGCGAGGTCGCCTACGTCCACACCGGGAACGCGAGCGGCCACGACGTCGAGGAGGTGACCCCGTACCTGTATTACGTGCTCGGCATCGAGCGCAGCTTCTTCGACAACCTGAACGTCATCGTCCAGTACGTCGGCCGCTACGTCGTGAACCGGGTCGATCCGGCGCGCGCGCTCGACGATCCCGACCCGCTGCGCGGGCAGGCGCGCTTCCTCGCCGCGCGGGAGACGTTCGTCATCAACCAGCAGCTCGACACGGTGCAGAATGGCTGGTCGGCCCGCATCGACAAACGGTGGTGGAACGATACGCTCGACGTCGAGCTGCTGTCGCTACACTACGTCGAGCGCAACGACTTCTTCCTGCGGCCGAAGATCGCGTACGAGCTCGCGGACGGCTGGCGTGCGACCGTCGGTGGCGAGATCTTCCACGGACCGAAGCACTCGTTCTTCGGCCGCATCGAGCGCAACACCGGCGCCTTCGTGGAGCTGATGTACAGCTTCTGAGCGGCGTCGCCGTCGCGGCGATCTCCGCGGCACCACGGCGCCGTCGCAGCGCTGTCTAGGGCACGACGGCGACCTTGATCGCACCACTCGACTTGTCGGCGGCGAGCGCGAACGCCCGTGCGGCCTCGGCGAGCGGCACCCGATGGGTGACGAGCTGCCTCAGGCTCGCCGCGTCACGGGCGAGCATGGCGAGCGCGGTCTCGAAGTCCGGCCGCGCCAGTCGCCGGCAATACGTCATCGACGAGACGATCCGTACCTCCTTCATTAGAAAGCGCAGCGGTGCGAGCGTCACGGGACGGGTGAAGAGCCCGAGCGCGACGATCCGGCCGCCGGCACGAACGATTTCGAGGGCGAGATCGAGCGTGTCGGCGTCGCCGCCGACGCTCTCGAGCACCGTGTCCGGCGGCGTCGGTGCATGGCGGGCCAGGATCTCGGCCGACGCGGCACCGACGACACCGGCGCCGAGCGCACGCGCGGCGGCGGCTTGGTGTGGGTGGCGTGCGCTCACGGTCACGCGGGCGCCGCGGACGAGCGCGGCGTACGCGGCGAGAAGGCCGATCGCCCCGGCGCCGAGGACCAGCACCTCGTCGCCGGCGCCGATGTCGGCGAGATGCGCCGCGTGGACGCCGACGGCGAGCGGTTCCGCGAGCATCGCGAGGTCGAGATCGAGTCCGGGCGGCACGCGATACAGGAGCCGTGCCGGCACCTCGATCATCTCCGCGAGACCGCCCGGCGCCATGCTGCCGAGAACACTGATCTTCGGGCAGAGGTTCGGCTCGCCGCCGCGACAGCGTGCGCAGGTGCCGCACG
>WNFO01007169.1_pt1 | contig 12196 bp, 8 predicted proteins | sample 5400251 | NCBI WGS metagenome assembly WNFO01 (sample SAMN13153354, study PRJNA577476) | soil metagenome | isolation source: 100 cm saprolite under Madrone tree | place: USA:California | collected 2016-06-14
ATGTCACTGTATGACTTAAAGAAATTGCGGCGCAAGTTTGACGTGGTCGTGTGCCGTCACGTGCTTGAGCATTTACCGGATTACGTTCCCGCAGTTCAGTACCTTTATTCCTGCGCTAGAAAAAAACTGATTCTTGTATTTTTTCTACCTCCTCAGCCTCTTTCTTCTGGTCGCAAGCGAGACGAGAAGTTTGAGCGTGATTTTTATAATCATACCTACGACCTAGGAAAATTCATTAATCATCTTTCAACCGAGCTTTCGCCCGTGCCCAGCGAAATTCGAATCCATCTTCGTCAAGGCGGGGGGGACCCCAGAATGCCGTGGGCAGACCGTCAAAACGTCATTTACGAAGTGATTCGGTCCACTCATAACGAGAATCTGAAGAGCGTAAAAAAGAAGCGGACCCCTAACGTCAGTCACGATAAACACAAAATTGTTTAGGCCCGCTGAAGCGCTAGCTACATTGAGCCTATGGCTAGTCTGCGTGAACTGAAAAATTCGATTAACTGATGGAAGAAACCAGGACTCGAAATCACACAGCCCATTACATGCCCCAGCTTGATGGCCTGCGGGCGATCGCTGTTGGCGCGGTGCTAATTCATCACTTTTTTCAGCCAGCAAGGATTGGCGGCGTGGACCTTGCCCTTCTGGGCGTTTGGCTTTTCTTCGTTCTGAGCGGGTTCTTGATAACGGGAATCTTGTTACGATCACGGGATCAAGTCGACTATAGTGGCTATCCGAGCGGTTTTGTCCTCCGACAATTTTATATCCGCCGTTTCCTACGCATTTTTTATATCTTATGGCCTGCGCTGATTTTGTTTGCTCCACGTCGACTTCTGCTGAAACTTGTTGTTTCCGCGATCGCTATCGGCCCAATCTTCCGACTGGCTGCCCATTTTCTTGACTTCAACTGGATTGCACGACTGACGGTTTTACCGGCGTCCCTCGATGCTCTCGGGCTTGGCGCCCTATTAGCCTACTGTTCACATCATGCGGCGGAGAAACCGATACTGATCAAACGTCTTAAGCAATGCATCTGTTGGGTCGGCGTCCCCGGCTTAATCGTGCTTCTTGGCCTGCAAATACTAGAAGGTTATAACCTAGGCGGTGATGTGACGGTGAATTCGTGGTTCATTGAACCCGTGCTTTGGGCACTGATGTTTGTTTGGGTGATCAATCGTGCCTCATTGGGATTTACCGGCGTCGGAGCCAAAATTGTCGAGTTCAATCCTCTGGCGTACACAGGCAAGATAAGTTACGGAATTTATGTCTACCATCCATTCGTATATGTTCTTCTCCCTATTCTGTTCTACAGGACAGACATCGACTTTTTTCTTCTGCCGCGACTGCTGCAGTTCGGCCTGCTTGTTGGAACTACAATTGGAATGGCCGCGATCTCGTGGCACTTCTTTGAAAGTCCAATCAACTCCTTCAGGAATCGTTTTACTTACGGCGAGCAGAGCGCACGCCACGGGGACCAACGGCCCGAGGCTGTATACCTTTAGGTCACAAACAGAGTCGGAACGACTTCATTTGTCAGATCTTAATGGACCACACTAAACCCATGAAACGTGAAGACGTACTCCATTCTGATTACCATCAACGGGGTATTCAATTTTGCAGCCCTCACGCGGACGCGTGGCTCTTTCCTTCGACCCCAACGCCAAAAATTTTTGGCTTGCTCGGGCGTCTAATGCTGCCAGTTTTCCTTCAATTTCATGCTTAGGCTAGACAATTAAAAATGAAGCGGACCGATAAAGTAGCGCTAGAGAAACAAAATTATGTTTAGGTGCGTGGGGCCTCTAGATGCTTTGACTGTACAGCTACTTTATGCGAATTAAAACCCGAATTAGCCGATGGACGAAATCATAATCGCGGATGACTTTTGGTGACTGTCGGGATCATTGACAGAAGCAGCATTTATGCCTTTCTCCGCCACCGAGTTCGATAGCGAAATAGAACTCTACTTTCGCCTGATTCGCCATGAATCGATCGTAGACATCGGACCGGGCGAAGGCAAGTACGGAAGGATACTTCGCCGCGTACAGCCTGACACTAAGCTAATCGGCATCGAACTCGATGCCGACTATGTTGAGCAGTATAAGCTCCGCGAGCTCTATGACGAGGTCTGGGTTTCGGACGCAGCTGATCTCATGAATGACCCAGACCGCACTTTTGACGCCGTGATCATTGGAGACTGTATCGAGCACATGCGCAAAAGCATCGGGCTTGATTTGCTCAATTTCCTTGTCTATCGCTCGAAACTTATCGCCGTCAAATTCCCTCTGCAAATACCCCAGAACGCATGGCAGGGTCATAAAAGTGAAGCCCATCTCTCTGTCTGGTCCGAACATGACTTCCGCGGCATGGACTATCTCTTCGCCGAGCGCAATTTTATCTGCCTGGCCTTGATTCGCGGTTACTTGAATCAGACCATGGAATGGATTCCCCCCGCCGCAATGCAGCGTTTCGGCTACGCCGACATGGCCGAGTTCTACGCCAGAGACCCCTCGCGGCTGTCGTTGGCGGATGTTCAATATCGCCGGGAAAATTTGTCCTTGCCAGAGATCCGCAGCACCATTCCTTCCGGCGCCACCTATGTTCTCGTGGATGAGCTGCAAACGCGCCTAGCGTCGGATGACGAGCGCAGAAGTGTGCCCTTTCTCGAAAAAGACGGCAAATACTGGGGCCGTCCCGCGGACAACCGCCAGGCGATCACCGAAATCGAACGCTTGCGCAAAACCGGCTGCACTCACATCATTTTCGCTTGGCCGGCCCTGTGGTGGCTGGATTACTACGAAGACTTCAATCAGTATCTCCGGTCCAATTTTTATTGCACTCTAGACAACGAACGCCTGGTCGCGTTCGATTTGCGCCGTCCATCAGACTCCTCGTCGTGTCGCCAAGTTTAGGTAGCCACTGCGAAATATTCAGGGATACAATCGCATGGATACGCCTTACTGATGCAGCCTTTAGTTCTAAACCCCATGTAACTGTGAATCCCTCACTAGACCAAGGCACCGGCCACCCTTTATCAGCTTCCGTTTTCAAGACATTGGCTCCTGGTGCAATCCTAATTTTCCTCTATTTCTCTGCCGCCATCCTGCTTCATCTGTTTGCCGACGTGCCATTCCACGACGACTGGACCTACGCCTGGAGCGTTGAACATTTACTGAAAACAGGTGAATTGCAGATTCTTGACTGGTCCGTTCACTATCCTTTTGCACAAATTCTTTGGGGCGCTCTGTTTTGTTTACCCTACGGGTTCTCATTTTCGGCCCTTCGAGTCTCCACGGTGGTGCTCGCTTGGCTGGGGGCCTTGGCCCTATATGGCACGTTGCGGGAGTTTGGGCGTACACGCAGTGAAAGTCTTATTGCGACTGTTGTCCTTGTCACCAATCCCGTGTTTTTTGTCCTCAGTTTTTCCTTCATGACAGATGTTCCCTTTGTGAGCTCTGCCAACATAGCCTTTTTCTTCATCGTGCGGGGAGTTTGCCGGAGGAACTCCTTTGAACTGTGTGTGGGGTGCGTTTTTGCGATATGCGCCCTCTTCATCAGACAAGTAGCAGTTGCCATACCAGGAAGTCTACTGCTCTATTTTCTTTTTGCGCCATCTCACAGGTCCTGGAGATATCTTTTACCCACCATTGCCTTTTGTTTACTGTGCTCCCTCGTACTTATCTCGATTCCTCAAATCTTTGGCGTGACATCTCAGTCTAAATTCTTGACGACGTGGGTGATCGATTTTTGGCTCCATCACTATAACCAAGCAGTGCCGGGCGTATTGCGAATCTTGATGCATGGCGGGCTTGGGCTTCTCCCTCTGAGCATACCCATAGTCGCCTCAGTCTACAGACGGCCTCTGTTTTGGGGAACTGTCACAGCTTTATTTATTTTGACGGGCTGCTCGATATTGTTTGGAGGCGAAATTCCCAATCCGCAAGATGGGATGTGGCAGTTGAATACCCTCGGCAGAGAACGTCACCTCTTACAGGGCCCACCAGCTCCTGATTTCTTGCCTTCGTGGTTGAACCCTCCTCTCTTCATGCTTTCCCTTTTTTCTTCTGCTGTAATGATTGTGAAAGTTGTCGATGTAATCTGCGCTAGCATTGGAAAACCACTTGGTCTTTTCGTTTGGTACGCGTCCATCCAATTCGCCCTTATCATGGCTCTTTGGTTCTTTGGTCCATGGGGCTCCGATCGATACTCTGTGGTCTTGCTCCCACCCCTTATCGTCATACTGACTAATAGCCGACTTAGATCAAAGATCGCGCTCGCGAGCATCGGCGTTTTTTTTGCCCTATCGATGCTTGTCACTTGGAACGAAAGCCAAACCAGCCGTGCTATCGCTGAAGCCTTGGCCTGGCTTCGTGGAAAGAATATTCCTTTTGCTCACATTGATGCGGGATACGTGTTCAACGGTTGGAACCTCTATGCCCACCCAGAAAATCTATCGCCCGGCGCTGTTCCTGAGAGAGATGTTCCCCTCGTCACATCAAAGGAGAACAAACCTTACGTGATCGCGGCTTCTCCAATCGCGGGCTATAGAGTAATTCGCGAATATAGTTGGGCTATTCCTCTCACATCTTTCGAGCCTAAAGTTTATGTATTAGAGCAGCTATCTCATATGTCAAAGAATAAAGACTAAGTTCCGTAGACAAAATGTGCCCGGTGTCAGCGATTTACAGTACAGGCCTCAACCGCTTTTTCTGCGCTTGGCACCCATAAGTAGTTTAATGTCCAGAACTAAACTTGCACTGGGCGGAGCTTTTTTTCTTCTGCTCCTTTTCTTCGCGCAGGGAATTTTCTTCATTCGCGCCAACTCGCAAACGGTTGACGAGGCCACGCATCTCGCTGCCGGTTATTCTTATCTCGCAACAAGAGATTTTCGGCTCGATCCCGAGCATCCGTCATTCATCAAAGAGCTTCAAGCTCTTCCCCTCTTCCTCATGTACAGGCTGCCTTTCAATCCAAATCCTCAACAGTGGCGCGACGGAGATAGTTACCGCATCGGCCAGGATTTCCTGTACAAATCGATAATTTCGGCCGATCAAATGCTTGCTTGGAGCCGCCTCCCTAATCTGTTTCTTGGGGTATTGCTGGTGGTGCTTATCGGATGGTGGGCTTACCGGCTTTGGGGGAGCCTCGCAGCCATGCTGGCCATGGCACTTGCGTCTTTGGAACCGAATCTCGTCGCTCATTCCTCTCTCGTAACTACTGACATCGGGGTCACTCTGTTTATTTTTCTCGCTGTTTATTTGCTCTGGGAGTACGTGAATTCGCCCACCTGGGCGCGACTGACTGCCACCGGTATCTGCACAGGTATGGCCGTAGTCTCCAAATTTTCCGGGCTTCTCCTGATCCCGATTATTATTACAATTGTGGTACTCCTTTTCATCGGCGGCAATCGTCCGGTTCTCTTGCCGTTGAAAGAGAATCCAAAGTCACTTAGAAACAAACTTTTCGAATCAGCAGCAGCGCTTCTCCTCATATTTTTTTTCGCTTTCCTGACAATTCCGCCGGTTTACTTTTTTCAAGGATTTGCAACGTGGCTTTCTGGTCTCCAGCTACTTCTGAACATAATGGAAGAAGGCCGGCCCGCTTTCTTCCTAGGAACGTACTCCTACAAGGGTTGGTGGAGCTATTTCCTTATAGTTTTTCTGATCAAGACACCGATGTGTACGATCGCGTTGGTCATTGCCTCTCTCGCTCTCTATAAAGCTGGAAGCATCTTACGGTGGCGTGAAGCCGTTTTTCTTCTTGTTCCCGTTATCCTTCTTTTTGCGAGTACAAGCCAATCGAAGCTGGCTATCGGCATTCGCCACATTCTTCCAGTGTATCCGTTTTTGTTCGTTCTCGCCTCGCGGCTGGCAACAGTTCAGTTCCGACGCCGCTGGCTGGCCCCTCTTCTTGTCGGCGCAACGGTTGGTTTTACGGGGATATCTTCTGTTCGCACTGCGCCACACCAGCTTGCTTACTTTAATGAGATCGTGGGAGGTCCGGATCGAGGTTACTATTATCTAAGCGACTCTAATCTCGATTGGGGCCAAGACCTAAAAGGACTGAAGGCGTATATGGAAAGGGAAAACCTGCCGATCATCTACTTGTCTTACTTCGGAACGGCCCCACCTGATTACTACGGCATTCGCTACCAAGATGTCGCCAGTAAAGGCACCCTAGGACCGCCCTCGCCTGAGAAGGTTCCGGCCGATGCACCGCGCAAGATCCTTGCGATTAGCGTTTACAATTTGCAGGATGTTTCGCGTCCCAATGATCCGCTCTTTCGCTGGCTCTGGGTGCGCCAGCCGGTGGCGAAAATCGGCTATTCTATTTTCGTCTATGACCTGACCAATGATCCAGAGGGGTTAATAAAACTGGAAGAAATTTACGTCAAGGCTGAGATCCAAGGTATGTCCCGTCCGCTCGTTGCCGGTTCGCGTTGACTCTTCAGAGCAACCGTTTCCTGCTTGAGGGGCTCTCCAAGACGAGGAGGTACAAAATGCCCGCTAACATTCCGGGCATAGCGACTAAGGTGCCACAATCTAAGTTATATATTGGTCTTTTTCTGATCACCGTGTACACATTGATGTTAAACAATACGGACCGCCCATCAGCGATTCTATGGGTCGGTGCAATGGCGGCAGGGGTGGCCTGGTCTCCTTGATAATGCATGAAGAACAACGTCTTTAAAGAGATTGCTAAAGGTCTGCTCGTGACAGTAGTGGGCTTCGTGATCCTGGAAGCAGGGCTAAGGATCGCATATTTTGGCCGGAACTGGATGGTGACTGAAATCCCGGTACCCTATGTGTTTGGGGACGACCACGGCCCAATTCCTCCTTGGCTGGATGGTCTCCGGATCCTGGAGCCAGACAAAGTCTTGATTTGGAAGAATCGACCAAACAGCCAGGGGAGGTACATCGATGTTTTCAGCCCCGCCCACAGCGAGCGAGAGAAAACGGCGATCCTCCGCCGGTTCCTTCCCCAGCCCCCCGATTCACCAAAAGGGAATCCAACGTGGGAAATTTCGCTTAACTCGGAAGGATTCAGGGATGTGGAGATTCGCAAGCAAAAACCATCGTCCGTCTTTCGGATAATTTGTCTGGGGGATTCGTGGACGTTTGGCTGGAACGTCGGTTCGACTCAGAGCTATCCCCAGCAGTTGCAGGATTTGCTTCGACGGGAGTTTCCAGAAGCGAATTTCGAGGTATTCAATTTAGGAGTGGCAGGCTATTCGTCCATTCAAGGGTTGAGGCTGCTAAAGACAAGAGTGCTCGACCTGAATCCTGATGTTGTAGTCGTTGGCTTTGCCATGAATGAACCCCATATGGCGGGTGTCGATGATAAGAATGCGTCTACAGGCGAAGAATCTATTAACTTGGTGCAGACGCTGAGCAGTATCTTGAACAAAAGCGAGTCCTTCAAACTTCTGCGATACTGGGCTCTGCTGTTACGATGGAAGCCCAGGTCAATTAGTGAATATCTTGAGGATAAGTCGTATAACGCGACATGGAGACAGCAGGTGACTGGTAATGATTTTGATAAATTCGAACCGTGGATGAGGGACTCACTGAGAGACTATGATAACTATCACCGCGAGATGATCAAGGTGGCCAGGAGCCGCAATATCAGTATTGTCCTACTGTACAACGAGTTTTGGAGGGACAGTCCTTACCTCAAGGTGCTACAAAGAATTTCGAGGGACGAGCGCGTCCCGCTCGTGGATAGCAGTGCTTTGATCGCAGGGGCACAAAAGCGGATCGAGGAAGAATTAGAGAAGAAATTAGACCTTCAGCCTCGTAAATCTCAAAGAGGCAACGCTCATGGAGAAATCGAAGTTGTCTTTCGGCTGTTCGCGGACAAATGGTCTGTGCCAAAGACGATGTACATCGTCGGAAACCATCCGAAGCTGGGAAATTTAGTGCCCAACAAGGTCGCCATGTATGACGATGGAACACATGGGGATCAAACGGCGGGGGACCACGTCTGGTCTTATTCAGCAACATTTGCGCCAGGGACCAAGCTCTCTTATATCTATACCGACAGTGGCGAAGAGGGGAAATGGGAAGGCTTAGATGTTCCACATATTAGGAGTTTCACGGTCGAAGCTAAAAACGGCGAGCAAAAGCTTTACAGACCCATCGAGTCCTTCGGAAAAATTTACATGCACGCTGATCCATGGCATACGAACGCCGTCGGATATCAGCTGATTGCTAGGGCCTTACTCGACAACCTGAAGAAAAATGAGCAAGTGAAAGACTATCTTCGACAAGCTAAATGAGAACCGCTCAAGTCCATCCATAATCGATAATATGTCGAACCGGAAAGTGGCTGGCATCTGAAGAAATCCAACCCGCGCACACCGGGTCGTTCGATAACCATCATCCAGCCATCGCAGCTGCTTCGTCGCGCATAGGAACGCCGATGCCACGTCGAGCCGATTGCGTCACTTCCACGATTGAGGAAGGCCCGCTCCCATTCGCCCGTACCAGAAGCTGGCGAGAGTGAAAGGTACGCAGTGTCGCGCGATGGCCCACGCTGAATACCGTCGTCCCCGCGAGCCGCTCGCGCACCAGTCGATAGAGCCGCGCCTCAGTAGCCTCATCAACCGCCGAAGTCGCCTCGTCGAGGAAGAGCCAATCTGGTCTCTGGACTAGCGCTCGAGCGAAGGCGATGCGCTGCTGCTCACCAGGGGAGAGTTGGAGCGCCCAGTGGCCGGCCTCGTCGAGCCGCCCGGCTAGTTCGGGGAGTCCCACCGCCTCCAGCGCCTCGCTCAGTGTCACGTCACCCACACCGCATGTTGGCAGCGGATAGCTCACCACTTCCCGGAGCGTACCGATCGGCAGGTAAGGCTTCTGCGGCAGAAAGAGTACCCGACTGTCGTGCGGCGTGCGGATCTCCCCGCGGCCAAATGGCCAAATTCCGGCAATGGCACGGAGGAGCGTACTCTTCCCTGATCCCGACCCGCCCCCTAGCAGAACGGTGTCGCCGCGCAAGAGCGAGAGATTCACATCGGCGAGGAGCGGCTGACCATCGGGGAGATAGAGATCCACACCTTCAACTGTCAGATGCCTGGCGTCTCCGTCGGCGTGCCGGACGCCGCCGCCAGTCGCCGCTTGAATGCGGACACGGTCAAGCGCTCGCTCGAAACCTGAGAGCCGCTCCACCACCGAGCACCATTCAGCGATCTGCTTATACGAATCGACAAAGAAGCTGAGCGAAGCCTGTACCTGGCTGAAAGCCCCGATGGTCTGTATGAGCCCTCCGAGCGTAAGCTCGCCCTTGAAGTAGCGCGGCGCCGCGACGACAGATGGGAAGATCCACGCCGCTTGTTGGTAGCTAGCGGTGAAGTAGGTCAGCCGCTTCTGTCGGCGCATGATGTCCCACCAGTTGGTCGCTACCGCCTCGAACCGTTCCCGAAAGCCACGGAACTCATCTTCCTCGCCACCGTAGAGTGCGACCCCCTCGGTGTTCTCGCGGAAGCGGACCAGGCCGAACCGGAAGTCGGCTTCACAACGCTGCTGGTCGAAGTTCAGACGCACAAGCGGCCGCCCGATCCAGTGAGTTAGCCAAGTGCCAATAAGGGCATATAGGAAGGCGGCCCATACCATGTAGCCAGGCAAAGTAACGGAGAACCCGCCAAGGGCGACTGTGAGAGTTCCGGAGAGGCCCCATAGGATCGCCACAAACGCAACCAAAGTTACTAGCGCGCGCAAGCCTCCGATGAGGAGAGCGAGAGTATGGGAAATAAGCAGGTGCACGTCTTCGGCAATGCGTTGATCGGGATTGTCTGTTTCACCCGCGACGAGCTGCATCCGATAGTATACGCCCTTGGCCAGCCACGCGCGGAGGTAGCGCTGGGTAAGCCAGCGCCGCCATCTGATCTCGAGCATCTGGTTAAGATAAATCTGGTAAACGGCCAAAAGAATGGTAAGTCCCACAAGCCAGGAAAGGCGTATCAGCTGCTGGAGAAAGACTGTATTATTCCTGTCCTGCAGTGCGGTGAAGAAGGTGCTGTTCCACTGATTAAAGAGAACACTGATGTAAACCATCCCGAGAGTGAGTGCGACGACGACGAGGAGCAGCCCCCAGGCCGACCACCGGTCCTCCGAGGACCAGTACGGGCGGATCATAGCCCATGCGGTAGGAAGCAATCGGCGCAGGCGAGTTGTAGCTGGGTCTGCAGGACCATTGGGAGCGATCACGCCAGCATCGACCCGACGGGCGCGAAAAGCTTCCGGATTTTGGCCCACAGGTCCCGGACGATCGCCAATGACAGAATTTTTACGTTCTTTTCCACTATCCATTTGCCTGCGCACTAGTCACCTCCGCAGACTCTCTAGTTGTTAATTTTCCGTTTGGCGATTCGCCGATTTCTCGATCCCACAGAGAATTCGCACTACTACCGACAGACTTCCGCCAATCAACCCCTTCTAGGAGCTTAAGTTTCCCTTGCCAGCCTTCAGGATATTTTTCGAGCAACGTTCTTCCGACGCCTCCGAGCGCACGCAAAATAACCGCATGCGTATTGATTTTCTCTTGACGAAGTTCGGAAGCGCTAAGTTCTCCATTTTTGACTTTTCGCCAGTCGCCGATGATCTTTGATAGCTCTGTCCAGTATGCGACAGCAGTCTTGAGAACTTCTGCGTAGACCGTTGAGCCTTTTTTCGCGATTTTCTTACCCAGCAACTCTTCATTCGCCTCGTATAATGCGGAAATGGTAAAAAGCTTGGGGGACCTCAGCGGAATCGTAATCTTCTCTTTGTCCACCATGCCTCGGAATACGTCCACCTGGTCAGAGACTTCCATTGTGAGTGCGGAAAGGTTATCTCGATGATCATAGAGCATACCTAACGATTTTGAGGTCTGCTGCACGAATCGATTCAAATCTGAGAACATCTGCTGAAGCCGTTCCAAACTTTCCGTCTCAAAGAGGAGCACCGAAATTTTTTCTTTCCCAAGCGCAGGATTCTCTTTGAGTGCCGCGGCAATCGCAGCGCAGCGATGCTGGCCATCGTTGATAATGAACTCAAGCTCTTCCAGGTCCACTTCTAACGTCCCGGTGTCGGGGTTGTCGGTTGAAGGGATGAAGTTCACAGGACACGAGTAGGATGCCGTAATCGAAGAGAACAAGTAGCCGTCCTCATTCTCGAGCATGTATTTTGCAATGTCCGTAACCCTTGGCTTATTCAAAATTCTTTGCGCCCGGAGCTCCGGAGTGCACTGTTGCCAATCGTTGAACTTGAACAGATGAGGAATTTCAGAAAGCGGAATCAGGAGTGAATAATACTGCCGCCCCGTCAGCTCTTTGCCAATAGGGGTTGAGCTGATGATTAGAATGTTGAGAGCTGGATCGTAGAAATCCGACAGCTCTTTCCACGAAAAAGAAGAGCTGTAGCCAGCCTTATTTGGCATTGGCATTCCGGGATAAATTATTGATTTCCATTGATTTTGTGGAAGGTTTCGAAAGTTGGCAATATCTCCAATTTGACGGTCCCCTACTCCGCCTTAGCCCTGATGCCTGCTGCCATTTTTCCGCCGCAAACGATGAGTGCCGTTTCGACCCGCAAAAGATTTCCCCCGGATCACGAGTGAGACGCGACCCCGGCGGGATAAAGCAAATGGTGAAGAACCACAAATCCCGAGATTGGTCGACGCATTCGTGTTTTTTCGTCACCGAGTGAGCGGAAATTGCTGGATCAGGTTGTGGAAGACATCAACCAGACTGACGGCCATAAGAACTCGTTTTTCTAGAGCTCTTCAAGTGGGAGAAAAGTTGGCAGATACAAAAGTATCCGCGGCGTGACCGTGTGCTCATATTACGAACACGGGCCACTCACACGAAAAACGAAAACTGCGCGCCTCGCCTTTGAGAATCTTTTTGAGCAGCCTGCAAACAGAGTTTTTTAGAAACTGTCTAGTGTTGTGTTCCCGAAATCCGTTGAATAATTTGGGCGTCATTCCGGGCAAGCTGGCGATAGCTAGCGCGACCCGGAATCCGGGAAAATCAAAAACTTCTGGATACCCGCTTTCGCGGGTATGACGGTGGGGTGGGGCGCTCGCTGATTTATTTTGCGAACTTTAGTTCCAGGACATTAGCTGATGTGGATTGTTGGATGACGATGACGAAGGCCGCATTCTTCCACGGTCAGTCCATTCGACCGTAAGGCTACTTCCACAGCTCTCTCAAAAATCCCGA
>WNFO01014370.1_pt1 | contig 12196 bp, 13 predicted proteins | sample 5400251 | NCBI WGS metagenome assembly WNFO01 (sample SAMN13153354, study PRJNA577476) | soil metagenome | isolation source: 100 cm saprolite under Madrone tree | place: USA:California | collected 2016-06-14
TGGCGAGACCCGGATCGCGTTCGCGACGCGCACGTGGTGCAATTCGCGGCGCTCGCAGAGGCCGTACACCGTGGCCGCGGACACGCCGAGCCTTGCAGCTACCTGTTTGACCGTGAGAAGCGAGCCGATCCGAATAGGGCCAGCCATCGGTGTCCGGACCACGGGCGGACCAAAATCCTGGGGAAGCGTAGGTAACGCCTGGAGAGAATCGGCCAGATCCTCTCGTCCGTCCTGTAAGGATTGCGAAGGGTTGTCAGTCGCAGTGACTGGCTGCGATGTCCCCTGAGGCTGCTCATAACCCGAAGGTCGCAGGTTCAAATCCTGCCCCCGCAACCAATCAGAAGGCCGGATCTCGCTGAGATTTCTCGAGGCGGATCTGGCCTTCGCTTTTGGGGCCGGCATCTCGCGGACTACCGGCGGACCAAGCGGAGCCTCTTCTTCGGAGTCGCGGTTCGCGCGCAGCAGATCTGCAGCGCCGGCGAGCGGCAGTTTGTTGATCGCGTCGCGCAGATACCCCGGCACGAGGTGCCCGTACACCTCCGTGGTGATCCGCGGATCCGTGTGGCGCAGGATGCGCTGCACCGCGAAGGGGTCTACGCCGGCGTTGAGCAACAGACTGGCCGTCGTGTGGCGCTTATGCCGACGTCGGCATAAAACGCACAGCACGGGACACGAGTCGCGCCTGGGCCGGAAGGGAATCACGAACGCGATCCTTTTCGGGTCACACGAGTACAGCCGCGAGGAGCTCGTCGCCGAGTTATGCCGCACGCCGGATTATGCCGCACAGCACGCGTACGCCCTCGATGAGCGCGACCGAGCATTCGGCATAATCCGCGCGCCGAGCGACGCTCCTGCCGCCAGCCGCCAGTCCAGGCCGGCAGGAGGCAGAAGCGATGACGAGTCCGCTGTCCGTGCGCATCTCGGGGCCGCTCGTGCCCTATATGGTCGGGTTCCACGCCGAGTTGATGGCGCTCGGTTATCAGCCCTGGTCTGCGATCCTTCAGGTGCGCTTCATAGCGCACGTGAGCCGCTGGCTCGAGGAGCGCGGGCTCTCGCCGAGCGAGTTCACGCCGGAGCGGGCCGAGCAATTCCTGGCTGCCAGGAGGCGGGCTGGCTGCGTGCACCGAGTTTCCTCGCACGCGCTCACGAGGGTGCTCGCGTATCTGCGGCGGCTGCACGTTGTCCCGGAGCCGCCGCGGCTCGTGCGTAGCGCCATCGATAGCTTGGTCGACTTGTATTGCGAGTATCTGATCGGGGAGCGAGGGCTCGCGCCGCGCAGCTTGCTGCTGTATCGGCCGACAGCGCACAAATACCTGTCGACGCAATTTCCCTCGGGCAAGCTCCGCCTCGAGCGCCTGACCGCCGAGGACGTGACCCGGTTCGTCGTACGGACCTGTCGCACGCGCTCGATCAGTCACGCCAAGCTCGTCGTCGCGACGCTGCGATCGCTGCTGCGCTTCCTCTACGTACGCGGCTACACGTCGGAGGCGTTGACGGTCGCCGTTCCCGCGGTCGCGAGCTGGCGGCTCGCGTCGCTGCCGAGACCTGTCGCCGTGGAGTGGGTGCCGCGGCTATTGCAGACATGCGACCGGCGCACGAGCGCCGGCCGACGAGCCTACGCCATGCTTCTGGTCGTCGCGCGACTCGGATTACGCGCCAGCGAGGTGGCGGGCCTCAATCTCGGCGACGTCGACTGGCGGGCCGGCGAGATCACGGTCCGCGGCAAAGGTCAGCGGCAGGAGAAGCTCCCGCTTCCGCCCGACGTGGGCCGCGCCATCGCAGACTACGTGCGCTGCGCTCGACCGCGGGTGTCCGCGCGCTCTCTCTTCTTGCGACGGTTCGCACCGCTCACCGGGTTTGGTAGAGGGCTCGTGAGCGCGCTGGTCCGGCAGGCCTGTGTCCGCGCGGGTCTCCCGCAGTTCGGCGCGCACCGGCTGCGCCACACGCTTGCGACCGAGATGCTCCGCCGGGGCGCATCGCTCTCCAGCATCGCGCAGGTGCTCCGCCATCGCAGCGTGCAAAGCACTGCCATCTACGCAAAGGTCGACCGGAGCGCGCTCCGTTCGCTCGCGCAGCCGTGGCCTGGAGGTGAGCCATGACACCTCTCCGCCGTGCCTTGCGCGATTATCTCGCGCTCCGTCGCTCGGTCGGCTTCAAGCTGGAGACCGCCGGTCACCTCTTGCCCAAGTTCGTCGAGTATCTCGACCGGCGTCGCGCGCCGCGCATCACCTGCGAGCTCGCGCTCGCCTGGGCCATGCTCCCGCCCGGCAAGCGCGGACTATGGGCCGTCCGGCTCAGCATCGTCCGCGGATTCGCGCGCTTCCTGCACGCGCGCGATCCGCGCACCGTGATCCCTCCGCTCGACCTCTTGCCGCAGCGGCGCTGGCGCGCCACGCCTTACCTCTATTCGCAAGCGGAGATCGCGGCGCTCGTCCGCGCCGCCGAGACTCTCCGGCCGCCGCTGATGGGTGCGACGTACTCGACGGTCATCGGCCTTCTCGCGGCCACGGGCATGCGCCGCGGCGAGGTCATTGCCCTCGACCGTGACGATATCGATTGGCAGCAGGGAATTGTATTGGTCCGTAATAGCAAGTTCGGTAAGTCGCGCGAGCTGCCGCTTCATCTCTCCACACTCGATGCTCTGCGCGACTATGCCGGCATCCGCGACCGCCTCTGTCCTCGGTCCGCGACACGGAGCTTCTTCGTCTCGCTCGCAGGCACGCGCCTGCTCGACCATCGCGTTCACAAAGTGTTTCGCCAGCTAACGCGGCTTCTCGGCATCGTCCCGCGCGCGCCTCAGTGCAGGCCGCGCATCCACGATCTGCGACACTCCTTCGCCGTTCGCACCCTGCTCGATTGGTATCGCAGCGGCGCCGATGTCGAGCGCAAGCTCCCTCTGCTCTCGACCTATCTCGGCCATTTCGATCCTACCTCGACCTATTGGTACCTCTCGGCCGCGCCCGAGCTGCTCTCGCTCGCCGCCCGCCGTCTCCAGCGCGCGTGGGAGGCACGGCCATGAGCACCTTCGCGCCTTTGCTCCAGGCCTTCTTCACCGAGCGGCTCCTCGACCAGCGACGAGCGAGTTCACATACCATCGCTGCCTATCGAGATACTTTCCGCCTGCTGTTTGATTTCGCCCATCGCCGCCTTCGCAAAGCTCCGGCGCAGCTCGGTCTCAAGGATCTCGATCCCCCGTTCATCTCCGACTTTCTCCACGATCTCGAGGTAGGCCGGCGCAATTCGATTCGCACTCGCAACGCGCGGCTCGCTGCGGTCCATTCCTTCTTCCGCTATGCCGCGCTGAAGGAGCCGACTCATGCAGGCGCGATCCAGCGCGTCCTCGCTATTCCCACCAAGCGCTTCGAGCAGACGATCATCCCGTTTCTGTCTCGCGCCGAGATCGATGCCTTGCTCGCCGCTCCCGACCGGAGCACCTGGCTCGGACGCCGTGACCACGCGCTGCTACTGACCGCGCTGCAGACCGGGATGCGCGTCTCGGAACTGATCCGCGTCCGCGTTGACGACGTGCAGCTCGGCTCTGGCGCCCACGTCCGCTGCCACGGCAAGGGGCGCAAAGAGCGCTGCTCACCGCTGACTGCCCAGTGCGCGGCCGTTCTGCGCGCTTGGCTGCGCGAGCGCGACGCCAAGCTGGATGACCCGCTGTTTCCCTCCCGCGCAGGTGCTCCCATGAGCCGCGACTCCGTCGAGCACCTCCTCGATAAGGCCGCTCGACGTGCAGCCAAGATCTGCGCATCGCTCGCCGGCAAGCGCGTCTCGCCTCACGTGCTCCGCCACACCTGCGCGATGCAGTTGCTCCAAGCCGGCGTCGACCGGTCGGTCATCGCTCTCTGGCTCGGCCACGAGTCCGTCGAGACCACTCAAATCTATCTACACGCCGACCTCACGATGAAGGAGCGCGCGCTGGCGCTCACTGCGCAGCCGCGCACATCAGCCAGCCGGTACCGCGCGCCCGACGCGCTGCTCGCCTTCCTGGAGGGGCTCTGATTATGCCGAACATTGATTCGACTCCACCGAGGGCGAGGCCTGCGGGGTTCGGCATAATCCGGCGTGCGGCATAACTCGGCTTATGCCGAATTCGGCATAAGCCGAGATGGGCGCTGCGTTTCTCTGCGGGCACTGCGGCATCGACGCGGCGACGCTTACCGAATCGACCTCGTACATCGCGGGCTGGCTAAAGGCGCTCCAGAACGACACGCGCATGGTCGTTCTCGCGGCCGCTCAGGCACAGAAGGCAGCTTATGCCGAGCACGGCATAAGCAGCCTTATGCCGACTCCCTGATTATGCCGCTCACGCTTCCAGAGGCGACTCTGCCTCGTGGACACCCGCCCGGGTCGCGGTTCGGGCGGCTCGGCATAATCTGGTGATCTGATCGACGCTCTTCCTCCGGCCACAAGCGCCGGAGGAGGCAGCGAAAATGAGAGGACCAGCGGAAGTAAGTGTGACGGGACCACTCGCGCCATGGGCAGCGGGATACATCGACGAGTTGAGCGATCAGGGCTACTCTCCAGTCTCCGCCGCCGAGCACTTGCGGTTGATGGCGCACGTGAGCAGGTGGCTCGAGCGGCGCGGACTCCAGCCGCACCAGCTCACGGAGTCGGTTGCGACAGAGTTCCTCGCGCAGCGACGAGATGCGGGTTACGCGAGTAGGCTTTCGAGCCGAGCCATCGCACCGTTGCTCGATCATCTGCGCAGCGTCGCGGTCGCGCCGAGTGCGGGCCAAAGCCCGATTCGCAATTCGCTCGAGCAGTTGTTGGACCGGTATTGCCGCTATCTCCGCGGCGAGCGCGGACTCGCCCCGCTGAGCATCGAGACGTACCAGCCGATCGTCCGCCGCTTCCTGGTGAGCCAGTGGCCTGACGGCGATGTTCGTCCCGAGGATCTCAGCGCCGCCGACGTCATCCGTTTTGTCGAACGCACCTGCCGAGGTCCACATGCCGGACGAGCCAGTGTACTCGTGTCAGTGCTGCGTTCGCTTCTACGATTCCTGTACTTGGAGTGGATCGCGCGGTCATCGCCCTCTGGCTCGGACACGAGTCCATCGAGACGACGCAGATGTATCTGCACGCAGATCTGTCGCTGAAGGAGCGCGCCCTCGCGCTCACCGCTCCCCTTCAAACGAGCACTCGCCGCGAGCGGCCCTCGTCTCGGTTACTCGGCATAATCAGGGAGTCGGCATAAGGCAGCCGATCTCATACTCGGTCGCGCCCAGGCGCCTGCTGTCGAACAGGCGGCCTGATTCGTGAGCAGACCGGCACACCGACTACTTTCCGTAGGCTTGGGCGATTTGCCCGACGAGCTTGGCCCACGGCATATCGAGGGCATCATAAACAGGGCCAGCCTGCGGCAACGCATTGTCCTTCAGAATCTCGATCATCAGCGACGCGTAATCCGAGACGATCACGCCGGCCTGCAGCATGCGCAGGAGGCCTGTCTGGCGCTTGGTCTCGCTGAAAGTTCCCGACGCATCGACCGCGACATACGCCTCGTACCCCTTGCCCACTGCCGCGATCGCTGGGAATGCGGCGCAGACTTCGAGCGATAGTCCAGCGAAGATCAGCTTCTTGCGCTCCGTCCGCTCGATGGCTTTCGCCACGGTCGGGTCGTCGAACGCGTTGACCGTCGAGCGGTCGATGATTTTCACACCGGGAAGCGCTTCCACGAGCTCCGGAAACGTCGGCCCCCACATGCTATCGCGTGCAGTGGTCGTGACGATGATGGGCAGATTCAGTGCCCTCGCTGCTCTGGCGAGCGAGACGACGTTGTGCTTCAGCTCTCCCGTCGAGTAGTCGCGCACTCCGGTCATCAGGCCGATCTGATGGTCGACGAGGACGAGCGCTGCGTTCTCGGACGTGAGGGGCTGGTACGCGCGGACTGAATCGGGCATGGCATTCTCCTTCGATCTGCGGTCGCAAGTCGCGGCCGTTTGGCAGCGACGGCACACCATCTAGCCCGTGGACCGCGGTCTGAGAAGACTCAAAAATGGAACTCAGCGTTCGGCAGGTTGGACGAAGGGAGTCTGCATGCTCGACTTGAACAACTTCTTCTATTTCGTGCAGGTCGTCGACCGTGGTGGTTTCAGCGCCGCAAGTCGCAAGCTGCGGGTTCCAAAATCGACGTTGAGCCATCGCATGCAGGAACTGGAGACGAATCTCGGGGTCCGGCTTCTCAATCGGACGTCACGACACTTCGGGATGACCGAAGCGGGCAGCGAGTTCTATCGGCACGCTGCCTCGATGCTGCAGCAGGCCGAACAAGCCGAGACCGCCATGCGCCAGCGCCTGGCGGAACCAGTGGGTACCGTGCGCTTTACCGCGGCCGTCGCCACGGCGCAGTTCGCGATGCGTGAGATGGTCGCTGATTTCCTCCTCCGTTTTCCAAAGGTCAATGTCGTTGGACATGCGACGGACCAGGCGATCGATATCGTTGGCGAGAACTTCGATGTCGCCATTCGCGCGCATTCACTCCCGCTGCCCGACTCGACGTTGGTGCAGAGACCGCTTGCGCCGGCGCCATGGTTCCTGTTTGCAGGTTCGGCCTATCTCGATGCGCATGGCTCGCCGCAGGCCCCACAGGACCTCGCGAAACATCCCGCACTCTTCATGATGCGCACCGGCGTCGCTCCTTCCTGGCGGCTTCGCCATTCCAAGGACGCTACGGACGAAGTCGTCGTGCATCTCGCGCCTCGCCTCCTGAGCGATGATATGGTCGGCCTGAAGCAGGCGGCGATTGCCGGTGTCGGCATCGTCGCGTTGCCCGCGTATGTCTGCCGCGATGAAGTGCGATCAGGTGCGCTGCGACGCGTCCTGCCCGCGTGGCTTGCTGGCGATTCCGTGCTGACCGCCTTGATTCCTTATCGGCAGGGCCTTTTGCCCTGCGTCCGCGCCTTCATTGCTCACCTGGCGGCCGAATTTCCGAAGGCGGTTTTGCTGTAGGTCGTCCACGCTGTTGAACGGTGCGTTTGCGTTTTGCCGACTTCTCCGTCTCCGCCCAGCAGAGCGCGGCAGGGGTGTGCCACCCGCCGCGCAGGGCGAAATCAAGGCATACGCGCAGACCTGTCCCGCCGCCGTCAGCGCAGCGCTTGCTGCAACTCGGGCACGTCGTCCTGCCAGGGGGCGTCTTCGCCAGCAGCGGTAAGCCGCGCAGGCGCGACGGGAGGGCCAGTGGTCGGCAGGCCCAGGTGCTCCAGGATCTCCTTCACGACTCTCTTCTCGGTGATGAAAGCGAGCACAACGCGGCGGATTCCCTGGGCAGAACTTCTGCTGCGGGTCTTCCGTGAGGACGTGCTCCGACGCCACCGTCCTCATCCTCGGCGAGACCGGCACCGGCAAGGAGCTGATCGCGAGAGCGATCCATAAGAATCTCGTGGCGCGGGTTGCCCGACGGATCGAGGGGTTGAGTGATGAGAGAAGGAAAAGAAGAAGCGAGAGAGAGGAAGAGGCGGAAAGCCCGACGTCGATCGTGCGTCTCACTGGGAGGGACAAGGAGATGATGGGGCATGTAGCGACGGCGAGATATCTCACGCTCCCACAACTGAAAAAGATCGTGTTCGTCAGGTCGCTCAATGGGAAAGAGGGAGGGGGAGCGAGCGGCACAGAGGGGCCGTCGGACATCGTCTGCAGAAGATGGCTGATGAGACTGTGCGAAGTGAAGCCGGCGTACCTGCGGCGCCTGCAGTACCGCAACCGCGAAGGTGCATGGGTGGCGGTCTACGCGACCGAGCCGCTCGGCCATTCGGTCGCGCGCCAGGTGCTCGGCCGCGCGCCGGCGCCGGCGATGCAGGACGTGAAGGCGCAGTTCCTCGAGCACACGGTGAGGCTCAACGATCTGTACGTCGCCCTGGCCGAAGGCTGCGCGCGCCAACGCATCTCGCCTTCGCGCTATCCCTTCTGGTGGATCTCGACCGACAATGTTGGGCTCCCGTGGCAGGAGCTCAGTGGACGAACAGGACGGATGGAGGAGCGGCGGCTCGTGCCGGAACGGCGGAGGTACCCTCCTGGAGGCTGATATTCACGTCGGGCCCGCACGCATCGCAGGCTCGTCGCATGGTCGTGCCTCAAGGAGCGGGCGCTCTGGTCATTTCTGCAGGCGGAGCTGGGCGCGGAGGTCGGAGATGTCGAAGCGCTCTCCAGGGGGCAAACGACCCTCGCTGTGCTCGAACTGGCGAAGCAGCAGATCGACCTGGGCGCGCCCGCGCCGGGTACGCGCGGCGTCGCGCGGAGTCTTTCCGCCGAGCGCCGGCAACGGCTGGTCCGGCCAGTCGGCGTAATGACGCTCCTTGAGGTCTCGTACCAGCCGTTGTTGGACTTCGGGCGGCAGCTCGTCCTCCGGCTCGCTCGGCGGGGAGTGCTCGCCAGCGCCACTGGATCCGAGTGCTCGCGAGCGCGGTGGCGGAGCAGGCCCGTGCATGCCTCTTCGATGCGGCGGCGCAGTTCGTCCGCACGTGCGATCGAATTCGACTCCAACTTCAAGGCTCCCTCGGAGACCCAGGCCCTCGCGATCACGGTGTTCTCCCAGTCCTTGTGCATCGCGTTTCCCGATCGCAGGAACGAGAAGCAGTCCTCGCCGCCCTCCTCCGGAGGCTGCGCCCCCTCGAGCGCGCGTAAACGTGCTTCCACCTCGGCGCGCACACCGGGCTCGAGGGAGAAGTGGTCCGTGGTGAAGAGCAGCTCTTCGCCATCTGTGTTGCGCAGCTGTGGTGGGCAGAGGTCCTCGCGTCCATTTCCTCGACCGCCTCTTCCCAGCGCGCGATGAGGAAGCGGCCGAACGGCTCTTGGCGGAGCTTCTCCACCGGAACCGCGCTTTGCCGGCGCAGCTTCGAGCGGGCCCGGCGCAGTACCTCGGCTGCCTCGAAGGGTGGAAGCGGGCGAGGATGGATCCCGCAGAACACGGAGATGCCTTGGTGGTCGACCACGCGGCCCAGGATCGCGTCGCGCGCCACGAGCACGGCCGAGCCGCGGACCTCGTGAACGCGGCGCTGCTCGCCCGAGAGCAGATCGCGCATGGTCACGGACTTGCCTGGCTCGACCGCGAGCACTTCCCAGACGCTCAACCAGGCGCGCTGCTGCGCAAAAAGCCACTCGCGCTCGGCGGCATTGAGGCGGGCGCCGCACTCCTCGAGGAACCACCCGACGATCGGGCGGCCTTCGACCTCGAAGACGTAGACAGACCATGGACCGAAGAGCTGCACCGATTGCGCCGCGTCGGCGAAATCGCTGGCCGCGCGGGCCCACGCCTCGCCGAAACGCCGCTTCGCGTAGCGCCGCATCTGTGCGACGAGGTCCTGGTCCCGCTCGTGCACCGGCGCCGGCGAGGGCGTCGCGGCGTGCGCTTCCGAGGCCGGCAGGCAGCACTTCTTGTATTTCTTGCCCGAACCGCAGGGGCAGGGCTGGTTTCGTCCCACCTTCGGCGACGCGGCCACCGGGCGCGGAGCGTTTTCTGCGAAGTGATGCGCGGCATCGTACGGCGCGGTGAACCGCACCGTCAGCCCGTCGTTGCCCGCCCACGACTCGCAGATGGGGTCGGCCTCCGCGCGAGCGAGAGATCCATGTTTGACGAAAAGCGCGCCCAGCGAGGTCGCCACCGCAGAGACCACGCGCAGATCGTGCTCGGTGAGCGGGCGCCGGAGCCCGTCGCGCTCGAGGTGGTCGATGCGCGGGCAGGCGCGCGGACCGGCCACTTGCCAGCCGTGCTCGGCGACCTCGCGCCGCATCGAGGGCGGCAGATCCGCGCCGCGCTCGAAGTTGAGGGACAGGATCGTCGTACCGAGGTCGAGCGGCCCTTCCGCCTTTGGCTCCTTCTGGCAGAGCTGCTGGAATGCCTCGAATCCTTCGAGCGACGGGAAGAGGATGAAGCCGAGGTTCTGTCCGAGTGCGCCGATGATCGATAGGCAGGCACCTTCGATGCCGAGCTGCGGGATGTCGACGCGAAGGATCTGGTCGTCGCTGGCGGTCTTCCAGGGCGCGACGACGTACAACAGCCTGGCCGCCTCGAAAAGTCTGGCGACCGCGGGCGCGGGAATGCGGCCGCCTTCCAGGTAGCTCTCGGTGTCCTTCTCGGGCGTCGACTCGAGCAGGTGTTCCGCTAGGTCGCGCCCGAGCAGCTCCAGCTCGGGAGTCGGCGCGACCGCCACTTCGAGGTCTGGCATGGCAGCGCGCAGCTCGGCAGCCTGCAGCGCATCCGCCACGCGCACGCGGCCCGGCCGGCGCGGAGGCCCGGCCAGCGGCCGCCGCATCGCCTCGCGCAGCGTCTGCGCGAACGTCGTCTGCTCCTTGGGATCCTCGACGTGACAAGCGACGACGAGCAGTTCCGGCAGCTCGAGCCACATCGCGATCTGCGGGCGGTAGGGCCCGCCTTCCATGACGTGCAGGGGCGGACAGAAGCGCCCGCCGACCCACTCTCGGCGGCCCCGGTCGCGATTCTCAACGTTGCGGCTGGGCATGGCGCACGATAGACGGCCTGCTCGGAAGCATCAACCGATTCTCGCGGCGGCCTGCACTCGGTCAGAGTCCGTCGAGGAACGCGAGCAGCGAGTCGGGAGCGCGGTAGCGGCCGGGCCTGGTGCGCGGAGGCGCGGCGAGCGCGAGGGTGCGCTTCTTTATCGCCAGATCGGCATGCTCCGACGAGCTGAAGGCGGCTTGACTTTGGACTCAGTCCAACATACCCTTGGGTCATGGCTGATGCGCCTTGGCACTCGCTGAGCGAGGTGAAGGCGCTGGCAGCGGCGGACAAGTTCGACCTCGGGGTGACCAGTGCGACGAAGCGAATCCTGCCTCATCTGCTCGACCGCACCCTCGACGGGGAGCGCCGGTTCGCGAAAGCCGTCGTCGCACAGCTGCGGCTGCTCGACTTCGCTCACCGCGTGAACCTGCCACGCTAGCTCGGCATGGGCTTTGTCGTCCACGACGTCTATGCGACTCGGCTCTGCGACGCGATCGCGAAAGCCCACCTCGAGGGGACGCACAAGACGACCTGGGACGTGAAGCTCACGATCATTTCCGCCGGCGGCCGCCGAGTCTTCGTGCTGTCGCTGCACTGCCTGATGGACCCGATTCGCCGGGCTGACAGAACGACCATCAGCCCGACATGGAAGGAGAGCCAATGAAGACCTTCGAGTGCCCCGCGTGTGGCAAAAGGAAGGGTCGCCCCGCGCGGCGGGAAGGGCCGCTCGTTCCCGTAGAAGCAGGTTCCCGCGCTGGAGATCGCGGATGACTTCGAGATCCCGACCTGCGATGCGTGCGGCGAGATGTTCATCGGCGCGGTCTTGGCGAAGAAGCTCGATGCGCACCTTGAACGCCGGTACGCGCGACTCCTCGCGGCGGCGGTGAAGTCCGCGATCAAGAAGATCGCGGAGCACGCTCGCCAGCAGGAGCTGGAGCAACTCCTCGGGCTCTCGCATGGCTACCTGTCGAAGTTGAGGAACGGGAAGAAGGAACCGAGCCCGGCCCTCGTCGGCGAGCTGATGATGCTCGCCGAGAACCCGCGGAAGCGCATCGTCGAGCTCCGCCGCCACTGGGCTGCAGCGGGGTCCGGATCCGTCGCGCGATGAGGTGTCGTTGGCCAAAACTCGATCCGACGTAGTCGAGCATCGAGTGCCCCGATGTGCACCACCCATCGATGGCAGTCCTGGCACGTGAGCGCGCGATGTGACCGCAGCGGAGTCCAAGACGATGGGCTCGTGACAAGATCCGGGGTGCAAGAGCCGAGGGCGCTCCGATCTCTTCGCCGGGGACTGAGGGGGCTCAGCGACTGCGACTACGCCGCGCGGCGGACGTAGCGGTGGTGGAGTCCGCCGACACGGGGCAGCGCAACGACGCGGCCGCGCTCTGGTAGTTCGATGGCGCGAGGCTCGGGAGCGTCTTTCTCAAGGGCGAGGTGCGTGCGCGAGCTGTGTTAGTAGCGGAGATAGCTGCGGAGACGCCGAAGGAGATGTCCCTCGTTCAGGACGATCACGTGGTCGAGAAGCTCGCGGCGGATCGTGCCGATCACGCGCCCGATCGAGGAGCAGCAGCAAACGCTCGCGCAGAAGCTGGAGGGAGCTTCGGGTACTACGGGATCACCGGGAACTTCGAAGCGCTCAAACACTTCCGCGAACAGGTCGTGCGCGTCTGGCGCAAGTGGCTCGGTCGCCGCTCGCAGCGGGCATGCATGACGTGGGACCGCATGAGGCAACTGCTG
>WNFO01004363.1_pt1 | contig 12192 bp, 15 predicted proteins | sample 5400251 | NCBI WGS metagenome assembly WNFO01 (sample SAMN13153354, study PRJNA577476) | soil metagenome | isolation source: 100 cm saprolite under Madrone tree | place: USA:California | collected 2016-06-14
ATTCTTCCATCAGAGGATACTACAGGGGAATGAGATATGCCCGGCAGTGAAGAAAAATTTGCAGCTTTGCTCAAGGATTTAAATGAAGAAGTTTCCTATTTTATCGCCTGCCCTCCAAAGGGCATCTCCATCAATCCCGTTCTACTAAACAGGTAAAGAGAACCATCAAAGGAGCATAAAAGAAAATGCCTACAAGCGACAAAAAGTCAGATGAATTGTTGCGTGACTTGCGAGAGTTAGCGAATTACCTGCATGAGCGTGGCGAAAAGACCCGCATTCTCTCATCACAATTTGCTCAACACGCACAAGAAAACTCTTCTGATAGAGAGTTCGACTTAAATCAATCACGTATGTTAGACTATCAACATAGCCTGTGGCACGAGATCGGCAACATGGTTGACAAACTCATAAAAAAATACGACCAAAAATAGGGGCGCGATGGGGCGCGCCCCTGGCAAACTTCTACATGCCGCTACTTGTGGCCTTTGTATAGGTGTTCGTCAACTCGTCCTTGGTACGCGAGTACAGTTCACGGCCCTGTGACAGCGCATCCGTAGCACGAGTCCGAATCTGGTCACTCAATCCGGTAGAGCGGTCACGCAGCATGATGCCTTGCTCTGTAAGCTGTGTCCGCGTGGCCTCCCCCGACTGTGGCGCCATGATTAATCCCGCGGCTACACCCAGCGCAAATCCTACAAGTAATCCAAAAAGAAACTTCATAGCTCACCTTCATCCTTTCTAAACAGCAGAGAAACTAAGCTCAGCTAACGCTACACAAAAAAGGCCGGAGCGGTTTCCGGCCAGTCACCGCGGTGCAGAATTGAACGACTAGCGTACAGGCTCGTTGAGGACTTGCCCTACCAGAGTAAGCAGATCCTCCAATTCAAACGGTTTACGTACGAGATGAACCTGCTGGTAAAGTCCAGGATCACTCGATATCATCCTGGCCACCTCTTCAGCCTCAAGCACTGCCGCCGTGTAGACGATGACAGGAATTTCGGCTGTTACGGTATCTTCTTTCAACTCCTTCAACACGTCTTGCCCAGAAACATTGCCCAGTTTCAGGTCGAGTATCAGCAAATCCGGTAACTGGGTTTTCACACTGGTGTAAGCCTCTTTACCGTTTTGCAGGATTGAGACCTGGTACTGTTCATCCTCCAGAATCCGGCGCATCAGCGAGAGCAGCTGGCCCTGGTCATCAATAATAAGTATTTGTTTTCCCACAAATAATTGGCGCTTGCCCCTACTAGAGGGCTTGAGAAAAAGCGCCCCTCCTGTTATATATACGCATGCACTACACTTCCAGTTTCGCGTGGTTTCAATCTCAGATGAGAAGCCAGTTCCCTTACAGGTTAGTCGATAGCACTTCTACCTGCCCTCAACCTGGCTGGGCTGGAGAGTAGAGGCATGCGTTATGCCCCAGTCTGATACCGTAATAGTGTATCACGTTAATCAGTAACACACAAGATCAATTGTAGGGTGTATATGACTCTTCAGGCGATAGTAATCTTTTGAGAACAAACTGTGCTATGCTAATGGAAGCCGGATTCCGTGAAGATGAGCCGATGGGACTCGAACCCGCGGCAATCCAGAATATGTCGTGGGCCTTGACGAATCATGGTATACTAACTTCGTGCTAAGGTAGCTCATACCTTTATGCACGACCGTGTAGCTCAGTTGGCAGAGCAAGCGACTTGTTATTATGTACCAGTCTTGGGGGCGTAGCTCAGTGGTAGAGCGAGGACCTTTTAAGTCCGAGGCCGAGGGTTCGATCCCCTCCGCCCTCACTATAATTCATAATCCTTCGCCCATCTCACATGCTTTTCTTGATTATTCTTCGTCGGTACAAGTCGCAGGATCATTTGTGATACTCCCGCATGGTCAACGGGTATCAGGTATACCCCGTTGGTTTTAGGACAATACACAGCAAAATACTCGATCTGGCCCCGGTAGTCTCTGCTTCCATAGGTAGTTCGCCCCGCACGGGTATGGTAGTAGAGGCTAGCGGGAGCAAATTCAATATATTCACCATTCGATCTCCCTGTCTTACATTGGATACGATAGAATTTCCCATCAGCGTCTTCAATCACCAGATCGTATCGAGTATTATCTCCATAAGGGGTAAGCACGTTGTACCCAACATCAAGCAATCTAGCGATGATGTGCGCCTGGCTCCGCTCCCCAATTGCCTTTGGATTCTGCTTTGGCCCGAATAATCCCATCACATGCTCCCTTATCTCTATTTATATGACATTACGTATTAAGGCAAGTATATAATCACAGCTATATTGGCATCTTGCTCCCGTCTCGACAGGGACCAGGCGCATATGTTACCCTTTCATACAGCAAGAGGCGTCTTGCGTGTAATTCGGAGGGGCAATAGAAACCACACCTATTTTGCCAGGAGCCCGTTCCGAAACACTTCGCGAATGAAAGGTTTGTCTACCTATGGAAGCGAATACCAGCGAGTCGCAGCTATTGTCAGATGTGTATGCAGAGGTAGAGCAGCGTTTCGAAGGGATTAATGATCCTGCCCACGGCTGGGAGCACATCCAGCGCGTTTATAAACTCGCACTGTACATTGCTGAACAAGAGCACGCAGATACCTTTATCGTGGGGATGGCCGCATTGCTGCATGACCTGGGGCATCTCTCGCATGATTCTACGAAGCATCATGCTGAGCTCTCGGTGTCGAGCGCTGCCGGGCTGCTTTCTGCCTACCCCATCGCCCCTGGCACCCAACAAGCGATCTTACACGCTATTGCTGCCCATAGCTTCAGTTTAGGCATCGAGCCTGGCACCCTGGAAGCGAAAGTTGTGCGTGACGCTGACCGGCTTGATAGTCTTGGCGCCATTGGCATTTTGCGCTGGGCGATAACGGGAACAGTGCGACGCACTCCTCAAACCCAACCCTATCATCCCGATGATCCCTTTGCCGCATGGCATACACCCGACGATCATCGCTACATGCTCGACCACTTCTTCACAAAATTGCTCAAGCTCAGTAGCACAATGTCCACACAAACAGGCCGTGCGTTGGCTCGGCAGCGCACGGCTTTTATGCACGCTTATCTCGCTGAATTAAGAAAAGAAATACAAATTTGAAACGGCTACCTACGAAATTTTCGCCTTGACATCTACCAGTTGTTGCGTATGCATGCGATCGTGGGCCGGCAGCACGTTTACCAGCTGGTAGAACTTGAGCTGACCCCAGCTGGGATGACGAAATGGCCGCTCCCAGCCATCGGCAGGTAGAGCCGCCAGGTACTCGAATATCTCCTCACGCCGTGCCGCCATGCCTGCCAGCACCGCATCGAGTGATACAGGTGGTTTGGAAGCGCGTGTCCGGCGTGGTGTCTCTTCATCAGCAGCCATTAGCAGCGGATTGTCTTCGTTCTGCACGGTCTGCATTTGTTCCAGGGCCAGTCCATCAGCAATATAGAGATGATGGGCCAGTTGTAATGGAGACCACTCATCCTCTCCAGGCTGCATGGCCTGTTCGCCGGCGCTGAACTTTGCCAACTGGCCTATGAACTCTACGCGCGCCTCCACCATCTTGCGCCGCACCTTTTCAAACGGGTTCTCCAATGTAGCCATGTTCGCCTCCAAATCAGTCTTCGTGTTTCACCAGTCGGCTATATAAACGTTCAAGTTCGTCTTGATTATTAAAGTGTAGTACAAGTGTCCCCTTGCCCCTGGTGTTGCGCTTCAAATCCACCTTCACCATCAACGCTTCGCGAAATTGCGCTTCCAGGTCTTCAATTTCGGCAGGGCGCCTCGGGGCAGCTACAGAAACCTCTTGTAAGGCGCCATCAGCGTGTTCAGCCGCTTTGATACGCGCCGCCAGTTCCTCTGCCTGGCGCACATTCAATTTCAAGTGGATGATCTTGCCCATCGCGGCGATTTGATCTTCCTCGCGGCTAATGCCTATCAGCGCTCGTGCATGTCCTTCGCTGAAATGCTCATACTGATTGATCAGCGCTTCTCGCACCTTCGCGGCTAAAGTTAACAGCCGCAGGGAGTTAGTGATTGTTGAGCGATCCTTGCCTACCTGTTTGGCAACCATCTCCTGGGTCAGTCCAAATTCCTGGACCAGCGCCTGGTATGCCCGCGCCTCTTCTATAGGATTCAGGTCGGCACGCTGGATATTCTCGATCAAGGCTAACTCGAGCATCTCAAGTGGTGTCGCTTCTTTCACGACCACCGGAACTGTTTTCAAACCTGCCAGGCGTGAAGCCCGCCAGCGACGTTCACCGGCAATAATTTGAAACCGTACGACGCCGGCATCCACTACTGTGCCAGCAATCTCACCTGGCTGCTCATCTTCAACGAACCAGGGATCGTTTACCGGCGCCTTCTTGCTGGTGCCAGTTGCGTTTTTGCTTGTGTCCAGGCGTGTGACAACCAGCGGTTGAAGGAGTCCATGTTCCTGGATGGAGGCGCTTAACTCCAGCAATTTGGGATCATCCTCTGTAAGCGGCCTGCGCGGTTGGCGTGGATTCGGAATGATCGCCTCGGTGGAAATCTGCAAGATACTGTGCTCATCGACGCGCGAGGGTTGATTCGCGGCCATCACCTCAGATGCGCCGGATATCAAAGCGTCCAGGCCTCGGCCCAGTCCAAACTTCTGCTTAGCCACGGGCCATCACCTCCTCTGCTAACGTGCGATAAGAAATCGCTCCAGGCGATGAGGGATCATAATCCAGGATTGACTGCCCAAAGCTGGGAGCTTCGCTTAAGCGCACATTACGATTGATAATCGTTTGAAACGTCTCTTTGGGAAAGTGGTTTCGTACTTCCCGCACAATCTCCCCTGCTAAGCGCGTGCGTGGATCAAACATGGTCAACACAACACCCGCGATGTACAGGCTCGGATTCAACTTACTCTTAACAATCTGGATAGTGTTCAGCAAGTGGCTCAGGCCCTCCAGGGCCAGGTATTCGCACTGGATTGGAATAATCAGGGCATCTGCGGCAACCAGGGCATTTACTGTAAGCAGCCCAAGCGAAGGAGGGCAGTCGATGAGAATGTAATCGCAGCGCTCGCGGATTGGCTCCAGCACATGGCGTAATCTGCTCTCGCGTGCCAGCGTCCCTACCAGTTCGACCTCGGCAGCCGCCAGGTCTACAGTGCAAGGAGCAACCACAAGCTCGCGCCGCTGCGTTGGCACAATCACATCAAAAATGGTTAACTCATCATTTTCTTGTACAAGCAGATCGTAGATGGTTTGAGGCCGGGCATTTTTTGCTGCTCCAATGCCGCTGGTAGAGTTGGACTGCGGGTCTATATCGACGAGCAACACCTTGCGCCCTGCTGCCGCCAGGTATGTGGATAGGTTGATAGCAGTGGTGGTTTTTCCAACCCCCCCTTTCTGGTTCGTGATTGCATATACTTTTGACACGGGCTGCTACCTTTCATCTGACCATACCTGCACGCTGCTCAATCTCATGTTATTGTATGGACATTGTAACAAATGCATCGATGAGAAGCAACTACAATTGACACGCTCCCCAATTACACCATACAATCAGAACAGTATCGTTTGTTAACTGGCAAACTATAAAGAATAAAAGAAAGCTTTTTATCATGCAACAATCTTTCCCCTCGCTGCAGCCTCATCAAAAAGAGCCGCTTCCCGAAGCTCGTGTGGTTGCGCCTGGTATATGGAAAATCACCTTGCCTATTCCGTTCCCGCTGCGCACCGTCAACGTTCATGCTCTCGTAGGCAGCGATGGCTGGGCGCTGGTAGACGCCGGCATGGGTACGCCCGAGTCGCGCACGGCCTTCTGGGCAGGACTGGAACGCGCCGGGCTCAGCCTGAGCAAGCTGCGCACCATCGTCCTCACACACCATCACCCCGACCACATCGGTCTTTCAGCAGAGCTACAGGAACAGAGTGATGCAGCAGTCTATATGCACCCCATTGATGAAGCCAGCGTGCAGGTTATCTGGTCCGGTACAATGCCTGAGCGTTTTCGCAACGTCTCACAGTTCTTCAGGCAGCATGGCCTGCCTCTGACCGATTTCTGGTTTACCCAGGTGGACCCGCAGGTCATGCGTACTATCATCCGCGTACCACCACACGAGGCGATTACCCCGGTTGAAGATAATCAGTATCTCAACCTGGCAGGCGAAGATTACCGCGTGATCTGGACACCGGGGCACTCAGATGGGCATATCTGCCTCTTCCGCGAACGCGATGGCGTCTTCCTGGCAGCTGATCACGTTCTACCACGCATCACACCGAATGTCGGCCTCTACTCGGAAAAAGATCGCGAGAATCCCTTAGGCGACTACCTGAACTCGTTGCGAAAGGTCGCTACCCTGCCCGCGAGCATTGTCCTTCCGGGGCACGGAGAACCGTTCAATGACCTGGCGGGTCGTACTGCGGAAATCATCGAGCATCACAGGCAGCGCGAGATGCAGATTTTGAGCATGCTCGAAGAAGGGCCTCAACATGCCTACCAGATCACTGAGAAGCTCTTTGGAAACCGTTTGAACAACAGCGAAGCACGCCGCATGGCAGTCGCCGAAGCCCTGTCGCATCTCGAATATCTCCGTTTTAGCGGGCAGGTCGAACGACACCGTACTGAAGATGGGCTTATCTTGTATGCTGTGTTATAAGACCCTATTCGTGCCGCCTGTGAAGCCAATTTTTAAGCTGTACGCTTGCTTTAAAGTGGCTTCTCATGCTGCACAAAGACATGAGCCTAGCTCTCAAGCACCCTCAGCCCCTTGAATTCCTTAAAGCCACGTGCTATACTCCTTAACGGCAGTGAGTTGTAAAGCCGCTCTACAGGCCCAGCAATAGATGAATGGGAGGAGAAGCGGCATGCTTTGATCGCTGTAAGGAGGATTTCGAACCCATGGCTACAAAAAAAACTGCAGCTGAATCGACCATCGTTGGTCGCCAGGAGCTTACGAAACGTATCGCTACACAGGCACAGTTGACCCAGAAGAAAGCCGCTGAAGTATTAGAAGCGACGCTGGATAACATCCGCGAGTCTCTCAAGGCGGGTCACGAGGTACGTTTAGTAGGTTTTGGCTCTTTCAAAGTGCGCAGGAGCGCTGCCCGCAAGGGCGTTAACCCGCGAGATCGCAAACCCATACAGGTCCCCGCAAAGGACCGGGTGCGTTTCTCTCCTGGTAAAGAACTCTCGGATGCCGTCGAGAAAAAATAGTAGTGCGTAGGTACCCTTAATGGGTGTTTGGTTCTAACGTTAGTATGGGCAGAATGCTGCCCTTACAAAGTGTTGTTTGGCTCGCTGCCATACTTCTACCCCTTGCCGGTATTAGTGAACGTAAGGCATATCACCAGTACCTGCAAGGGGTTTCCATTTTTGGCCCTCTATCCCATCCCTACTATACATGTGGTCTCATAATGGAGTAAAATAACATAACAGAAACGTCACAACGTAATGTACATTAAGGCCCTGTTACAAAACGCAAAAACGCAAAAACGCAAAAACGTAGAACAGTTCGAACATTCACTCACAGCATAGGACATTCTAGAAAGAGGAGCCTATGGCAATCAGCAACGTTACCCTTGCGGGTCTTACCCGAACACAACTACTTGAAACACACTATAAAATGGCTCTCCTGCGGCGCTTTGAAGAGAAAGCGGCAGAGGAATACACTCGCGGCAAAATCGCTGGTTTCATGCATCTTTATATCGGCCAGGAGGCAGTCGGTGTAGGTTGTATCACCGCAATGCGGCCCGACGACAAGGTTCTGTCCAGTTACCGCGAGCACGGACAGGCAATTCTCAAAGGCATGGACCCGGGCGTAGTAATGGCCGAGCTTTTCGGCAAAATTACCGGCTGCAGCAAGGGCAAAGGCGGCTCCATGCACATGTGGAGCAATGAGCTAGGACTGCTTGGAGGGAATGCAATTGTCGGAGCTCAGTTGCCGATAGCAGCAGGCATAGCCCTTGCTATGCAATACCAGGGACTCGATACCATCGTGGTATGTTTTTTCGGTGATGGCGCTGTTGACGAAGGCGCGTTCCACGAAGCGCTTAACCTGGCGTCTATCTGGAAACTACCTGTCATCTTTATTTGTGAAAATAATCAATACTCCATGGGTATGGCTGTGGAAAAAGCCTGGGCGGTTGATTCTCTGCTCACACGCGCAGCAGCTTACAATATGCCCTATGAGCAGGTCGATGGCATGGATGTAATCCAGGTCTACGAGGCCGCGAAACGCGCCGTCGAGCACACGCGCAGCGGGCAAGGCCCCTTATTACTGGAGATTAAGACCTATCGTTTCCGTGGGCACTCGATGACCGACCCGGCATATTACCGCACGCGCGAAGAGGAGCAGCAATGGCGCACCACCCGCGACCCCATCGGCATCTTTGAGAAGAAATTACTCGATCTTGACCTGGCAACCCAGGCCGAATTTGACGAGAATGATGCCAGGGCCATCCAGGCAGCCGAGGACGCTGCCGAGTATGCCGATAACAGCCCTGATCCCACGCTGGATGAGCTTTATACCGATGTTATGGTCGATAATTCAACCGCACTCTCCTTCCGCTATGAGAGGAATTAATCACTATGCGTACCCTTACCTATCGTGATGCGCTGCGCGAAGCTATCCGTGAAGAAATGCAGCGCGACGAGCGTGTGTTCATTTTAGGCGAAGATATCGCCGGCTATGGCGGCACCTATGCCGTTTCTAAAGGACTCTTTGAAGAGTTTGGTGAGAAGCGCGTGCGTGATACTCCCTTAGCCGAAGAGGTCATTACAGGGGCGGCGATTGGCGCTGCCCTGGGTGGCCTGCGTCCCATCATCGAGCTGATGACCATCAATTTCAGCATGCTTGCCAGTGATCAGATCGTTAATCAGGCCGCCAAATTCCGTTACATGTTCGGTGGGCAGCCGGAGATGCCCCTGGTGATCCGTATGCCGGGTGGTGGGGGAGCGCAGCGAGGAGCGCAGCACTCACAATCCCTGGAGTCCTGGTACGCGCATATCCCGGGCCTCAAAGTAGTCATGCCCGCCACACCCTACGACGCCAAGGGTATGCTCAAAGCCGCAGTACGCGATCCCGATCCAGTACTCTTCATCGAGCATGAACTGCTTTACAACATCAAGGGCGAGGTCCCTGACGAAGACGTTGAATACACGGTACCACTCAATCGCGGCGAAGTCAGACGGCAGGGCCAGCATGTGACCATCATCACCTACTCGCGCATGCTGCACGTCACCTTGCAGGCCGCTGAAGACCTGGCTAAAGAAGGCATTGAAGCAGAAGTCATCGATCTCAGGAGTATCCGCCCCATCGATATCGACCTGCTCATCGACTCGGTCAAGAAAACCAATCGTGTCGTCATTGCCCAGGAAGGATGGAAATACTACGGGACAGGCCAGGGCCTGGCAGCGCTGATTTACGAATATGCTTTCGATTACATGGATGCACCGATTCAACATGTCACCAGCGCCGATGTACCCATGCCTTACTCGAAAGTGCTGGAACGGGCCGCGCTGCCCAATAAAAATGATATTGTCAACGCTGCGAAAGCCATTGTGCCAGCGGCCCTTGTACGTGCTTGATGCGGAGTGCAGTTATGAAGACGGTTGAAATGCCCAAAATGGGCGATACGATGGAAGAAGGCAAGATTCTCCGCTGGATCAAACACGAGGGCGACCAGGTAAAAAAAGGGGAATCGCTCGCCGAGGTCGAGACGGATAAAGTCAATATTGAAATAGAATCCTTCGCCAGTGGCGTGCTGCGCAAGATACTGGTACCTGAAGGCAAATCAGCACCTATTGGCGCAGGCATCGCGTTAATTGGCGCAGCCGACGAAGCTTTGCCCGCTGAGCTGGCCGGCAATGGCGCGGCAGGCAAGAAGCCTGAGACGCGCGTGAAAGAGGGAAATGGGACAGGATACGCCGCACAAACCGTAGCCCAGCAGGCGAGTGTTCAAGCTGTGCCCGCCGCGCCAGGCCAGGAGCGCATCTTTATTTCCCCTATTGCACGCCGCGTGGCCGAAGAGAATCAACTGGATTATCAGCAGATCCAGGGTACTGGGCCCAATGGGCGCATCATTAAAATGGATGTCGAAGCGGCCCTGGCGCAAAGGCAGGCGGAAGTAGCCGCACCGGCCGTTCCCGCCGTACCCTCCCCGGTCGAAATCCCGGTGCCAGAACCGGCACCTGTGGCCGTCGAGGTAGGCGAAGCGGTCGAGATACCGCTCACGGCTATGCGCCGCACCATCGCCAGGCGTCTCGGCCAGAGCTGGCTGGCCTCGCCGCACTTTTATGTGACCAGCGTCATCGACACCGGCAAACTTGCCGATTTGCGGCGGCAGATCAACGAGTACGCGGAGAAGAACCCCGCTCCGGTCAAGATCAGCTTCAACGATCTGATCGTCAAAGCAATAGCGCTGGCGCTGCTGCGTATGCCGCAGGTCAACGTTTCGTTTGCAGAGGATAAACTCATCCAGAAGAGCCGGGTGCACATCGGTATGGCGGTAGCCCTTGAGCAAGGTCTGATCGTGCCCGTCATCCACGATGCCGATAAGCGCGGCATCCTCGACATCGCGCGTGAATCGCACCGCCTTGCCGAAGCTGCCCGCACCGGCAAACTGCACCCGGATGATCTAATCGGCGGCACTTTCACCATCAGTAACCTGGGCATGTTTGACGTAGATAGCTTCACCGCCGTCATTAACCCGCCCGAGTCTGCCATTCTCGCAGTCGGTTCGATCACCCCGACTCCGGTGGTGGTAGATGGCCAGGTAGCAGTGCGGGATCGTATGAAAGTAACGCTTTCCTCCGACCACCGCGCTATCGATGGCGCGACCGCTGCCCGTTTCTTGCAGGAGGTCAAACGCCTCCTGGAGGAGCCATTCGGCCTGTTGCTGTAAAAGAAAGATGGACGAGATCTTTATGTCTACGCATACTATCAACGGCGTAACCCTGGCGCTTCTACGCGGCAATATCGTGGAGATACAGGTGGATGCCATTGTCAACGCCGCCAACTCCGGGTTACGGGGTGGCGGCGGCGTGGATGGAGCGATTCACCGCGCGGGCGGGCCGGGTATTATGGAAGAATGCCGTAAGATCGGCGGCTGCCCCACCGGCAGCGCCGTAGCAACCACTGCAGGCAAGCTGCCCGCGAAGTATGTCTTCCATGCCGTCGGCCCCATCTATTCCGGCAGCCCCAACGATGAGCGCCTGCTGGCGAACGCCTACCAGAGCTGCCTCAACCTCGCCGAACAGCACCAGGTCAAAAGTATCGCCTTCCCCTCGCTCAGCACCGGCGCCTACGGCTATCCACTGGAGCTAGCCGCTCCGACTGCCCTGCGCACGATCATCGAACACATCAAAAAGCCCACCGGCCTGCAACAGGTAGTTGTAGTGCTGTTTGGGGAGGCTTCATACAGGGCGCATGAGAAGGCGCTGGCTGAGATTATGCGGTAATGTTCACCGCCCCCGCCCCTACGGGAAGAGGATTTCCCCCAAGGAGAGAGAGCCGAATACAAGCGTCTCTTGTAGCCCTTTCGAGAGTATGTTATCATAGAACTGCGCCTGTCGTTCCGCCAGGAAAGGCCAACAGGACAAGGATGGGGTTTTGGAGACTTTGGGAAGCGACCCGTACTCACGAAAGGAGAGCACGATGGCCAGGCACGTTGAACACGAGGTAGCCTACTACTACGATTTCCACCCCACAGAGGAGGACTTGATGGGGGAAACGTCTGTCCATGCTGCGCTCGTGCACTACCTGGTTGAGGTGCTCAGATGGCTCTTGCGTGAGCAGGTCTGCGCGGTCTACAGGAACCTCAATTTCTATCAAACGCCCAATCCACGAGAATATCCGCTCGCTCCAGATCTTGCGGTGATCAAAGGGGTCCACTTCCGGCATGTGAGAAGCTGGCGCGTGGGCAAGACCGGGCCTGCTCCACAGGTCGTCTTCGAGATTGCTTCTGAGGAGACCTGGAAAAAAGACCTGCATGAGAAGCCCATGCAGTACGCGTTGATGGGAGTGGAAGAATACTTTGCCTATGATCCTAATGATCCTCCCGCCTGGCGAGGCAGTTCCCAGCGGCTCTTTGGCTGGCAGCTTGAGCAGGGCAAGCGGGCGATGCGAGCGATGCCAGTCGATGCGAGCGGTCGTCTCTGGAGTCCTTCCCTGGACAGCTTTTTGGTGCCAGAGATGGAGTATCTCAGACTCTACGACAGGAATGG
>WNFO01005971.1_pt1 | contig 12192 bp, 12 predicted proteins | sample 5400251 | NCBI WGS metagenome assembly WNFO01 (sample SAMN13153354, study PRJNA577476) | soil metagenome | isolation source: 100 cm saprolite under Madrone tree | place: USA:California | collected 2016-06-14
CGGCGCGCTGATCACACTCCTCGATGCGACGCGGCCCGCGCTCACTGCCATCTATCTACTCGCCCTACGCGTTGCGCTGATGTTGACGCTGCTGCTGGCGGGCGGCCATACGGCGACGGCCATGATAAGGACGACCGCGGAGATCCACGCGTGGCTGCCCGTGAGCTCGGCTACGCTACTTTTCGGAAACGAAGGTATCGCCTTCGCGCTACTCCTCGGTAGCGGGCTCGCCACGCGCGCAACTGCCCTCCTCACCGTCGTGATGATCGGCTACCATCAGATGAGTGGCGGTGACGTGAGCTTCCCGTTTTATTGGACGGTGCTCCTGTTGCTCTTGGTCGCCAAGGGCCCTGGACCGTTCTCGCTCGACGGCGCCGTACTCGCAGGGTTGCGGCGGAGTTTGTCAGAGCTGTCGGGCAAGCCGGCTTTTAACCTCGAGAGCCTGCCCCGTGTCGTCATCGTCGGAGCAGGATTCGGTGGCATCGCTTGCGCTAGAGCGTTGCGGCATGCCGCGGCCAGCATCACACTGATCGACCGGCATAACTACCACCTGTTCCAGCCACTGCTCTACCAGGTTGCGACCGCCGCGCTGTCGCCGGCTGACATTGCCATCCCCATAAGGGCTATTTTCCGTGACCAGTTCAATGCCAAGGTGATGCTGGCGACCGTCACCGGCCTCGACACTGAGCGGCGCGAGGTGTTGGCGGATGGGTTCACCCTACCCTATGACCACCTCGTCATCGCGACCGGCGCGACGCACAGCTACTTCGGTCAAGACGCCTGGGCGCCCTTTGCACCAGGCCTGAAGCGGGTGGACGACGCAACCCTTGTCCGCCGTCGGGTGCTGGAGGCATTCGAACATGCTGAGGTGGCCGTGAGCGAGGCGGAGCGGCGGCGGCTGCTCAGCTTCGTCATTGTCGGTGGCGGTCCGACCGGAGTCGAGCTTGCGGGCGCCATTGCCGAGCTTGCCCGCGTCGGGATGGAGAAGGATTTTCGCAATTTCGATCCAGCTACGGCAGAAATCATTCTGGTGCAGGCAGGTCCGCGGCTGCTGCCAGCGTTTCCCGAGTCGCTAGCGGAGGTTGCGCGTCGCTCGCTCGCCGACATCGGCGTCAAGGTGTTCCTCAACAGCAAGGTCCGTCTGATCGATGCCGATGGCGTCATGGTAAACGACCGGCGCATCTATTCAAGAACGGTATTGTGGGCTGCGGGCGTCGCCGCATCGCCCGCCGCGAAATGGCTCAATGCGGAAGCCGACGAGGCGGGCCGCGTCAAGGTTCAACCCGATCTCTCCGTCCCTCACCTGCCGGACGTCTACGTAATCGGCGACACCGCTCTTGCGAATTGCTGGAAGGGCCAGCCTGTACCGGGGCTGGCTCCAGCTGCCAAGCAGGGTGGGGCCTTCGTCGCTAAGGTCATTCGGTCAAAACTTCGTGGCGAACCTATCTCGCACGCCTTCTCTTACCGACATATGGGCAGCCTGGCGACGATAGGGCGGAAATCAGCGGTCGCCGATTTTGGTTTCGTCCGGTTGCGTGGCGCCATGGCCTGGTGGCTCTGGGGCATCGCCCACGTGCTGTTCCTTGTCGGATCACGCAACCGCGTGGCGGTCGTGCTGAATTGGATTTGGTCATATGTAACTTACCGCGCCTCGACGCGGCTCATCACCGGCTCAAGCCCACAAGCCCATAACGCAATGAAATGACCTGACCTGTAAGGAGGCTCCCTCCGCTCGATAAGCCCGACGTTGCCCCCAAGTTTTATCCAGCGGCGATTAGAGTCTGGCTGTCGGTTGGGCGCATCCCAAAAGTTCGACCGGTTCGGCTGAGAATCTCTGGCCTGTTGGGCGCCTCGACGTAATGCCAAAGTGTGACAGCGCAACCGAGAGCGTGCCGCCCTGACTCGGCAAGTTCTGTTCCTGAAGGTAAAGTATGCCCAAGAAGCTTGCGCATTGTGGTTCCTTTCGGGGAATCTGTCATCGATTGGCCTCTCGACTTTGCCCCCATCGATTTTCCGGGAGTCGTTAGGTACAGCTTTGTCGGTGCCCCATGTCCCGGTGGACCGGCAGAATCAACGAATCATCGCACGTCTTCCCAGCAAGTGCGTCACAGGGCCGTTAGCGGCGCGATTGAGGAAGCCGCCCGCGAGCTCGAGGCGGAAGGTTGTGCCCTTCGCGGACGTCTCGCAGCTCAAGGTTCCGCCGTTGCGTTCCATCAGTTCCCGGGCTATCGCCAAGCCGAACCCGTGAATGGCGCCGGCGGCTGGGCGGCGGAAGCATCGTTCCGCCACTTTCCGCGGCAAGCCGCCCCCATTGTCGGCGATTCTCAACACGACAATTCTGCCGGCCCTCTCGACGGAGATATCGATCCTGCGCAGCCTGGGAGCCGCCCGTGCGACCGTTAGGGCGTTGTGAAGGAGATTAAACAGCACGCGGAAGATTTCGTTTTGATCTGCGAGCACATGCACAGGGGCGTCGCTCACGATATTGACCGTGAAGCCGTCCGGGGCAGCGGGCGCCAGAAGATCGACCGTATGCCGCACCATGGCGGTGATTTCGAACAGCTGCCGCTGGCTGCAACCAATCTGAGCGGCCATCAGGGCGACGTTGCACAATGCGCTTACCTTGGAAATAAGCACATGGCCGGCGTTGGCGGCCTTAGCGCCATGGGGGCCGGACAGGCGCGCAAGTGTATCGAGATGAAGGCCGACGCTTGCGAGCACATTGCGAACATCGTGGGCCCAATGGGCGGGCGGCACCGCGGTCGCCGGCTGGCGGTTGGAAACAAGCGCGAAACTGGTCATTCTACCCTCCGGGCTCGGCAGGGGCCCATTGCCCTGTCAGCCGCGTGTGGCGATGAAGAAATTGAAGTGCCCTCGCCTCCTCTCGGACCCGCCGTATCGGTTCTCTTGCCGTCGATGAGCATGAGGCAATGAAGCGTAGGAACTGCTCGATTTAAAATACCAATTCGCCATGGATTCGATAGCTGCCGTCTATGGGAGCGACCGGCGCGGCGCGCAGGGCGAAAACAAGTCATCAGGTGGCAGGCAACGTCTATCGATCCGGATTCAAGAGCCGAATTTGCGCGGGAACCGCGCTCCAGCCGTAATTCTGGGTGCGATTGATCGCTCCCCTTTTCATCGCTCAAGCAATTCAGGCGACGATGTGTATGGGGTTCGGCCGTTTGCCGAACCAGGTCTTGCGCATCGCTTCGCGCACCAGCGAGCCGACCCCGGGCGAATAGCGACGCCCCCTCACGCTCACGAGGTTCACTTGCCGCCAAAACTCGGGCTCGACGACAGGCAGACCCACCACGCCGGGATGTTTGACTGAATTCGCAGGCATGAATGCAAATCCCAGCCCGGCGGCGACCATCGCTAAGGTCCAGTCATCGCGCTCGCTCCAATAGGCTGGCGTGCAGGTCACTCCTTGTTCCTGAAGAATTTGGTCGGCGTAACCGGCGAATTCGCAGTTCATGCGATGGATGTAGCATTCGCCGTTCATCTCTCGAACGGGGAATGCACGCTCATTGGCGAGACGATGGCCGCGGTGAACAGCAAGAACCATTTGCTCGCGAAACAGCGGAATCGAATGAGTGCACTCGTCGGGTTCTTCGCCCGGCAATGCATAGATGACGACCTCGAGATCGCCAGCCAAAAGGCGCGCACGCAAATCTTTTGCATTCGCGTCGCAAAGCTTCAGCTCCACGTCAGGATGGTGGATCCGAATATTGGCGATGAGATCGACGATCTCGTCAGGCGAGATTGTGCTCATGATGCCCAGCTTGAGCGGCACCTTTTGCGCGAAGTCGTGCGACAGGCGCTTCACCAGCGTCGAGTGATGGTAAACCGACTGCAGATGCGGCCGGACCATCTGGCCGAGGTCCGTGAGGTGTGTCGGTTCGCGGTCGCGGTGAAAAAGCTGTCCACCGAGCTCCTCTTCGAGAAGCTTGATTGCGCGCGACAGGGAGGGCTGCGTCACATTGCACTTTTCGCTTGCGCGCGTGAAATTCAGTTCCTCTGCCACCGCAAGGAAATAACGAACCTGGTGCATTTCCATGATAACCTCAGCGAGCAAAGTCAAAGACCTACGGCAATAAGGGAAAGATTATATCGTCAATCTTGGCCGCTTGTCCTACACCTCGCAGCGGCGAGTTCGGCTAATGGCAACTTTGATGCGGCTCGATCAGGAGAAAATAGATTGGATGGTAATCAGCATCCGAACCCATCGAATTGCGGAGCAAATGCTGAGTCACTACGGCGCAAGCTTCAAAATTGCAGCCTTCTGGGCTCGCAACTTGGCCCCGCTCAGCGGAACCCGTCCTTTCGTGTCCCAATTTCCACGGAAGGGCGTCCGAATTAGCACAGCGCTCGCAATCAGCCAATTGCGGTGTTGAAGTGGTAGTCGGCGGCCACCGTCTGATTGGTGCCACGCGTCACACAAATCATATTAAGCAGTAGTGAGAGTCATGCTTGTCACGAAGTTTATCGTAAGCGCGTAAAGCGCCGCGTAGCCCGGCACCGTGAGACCGCTCCCTCTAGCTTGGGCCGCCTTGACCGTTCTCGAGTCCGAGCTCGATGGACTTCCGCGCTACCGCTCGACGTCTTTATCGCCTAGTAGTCTAGAATTTTAGACTTTGGCCAAATCACTTGCGATTCAAGAGCCCGTGCTTGCGTTCCCACCTTCGCTAACCATCAGTTGATCAAAAATTGACCCGAAATCGAAAGTTATGCGCGCTTAGCTGTTTGGTGTCTCAGCACTCTTCGTGGCTCATGATGACAACTTCTCCAAGGTTCCGCAAAAATGGTGATGCTTTCGACAACGACCCGACATCATTGGAGCGACATGGCCTATTTCCCCTCGGGTGCTTCATGGGAGCACTGATCCTCGCCTGCGCTCTAGCGGCAATTCTGGGATTTGCCACTCACCGCGCGAGCGTGTGCACGGTGCGGGCAATCGCCGAGGTGATTTCATCACGCACCGGCCACATGCTGGCCAGCATTGGGAAATCGGCCATGTGGGTGATTGTGGTCACCAGCCCGGTCATTTTGCTGATGCCATCGGCCGGTATGAGCCTCACCGGATGGCCGCTGTCCGGCTCGGCGGTGCTCGGCGGCTTCATATTCGGCATTGGAGCGGCCATCAACGGTGGATGCGCTTTTTCGACTATGGCCCGGCTCGTCGACGGAGAGGGCGGTATGCTTGTCGCGATCATTGCTCTCGCATTCGGAATTCTGTGTTTTGCAACGCTGGTCGATTGGCACTGGCTCGAGCGTCCTCTACCGACACCCGCACTCGCAAGCTCCCTAGGCGCATGGGCGCTGGTAATGGCGCTGGCACTGGCGTTGTGGAGCGTCTTCGAAGCGGTGCGACTGTGGCGCGCCCGTTCCGCCGGCACTGGGTTTCGTGACCTCGTGCTCGCGCCGCAATACCGTCTCTCGAGCGCGGCAATGCTAATCGGGCTTGCGAGCGCGGCGATCTTCCTCATCCAGGGCTCGGCGAGCTACACCGTGACCCTGCAGCAGCTGATCGAGGGATTGGACAGCACGCGTGGCTTTCCCGCAACCGAGCGGTGGGCTCTTCTCCTTGCGCTAATGGCAGGCATGTTCCTGTCGACCGTGCAACGCGGCAGCTTCCGCATGGATTGGCGGCCGCGACGGATCTGGCTGCGCAACCTCGTCGGCGGTCTGCTCATGGGCCTGGGCGTGGCCCTCACGCCTGGCGGGAACGATGCGCTGGTTCTCTACGGCATCCCTAGTCTCTCGCCGCACGCGCTACCGGCGTTTCTCACCATGACACTTGGGATTGCGCTAGGATTATGGGTCATGCGCGCGTGCTTCGGGATCGAAATGCGCGTCGCCTGTCGGAATGATCTCTATATCCTCGATTCGCAGCCGCAAACTGCAACGAATCTGCACTCAAGATAGAATCGAAGCCCGCGAAAACTCGCGCGAAATATACGACTCCATGCTGGCGGCTCGCATTTTGACCCATGGCTCCTTCGGGTTCGCCTTCGTGATTAGGATTGGGACTGAGCGGCAAGCCATTCGAATTCGTGTGGACGGTAGTGCCGTTACCTACAATAAGTGCAGACCACGCGATGGTGACGAAGCATATCGCGGTGATCGTGTAACAGGAGCAAGCGGCCGGACGAAGACTCGTGCGTAAGATCGGATGTGCCGGTCGGCCGAAGGCACGCTTCGAGATCTAATGCCTTCGACGCCAAACGACCGAGGTATCCGGAAAAGATCAATGACATGAAGAAGCTCATCACGGCGGTCGCCATCGCGAAGGGATCAGTATGACCAACGAAGAAATGACGCCGCTTTCCGATTTCGCGCGCCGCGAGAGTGAAATCGTTGAGTCCCACAAGGACGGCAATGACGCCACCGGCATCGTGGCCCGCGCCCATCCGACGATCGAAGAATGGCGCAAGTTCGTCGGCACGGAAATTCGGCGCGATCCGGCTCTTGAACCGAATCAATGGATCGACGCGATGGCCTGCATGTTCGCTGTGATGGCGCTGGAAGCGACAAGCATCTTTCCGGAAAGGAAGATGAGAAGTTTTGCCATGACCAAGCTCATTAGAAAGATGGCCACGATGATCTGTGAGGTCTTCGACGGAACGATGAAGGTCGAAGGCGTTAAGACAAATGACCACACTCAGGAAATCGTGACCTCCGAAGGAATTTTTTGCCCCAAATGGTGATTGCCATTCTTTAAACAACCCCATTCAACGCCTGCGCTTGCTTGCTCAATTTCCACGCCGATTCAAGCGCGCATCTAACCGCATCCACGACGTCCTGCTATGGCCGGTGATATCGTGGCCATTGGGACTCCTGCGAATTTGTTGCGGACCTACGTGTCGAGCAAAGCAGGTCTTCGGAAAGGTCGCTAGACCGATATACCAACGCTAAACAGTTTCTCGGTCGCCGCTGACGACCTCAATATCGTCGGCCCCGGCGTCAAGGGCAGTCGCACCGGTGAGCGCTCCCGGCAATTTTTGCAGGGAACACCTTTTCCTGATCCGTTTGACCCCCGCCGATGGGGGAAGCCGACCCAGGCCTCCGCGCGGTCACCCCTCGATCCCGCCAAGATGGCTGGGCTGCTATGTGGCTGATGTAACCGAACCCGTGCCTGAGCGAATTAAGAATCGGAGATGCAAGTGATGCTCTCCGAGCGAGCTTACCATATTCGATCGGTCCCGTGACTGAGGAGCCAAAGATGTCCGACGCGAGCGATCTACCGGTACCGCAGGATCGACGTATGCCTGCCGGCCTACCTCGTCGAAAGAACTCGAACCACGTCGTCGCGATCTTCGTCACCAACGGATATCCGAGTGCGGCTGGGACAAAGACAGTAACAATTGGTTCAACGACTCGTAGCAGGCTTTTCACTTTACTATGAACCCGACGTTACTGTCGGATCGGTGATTCTTGGAGCCAAATGGAAGGCGTGTCGACTATGGTTGTGCTGGCCGCACCGATAACGACTGGCCTAACGATGGTGAATGCGCAAACACCCCGCCCCGTCGACAACAGGGATCGACGGTGGGGGAATTGGATGGTCGCGGCCCAGACGGGGGATCGGACCGTCTACGAGACATTACTGCGCGATTGCACTCCTTTCATCAAAACGGTGGCGCGCCGGCAAGGCGTATCACCCAATTACATCGACGATGTGGTGCAGGAAACGCTGCTTACGGTTCATCGGGCGCGCCGGACATACGATCCCAACCGCTCGTTCAGTGCGTGGCTTAGAACCATCGCGCAGCGGCGCGCTATCGATGGACTGCGTCGCCAAAGCCGCAATGGAGTATGGGAAACCCATGCGCCGTTCGCCTACGAAAATCATCCTGATCCCGGCCGCGATCCCGAGGAAGCAACTAACCAAGTGGAACGTACTGTTCGGCTAGACTCGGCCGTTTCCACATTGCCGGCCAGTCAGCGCGAAGCGGTTCAACATCTTGCCCTCCGAGAGCAATCACTTACCGAAGCCGCGGCGGTAACCGGACGCACGACAGGGGCACTCAAGGTGAATCTGCATCGCGCCCTGAAGACACTGCGCGCTCAACTAGGCAGACAGGACTGAAGTCATGGTCACCAATTCGTACGACCGACTGATTCAGGCGCTTGGCGCCGATCTCACGCCAGTTCGGCGTCTGGCGCCGCCGGGTGTGCGCACCTTGATCTGGCTAACCATCGTCGGCGCCATCGCCCTTGCCCTTGCCACCGTGTCTGACGTCGGCGCCATGAGCCGCCGGCTCATGGCAGCACCAGATATGTGGCTCGCCGCCATCGGCTCCTTGGTTACCGCCGTGCTCGCGGCCGTTGCGGCCTTCCAACTTAGCCTGCCCGACCGGAAGCCCGCCTGGGCGCTCCTGCCGCTGCCGGCGGCCGTTTTTTGGGTCGCAGCCAGCGGAATTGGCTGCCTTCGCTCGTGGCTTGTGCCCGAAACCCACCCTGCATCGCTCGGGGAGGCCGAGACCTGCCTAGCCTTCATTCTCGGCATTTCAGTTCCACTTTCGGCCCTCCTGATCGTCATGTTGCGACAGGGCTGTCCGCTGCGACCGAACCTCACATTGGTGATCGGCGGGCTCGCCTGTGCCTCCGCCGCGGCCACCCTGCTCAATTTCATCCACCCCTATGATGCGACCGCAACCGACTTGACCGTTCATGCCTTTGCTGTGGCGACCGTCATCTTGGCGAACGCGATATTCGGGGGTCGACTGCTCATGGGCAAAGATGTGCTGGCGTCCGTCTAACCGAGCAGCCGCCGGATCGAAACATGTACGGACACGATTCTCGCAATCGTTCAACAACATGTTTGAAAGGAATTCGCCAAATGACTACCAGAAACCAAATGGCCGGCGCGCAGGAGACCGCTGCCGACCAATCCGTTTGTGCGCCATCGGGACCGAGCCAGATTGTGCTCGTCTTGCAAGGTGGCGGGGCGCTCGGCGCCTATCAGGGCGGTGTTTATCAGGCGCTGCACGAGGCAGATATAGAGCCGGACTGGATCATCGGCACCTCAATCGGCGCCATCAATGCCAGTATCATCGCTGGCAACAACGTTGATGACCGCCTACCCAGGCTTCAGGAATTCTGGCGCCGCGTGCAGCGCAAGCGCACTCTCGGTGTACCTTTCCTCTGGCCAGAGTTCCACGAAACAATCTCGGGCTGGACAACATTGACCGACGGGGTCCCCGGCTTGTGCAGACTGAATCCGCTCGCGCTTCTTGGCGCGCATTTCCCTTTGGGTACGGAGCACGCTGGTTTCTATTCAGTGTCGCCGCTCGAGGCGTCGCTGTTGGAACTCGTGGATTTCTCTCTCCTCAATCGGTCTTCGACTCGGCTCACGGTCGGTGCAGCGAACGTGCGCACCAGCAAAATGCACTATTTCGACACCCGTGAGATGCCACTTGCTATGAACCACGTCATGGCAAGCGCGGCTCTCCCGCCGGCTTTTCCTCCGGTCCGCATCGACGGTGAGTACTATTGGGACGGCGGTATCCTGTCGAACACCCCGACTGAAGCGATCTTCGACGATTATCCTCGCCGCGACTCCGTCGTGTTCGGGGTCAATGTGTGGAATCCCATGGGTCCGGAACCGAAAACCATGTGGGATGTGTTGCATCGGCAAAAGGACATTCAGTATTCGAGCCGGATTGCGAATCAAATTGTCCGCCAGCAGCAGGTCCACCGCTTGCGCCACGTCATCACCGAGCTAGTTGGACATATGCCCGAGCAAGTCCGCACCACCCCTGAGGTGCGCGATTTAGCCGGTTACGGCTGCGTTACCCGCATGCATATCGTGACGCTGTTGGCTCCGCGACTCGAAAACGAGGGTCACACCAAGGACATCGATTTCAGCGCGTCAGGCATTCGGATGCGATGGGACGCGGGTTATGCCCACACGGCGCGAGTGTTGGAACGAGCCCCCTGGAAGAATGAATTCGATCCAATGGAAGGTGTAATTCTCCACGAACCGATGCCAGCTGACTTTCCGGCATGAGATGGCTTCGCGCCGCTCACGAAGTAGCGCCGACGCCCCCGCGGTTGATGACTACCAATTGATCGAGAAGTGACACAAATGCGGGCGCGTAAGTGCTTCGGATCGCGCGGTGTTGCCTGGGTTGTCGGCCGCTCTCCGGCAGGTGGACCAATGACGAATGTCCGAAAAATTCCGATCGCTGCTCAATCTTCTCACTTCGGCGTGAAGATGTAACCGTGACGGCCTTGTCTCCGAACTCTTTGTCAGGTGCCGTTCAACAAGGAGACACTGACGTGCGCGAGATTACATCAATAAGCTTCGCTTTCGGTGCGTTCGTCATCGCGACAGCGCGGGTGAAGGCGGACTCTCAGCTAGCAAATATGATCCTGATGCAGATCGGTAGCGTTGAGAGGCAAGCGCCAACTGCACAGATGAGCAACGACGCATACGGCGGATACGCCCAAAGCGGAGAAACCGCCCGACGGATTTGTACCTATATTGGAGGGCCGAAGACAGGCACGTGGGCGTGTCGATGAAACACCTCCAAGATGCATCGCGCATGCGACAGGTCCTCGCCGGAACGATCGTGAGTCTCAAGAAAGGCATGCCCCACCGGATGACGACAAACATGGCTTTGTTGATCTGGATCGGATTGCCTGCGATCTTCCTGGGCGGCACAAAAGCCTTCCTGTTGGATATTCATAAAATGGACCGCCAACGATGTAACAGTTCTACCGCCGCAACCACAGCATGGACGAGGCCATGAAAGCCAGAATCGGGGCCGCCGCCTGCAGCATGCTCATCTTGGCCATCGTCTGCTGGCGATGCACGCGCTGCCGGTCAGCATTGGATAACGGCCCCGATGCCCCCTCAAATTGGATTGGCCTTGGTGATCGCGCTGGTCTTTGCGTCAGGCCCGCTTGCTCGCCCGCATGACGGGGCTTGGCCCCGCAAGGTACCCCCGACCGGCACCTCGGTTGTCGATCAACCATTGGCGCAGACACATGGCCTTGAGGTCAGCCACGCGGCATGGCCGGCTCCCGTTGGTCACCGTCAACCGCGCGCCGAAGACATTCCCGCTGAAGGTCCGAAAAAAAGCGAGTTTGATGTGCAACTCGAACGGCTGGACAGGGCGCTTGACGGCAAGTTGAGGATTTGTCGCGGCTGTTAATTCAAAGGCGTGTCAGGGTGTATGTGCCGCGACGAATATCGATCCGTGATCGCATGCACTATGCTCGTGGAGGTCGATAATGAAGGTATCCGATGTTCTGCTATCGAAAAGCGATCGGCTTGTCTGTGCGCCCACCGATGCGCCACTGTCCCGATTGCTTGCAATCATGGTCGAGGCTCGGGTTGGCTCGATAATCATAACCCGTCCCCGCTCCACCACAGCCACGGTGGGAATCGTCACCGAGCGATCGATCATCGAGGAGGCCGCGAAGAAGGGGCCGCACATCTTTTCGCAGTCGGCGCATTCGCTTATGCGCGCACCAATCCCCCGGTGTTGTGCGGACGATTCTGTCTCTCATGCCATGTTTCTGATGACCAGCCTCAGGACAAGACATCTGTTGGTCGCCACCGGGGACGATGTTCTAGGGCTCGTCAGCATCGGCGACTTGGTCAAATTTCGTATCGGGATACCGAGCTTGAGAACGCCGTTCTCCGTGATTTCGCGGCCGCCAGAATATTGAACGCTTAGCGCTAAACCGTGCGCTGGTAGCAACAACAGTGATTGACGATGTGGTCGACGGATTTGACGCTTTGGCTCGCTTGTGTGTACCGGAAACCTCGTCCGTGTTGATCTGATGAGAGAATCGCTTAACGTCGGCCACGATGGCCGCGCTGATATTCTCTTCGTGAACCTGGCTGTGTGTACCGAAAACTGCATCCATATTTGATTGCGTAACAGCGATCCGGATGCCGCCATTCCGCTTCCGGGTAGCCCGGCAGAATGTTAGCGTTCACGCCGATCCAACGGTGATCCGGGGAATATCGGTCAACATAGCCGCGGACTGGATCGCACTACATGAAGGAGAGATCTGCGTCGCGCATGTGGGTCACTCAGCGCCGCGGCCGTTGGCTCCCCGTTCCATAACCTGTCAATATGCGAATCCATCAGACAGTCGACCAGACAGCCAATTCGCGTGAATATCCCGAACGCCGCTGACGCTTCTCACCGCCTTACTCGGGTCGCGGTCTGA
>WNFO01011463.1_pt1 | contig 12189 bp, 17 predicted proteins | sample 5400251 | NCBI WGS metagenome assembly WNFO01 (sample SAMN13153354, study PRJNA577476) | soil metagenome | isolation source: 100 cm saprolite under Madrone tree | place: USA:California | collected 2016-06-14
CACGGCAGCGCCCAATATGTACTCGACAAAATCCCGCTGACCCACCGCGATGCGCAGCGGCGTCAGGAATGGGCGTGGACCTATGCCAACCGATTGCGCCGCTCATTCCAAGGTGAACTTGCGGAACGCGAGTTCGTTGTCATCCCACTGGTCGGGATCGATACGGTGCTCGCCGATCATGGGATTAACGATTGGGGAAAACTTAGGGCGGTGCCGCCCGAACAGTTGGGCCGCTGGTTCGGAGCCGACACGGTCGTCTACGGCGAGGTGCTTCATTACGAGGCTTACTACGCCTTCTTGGTCTCCGGCTGGAACGTCGGCGTGCGCGTGCGGATGGTCTCGACGCGCGACGGCCATGAACTCTTCTCCGCGACCGACAAGCGCTTCTCGGTCGACCTGCAGCCCGCATTCGACCCTATGAGCATCGCGATAAACTCCGGGCTGTCGCTGCTCGAACTCCGCGACGTCACACTAGCGCGCGCTGAAGACGAAGTGAGTCGTGAGATTGCGTTCAGAATTCCGGTCTCCTCCCGCGCGATCGCGGATCTACAAGAGGCCGCCCGCGCGAGGGCAGACGAATCGATGGTCGCCAGCTCAGAGCGGCCGCGCGATTCCGTTCGTAGCCAGGAGCGCTTTTCGGCAGAGCCGGGTGGAATGAGCCTCCAACCCTCGAGTTATCTCAAAGACCAGCAACGCTGATTTCGAACGTCGAATTACTAACTTGTCGCTCTGATGGAAAAACCCTAGCGCTTCAGAATGAGGCGAGACCAAGGCCCACAGCAAATGAGCATCATAACTGCCCCCTGGACGGAGACTGAGGTTGCACTGCTAGCCGACTTCCAGGCATTGGATAACGTCCCTCCTTACACGTGTAGGTTCATAGCCACTTGCGGTTGATACCCACACGCAACGGCTGGTGCTGCGCTGACCGCGACTGTGACTATCAACAGACCTGGGCTGGTGGCGAGGCCATCCGTCAGGTTCGCCTGTCGAGATTAAGCAATGCCGAGCGATACTGAATTGGCGCTCGCTTGTCGCCATACGACGCGATCCCGCGATCAGTGCGAACCATCATCACCGGGGGTAAGTCTCTCGTAAGGTCGCCGGTACTGTCCTAATCTAGTCGCGAGTGTGTCCTAAGTTGAAAAGCAGGCTGTCCTAATTTCCCCGTTTCGCACGCCACCGGTCGATTTCCTCCACATCAAAGCGCCAATCGCTCCCGACCATGAAGGCCGGCAGTTCATTTCGCTTGAGTAGGCGAAAGATGGTGGAGCGACTGACGTGGAGATAATCGGCGACCTCACTGACTCTGAGCATGCGCGTCGTAGTGGTGTGGCGGAGTGAAAGGGCTGCCGTGGTTTGCTTGGCTACCATTTGAAAAACAATGCGGCGACGCCGTAAAGGATAAATACCGAAACAACCATAATAATAATTAAGATAATGGATTTGTGGAGGCGTTCACGAGGGTCTACCTCGCTCTGGGTCCATTGGATCAAGGTCTTGCGTTGCGTTTCGATTGCACATTTCTGAGCCCGCCGAGGCCCATGCGTAGGCCGACAGAAGTTATGCGGATGACCACGCTATTTTCTTTGGCATTGCGAAAGCAAATGTCCCTATGAAAGAGCCTTTGGGGACCGCCTTTAAGTAACATGGCCAAAGCGGGACTGGAGTGGGAAGTGGTGAATACTTGCAACGCGCGGTGTACCAAACGAGAATTAGCCGTGTTGGGTGTAACTTTTGCCAGCAAGTGCTCGACGCTAAGCGGGTTCGGTGGCTTGGCGTATTCCCGCGTTGGAGGAAATGGAGCGTGACCCTCGAAAAACTCCTGCCCACTCGCCTGCGCGAAATGTGGCTAAGCGGTACGCAAAATGGAATGTCGCGCGAAGAATTTAACGTAATCCAGAGTCGGGAGGTAGACCAATTTGCGGCAATTTGGATCCGGGCTCTGAAGCTTCCTGGTCAGCACGATTTCGTCGTTGGCATCTTGCACGAGATCGGCCGCTGGCGCGGTATCAGTGACCTCACAATCGTTCGAGGACGCTGCGAGAATGCGCTTCGTTCGCTCAAACTGCGCTGGGAGAGAACCGTGCAGAAAGTCGACGCGCCATACGTCGAGAAAATACTACGATGCCGCGGATGAATATATCGAGGAGCTGATGTGGTGGCATACACTCGCGGACGACATTTCACCGCTCGCCTATGTTGTCGCCTTGGAATTTGCTTCGTCGGTCGGTTGTAAAGCCTGCCTCGATTTCGGCTCCGGCGTCGGTTCCGGCGCACTGCTCTTCCGCCGTCATAGCTTCGACGTTACCCCTCGCCGATATCAGTCGATCATGCTGTCGTTTTGCAAATATCGCTTTGACGCGCGAGGGCTCGACGCACGCTTCATCGATCTCAAGCAGTCGAAGCTGCCCGCGACTGCGTTCGATTTCATTACGGCGATGGATGTGTTCGAGCATCTGGTCGATCCGACCGGGACGGTCGACCTGCTTCATCATTGCCTGAAGCCGGGCGGGTACATTTATGGGCGCTTCGCCTCCGAAGTCGATCCGGCTCGGCCCGAGCACATCGTCCAGGATTTCCAGCCTGTCTTTGATGGCCTCGCCGAATTGGGCTTTATAGAAGTCTTTCGGGACGAATGGCTCTGGGGCCACCAGGTGCTCCAAAAAAGCGGGCACGCCTGAAAATCAAAATCCCGAATGTGGGGCGCGGCCGAGGGATTTATCAGGGACGAATGCTCTCTATGTGACAGAAGTGTTGAAGTACGCAACAGCGTGCAGAAGCTTCAGATCTCCGTGCTCTCTTGTCCACGATATTCGCGAGGGGGAAGTCACGCCGCGCGTTTGCTTGCGCACCGAACGTCGCTCCCTCGCTATCCGTTGATATCTCGCTGGGTTCGCGCCCCTCACAAAAGCGGGCTTTCCTCGTTCGCCGGCATTGGTCATGCGATAGTGGCGGTTCGATCAGGCAGCACGCCTATCAGCTTCGTTTCTGTTTCTCGATCATCCACCGTTCAATCTCATCGCGGTTGAAACGCCAGTCTGAGCCTACCCGGAACGCGGGCAACTTCTGTTCCCGGAGCAGGCGATAGACCGTGCCCTGATGGATGCGCAAGTATCCCGCCAACTCGCGCACCGTAAGCACGCGAGGTCCGGGATAGGATCTGGGCTGAGCTGGCATCGTCGTCGTCCTTTTCTGTTGTGGCTGCTGAACGTCATTTCAACTAATTCGACGAAAAGGCCGACCATTTTATTCCTACGCCCATTAAGCGCAGCTAGAACCGCGAGAGAGAAACGCCGCATCCTATCACCCCCCTACTGCCGCATGTGCGCGCATTTGTGTGTGATCTCGAGGATCACATTTCCCGTCAGAGCGCCGCACGGTGGCCTGGGAAACCTCTCCCAGAATTCGGCCTGGTAGAATACCCGGCAAGCGTTCCGCGCTGCGCTCTCGCGCTCGGAAGCCGGAAGCTCTGCTTTGCTGTGCGCAATCTCGCCTCCGAGCCAAGGCCGACAGCCCCGTCCAAACCGGCTCCCAATTCGCATCCCGACACGTTATCAGGGTGTTACCAATGTTTCTGGACCAGATCAGACAAAGAGTTTCTTCCTGGCACGCACCGACGGCGCAAATGCGTGACCCTGTGGATTTCGCGACCGTGTGGATTTAATGAACGGAGACCCGTGACTTTTTCGGTCTTAATTCGATAAACTAGCAACGGTTGTTTTGTCGTGGCTCGAAATGATCTTCAGACGACCTGATCTTGACAGCAAGGGCCTGGGGAACAAACGAAAAAAAACACGCGAGCTACGCGCATGGCAAAATATTTCCGTGGACGGAAGGGGTTGCCCGTTTTCAGCACACCGAGGCGCGGCTTGATCGATTTTCTCGAAAAACTCTCAGCCGGACTGGGTACGTACCAGACGGTCGGCGAAGAGTTCACCCAAGAGCGTTTGATGGGGATGAGTGCAGAGTTCAACCTCACGGACAGCGACTGGGGCGAGCTATACTGCATGATCCATCGCCTAAGGGAATAGCCAGCCGAAGGGCTTCAAGTGGTTCAGCGGCCGCGCGGCTCCTCTGCCAGCATCGCATCGCATTGATTTATCGCCTGTCCGTTTAGGCGGAATAAATCTGCGCCATGTGGCCTTGTTTGATGTGTGAATTTTGACATCATTTTCTGACTTGTCGGCTATTTCAAGCGCTGTACTCTATCTCATCTTCGCTTTACCCGTTCTTTGGCTCGTGATAAGAGTCAATAGTGATCAAGGTCAAGCGCTCACGCTCGACAGAGTTTTTAGCGATTGGTTACAGCTTTAACAGGAGCTATCTGGGATACGGCAGGGCGACGTTGTCTACGCCACGCTAGAATGCGAGTTATTGACCGCTGCTGTTTCCCTACCCAAGTTGAAGTGCGCATATCGCTGTCTTCCAGTTCATCCAGGATCGGAACAACCCTGCACCGCTGCAGGCCCGTCTTGGACGATATGTAACCGATCAACTACGAAAAGGAGTCATTACTCAGAAAAACTGACCGCAAACCCTCTACTGTCCACCTGAAACCGGAGTAATTTCATGAACCTCTCAGAAACAGGGAGCGAGGCAAGAAACCGCTTGGAAATGCAACTCGGCGAGCTTGGGATTCCCGCAAAGTTTGTCGATGAAATCATGGGCCACCATACGCTGGTCAATTACAACAAGGGTTCGATGATATTCCTTCAAGGCTCGCCGGCAGACCTTCTCTTTTGGGTATTCACTGGCCTTGTCAAGGTCTATTGTCCACGCTCCGACGGGACGCGAATCATGGTCAAGCTCGCGGGCCCCGGAGATCTCATCGGTCACGTTGATTACCTCGATTCCAGAGGCCGCCGAGCGCAGGTCTTTGAGGTCGAGGCACTGACTAGATGCTCGGTCGCACTTTTCACTCGCGACCACGTCATCAAACTCCTGCAGTCAGTCGACCACGGGAGTTTGCTACAAATGATCGAGCGACTGAACACCCTCTGGTCGTCGATGGCGCAATGGTTCGGTGCCTTCTTGGGCATGTCATTTCGGGAAAGGCTCGAAGTCATACTTCACGAACTGGGCGCAAAGTTTGGCGTGAGAGACAAGCGCGGAATTCTCCTCATGCCCGAATTATCGCACGCTGATCTTGCGGACATGATCGGAAGCTCGAGACCGATGGTCAGCCGTCTCATCGCGGAGATGACCGAGGAGGGCCATCTCCTCCGACAAGGCAAGCAGTTCGTCCTCCTCGAGCCTTTCGCAGGCGGGGAATCCGATTCTGCCAATCAGCTGAAGGATCGACGGAGTTCGTATCAGGAGTCATCACGACGGCTGGAACGTCCCCTTTTCAAGCGGTCGCTCCTGGAGAAAAACGGTAGACTACCCGTCTCGCCTGTCGTTCCACCTCTGTCCAAGCGCGGTCCCAACGGACTCCGCATCTGAGGGGCGCGAAACCTATTGAATCCGATGCGGTCCGAGGAATTGGCTGGGACACGTGTGGCTTTTCTCACGATCCGACAGCAACTCATGCCGCCTCGCGGATCGCGTATCGGAGATATACTGGGCCGTAAATCCGCTAGTGGAAGGATACCGCCCGGTCGTGAGGGGGCTTCCTCCCTCACGAAGCGTTCCACATTCTTGGTTTTGGAACGCTCCCTCCACTAAACGCTTTTCTCTCAAACGACCGGACTCATTGAACTGCTCACCAATTCGGTTCACCTTCGTATCGCGACCGGAAGGTATGCTCGCAGCAAAGTTTAGAATGCTTCGGGCGTCTGCGTAAGCCTCCGCGAGTTGGCCGATATCATCCGGCTACAAGATCCGTGAGAGGAGAGCAGCGTGTTGGGTCCAAGCCGAAGTACGAAACCATGACGCTGATCAGCGCGCGACCCCGAAATCCCGCTCCGGTACCCAGTAGCGGAGCCAGCGAGAAGATGCAGCCGGACGTGGCAACGAAGAACGCAAAGCGCTTACGCGAGCGACCGCACTCAGCAAGAAAACTGTACGCGGTGAGGGAATGCATGCTGAAGCACGACATCGGTTGAGAACGAGAAGTTCCTGACGATGCTGCACGTCTCAAGATACCACTCGGGATCACTGAAGGTCCGCGCGGCGTCGCGTTTCAACTTCTCAAATTTCCACACCGCCTTTCGCACGAAGAACCGACGGAGGAGGCCGGTCGCTAGTGTACCTACCTCCTCGCTCCCGCATATGAGGCAAGTCCTGCGCTCATTCCGGCCGTTTCTCATCAAACGCCGCCGCGTGCCGACCTTGCCCGTGAGCACGATGGTCAAGGAATGTGCAGCCTCCTCACATTTACCCTTCAGCTCCTCGATTCGCCCATGCAGCTCCCGATGGCGTTCCCACATGGGTGCGGTGAGCTCGGCCTCTGCCTTGGCAATACTGTCCCGCAGGCTTCTGATTTCATCATCCGGCATGTGTTCCATGAAAAGCGCGGCAATGTCTCTGCTGACCATCTCAGGTCACCTCGACGATTCAAATTATACGTTCCCATCATACGAAATTGTTCTCGACGTCCGATCTCACGAATGATAACGACGCGAAAGTAGAGCGGCCATCAGCAACCTGGGGAGCGTTAGTTTTTAGATTTTGATCCTTTCCACTTCGTCGAACGAAAGTTCCTCTCTGGTGCGATCGTAAAGCTTGGTCGTCCTGGGCGATTCGTGGTTGGCGATGGTCTGGGCGTGTTCGAGCGTGCCCCCATTTTCAAGATATGTGGTGATGCCGGTCGCACGGAAAGTGTGACAACACGTGGAGTAGGGCAGGCCGGCGGCCTGGGCGCGACGCTTGATCATGTGCAGCACGTCGAACCGCGTCATCGGATTGTCGGTCAGCTTGTCGCCCTTGCTCATGCTGCGAAACAGCGGCCCTTTCTTGTCGCGCCCGATGCCGGCCGCGGCGACCCAGACGTTCAGGAACTCCTCGAGACTCGGATGGCAAGGAACCTCGTGGCGCTTGCCGCCTTTTTCCTGCAGCCTGAGCCATAACCGTTTGCGGTGCTGAAAATAGTCCCCCACCCGCATCGTCACCGTCGCGCCGACCCGGGCGAAGCTATAGACCATGGCCCCAATCAGCGCCCGGTCGCGCAGCCCAATTAAAGTATTACTTTCAATTGAATCGAGCAGCTTGCGCGCCTCCTCGGCCGACAGCACCGGAGTCTTGCCCCGTTTCACCACGTACTTCGGCCCGCGCACCGAGGCCGCCGGGTTGACCTCCAGAATACCGCCAGTGGTCAGGTAGTCGAACAGCTGCCTGATGGCCGCCAAGTGCTGTTTGACGGTCGGCTTCGAAGCCTGGTTGCCGAGCTGCTCGATGTACGCCGCGACTGTGACTGCTTCGATCTCGTGAAGTTCGAGGCGGTGCTCGTCGCACCAATCGAAGAACTGCTTCACCGCACGCGCGTAAGCCCTGCGCGTGTTGCGGTTACGAATGTTGGCGGTAAAGAACTCAATGAAGCGGCGCCTACCGCGTCCGCCCTGGGCGCGCACAATCGCCGGGAGCGCCTCGATCCCGGCGCGGATCAGCGCCGGCGGTGCGATCTCGTCGGTTAGGATTATCGGCTGCTTGGCCACCCGTTAGGCCCTGCCCTCGGCCTGGCCTATTTATAAGCGGATTATGTGCTATAAACGCCCAGACCAGGGGGCCGCGCTTCATGTCGAAAGTATGAAAGGTGATGGCACGCAAAGCGATTGCTGCGACGACGTGAAGGATATCGAGACTACGCTGTCAGCGCCAAGCAGAACTGCTTCGTTGCGGCAGCGTGGAGAAGCCCGAAAACCCGCTTCGAACTTTCCTCTTGACAAACCGCCTCGCGTCTGAGCAACCGTGGAAAGTTGAAAATGGAAATTCCGGTTGATCTTATGAAGGCGGTTCTTCTATTGATTAGCGCGCTCATTCTTGCATGTGCCTGCATTTCCGCGTGCATCGCGCTTGGCGCGCTCATTCACAAACCAAGCATCAGCTCGGTGGCCGAGACCGGCGCAAAGCAGGCCGGAGAGCATGCCGCAAAGGGATTGATGTCGCCGACTCCCTCCCCCACGCTCCCTCCCCCACGCCGGCTGCTGGCCAATAACTGGTAGCGGGACGGGCTTTGTCGCGATGGCGCTTCAATGCGAAGCCGTCCTCGATATCGGACAGAATCTCATGGCTCTGACCGCGCTTTTCGGCAACCGCCTGCCGGCGCGCGAGTCGGGCCGGGTTGGAATGGTTTCCCCATCAGATTGGTCAAATCCTGATCCGCTCGACCTCGTCAAGTGAAATCTGATCCTGAGTGCGATCATATAGTTTGGTAGTGCGCGGCGATTCGTGCGCGGCAATCTGTTGGGCGTGCTCGAGCGTGCCGCCGTTTTGCATGTAAGTCGTGATGCCGGTCGCACGAAATGTGTGACAGCAGGTGGAGTAGGGCAGGGCGGCTGCCTTAGCTCGCCGTTTGATCATGGCTAAAACGTCCTCCCGCGCCATCGGATTCTCGGTAAGCTTGTTTCCCTTGCGAATCGCCCGGAAGAGCGGGCCCTTTCTTTTCCGCGGCGATGTCGGCCGCATTGATCCAGGCATCCAGGTAGGTCGCATGATCGTTATGCTCGCGGGCACTTTTCGCTCATAAAGCGCTTCGACGATCGCGGGCGCCGCAAACGCCAAGGGCAATAGCAGCCGAATATGTAATATCGGTGGCGAACGCGAATTCCGTCACGGGATTTCGCGGCCTGGATTATTTTTCCATGGGCGCTGCCGGTGCGGCGGTCGTGATCCGATGCCAGCTGCCGGTGCCCAACTTTCCCGTCATCACTATCGTGTTCGGCCCCTGCATCAAATAGGTGCCACCATCCGTGTCGACATACCCCGCGATGGACACCAGGGTCCATGTCCCGCCATTGGCGACGAATGCCAGCACGCGATGGCGCGCCGTCTGGCGCCTCGGTATGGAATTCATAGGTGCCGTTGGCGGCGATCTCCCACACCCAGCGGCCGGGATTCATCGGAATCTCCCAGGTGCCCACCGCCGCCGGATCGACCTTTCCGCCTATGACATTGGGTGGCAAAGGAAAAAGCGGTGGGGTGCGCGGATCGTCTCCCGCGCAGGCCGTCATCTCCACCTGGCAACCGGCCGCGCCGCAAGCCTTCAGGGCCTGGATCCAGGCGTCCACTCGCGTCGCCTCGGGATCGTCCCAGGCGGTGACGTCCCCGCCGGGCGGACCTGCGAGCCCGATGCAGCCGGTGGTGCTTTTAGACAAATGGCAAGCCTGGTTGGCGTTGCTGGCGGCGCATTTGGACAGCGCGAGATTTTCAGCTGCGTCTGCGCTGGCCTGGCCAGTCGCGACGCCCACCTTGGCTGCACCGCCTAAGGCGAGGCCCGCGAATTCGCCTTGGGCCGGCTTGTCGGTGAAACCCACCGTGTCACAGGCCCAGGCCGTGCCGCACCATGCCGGTCCATCGCTATTCTGTGTCTGGCCATGCGCGGGAAAAGTCGAGAACCACACCAGCTGGCCTGCGCTAAAGGCGATGATGGCGATTGCGATGGATCTCCCGCGTCGGTGTCATGCCGCTCCCGCCATCATTTGATCCGATGTGATGGTGGCGCCCAGCTTTCCGGTCGCCATCATCACATCGGATCCCTGCATCTGACAAGGCCAAGCCCACAACGAGCAGGCATCTTTGCTGGATGATTGTCATCCCCAATCTTTTACAAATGACGTGCCTTTCTTTTACAAATGACGTGCCTTTGCGGCGTGCTCCGGGCCGAGTCCTGCTTGGCGTCCATGACGGCGACGCGCCGGGGCCAGTTCGGCGACCTCGCCGACTGGAGTGGCCCAGCTCTCGAAGCTTAACCACGGCCTGTTTATTATTCGGTATCAGTCACAAACAGCAGCGGAGGCGGGATGCCAACGGGTTATTGTGCCCGGTTCAGGCGTGCGGCTAACCGCGCGGGCCAGGGCTCGATAAATACAAACACTACGCCTGCAGGAGTGGCGGCCCTTGTTGCTGCGATATTACCTCTACGGCAAGGGTGTAAAGAAAGCATTCTGTCGAGGATGAGAAGCTCTCCCGATTCCTGATCACCTGGCATTTTAACCAGCTCCGCAAGCCATCGTTAATACCGCGTTGATAGGTCTTCAGGCGCTGCAAGCACTGGTTGTGACGGATCGACTAGTGGACGCCTGTTTGGTCTCGCTTTCCGGAGTTACGGCCATGGACTACCCTTAACCGGGGCCAACCCAACGCTTCGGTGAAACCTTGGCAAACGGGGCGCTTGCCACGTTCGCAAAGCAAGGAGAAAGGATCATGCTCAGTCCATATCGCGTGGTCGATCTGACCGACGAAGGTGCCATGATCTGCGGGCAGATTCTGGGAGATCTGGGTGCCGACGTGATCCTCGTTGAACCCTCCGCTGGCGCGCATGCACGGTGGACTGGGCCCTACGTCGACGATCTATCCGACGTCGACCGGAGCCTCAATTTCTGGTCGCTCAACCGAAACAAGCGCTCCATCACCCTCGACCTGAGCAGCTCCTACGGCAGAGAGAACCTGTTTCGGCTGGTGAAGAGATCCGATTTTCTCATCGAGTCCTTCACTCCTGGCTATCTGGATAGGCTTGGCATCGGTTACCAAGCATTGGCCGAGATCAACCCCGCCCTCATCATGATTTCGATCACACCCTTCGGACAGCATGGGCCGAAGGCGAACTGGGCAGCGACCGACCTCACCGCGACCGCGGCCTCGGGTGTCCTTTTCATGACGGGTGATGAGGATCGGCCGCCGGTGCACGTGTCGATTCCGCAGGCCTACCTGAACGCAGGCGCCGAAGCGGCGGTGGGTGCGTTAATAGCTCTGCGAGCTCGAGAACGCGATGGGGTCGGCCAGCACATCGATGTCTCGGCGCAAACCGCGATGATGATGACCACCGCCTTCTACTTGCTGGCCCCGGGCTGGAACGACCATCCGGCGGAACGCGTCGGAGGAGGAATGAAGCAGGGGCACCTGCGGCTGCGCTTTATCTTTTCGTGCAAGGATGGCCATGTGAACGTCACTTTTCTTTTCGGCACCGTGTTCGGCCCGAGTTCGCGCCGGCTGTTCGAATGGATTTACGAGGACGGCTTCTGCGACGCGGCGACCCGTGACAAGGACTGGAGCGGGTTCGGCCTTCACCTGATGAACGGGACAGAGCCGGCGGAGGAACTCGCCCGCTGCACAGAATGCATCGAGCGTTTCACACTCAGCCATACCAAGGCCGAACTCTCGGAGGGGGCGACCCGCAGAAAGATCCTGCTGGTTCCCGTAAGCAACGTCGAGGACTTGCTCAGATCGGAGCAGCTGAAATCGCGCCAGTACTGGACCAAGGTCGAGCATCCTGAGCTCGGCCGCCAGGTAACCTATCCCGGAACATTCGCCAAATTCAGCCAGACCCCAATTCAATACCGCCAACGACCGCCGCTGCTCGGAGAACATACCCAGGAGGTCCTCAGCGAGCCGCGGGCGCTTGTGCGGTTCACTCCCCGGCCGGACGGCAGTTTCCCGCCCGCGTTGGAGGGACTGAAAGTGCTCGATTTTACCTGGATTTACGCGGGGCCCGCCTCTACGCGTTATCTGGCGGATTATGGTGCTACCGTGATCCGGATCGAGAGCGTGAAAAAGATCGACGCAACGCGCACGGTTGCACCTTTCAAGGACGGCCACGCCGGCATCGAGCGTTCCGCAATTTATTGCAACCTCAATATCGGCAAGTACGGTGTCTCACTCAATCTCGCGACATCCGAGGCGCGCGAGGTCGCAATGCGCCTGGTAAACTGGGCCGACGTCGTTATTGAGAACTTCTCACCGAAAGCGATGCAAGCTTGGGGCATGGATTATGAGTCGCTGCGTAAAATCAAGCCCGATCTGATCATGCTGAGCAGCTGCCTCAACGGACAGACCGGTCCGCATAGAATGCTGGCCGGCTACGGCACGATGGGCGCCTGCATGGCAGGCTTCGGTGAGGTGACCGGCTGGCCCGACCGCCCACCGGCCGCTCCTTTCTCTGCGTACACTGATTTCACTTCGCCAAAGTTCATTACCGCCGCTTTGTTGGCCGCCCTCGATCACAAGCGGCGGACCGGCCAAGGCCAGCACATCGACGTTTCGCAGGTCGAGGCACCGATTCATCTACTAGCACGTGCGGTCCTCGACTACACG
>WNFO01004908.1_pt1 | contig 12185 bp, 9 predicted proteins | sample 5400251 | NCBI WGS metagenome assembly WNFO01 (sample SAMN13153354, study PRJNA577476) | soil metagenome | isolation source: 100 cm saprolite under Madrone tree | place: USA:California | collected 2016-06-14
GTTTTGCGCCGGCCGCCGTTTGGCAGCAAAGTCAAAACGGCGCACGACATGGGGCGCGAATTTCGCGTGTTGTCCAGGCTCCACGATGTTTATCCGCTCGCCCCGAAGGTTCTGCTGTATTGCGACGATGAGTCCGTTCTCGGCGCGCCGTTCTACGCCATGGAGCCGATCGCCGGCGTCATCCTGCGCAGGAATCCTCCTGACGGCTATGAATTTTCCGCGAGTTACGCCAAACGGCTGAGCGAATCGTTTATCGATAATCTCGCGCGGCTCCACAGTTTGGACTACGCGGCGATCGGGCTCGCTGATTTGGGCAAACCGCAAGGCTATCTGGAGCGGCAGGTTCGCGGGTGGATCGAGCGCTATCACGCTTCGAAGACGCACGAGTTTCCTGAAGCGGCGCGGATGTTCGCGTGGATGCAGCAGCATCTGCCGCCGGCGAGCGACGCTGCGCTGATCCACAACGACTACAAATACGACAACGTCATTCTCGATCCCAACGATATTACGAGAATTATCGGCGTGCTCGACTGGGAGATGTGCACCATCGGCGACCCGCTTTCCGATCTCGGCACCACGATGGCGTATTGGATCGAGCCTGGCGACCCCGAGGAACTAAAAGCGATTCGCTGGGCACCCACGGATTGCCCGGGCACCCTCACGCGGGCCGCACTGGCCGAGCGCTATGCGCGACACACCGGCCGCGATATTTCAAATATTAATTTCTATCTGGCATTCGCCTATTTCAAGATCGCGGTGATCGTGCAGCAGATTTACTACCGCTATCGTCAGGGACTTACTAAGGACGAGCGATTCGTCTCCATGCCGGGTGTGGTCGAGGCTTTGCTGCGCTGCTCGCTTCGCACCATTGACGCGGCGTCCTCGAAGCTCGTTCGAGCTGACCAAGCCGAAGCGGCCGCGCATTCTGGAGTTCACGCGTACCGGGGCCGGGAAGCGCACGCGATTTAAGCCGTAGTTGACAACCATGCGCGCCCCGCGAATCTCCACCGCTTCCGCCATCAAAGAGCTGATCATCGAAAGGGTCAGAAAACCATGGGCGATGGTCGTGCCATAAGGAGACTCGCGTCTTGCGCGCTCGGCATCCAGATGAATCCACTGATGATCTCCGGTGGCGTTTGCGAATTGCTGAATCTGTTCCTGGGTGATGCGGTGCCAGCCGCTCACACCGAACTCCTTGCCTTCACAACTTTTCAAAATGTTGGGGTCGTGTATGACGAAAGGCGGCATGAAAGTCTCCTGAAATTGCGCAGCGTGCGAGGCCGGCGCGGCACTAGGGCTTTGCGGATTTCGCAGGCTTTGCGCTCCATCTTGCAAGCTCGTGCTTCGCGATGGCTTCCGCATGCACTTCGTCGGGGCCGTCCGCCAGACGCAAGGTGCGCACGTTCGCCCATGCGCCGGCCAGGAAGGTATCCTGCGAAACGCCCGCGCCTCCGTGCGCCTGAATGGCGCGATCCAGAACGCGCAATGCGACATTTGGCGCGACCACTTTGATCATGGAGATTTCATCTCGAGCCGCCTTGTTTCCCGCGGTGTCCATCAGGTATGCGGCCTTCAACGTCAACAGTCGCGCCTGTTCGATCTCCATTCGCGACTCCGCGATGTGCGCGCGGATGGTTCCCTGTTCCGCCAGGGTCTTGCCGAAGGCCACGCGCGACTGCACGCGTTTGCACATGATCTCCAGCGCGCGCTCCGCTACGCCGATGCAACGCATGCAATGATGAATGCGCCCGGGTCCGAGCCGCCCCTGGGCAATTTCGAAGCCGCGGCCTTCACCCAAAAGAAGATTCGACGCCGGTACCTGCACATTTTCAAAGGTGACCTCGGCGTGGCCGTGCGGTGCGTGATCGTAGCCAAACACTGTCAGCAGCCGAACGATTTTCACTCCGGGCGTATCCATCGGCACCAGGATCATGGATTGCTGTTTGTGCAGGGGCGCTGACGGATCCGTTTTGCCCATGAAGATCGCGACTCTGCAGCGCGGATCGCCCGCGCCGGAGGTCCACCACTTTCGGCCGTTGATGACATACGCGTCGCCTGTGCGGCGAATGCTCGATTCGATGTTCGTGGCATCCGACGAAGCTACCCCTGGCTCGGTCATGGCGAAGCAGGAGCGAATTTCTCCCGCGAGCAGCGGCTTCAGCCATCGGTCCTTTTGTTCGGGAGTGCCGTAGCGCGCCAGCACTTCCATGTTGCCGGTGTCCGGCGCGGAGCAATTGAAGACCTCGGGCGCCATCGTGCTGCGGCCCATCAGTTCGCAGAGCGGCGCGTACTCGAGATTTGTCAAGCCGGCGCCATTTTCGTCATCGGGCAGAAAGAGATTCCAGAGTCCGGCGGCGCGAGCCTTGGGCTTGAGCTCCTCGACGATCTGCGTCGGCTGCCAGCGGTTCCGCTCGATCTCGGCCTCGTACCGCTGCTCGTTCGGATAGATGTGCTCGTCCAGGAAAGCCTGTAACCGACGCTGCAGGCTCGTCGTCTTTTCGCTGAACGCAAAGTTCATGATGGTGAGGCTTGCGTGACTGCTATATCGTCTTGTCCTTCGAGTAGCAAATCGATTCCAGATTGCAATCGACGCACCGCGGCTTGCGCGCCACGCACACACGCCTGCCATGCCATATCAATTGGTGCGAAAACTGAATCCATTTTTCCTTGGGGATCGCGCGCATCAAGTCTTCTTCAATTTTCTTGGGATCCTCGTGTTTCGTGAGATCCAATCGCCGCGACAAGCGGATCACGTGGGTATCCACGACCACGCCGCTGGCGATGCCGTATGCCGTCCCGAGCACCACGTTCGCGGTCTTCCGCGCCACGCCGGGCAGCGTCAAAATCTCCTCCATGGTTTTCGGCACTTGCCCGCCGAAATTCTCGATGATCCCCCTGCTCGCGCCCATGATGGACTTCGTTTTGTTGCGGAAAAATCCAGTCGGGCGTATCTCCTGTTCCAATTCGCTGGGAGTAGCGTAGGCGAAGGCTTGCGCGTTCGGATACTTTTTGTAGAGCGTCTGCGTCACCTGATTTACGCGCACGTCCGTGCACTGCGCGGAGAGAATCGTGGAGATCAGCAATTGAAACGGGTTTTCGTGCTTCAATTCGCAAGTCGCCGCGGGATAGGCCTCATCGAGCTTGGCAAGAATCGCTGCCACGCGCTTCGGGTCCGTTCCCCCGCCCACGGCGCGCGCCACTTTGGGGGCCTTCGCGGGCTTCTTGCCGGTCGTGCCGATGACGGCGGGCTTCTCTCGCCTGGCTTTGCGCCGCCCTTTCCGTGAGCGTGTATTTTTCTTCTTTTTCTTATCCATGGTCGTGGCCCGGCAGAATATCACACGGCGGAGTTCGGATTAAGAACTCTCGAGAAAGCAGAGCAGTTTGCGGAACGCTTGGCCGCGATGGCTATGCCGATTTTTTTCCTCGCCGGAAATTTCCGCAAAACTTTTTTTCAGCGCAGGGAAATGGAAAAGTGGGTCGTATCCAAAGCCCCCGGCCCCTCGCGGCGCTTCCAGAATCTCGCCATCGGCGCGCCCAGTGACGATGGCTTGAGCGCGCCCGCGCTCGGCCAGCGCAATCGCGCAAACGAAGTATGCGCGCCGCGCGGATCCGGATTTTCCCCGCAGCGCTTTAAGCAGTTTCGCATTACGCGCTGCGCTGCTCGCGCCCACTCCGGCGTATCGCGCGGACTGCACGCCCGGCGCACCATCAAGCGCCGGCACCACCAGCCCGGAATCATCGGCAAACACCAATCCTTCGCATAATCGCGAATAGTGCAGCGCCTTGCCCGCGGCGTTTTCGGCAAACGTCGGCGCACTTTCCTCAAACGAAGTCGAAGAGTCGAATTGCGGCAGCAATTCCAATTCAATCGCGGCGCCGGGCGTTAACGTGCGCGCTAGCGCAGAATACTCTGCAAGTTTTCCGGGATTTGAAGACGCGAGGAAAAGCTTAACGCGCGCGCGCACTGAATTTCACGGGCAAGACGGAGCGTTGCTCATCGGTGAGGCGGCGAATTCCCGCGGCAGCCAGCGCGAGCAGGTCCTGCATCTCGCTGCCGCTAAACGGCCGGCCTTCCGCGGTCGCTTGAATCTCCACGAAATGCCCGCTGCCGGTCATCACCACGTTCATGTCCACCTCGGCACGCGCGTCTTCTTCATACGCGAGGTCCAGCAAGGCGCGGTCGTCCACGATTCCCACGCTGGTCGCCGCCACGGTATCGATCAGCGGCGAGCGTTTCAGCATACCCGCGGCGACCATGCGTTCGAACGCCAGCGCCATGGCCACAAACGCGCCGGTGATGGAAGCGGTGCGCGTTCCGCCATCGGCTTGAATCACATCGCAATCGAGCCACACGGTACGTTCACCGAGCGCTTCCTGGTCCGTCACCGCGCGCAAGGAGCGCCCGATCAGCCGCTGGATTTCCAGGGTGCGCCCGGACTGCTTTCCCCGCGTGGCCTCGCGTGCCGTGCGTTCCTCCGTGGCGCGCGGCAGCATTCCATATTCGCTGGTCACCCAGCCTTTGCCGCCGCCCTTCAAAAATCCCGGCACTCCGTCGTCCACCGTCGCCGTGCAAATCACGCGCGTTTTCCCGAGCTCGATCAACACGCTACCTTCCGCCGTGGAAATAAAGTCCGGCGTGATTTTCAGCCCGCGCATCTGGTCGGCGCTGCGTCCATCGACTCGCAATTTTCCTCCCGGTGCCGCGGCTTGGCGCGCACCGCTCATGGTTTGTTCGCCGAAGGCGCCAGTCTGACGGCGGCCGCCGCAGGTGTCAACGCCGCTCCGCCGGACGGTTGGGCCGCGGCTGCCCGCGGCGGCGGCACGGCATTCGCGTTCACAACAAACGTCTGATTCAAGTCCAGGTGACCCGCCAGCGTCTCCACTTCCTGCCCATGAATCAGAATTTTCAGCCGGCGCACCTGCGGCACGTTTGCCGCCAGCGTCTTTGTAATGGAATCTGCCGCCATTTGCTCGCTCTCAATTCCCGAGGGAATGGAAGTCGCCAGCGCTTCGGAAAAATCCGCGATGGCCATCCCATCCGGCAGCAAGTAAAACGACAGCAGCACCGCGTCCGGCGGCAGCGTGCGCAATTCCACATCCACCGGCCCAGCCAAAAGCGTGTTCAGCACTTGCTTTGACCGCAGCACCGGGTCGCTCGATAATGGCAATTCCACCGTGACCGCCGACACGGTTCCGTCGTCTGCTCCCGAAGCCCAGAACAATTTTGCCTTCACGCGCGGATCACCCGGGTTGATCACCGTTGGCTGGGTCAACTCTCGCCGCGCCTGCTCTTCGGTACGCTGCCGCAATTTCGCAGCTTCCCGGATGTTTCGCCGTAAAATGGGCAGGTAAATGGCCGCGATCACCACCGCCAAGCACAGCGCACCCACAAACCACCAGCGCCAGCGCGAGATCACGGCCGCTCTCCCGGATTTGCGGGCACCACGTACGAAGGACGAAAGGCGGCCGCGCCGCGCGCGATGGCATCGGCAACGCCCGGGGCCATATGGTCGAGTTCCGCGCGGTCCTCCACGGTGACGCTGGAAATTTCCACGGCGATGGCCGGCGCGGCGGTGGTGCGCAGTTGCCGCACGCTCGCGGTTTGCGCGTAGGCCGGCGAGCCTTTGAAGCGCTGCGCCAGCAATGCTTGCACCTGATCGCCAAGTTTCCGACTCAAAGAAACGAATGGCGCTTGCGCGCGATCCCACGGAATCAATCCGGTGGAATCGGTTGTCAGAGGCAGATCGTTCATCACGTAAACACGCGCCGTCCCTGGCGTGCCGGTGGAAGCAATGTGCAGCGTGATGAAAATCGCTCCGCGCTGCGCGTTAGCCATTGCAGAGCGATCGTCGAACGATGGATTTAGATTTCCCTGCCGGGTCTGCACCACTTGGAATCCTTGGGCCTCCAGCGTGGTGCGCACTTGCGCGCCGAACTCCAGCACGATATCGCTTTCGTGAATGCCGCCGGTGCCGCGAGCGCCGAGGTCCGTTCCGCCGTGGGCCGGATCGAACACGACAATGTTCAATCCCGGGCGTTGTGGAGTTGCTGTCTGCGCAACGCTCGGGCTAGCCGTGGTTTGCGGCGTTGCCGCTGTGGGTGCAGGTTGCTGCAGGGGCGAACCAGCACTGGCCAGCACCACGAGGAAAGCGCCTACGGAAGCAACAATGGCAATCTGAAGTCGCTTCCGCGCGCTGCGATGAATCGTGTGTCCCACGTTCAGCAGCATATCAAAACCGCGTCGCGCTCTGCGCGTGGTGAGGCTTCACGGCCGCGCACTACCAACTGACGGGGCGCGGCGGGCCTGAGCGGGGCCGCACCGTTTCCGCTTCACTCTTCCAATCTTTTCAGCTTCGCTTTCTCCAGCAAGGCATTCACCGTCGCAACATCCGCCGCCACGGCCCTCCACCGGGCCATCGTCTCCGCCGCCACGGCATCCCATTTCTCAATTGCCGACCGCGCATCCGCGGTCGGCGCCGCGTCGGCCCCGTCCACAATCGTCAGCAAACCGGTCAAGGCTGACACTACCTTGTGCAGCGTGAGTGGCTCCTTTCCCGGTAGGGATAATCCGAAGACTCCGAATTCATCCTCAGCTTTCACGCCGGTCAGGTCCGCCAATTTCCGCGCCAGTTCACCCAGCGCCCCGGAGACTTCCGTGTTGCCGGAGACCTCCTTGCTCCGCGCGTCAATTTGCTTCTGCAAATCTTCCGCGCGCTTCCGCGCGTCTGTGACTTCCCCCAGCCTTTCTGTTAAGCGCGACGCCGCACGAAATTCTTGCTGAAGCGCATCTTGCGGAGTACTGATTCGCGGATCCATCTTGACCACCAGCGGCTGCGAGGAGCTCTTCCCATTCGCCGTCAACTTGACCGTGTAATTTCCCGGCACCGCCAATGGCCCGGCTGGTCCCCGCCTTGCACGGCGCACATCCTTCGGAAACGCATAATGCAAATCCCACACAAAACGGTGCATGCCCGCTTCTGCGGAGAGCGGCGACTGGTCGCGCACCCAGTCAATCGAAATGGGCACCTCGTTGGGATTGGTCTTCGGCAATATGTCGTCGCTCGCGAAGCTCCGAACGACCTTTCCCTCGCCGTCGAGAATTTCCAACTCGACCGGAGTCTTGGATTTGTCCTTCAGCCGATAATCTACGATCGCGCCGCTGGGCGGATTCTCGCCCAGCCATTCGTCCTTCGGCACCGGAGTGCCCTGATCCGAGCCGGGCCGCACGCGATACGCCTTCTGCGGCCGGAACAGCCACAAATCCGCAGCGGCAATTTGCGCGGTCACCTCGCGCAGTGGAGTCGCGTCGTCCAAGATCCAGAACGAGCGCCCGTGCGTGGCGATCACCAGGTCATCGCCGTGCGCCACCAAGTCGCGAATCGAAGTCGTCGGCATGTTCAACTGCAGCGATTGCCAGGAATCGCCGTCGTTGAATGAAACGTACACGCCCTTTTCCGTGCATGCGTACAGCAAGCCCTTTCGCAGTGGGTCTTCGCGAACGCAATTCAGGAAGCTGCCCTCCGGAATTCCGCTCGAGGTGCGTTGCCAGGTCTTGCCAAAATCGTGCGTGCGGTAAAGATACGGTTGCAAATCCTCTAGCCGGTGCCGGTCCACGGCGGCGTAAGCAGTGCCGGCGTCGAAATGCGAAGCCTCGATGTGCGTCACTTTGCTCCACGGCGTCAGCTCCGAGGGAGTGACGTTGCTCCAGGTCTTGCCTTCGTCTTGCGTCAACTGGATCAGCCGGTCGTCCGTGCCCGCCCAGATTTCCCCTGCCTTTACGTACGACGGACCAATCGTATACACCACGCCGCGCCGCTTGCCCGCCGGCGCGTCTGATGCCGTCGCCGCATCGAGATTTGCCGGAACGCCCGGATCTTCGCGCGTCAAATCCGGACTAATGGCCTGCCACGAATTCCCTCCGTCCGCCGTCCGAAACAAGAATTGCGCGCCGAAATACAATACGTGCGAGTCCATCGGCGAAAATACCAGCGGCAAAGTCCACGTGCGCCGCAGGGTTTCCGCCTGTGCCAGGCCCGGCGGCAACTGCGCGATTTGCTCGTTGCGAAAATCCTGCCGCGCCACGAATCCACCGAAGACCACCTCGGGATTCAGCGGATCCGGCGCCAGGTAGCCGTTTTCGTCGCCGGCGTCCATCGGCCGCCAATCGTGAAAATTCAACGAACGATAATTGCTGCGGCTGGGCGTTCCCGCGGCGCCGCTATCTTGCTGCGCTCCGTACACCCAATACGGAAACCGGTTGTCTGTTGCCACATGATAAAACTGCCCAGTCGGTTGGTTGAACCAACCGCTCCAGGTTTCTCCGCCATTGCGCGTCACTACCGCGCCCTGGTCGCTCCCCAAAATCATCCGCTGCGGCTCATCGGGATCGATCCACAATTGGTGATAGTCATCGCCGCCCGGCGCGCCCTTGATGACCGTGAAGGTTTTTCCGGCGTCGCGCGAGCGGTACAGCCCCGTATTCGGCACATAAACCGTATCCGCATCTTTCGGGTCCACGCTGACTTCGCAGAAATACCACCCGCGTCCCCAAATCCGCTTGTCGTCCGAAACGCGCCGCCAATTCTCACCGCCATCGTCGGAGCGATACAGCCCGCCTTCCTTGGCGTCGGCGATCAGATAAATCCGCCGCGGATTGCTCGGCGCAAACGCAATCCCCATTCTTCCCAGGCCTTCGCTCGGCAATCCGTGCCCGCTGACCTGCTCCCAATGCTCGCCGCCATCTTTCGAACGATACAACCCCGTCCCCTGCCCCTTCGAGGGCGGATAAATATTCCACGGCGGCCTGCGCGTTTGCAGCAGCGCGGCGTAAATTGTTTTCGGGTTTCCCGGCTCGAACGCCAGATCGATTGCGCCGGTATTTTCATCGTGGAACAGCACGCGCTTCCATTTCTTTCCGCCGTCCTTCGAATAAAAGACGCCGCGTTCCGCATTCGGTCCGTACGCGTGTCCCAGCGCCGCCACGAAAACTTTTTGCGGGTCCCACGGGTCGACCAGAATTCGGGCAATCTGTCGCGTATCCTCCAAGCCGAGGTGCGTCCAGGTTTTCCCGCCGTCCGCGGAGCGGTACATCCCATCTCCGTAGGAAATGTCCGAGCGCATGTCCGCCTCACCCGTTCCCACATAAATGATTTATGGATTCGAGGGCGCCACCGCGATCGCCCCAATCGACGCAATCGCCTGCGCATCAAAAATCGGATTCCACGTCCACCCCGCATCGTTGCTGCGCCAAACCCCGCCACCCACCGCGCCAAAATAAAATACCTCCGGTTGACCTCGCACGCCGGTAACCGCCAGCGTCCTTCCGCCCCGCGCCGGCCCAATCGACCTCCAGCGCAACCCACCAAACCACCTCGCGTCAATCTTCTGAGTGGTGTCAGGCGAAGCCGCCGCCTTCCATCCGCCAAATAAGCTCACGCACAAAAAAATCGCGCCGCAAAGAAATTTCACCAGGGTATCTCCGACCGCATTCGATTCAACCAAAGAACCGCGAGTATATATCACTCCACTCTGCTTCTCTGCGCTCCTCCGCGCACTCTGCGCCTGTGCGTTAGATTTGTCCCTTCCAAAAACAAAAACGTCCGGCCCTTGCGAGCCGGACGTGCCAATCCTTCTCAATAATCGGTTAAGCCGCTTCGACGTGCTCCACGATCACTGGCCGCAATGCCCGCCGCCGCAGCTTTGCGGTCGCCGAGTACACCACGAACCCTGTCAAGATAATCATCGACCCAAACACCAAACCACTCATGCCCAAAACCGTCTCGCTCCCTCCGTGCGCCACTGCCAATCCCAAAAGCAACAGCGGAAACACACCGACCGAAACCGCGCCCGCCAGTCCGCCCGGCACGCGAAATTCCCGCTTCAAATTCGGCTCGCGAATCCGCAGAACCACCAACGTCACAAACTCCAGCATCAAGCTGGCGCCGTACAGAATAATGTCCAGCGTAACCAGCCGCTCGAATCCCAATCCCAGGCACAGCGCCCAGCCTGTCGCGCAAACCAAAATCGCCACCCACGGCGCGCGCGTCCTGGCGCTCGTCTTGCTAAACACCTTCGGCAGCATCCCGTCCTGCGCCATCGCCAGCGGCAGCCGCGAATAGCTCATTACCAGCGCGTTAAACATCCCAAACGCGCTCATCATTCCGCCCAGCACCAGCAAAAATCCCAGCCAGTTCGCGCCGCGCCAACTTCCACCGATCAATCCGGCAACTTGCGCCCACGCACCGTCGCCAGCGAACGCCGAGGCCGGCACGCCGGCCAAGTAGACCGCCGCAAAGGGCACGACATAGGTCAGCGAAACCAAAATCACCGCTGCAATCATGGCCTTCGGATAGGTCCGCTGCGGCCGCTCGACTTCCTGCGCGATGGTCGAAGCGTTGTCCCAGCCCATGTAGTTCCACATGGCAATCAGCATTCCGCCGAGCAATCCCACGGTTGACGTAACCGGTGCGAGATGCGCTGCGCCACCCGCACCCAGCTTGAATGGAGCCAGCAGCACAATCGCCGCGAACGGCATGGACAGCAGGAAGAACAGCCACAACGACGTCAGCCCCACCACGCGAATTCCCGCCAGGTTCAGGCCGGCGCACGCCACCACCACAAACAGCCCGACCATCACTCCGCGATGTCCCTCGCGAAACCACGGAGCGATCTGCGTCAGGTAGCCCACAAACAGCGTGGGATAAATGGCCATGTCAAAAATGCTGGCCGCCAGCGACAGCCACGCTTCCTGAAATCCCCAGAAATTTCCCAGGCCCCGTCGCACCCACGCGTAGTAACCGCCCTCCGACGGCAGCGCGCTCGAGAGTTCGCCGATCATGAACGCGGTCGGCAAGCTCCACAGCAGTGGCGTCAGCAGCAAAATCAAAATCGCGCGTCCGTAGCCCGCGCCGTGCACGATTTCTTCCGTGCCGTACGTGCCGCCCGACACCATGAAAAATGTCGCGGCGACCAGCGGCCAAAGCGTCAGCTTGGCGATTCTCTTTTTCGCTTGGGGAATTGCGCGAGAGGGAAGTGGGGCGGGCAGCGATAACGTGCTCAATTTTTACTCTTGATCCTCCCACGGCGAACGCGCTCTCACCGACTCACGAGCAATTTCGCATTCGCAGAATACAAGGTCCTTCTCTGCGTGCAACAAGAAAATGGCATCCCACCAATTTTTTTCGTCGTATTTGGAACTCCCCTAGCCTTCCTCACTTTTCGAGCAGCGGTGCGCCTGCGGGGTGAAGCCTGGCCGCTCCGGCCCTGCGCGCTCCACCCTATGCTAAACTCGCGCGGTTCATTCGCCTTCATACCCAATTCCTAGGAGCCTCTCGCCAATGAAACCCGGTCCTTGCCTAACCGCCGCACTCATCGCCCTGAGCGTTCCGCTCGCTACTCGCGCGCAAAAGCCCCCAACCCAGCCTCGCCCCATCACCGTCGACGACCTCTTCCAGATCCGCGAAGTCCAGGACCCGCAGCTCAGCCCTGACGCCCAGCAAGTCGCCTACACCGTGAAAACGCTGCTGCTGAAAGAAGATAAGAGCGAAGAGCGCATCTGGATGGTCCCTGCCGCCGGCGGCGACGCCGTCCCCATGAGCGCCGAAGGCGTTTCCTCCTCCCACTCGCGCTGGAGCCCCGACGGCAAATACCTGGCCTTCCTCTCCGCCCGCAACGAGGGCAAGACGCAAGTGTGGCTCCTCAATCGCGCCGGCGGCGAAGCCCAGCGCCTCACCGACACGCCTCAGAATGTCGATGACTTCGCCTGGTCCCCCGACAGCACGCGCCTCGTCGTGATTCTTCGCGACCCCTCCGAAGAAGAGCTGGCTGCCGCCAAGACCAAAGACAAAGAGAAGGAAGACGCCAGCGACAAGGACAAGAAGATCAAGACGAAAAAGCCCTTGGTCGTCGACCGCTTGCAAGTCAAAGTCGACGAGGTTGGCTACCTCGACCGCCGCCGCGCACACCTCTATCTCCTCGACCTTGCCACTAAGAACCTAACTCAAGTCACTTCTGGCGATTACGATGACGCGCGCCCCGCCTGGTCCCCCGACTCCCACCTCATCGCCTTCGCAAGCAACCGCTCCAAGCCCGACCCCGACCGCACCTACAACACCGACATCTGGGTCGTCGCCGCCAATAACGCCGACAAAGGCGCGCAGCTAACCCAAGTCACCACCAATCCTGGC
>WNFO01004370.1_pt1 | contig 12182 bp, 14 predicted proteins | sample 5400251 | NCBI WGS metagenome assembly WNFO01 (sample SAMN13153354, study PRJNA577476) | soil metagenome | isolation source: 100 cm saprolite under Madrone tree | place: USA:California | collected 2016-06-14
GACAATCTCGCCCAGCATGCCTTCGGCACGAAAGACGCAGTTGGCAAGCGCATCTGGATTCCCGCCATGAGTCCCAGCCCCGTTCTGATAGTGGGCATAGTTGGCCATGTTCGCCATTGGGGCCTGGCCCGCGACGATCAATCGCGAGTGCGCGATCAAATGTACTACCCCTTTGCTCAGGTGCCCTCCCCGTTGCTGCATTTCTTTTCGTCAGTCATGTCGATTGCCGCGCGAACGACAATGCCACCCTTGAAGGTCGTCGAGCCGTTGAGGCGCGAATTGCGCGGCGCGGCCGGCGATCAAGCCCTGTATGAAGTCCACACCATGGAACAGCTCGTAAGCGCCTCGCTCGCCCGGCAACGCTTCCTTTTGCTCTTGTTCGGCATATTCGCTGGATTAGCTTTGCTGCTGGCGTGTATCGGCATTTATGGTGTGCTGGCCTACTTGACGGGCCAGCGCGTGCCGGAATTCGGCGTCCGCATAGCGCTCGGGGCCAGCGCCCGCGATGTCATGCGGCTTGTGCTCGGGCAGAGCCTTGGAATGATTTTCGCCGGCGTTGCTGTGGGCTTATTTGCTGCTTTGGCAGCAGGACGTCTCTTGGTGCACCTGGTAGATGGTATGCGGCCCGCCGAGCCATCGACCTTCGCCATCATGATTCCCATCCTGGTCGCAGCTGCGCTGTTCGCGAGTTTTCTACCGGCGCGTCGCGCGAGCCGCATAGACCCCATGCGCGCGCTACGCCAAGAGTAGCGTAGGGCCCAATTCTGCTGGTGTCGCCGCGCAGCCGGAAAACTCTCCCAACGCCTTGCGGCCCCTCCTCTAAGGCTGCGGTCACATGATACGCGCAGCCCGATATCCGGGACGTGCCGACTGTGCCGCTGGGTTGAAGTCGGATTATGGCCGGGGGAGATCCAGCAGCACTACATCCGCGCGCTCCTGCACTCGTTCGAGAACAACTTCGCGGCCGTCGGGGGAGATGTCGAAGTCGCGAATGTCGAAGTCGGGCGTGAGGTTGGTCAACTGCCGCTCGGCGCCCGTCTCCAAGTCGATGAGCCAAAGATTCTTATGTTGGATCTCTCCTCGCAAGAGCACGAGTCCCCGTCCTCCAGGGAGGAAGGCTAGGTGTCGAGCCCCCCGAGTCAGGGTCAAGGCCGGCAGGGGATGCTGCGCGGCTTCTGCCGTCACGGCTTTCACAGAAAACGTAGTGCCGATGTCCGGTCCCGAGTAGACAACGAAGCGGCCGTCGGGCGCCCACGCGGGATCGACCGAGTACTCCTGGACAAAAAGAGCGGGGGAGCGACCGTCGACTGGCACGCGGAAAAGGTGTGGGACGCCGCGATCGTCCGCGGCCGAGATGATCGATTGGCCGTCGGGTGCCCATGCTGGAGCGCCCTGCAGGTCGAGCGCATCGGTCACAATCCGCGCGTTCGTGCCGTCGGCCTGCATCACATACAAGAGCGTCTGCCTGTGTTGCCGGACCGAGAATGCGACATTCTTTCCATCGCGGGAGATTGCCGGGCCGCCAAAGACTCGCGCTCCCTGACCACTCCACAACTCCGTGTCCGTTCCGTTGGCGGCCTTCCAGATACTCTCGCTCGTGCCGGTCGCAGAAACATACAGAAGATAATTCGGACCCAGTCGCGGGGAGAACCCCGTGCTGGTCGTCAGCGGGATTCGAGCAGCCGTCGGCATCTCAGCGGGCGAATCAGCCAACCGCAAGTGCCAGAGTGTTCTCTTCGGACTTGCGAGCGCTACAACCAGCCGCCGGCCGTCAGCGCTGGCCGCCAGTGACGTGTACCGGTCAAGGCCAGAGCTTAACCGGTGGGGAATGCGGCGCTCGACGTCCACGCTATAAAGCCAAGGCCCCGAACCATCGGGATCGCTGGCGAGGTACATCAGCGTGCGCCGATCCAATAAGACCGGATGACTCACGCGCCCATGGTGTGACGTGATCCGTTCAGGCGTCCCGCCCGCCGGAGTAATGCGCCAGATGTCCAATTTGTCTGGTAGGGAACCCTGGACGAAGTAGATGAACGCCGCGTCGGACGCCCACAACGGAAAGTGACAGTGGAGCCCAGCAGGTGCAGTGAAGATGGGCTTTCCCTCCGGTCGCAGTTTGCCGTCTGACACGAACAGCGGGTCTCCGGGTCCAGGCGTGTGGTACGCGAGCCGGGAGCCGTCGTGCGACCAGTCAAACTCGGCCACACCTTCCAGGTATGGCCTCGGCTGTCCGCCCAGCGTGGGCACGGCCCAGACGTTGATGTCGCCGCCGCTCGAGCCGCCTTGCCTGCGAACCCAAAACGTGACGAAAGAGGTATCGGGCGAGAACCCCAGGGTGCGGACCGAAGGATTGACGAGTTCCGGCGCGCTCCCCCGGGTCAAGTTGTGGAACAGTCCCGAACCGACTTGCGTAACCCAGACGTCCATCTGTCCGTCCCGGTCCGACAGAAACGCCACGAAATGACCGTCGCGTGACACCGCCGCGGCCTGCTCCACTCCGTCGGATTCCGTGACTGTCTGAAATCGTGCGTCAGCGATGGGGCTTCGCCAGAAGTACTCCGTCCTCTGAAGCCAGAGGCTTGCGCCAATCGCCAGAGCGGCCCCCGCCGCCAGCGGCAATACGACCGTCCATCTGGTTAGAGAGGTCCATCTCGCCGAGCGCGGCGGAACGGCAGGGGGATTGGGCGAGGGGACATTGTTCCCGTTCTCCTGCGCTGCTGGAAGATTCCGACTGTGCGCCCACGCGTCCAACTCCGCCCGAAACGCGTAGACCGAGCCCATCCTGTCATGCAGGTGCCGGTGAACGGGCATCCCCTCCCGCTTCTCCCATCGCTGGACGGTCGTCACGTCACGGTTGAGGTATGCCGCGATTTCCTTCCACGAATCCAGCCGGTCTTCGGGCGTTCTCACGGATGGCGGTGTGCCAGGGAATGGTTCGCTCATCGCGCTCTCCTGATTGGTCCGCGATTGTCGCGAGCCTGGGGAACCCGATTGTAACGTCCGCGGCCGGAGACAGCAAGACACGGCATTCGACGGCAAGTTGAGGAATGGCTGCAATTCTGCGCATTGCCGTTTGACGATACCCACCAACGTGTCCCATCGTTAATCGGGCATTAGTCAATCTACAAGCGACTGTCTGTCGCTGTGGCTCGGTTTGGCCGGTATCCGAGCGTGACGGCAGCGGGTGGATTCCAGATGGTTTGCAGCACGACGACCCCAATACCGAAAATCACCAGAAAGGACAACTAGCATGACACCGAGGAAATTTGTCAAGCCCGCGGCAGCGGTCGCAGCGTTTGCCGCGATTCTACTTGCGGGAATGTTGGGCAGTTCCCCGCGCGTAAAAGCTACTGACGATGATGAAGACCGCGACGAATCAAGGATTCACCGTGGATTAGAGATAGCACCCGTACCGCTGAATCTGGAGGGGAAAAACCGGGCTCTCGTCGGACTGGGCAGCTATATCGTCAACGCGCACGTCCCCTGCAATGAGTGCCACGGCGCCGGCCCCGCGATCACTCAGTTCCTGCCGGGCAGCAATCCATACTTTGGGCAACCGGCGGTAATCAATCCCGCGACCTACTTTGGTGGCGGCAGAGATTTTGGTGCAATAGCACCAGGCGCCGCGCACATCATCTCTCGCAACCTGACACCAGATAAGACCGGACTGCCCGTAGGAGGCCACACGTTTTCGGAATTTGTCCAGATCATGAGGACGGGCGTGGACTTGGATAACCTTCATCCGGCTTGTCCAACAGGAGTCGTTAACTCGACCTGCATTCCGGCTCCATTCCGCGCAGACCTTCTCCAGACAATGCCCTGGCCGGGTCTCAGCCACCTAACGGATCACGACCTGCGTGCTATCTACGAATATCTCAGCGCCATCCCCTGCGTCGCAGGCCCCCCAGCACCCAGCCCATTGCATAACGATTGTCCCTGAGGCTGACGCGAACCCCCGGGGAACTGCACGTTCTGATGCGGACGAACGGATTCGACGCCGCTGCGAGGGATCACTGGACGCGCATCGGACCCGCGCGTCCAGGGCTCGCGGACACAGTTGTAGACCGTGATGACAACAAGCAGGTTTCACGTTCGGCATGGCCATGAGTCTGTTCGATGCCATCGCAGGTTGGCTGAAGGTGGTTGGAGTGCCCGCTCGCAAGCGCCTGATAGAAACTTTCCCGGACAAGTCTTCGTGGAGACCTGGCTGCCGTGGCTGGTTACACTTCGCTGATGAGCACACCTGCTTTGCACTTAGGATTCCTTGCCCCGGTTCCGCTGTTTTGTGGGCGGTTTGTCGGCCATTCGGAAGCTATTCAGCACCTTGCAACCCGGGCGAATGGCGACCTTGTTGTAACCCTTGACTGAAGACACTGTAACTCTGTATCTTTACAGCAATACAGTTGTCGAACATGTTCTTCAAACTCACTCCAACGACAGGCCAGCCTCTCTATCTGCAACTGATGCAGCAAATCCGGCATGCCACTGAAACTGGCGCATTACGGGATGGCGATCAATTGCCGGGCATTCGAACTTTGGCGGAGGAATTGGTCGTTAGCCCCAATACGGTCGCAAAGGCCTATTCCGAGCTCGAACACGATGGACTTCTAGAATTGCGCCAGGGCTCTGGAGCATTTGTCTGTGTGGAGCGCCGGACGCGGTCCATGGCGGATCACGTGCAAGCTGCACGCCGGCGGATTCGGGATTTGATCGAGAGGTTACGGGAGGAGGGCCTCTTGGATGAGGAGATCAAGCGAGCCTTTGAGGCAGAGTTGCTGTATCCGGCCGAGACTGTGAGAAAGCGATGACAAACACGACCGTAATTCTAACGCGCGACCTCGCAAAGTCGTATGGCAGCGTGGCAGCCGTTCACGGACTCAATCTGTCAGTCGAGCCGAACCGCATTACGGCGTTTCTCGGTCAAAATGGGGCTGGCAAGAGCACCACCATCAAAATGCTCCTCGGCATGGTTCGGCCCAGTTGCGGCGAGGGCACGGTGCTTGGGAAGCGAATTACTGACGCTGAAGAGAACTGTCAAATGCGGCGGAAAGTCGCTTATGTTGCCGAAAACAAGCCCCTCTACGGTTACATGACGGTTGAACAGACCATACGCTTTGCGAGTTCGTTCTACTCCGACTGGCGCGCGGATGTCGCTAGAAGGCTCCTCAAAGAATACAAATTACCTCCTCAGCAGAAAGTCCAATCACTTTCCAAAGGGATGCGGACAAAGCTCGCTTTGCTCCTGGCGTTCGCGCGCCGCCCTGAACTGCTGATCCTAGATGAGCCAAGCGAAGGACTTGATCCGGTAGGAATCGAACATCTCCTGGAGACGCTCGTCGCGCAGTCAGCCGAGGGCGTGACTATTTTTTTCTCTTCTCATCAGATTGCTGAAGTTGAGCGCGTTGCGGATCACGTCTGCATTCTCGATAACGGACGCCTCTTGGTGAATGCTTCCCTCGACCAATTGCGGCAATCTTACCGGCGGATTGATTTGGTTTTTGCATCCGCGCCTCCCGAACGGGAGTTTCGCATCACGGGCGTCGAGAAAATCCAAACCAAAGGGCATCAGATGAGTGTTTTTGCCAGCAGGAATGCCGAGGCGGTGATTGAGCGCGCACACGATTTGGATGCTGTTTCCGTCGAAGTTGCACCTGTCGGACTACGCGAGATCTTCCTAGAAACGGTGAAGGAGAATTGAATCGTGCTTTGGCACAAGGCTTGGCTTGAGACTCGGTCTAGATTTCTGACGTCTCTGGCAACGCTCACGGTCTTCTGCGCGGTTTTCGTCGGTCACGCTCAAGGACTGATACGCCCTGAATGGACGGCCGACTGCAATCGGCTGTTGTTCGTCACTCAGCAATTCGTTGTCATCATGTGGATCTTAGCTGTGGTCCTTCTGGGAATGGGGGGAATCGTTCGTGAGAAGGCCATTGGCACTTCCTCTCTGACCTTAAGCCTTCCCATAAGCCGCGCGCGTCTCCTTGGTGTCCGTGCCGGCGTGGGAGTGCTTGAAGCGATTGCTTTGGGCGTCGTGCCTTGGACCACCATTTTTCTGGTTTCATCTCTCGCCAGAATGCCAATCTTGATTTCCCAAGTCGCGTTCTACGTCATGCTGTTGGTTGGAGGGGGCTTGGCGTATTTTTCAATGGCGGTGTTGGTTTCTTCGTTGGTTGAAGGCGAGTACACGACCCCGGCTGTGGCCTTTGGTGTGGTACTCCTGACTGCGATCGCATTCGATGCCTGGCTCCGACCATTCAACCTTTGGCGGTTAGTAACCGGCGATTATTATATTGATCGGCATACTTATCTTCTTTCGGGACATTTTCCTTGGTTGGGCACGTTTGCCAGCTTGTCTGTCGCCGGGTTGATGCTGCTCGCATCGGTCAAGGTGATACAAAGCCGGGAGTTCTGACCTCCGACGCAGGTGAAAGAGTCCGCCGCCGGAGCGTCTGTGACTCTAGGACACAGAACTAAGAACTAACAACTGAACACTGAAAACCGAACACTACGGCATGAATCCCTCTGTTCGGCACACCTGCACGATGCCTAGGCGATCCTCTGCGCCGATCTTCTGCTTCATCCGATACAAATGGTTTTTCACCGTTTGCTCCGAGAGACAAAAGCGGTTGGCAATCTCCTTGTTCGTCAGCCCTTCGGCAATCAGAGGAATCAGCTGCTGTTCGCGCCGCGTCAATCCCAGCCGCTGGCGCACGCTCGCCGAAGGGAAGGACGTCGCTTCTCGTTCGAAATACCGGAATAGTGTGGCGCACAGCCTGCCGGGACAGATCGCTTCGCCTCCTTGCAGCGCTCGCACGCCTTCCACCACTTCCTCTGCCGAAGCGTCTCTCGGCAGGTACCCGCGAACTCCCGCCCGCACGCACTGCAGAAACTCTGTTTGCTCTCCCGTCACACCAATCAGAAGAATCCGCACCTTGGGGGCGGTCGTCCGTACTTTTCGAACCGCGGTTAGATCTTCGTTTCTGATTCCGCGAGACGACATGAGGAGGACGTCCGTTTCTTCCTCGAGCAAGTCTTCCGCACGGAATGGTTCCTTCATCTCCATCCCAACCACATCGATCTCCCCGCTCTTAACCAGCATGCGCGAGAGCGCTTCTCTCAGCAAACGGTTCTCCGCGGCCACAAAGACGCGCGGTTTTGCTCCAGCCGCTGTACTGTCATTCACGCGCGGCGCTTTCCTCCGCCGCGATGTTCGTGCGGCGATTATCATTCGAATTGCTCTTTCTTGGGGCTTGCTCTGCTACACGCAAAATCTGGCGCGTACCCGCATTCATAGTGGGATGTCCTCCAGGAGTCTCAGCTCTCATGCCTGCACCGATCGTCGTGATCGCCGATTTGTTGGAACCCCACGCGTACGCCTCACCTTTGCAATTCTGCAACCGCGCCTCGATCCGCCCCCAATTCTCATGAGCCGCCGTAAACACCCAACAAATGAACCGTCTAAGTTCTCATCCATTACCTCCTCTTTGCCCTCTTAAGTCTCGAATTGGTACCAAACCAGACCTTCAGCCTCGATTTGGAACTAATCCTTGCGAGCCGCTACTCGTTCCCCTGCCGGGTCCGCAACTCATGCCGTCAGGTGGTTCGGGTGTCGTATGGTTCCGTGCGCGAAGCTAGGGGGCAGATCGCTGTCCGCTGAAGCCGCTGGCGTCTCGCCAAAAAAGAGGGTTATTGTCAACGTAGCGGTAGAAATTTACACCGACCATGAATCGGATCGCGTCTTCGGACAAGAACCTTCCGGCGCCAAGATCGTAGTATCTGCGCGATAGTACGATGCGCCCGAAGAATTCGTTATCGCGCCGTCACCGTATTCCATCATCGTGGAAAACCACTGGACAAGACCAATTGCGATTCTAGTTTACAATCTCGGATTAAAATGCCTTCCTTAGCCCTCGAAAATATTCTCGATGTCTCGAGCACCATGCAGTACACGAACAATTTCAATCACGCTGGCGACCGCTCGGTAGAAAATGATGTAGTGGCCAAGAGGAAAACTTTGAATCCCCGGAGCCAGCTCCTCTCGGCGGCGCCCTGACCCAGGCTGGCGGGCCAGCAATTGAATCGTCCTGTACAGTTTGTCGATGAATGCATCCGCATTCGCGACGCTGTCATCGGCAATGTAGCTCCAAATCTCGATTAGATCCGAGCTTGCACGAGGGCTTATGCGGAGCTGGGACAATTATTTTGCACTCTTCGCCGATTTCTTCTCGCGGGCAACGCGCTTTATTTCTTGCGGGTCGAACACTGTGGACGGTCCGCTGTCCAAGCCCTCCTGTATATCTTGGCGGAGCTTCTGCATTTTCAGAGATCGCCACTGATCCGCTTGCTCCAGTAGGCGCAGCGCTTCGCGAACGACCTCGCTGGCGGAGTTATAGGACCCGGAGGCGATCTTCTCGCGGATCATCTCCTCAAGGTGGGGAGTGAGGCTGATGTTCATGGGCATGGAGGGAGACCTCGCAGGTTTGATGATTCCCAGAATAGCGTCATTGGCATAGTTTGTCAATTTTTGACAACAAAGCCTCACGTGCGTATTTACGGCGCTTGCATGGAAGGAGTGCTTTATCGCTCCTTTTCCACACCCCTTCCCTTCCTTTTCTGGTACTTCCGTACTACCATTTTCTTGGAACGTCCGGTTTTCTCCCAGGTACGTTTCCACTATAGGATTGGTTGTCGTCCGCGGATTACACTCTTCCCGGATGGAGCGCAGCGCTTCTCCGGAAAGATGGTTTACCCTTGGCGATCCAGCACGATCCGATGACGAAAAAACTCCCCACAGGAACTCCCCCCAAGCAGCCGCTTTCACATACGGAGCGCCGCGGCAGCCGCCGCTGCAAGATTACGCAGCTCATGCGCATCCGCCCGTCTGATCCGAATAAGGAACATTTTGAAGACATGCGCGGTTCGGTCAGCGTTTCCCGCTCTGGTATCTTTTTCCAGTCCAGTGAACGTGGTTATGAAGTTGGCATGCGGCTGTTCTTAACTATGCCGTACTCACAAGACCCCGCTTCCATCGCCCGCGAGTACCTCGCGGAAGTCGTTCGAAGGGACGTTCTCCCGACCGGCATGTTCGGCATCGGGATCAAGATCCTCATGGAAATGGGAGTCCAACACTCTTATAACTTTGGCGGCGCCAACTCTCGCTAGTCTAGGTTACGCGCTTAGGCATTCCACTAAGCCAATGAAAGCAAGAACGGGCGCCCTGGGGGAAATCGGGACGCCCGCTCTTGTGTTTGGGGGTGGAGAGATTGATTTAGGTCGTCTGCGCGAACATCCGCATGGCGCGGTGCCTTAATATTCCTAGCTGCCGGTTAAGCGGGTGTCTCCTGCCGAGAAAACTCAGGACGGGAGCCCGGCGTGCAGTCAGTTTGTTCATCGCAATGGACAGCCGGATATCGCGGCGCGCAAATTTCAGCCCAGTCTGCAAAGCGTCCACGGCGTCGTCCCGCCGGCCAGCAGTGGCATACACTTCAGCCAGATTCAAATAGAGCTGCGCCTGATTTCTCTTCATTCGAACCGCAGAGTCGCATAGCCGTTCCGCTTCGCCCCATTTTCCTTCCGAGCGCGCCAGCACCACACCGAGGTAGGACATGTAATAGGGATTGTTCTTGTCCAGGTCCACGGCGCGCCGCATATGCGGCAGAGCCTTTATGGCGTAATTGTCTCGCAGCAGTGTCAATCCGGTCTTGAATTCCCGGAAGGCTTCCGTATCCATCATAGGCTTACCTTATCCGCCGCCAGGCGGCCCGATGGGAAACCGGGCGCGTGACGGTCGCAGCAGAATAGAATTTTCGGCAAATAGGGAAGATTCGGCGCGGCGCGCTGGAGAATCGCGCTAACCTCAGTTGCGAACCATCAAGAAAAAATGTCTCGCTCAGCCAAGCTAAGAGCGAAACAGCGAGTAACACGGTCGCGAGTAGGCTTCCCATTCCAGTACTACTTGAAGTTACTCGCAGTCTTATTCAGAAGCTACTGACCCAGAGTACAGTCTTGGGTCAGCGGCACTGGAGTTGGAGCATCACAAATGAGGACAGGTCTTCCGCGAGCGTCTAACGCGGCGCGGAACTTTTCCAATCGCGCTGCCACTTTTTCCAATCTTTTTTGGTTGCCGCCAGCATGGCCTTTGCCGCTTTATGGAGCCAGCGGCCCCGCCGTGATGCAAGATCTTGCTTCACCTTGGCGATCGCTTGCGGGGTGGCGAAGTGCATGTTGGCCGTTTCCCAGCCCATCGAATAAAGGAGCCGCGCTTCGTCGCGATCCTTCGATAGGGAAGCAAGTTCAATTCGCGAGCAATCCGGCGCCAGACGCCGCACCACCCAGCGGCCATGGAAAAGCACACAGGGATCCGGCACGCGGATCGAACGCTGCACAAGTTTGTCGCAATATATTTCCGTGGAAGGGGCTTTCTTGGCCCAAACCCATGCCGAGGGCCGAATGGCCTTCGCTTCCCGGGAGATGAACGCTCCCCGCCACCTGGACAAGGCGAGGATCCTAGGGTGCCCAAGGCTTCCCAGTCCTGCGATCCGTCTTTTTAATAGATATCCTGCTCGTGCGGAAGGCAGAGAACTCTCCAGCAGCTTGCGCGCATCTTCCGGTGGCTTGGCGGTATATGGCGCCAGATGCTCGAGCTTATTCCAGAATTGCACTGGGTCGCGGAGCTTGCCGAGGGCGAGCAAGCGCAGCCAGCGATGATCTTCCGCCAAGATAAAGGCTTTGCCGCCCGCGGCCAGGGCGTCACGATAACCCTCTTCGACCGCCTCGGCAGCCACTCGCTTTGCAAGGTTTAGGTGTTCTTCTTCGATGGCAACATAAACGCTGGTGGTTAAGCGAACCAGATCGAGCGTGTATGGCGCCGGCCATGCCTCATCCAGATCGTTCACGCCCCAAATCAGGCGTCCTTCTTCATCGCGCCACGTCCCGAAGTTTTCGATGTGCAGATCGCCTACACCCAAGACGGCCGGGGCCTTCGCCAAATGACTGCAAAGTTCCGGCCAGAGCTGCAGCCAGCGGTAGAAGGTGGCGCGGAAGAAAGGAAAGGTGGCTTCCGCCATGTGCTGGTGCTTGAGGGCGAGATCCTGACGAATGATCGGGAGTTGCCCGGCCAGCCAGTGCTCGAAATCGGCCGTTGCTTTGAAGATATTCATGCTGGGCTTATAGGATTTCGCGATGGACTAGACGTGTGCGTGTTCGGTTCGCGCTGGACCGCCTCGCAGGCGCACCTCATAAATTGGGAATTTCGCGGCGAGTTCCGCGACTTGTTTGCGCACGCGCTGCTCGACCTCGGCATTGCCGATGCTCGAGAGAATTTCCGCGATCCAGGCGCCGATCTGCTCCATCTCCGGTTCGCGCATGCCGCGCGTGGCGACGGAGGGGCCACCCAACCGGATTCCGCCACCCTTCATCGGGGGCAGGGGATCGAACGGGATTGAATTCTTGTTTACTGTGATGCCTGCGCGGTCGAGGGCTTTTTCGGCGTCCGTTCCGGTGATGCCGCGCGAGTGCACTTCGATCAGGAACAGATGGTTGTCCGTGCCGCCCGTGACGATGCGAAACCCGTGCTTGGCGACGGCCGCAGCCATGGCTTTGGTGTTGGCCACCACCTGCTTCTGGTATTCCTTGAAGGACGGTTCCATGGCTTCTTTCAGGCAGACTGCTTTTGCGGCGATGGTGTGCACCAGCGGACCGCCCTGCGTCCCGGGGAAGGTAAGCTTGTCCAGTTCCTTGGCGAACGCCGCCTTGCAGAGGACCAAGCCGCCGCGCGGTCCGCGGAGCGTTTTGTGGGTCGTCGTTGAGACGATATCCGCGTGCGGAACGGGGCTGGGATGTATGCCAGCGGCGACGAGTCCGGCGATGTGCGCCATGTCCACAAAAAAGAGCGCGCCGACGGACTTCGCGGCTTTGGCAATGCGCTCGAAATCGATGATTCGCGAATAGGCGCTTGCGCCCGCGACGATCATTTTGGGTTTGTGTTCGGCGGCAAGCTTCTCAATTTCTTCGTAGTCGATGCGCTCGTCTTCTTTTTTCACACCGTAGGCGACGAATTTGTACATCCGGCCGGAGAAATTCAGCGGGTGCCCGTGCGTCAGGTGCCCGCCGTGCGAGAGATTCATTCCGAGAACGACGTCGTCCTTCTGCAGAGTGGACATATAGACGGCCACGTTGGCGGA
>WNFO01004373.1_pt1 | contig 12181 bp, 9 predicted proteins | sample 5400251 | NCBI WGS metagenome assembly WNFO01 (sample SAMN13153354, study PRJNA577476) | soil metagenome | isolation source: 100 cm saprolite under Madrone tree | place: USA:California | collected 2016-06-14
GAGGAGCTGGAGTCGCTGATCCGTGACAAGAGCGTCTACGAGTTCCTCCAGCAGGAAGTGGTGGACGGCTACCACGATCACGAGGAGTTCGTGCGGGTGGCGGAGGGCGAGTACCTCGACGTCCTCGACGAGGAAGTGCGCCAGGCCATGGGACTGGTCTCCGAGAAGCAGTACCGGACCATGTTCGAGCGCTACGTCTTGCACGTGCTGGCGTGGACGCGCGGCGAGCGGCTGCGCAATCCGCACACCGGCGACATGGAGCGGCCGGACGAGGAGATGATGGCGCAGACGGAGTCCATCGTGATGTCGGGCTCCGAGGATCGCCGCGAGTTCCGCCGCGGCCTGATCTCGGCAGTCGGCGCGCACCGGCTCGAGCACCCCGACGGGGAGATCGACTACTCGCAGATCTTCCCCGACCTCTTCCGCCGCCTGCGGGACCATTTCTTCGACGAGCGGAAGCGGACGCTGCGCAAGAACGCGGAGCGGGTGCTGCGGCACCTGGGCGACGAACGCGGACAGCTCGCAGCCCGCGAGCAGACCCAGGCCCAGGAGACCCTCCAGGCGCTGGAGAAGTACGGCTACTGCGAGCACTGCGCCAAGGACGGCATCCTCCTCCTGCTGGCGAAGCGCTATACCGACTGAGTCGTCCGCACCGGGACCCGCAGGCAAGCAACCGTGGCGGCCAGGAACGACGCCGCCGAGACGCCCATCCAGAGGTGGAAGCTGGTCGGGTCCAGCTCGACCATCACCCGGCCGACCAGCGAAAGCGCCACCAGCCCTCCTGCCCAGGCCAGCTTGCGCAGCGGGAACGCAGGCAGCTCGCCCGATCGGGGGAAGAGCGCGGCGAGCAGCAGCGCCGTGAAGCAGCCGAGGAAGATCACGTGCAGGCCGGCGCGGCGGATCTGCGGCGCGACGGCTACCCAGGCGTTGCCGACGGCCAGCATCCAGAGGGCAAGGTGCGCGAACGAGCGGCGCAGATGCCGCGGGCCGAACTCCCAGTGCGGCCGCAGCGGGAGGGCGAGCCAGACGGTCACCGCCGCGCGCAGCGCGAATCCCAGGTGCACTCCGAAACGCCGCCCGACCCAGAAGCTGGCCATGAAGACCAGGCCCGCGACCACGTGGAGAACGGGATGGCTGCGATCGTCGCCCCTCATCACGCGCCCGGCGGCGACCGCCACGCCGGTGAAGAGGCCCTGGATGACGAGATCCCGCCCCATCTCGTGCGCCCAGAACCATCCGTCACCGCGTCCGACGGCGAGCTCCGCCACCGCCGCTCCGCCAGCGCCCATCAAGAACCCGAACGCGACCCAGATCAGGCTCGGGGAGAGGGGCCGCCGCATGCGGCGCAGCGTGAACTCCAGCATCACCGCCAGCAGCGCGAGAGATGCTGCCTGACCGAGCTGCCAGTGCCCGAGGGCCGCGCAGGTGGCGCTGAACACCGGGGCGACGGCGGCCACCGCCACCTGCCAGGCGGCAGGGGCAGGGCGCAGCGCGGTCAGCACCACCCCGGCAGCGAAGCATCCGAGGAACCCGTCCAACTCGGCCAGGGGATGCAGAAAAGACCGGTACGCGAGCAGGCCGTTGACCGGCTCGTAGATCTGACGCAACCGGAGGGCGAAAAACAGCCAGGGAAGGACGCCGGCCCAGGCGAGCACGGCGCCGAGCGGGAAGAGCAGGCGGTAGGGCTCTCGTCGCAGCACGGCGGCAAGCCTGCCGCGCCGCGACGCTTCACGCAACTCGCCGGATGCGTGAGCTCAGCTGGGGAAGACCAGGTGGAAGAACTCGGCGCGGCCGGCCACGCCCAGCTTGGCGTAGACCTGCGTGAGGTGCTGCTTGATGGTCTTCTCGCTGTTGCCCATCATCGCGCCGATCTCGGCCGAGGTGAGGCCCTTCAGGACCAGGCGGGCGACCTCCTCCTCTTTCTTCGTCAGCCGCGCGCGGGAAAGAGCGCGGTTGACGAGGCGCGCGAGGTCGACGTCCACCCCCGTCACCTTCTCCAGCACTTGCCGCAGCGCCTCGGTGGTGAACGGCTTCTCGAGCAGGTAGGAAGCGCCGGCGTTGAGCGCCGCCTTGAGTCGTTGCGTATCGGCGAAGGCCGTCACCAGCACTACCGGCGCCCGGACCTCCTGCTTGCGCAGGGCGGCGATCAGCTCGATTCCGGAGAGCTTCCCTTCGCCCAGCACGACGTCCGCCACCACCGCCTCGACGTAGCGCAGATCGGGATCGTGCAGGGCGCTTTCGACGCTGGCATGGGCGAGGCAATTCCAGCCAAATGCCTGAAGTCGCCGGGAGAGGATGGTGCGGGCATCGGCCTCGTCCTCCACCAGCAGGATGACGCGGGGAGCAGTGCGGGGGAGGGTATCGATGCGATCAGGAATCATTTGAGTCGTACATTAGCCCTCATGCGGCCTGAAAGGTAAACCGGAAGGTGGTGCTGCCGGGCACCGACTTTTCACAGATCAAGTCGCCCCCTCCCGCCCGCGCCAGGGCGCGAGCGATGGCGAGCCCCAGCCCCGTGCCGCTGTGACCCGATGCAAAGGGCGAAAACAGCTCGTCTTTCAGGCTTTCGGGGACGCCCGGTCCGTCGTCGTGGATGCGCAGATCCACCACGCTGTCGAGCCGCTCGGCGCGAAGCTCGAGCGTCCCCTTCTTCCCTCCCGCCTGCAGGGCCTCGAGCGCATTCGCCGCGACGTTCTCGACGGCGGTTCGGACCGCCAGGGCGTTGCCGTGCACCGCAAGCCCGCGCGGGCAGTCGATGACCAGCACCGCGTTCGTCGCCCGCACGCTGGGCTGCAGCCGGTTCCGCAGCAGCTCCAGCGTCCCGAACAGATCGAACGTCTGCTGCACCATGTCCTGCCATTTCTGGCCCGCCCGGGACAACTCCGAAATCCGCTCGCTGGCCCGTCCCACGTTCTCCTGGATCCGGCGGAGCAGCTCAGCGCGCTGCGCCGGCTCCGTCTCATCGGAGATCTCTTCCACCAGGAGGGCAAGATTGTGGAGCGGGTTCTTCAGATCGTGCGCGATCGCGGCCGCGATCACCCAGATCGCCTGGCGCCGCTCGGTTCCGCTGAGACGCTCTGCCAGGACCTGTGCCGCGGCGCGCTCCGCGGCATGGAGCCTCCGCGCGCGCTGCGCATAGAGCAGAGCACCCGCCAGCAGCACGCCGGCCAGCGGCGGGGCGACCCAGTCGACCAGGACTACGACCCAGTAGCCTGGACCCTCCTCGAAGTGCGACTGAGGCAGGATGTGGTTGAGGCTGGCGAGGAGCAGGCCGACGAAGAACCCGACCACGATCAGGACAGTGCTGCCGCGTTGACGACCCACGGTGCAAGCGTACCAGACGAAAGGGGCGAATTCTCCCACCTCCACCCATTTCGTCAGGGATTTTGGAATCAGACCCGCAGCTTGTACTGTTCAGAGGGAGAGGAAACCCGACGAGGAGACCCCTTGACCTTTCGCCCTGCCGCCATTGCGCTCGCGCTGCTCGCTCTTCCCGCGTTCGCCAAGAGCGAGAAGAGCAGGGTGGTGCAGAAGGCCCTCCGCCACAGCGTGCGCGTCGAGGTCCTGGTCCGCGGCAAGGTTGAGCGCGCAGCCAGCGGGGTCGTGGTCGCGAACGAGGGGGACACCTCGTACGTGCTGACCAACGAGCACGTGGTCCAGCGCGAGGGTCTTTCCGGCAACGCCTCTTTCCAGGTGGTGGTGGAGAGGCCGAAGCTGCGCCGGCTCCAGGCGCGGGTCATCGCCGAAGGCAAGGTGCCGGACGAAGACCTTGCCCTGCTGGCGGTCTACGGGGAAGCGCTGACTCCGGCCCAGATCGTCGCCGAGGATCACGTGGACGTGGGCGACGACGTGGTGGTGGTCGGAGCTCCGTATGGTCGGGCCCTGAGCGTCTCGTCAGGGATCGTCAGCCAACTCGAGGTCGACGAGCAGGACCCCCGGGTGCAGCGGGCGATGAAGACGGACGCGCCCATCGGGTACGGGGCGTCGGGCGGCGGCGTCTTCGACGTTCCCTCGGGCCGCCTGGTGGGCCTGGTGGAAGGTTACCGGACCGCGAAGGTGGCGTTCGGCGGCCTCAGCAAGGACGAGTTCTCCTTCGACATCCCCATGCCCGGCGAGACGTTCCTGGCCCCGCCTGCGAAGATCCGCGCTTTCGTGCAGCGCGCCGGGATCGGGAAGCTGGCCGGTCTCAAAGAAGGTGCGGCCGTGGCCGGGACCCAAGGGCCGGCGGCCCCGATGGCGCGCGGCCACTGAGCTCCCGGTGGTCCGCGCGGACCCTGCCGAGTAGAATTGCCCTCATGCGCGCTGATTGGGACAGCTACTTCATGCAGATCGCGGCGGTGGTCGCCTCGCGAGCGACCTGCGACCGCAAGCACGTGGGCGCGCTGCTCGTGCGCGACCGCATCATCCTCTCCACCGGCTACAACGGCAGCATCCGCGGCATGCCCCACTGCGACGACGTCGGCCACGTGCTCGAGAACGGGCACTGCGTCGCCACCATCCACGCCGAGGCGAATGCGATTCTTCAGGCCGCGCGCAACGGCGTGCGCATCGAGGGCGCCGACATCTATACGACCGCCAGCCCCTGCTGGCCGTGCTTCAAGATGGTCGCGAACGCCGGCATCAAGCGCATCGTCTATGGAGAGTTCTACCGGGACGAGCGCATCTTCGAGGTGGCGCAGAAGGTGGGCATCGAGCTGGTGGATCTTTCCGCACAACGCCCTGAAATCGCGCCTTTACGCCTACAACAGGATCTTTGACAGCCCCCTGACCCCGGCAAATGCTTGAGCGAGCGCCGCCGCGAGCGATCGGCGCAAGGGGCTTGCGATGCGGGCGTTCGCCATTTCCGTTGCGATCCTCCTCTGCGCGGCGCCGGCCTTCGCAGCGCCACGGTCGCACGCCGCCGCGGCGAAGAAGGCTGAGCGGCGTGGCGAGTGGCGGAGGGCGCTGCGGGAGTGGAAGGCGGCGTATGCCAAGGAAGGCAACGCCGAGTACCTGATCGCCATCGGCGATGCTTACTCGCACCTCGGCAACAATGCGGAAGCAAGGAAGAGTTACGAGGCCTATCTGGCCGATCCGCTCGCGGTGCCCTCCAGGGTCGAGAAGGTGAAGACCCGGATCGCCCAACTCGAGGCGCGGAAGGATTCCTTGGCGCTTCCCGCACTGCCGTTGCCTGACGTCAGCGCGGTCCCGGCGGCCAGCAGCCGGGTGGATCCACCGCTTCCGCGCCCCGCATGGGACGCGTCCCCTGCGGCCGAGCCGCCCCCCGCTGCGATGCCAAGAGTGGAGCCTTCTCCGGCAGCGGGGAAGGACTCCATCGCTGCCCCGACGGCGGCCAGGGAGAGCGCTCCGCTGCTGACGACAACCCCGGCGCCCCTGCCCGACAAGCAGGCGCCGGCCGCGGCGGTGTCTACGGCCGCTCCCTTTCCAGAGCCGAGAGCCGGGTCCAGCCGCGTGCAGCGGACCATGGCGTACGTCACGGCCAGCGTCGCGGTCGCGGCGCTCGGTGGCGGTGCGCTCGCATTCACACAGGCCAACTCCGTGCATGGCGAGCTGACGGGCAGTGTCCACACTGCCGCCGAAACGCAGCGTTTGCTGGAGGACGAGCGTCGCTACAAGACGCTGAGCCTGGTCGGGTTCGCGGGCGGTCTGATCGCCGCGGGCATCGCGACCGCGCTCTTCGTCTTCTGACGGTTCGAACTTCTTTGTGGCCGGGCCCGAGGACCGGGCCGGACGAGGGCCGGGCATGATGATGGAATTCTCGAAGAAGCCGCTCCTCCTGCTCGTCGTCCTCGCGCTGGGGGTCGCCGGCTGCCCGATCCAGGCGGGCGACCAGATTCCCTGTGTCGAGGACGTGACCTGCCCCGCGCAGTATCCCGTGTGTGGTCCCGCCGGGAGGTGCATCGCCGGAACCTCCGGCGCCAGGGCCTCGGTCGCGATCGTCGGCGCCGATGGCTATGCGCCGACCGACCTTCTCAGCGGGACGGTCCGGATGCTGGTCGTCGCTCGTGCGACGACCGGGGTGGCGACGGTGAGGCTTGCCTCGGGGAGCGCGAGCTTTGGCGCCTCGAGCGCAGCCGCGGCTCCTCCGCTCTTCGCATTCGACGTGGACACCACGGCGTTCGCCGACGGCGACGTGCCCGTCACTGCGACGGTCGTCGCTGGAGATGCCTCGACCGGGACCGCCAACGGGATTCTTCACGTCGACAACTCTTCGCCGCCGGTGATCGCGCGGATCACTGCCTTCAGCGTCGGCGCGTCGCAGGCCGCCTCCACTGGGAGCGCGAACATCAGCAGCGGCGGGACGACGAAGCTCTGGGCATCGTTCACCGGACGGGGCAACTCGGGGGCCACGCTCTCCTGTGCGCCCGCGTGCAACGGGACCCTCTCCGCCACCTCCATCGCGAACGGCGGGAACGTGACGGTCACCGGGAGCGTCAACGGGGCGCTCACCTACACGCTGACGGTCGCGCCCTCCACCGGCCCGAGCGTCACGTCCAACCTGACCATCAACGTCGTACCGCCCGCGAACGCGACCAGCCTGACGACGATTCCCTCGGTCATCCACCAGGGGGGCTCGGCGACGCTCACGCCCACCTTCGATTTCGGGTCTTCTCCGGCCGTTCCCGGCACCGCAACGATCGTCGGAACCGATGGCTCGATGTATTCGAATCTGGTGACCGGAATCGGGGTGCAGGTCGCCCCTACCGTGCCCACGACGACCTACTCGCTCCAGGTCAGCAATGCCGCGGGCACGCCGGCGGCTTCTGTTCCGACGGCGACGGTGACTGCCGCCTTGGGCACGTGGTCGCCCCTCAACAACATCACCTTCGACGTTCTCAGAGGGGCGACGGTGACCGCGCTGGACAACGGAAAGGTGCTGATCGCAGGCGGTGTGGACGGGATCAATCCGCCGGTAAGCACGGCCATCTTGTGCGACGCCACCGGCGCGTGCGTCTCCAGGGCGATGGGAACGCGTCGAGCGTTCCACACGGCCGTCAAGGTTGACTCGGGGCCGAATGCCGGGAAGGTGCTCTTGGCCGGGGGCTACACCGCGTCCGGTCCCGCCACCCCGACCAGTTCCGCGGAGTTCTACGATCCCGGAGCGGACGCGTTCGCCAACACCACCGCAGTTACCACGGGAACGGTGACTGCCGCTCGCGCGCGGCACATCGCCGTCTTCTTCAGCCCGACGACCATCCTCATCGCGGGCGGAACGGACGGCGGGACCGTTCTGAATACGGCGATCAAATACGACATTAGCACTGCGACTCCGACCACCGCCAACGTCTCGAACACCATGGTGCAGCCGCGGGCGAGCTTCACCGGGACGCTCGTGAGCGGCAAAGTCCTGATCGTGGGTGGAGAGGCGGGTGATCTCACGGCGGAGCTGTTCGATCCGGCCGGTGCGGGGGCCTTCAGCTCCACCGGAGCGCTCCCCGCCGGAGAGGACAAGCGAAGCCACACGGCGGTGCTGATCGGGGGGGCGAGCACGAACAGCGGCAAGGTTCTGATCTCGGGCGGCGTCAACGGCGCGGGCAGCGGTACTCCATCGTCGACGCAGTTCCTCTACGCCCCCGGATCGGGAACGTTCACCTCGGCCGCCTCGATGGCAACCGCCCGCAGCAACCACGCCGCGATCTCGCTGTCCACGGACAGCGTGCTGATCTGCGGTGGCACCGACGGGACGAACGACTTGAAGAGCTGCGAGCGTTACGATCCAGCTTCGGGGACCCAGTATCCAACTGCTCCGTTGATGGAGGCGCGAACGGACTTCGGGTTTGCACCGATTACGATCAGCTCACTCGTTGAAATCCTGGCCGCAGGTGGAACGGTGAGCACCCCGACGCGAGCGTTCGCGGAGACGTACAACCCGAACTGACTGATTCGGTCCTTCCGCGCGGCGCTTGGCTGCTTGACACCACCCCCCGAGACGGGATTGGTTAGGCCCGGATTCGCCGCCCGAGCGACCGGTGGCGAGGGGGCCATGCCATGCGAGCGTTTGCCGCAGTTCCCATCGCCATCGCGGTGTGCGTTGCCGCGCCCGTGTTCGCAGACGCCAGCAGCCACGTCACCGCGGCGAAGAGGGCCGAGCGCAAGAGCGATTGGCGGAAGGCGCTGCAGCAGTGGAAGGCCGCCTATGCGGCGGAGCCGAACGCCGAGTACCTGATCGGGATCGGCGACGCGTACTCGCACCTCGGCAACAAGGCCGAAGCGAAGAAGAATTACGAGGCCTATCTCGCTGACCCGCTGGCGCTGCCCGCGAGCGTCCAGAAGGTGAAGTCGAAGATCGCGGCACTGGGGCCGCCGGCCGGAGGAGCTCTCGCGGCCCCGACCCTGCCGCCCCTGTCAGGCTCCGGCGCGGCCACTGCAGCCGGAAAGACCCAGACCGCTGAGGCGGCCTTGCCGCTCCCGGGTCTGGACCTTCCCACGGCTGCGCCGCCTCCGGCGATGCCGCCCCTTCCGGGTCTGGAGCTGCCAGGTGCGGCCGCTGCGGCGAAGAAGGGGACGGAAAAGGTCGCGTCCGCCACGGCGCCGCCGCTGCCGCTTCCCGGCGTTCCGGCGAAGAGCGAGCCCGCAGTGGCCCCGAAGAAGGACGCCGTTCCCGCCGTCGCCGACGGCGCGAAGTCGCCCGCCAAGCCGATCGCGATGGTCCCGCCGGCCGTGGACAGTCGGTCGGACAAGGCGCCTGTCGCGGCCTTGAGCGCAACGCCCGTGCCGCAGGACTCGAGGCGCGGCTCGTCCGGCGGGGTCCAGCGGACGATGGCGTACGTGACCGCGGGCGTAGCCGTGGCCGCCCTCGGCGGCGGCGCCCTGGCCTTCACCAAGGCCAACTCTGCCCAGAACGATCTGACCGGCAGCGTCCACAGCAGCGCGCATGCACAGCAACTGTTGGACGACGTGAACCGCAACAAGACGCTGAGCGTCGTGGGTTTCGCGGGTGGTCTGGTCGCCGCGGGCATCGCGGCGGCGCTCTTTGCCTTCTGACGTTTCCGAATTCGTGACGCCCGGCCCGGACACGCTCCGGCCCGGACGGGGGCCGGTATGATCTCATCTTCGAAGAGGCTTTCCTTCCCCGCCCTCGCCGCCCTGGCGCTCGTTGCCGCCGGGTGCTCATACAGCGGAGAAGGGCAGATCCCCTGCGTGCAGGACGCCTCCTGCCCGACCGACTATCCAGTGTGCGGACCCGGCGGGAAGTGCATCGCCGGCACGCCCACCGCGGCCTCGGTCGCCATTACGGGTGTCGACGGGCACGCGGCCGGCGACTACGTCAGCGCCACGGTGCGGGTCCTCGTCTCCGCTCGGGCGACGTCAGGCGTGGGGAGCGTGAGGCTTGCTTCCGGGAGCGTAAACTTCCCGGCGTCCGCCCTTGCCGCCGCCGCTCCGGTGTACGCCTTCGACGTGGACACGACCGCCCTGAGCGACGGCGACGCGACTCTCATCGCGACGCTCACGGCGGGCGACGGCTCTAGCGCCACGGCCAACGGCACGCTGCACGTGGACAATGCCAAGCCGGTGATCACGAGCTTCACCCCCTCGGCGAGCACGATCACTTCGGGGACCACGGCCGCGCTCGCCGTTTTCTTCGCGCCCTCCACCGCCACCGCGACCATCACCGACGGGAGCGGCGTGGGCAGCCTGACCCTGACCACCAGCAGCTCCGCACTGGTGAGCCCCGACGCCACGACCACGTTCCACCTGCGCGTGACCAGCCGCTCCGGCGTGATGGTCCAGTCAGGGACCACCGGCCAGCCGCCTGACGTCACGGTGTCGGTCGTCCCACCGGTGTCCATGACGGGCAATTTCACGGTTTCGCCCTCGGTGATCACGTCGGGCGACAGCGGGCAGATTACCTTCACGCTCCCCTCGCTCTCCGCGTCGGTGACTGCGGCGTCCATCCGGGACGACTTGGACAACGTCGTGATCGCCGACGCGCTGACTGGCAGTCTCGCGATCTCCCCGAAGCCCACTTCGACGAAGACCTATACCCTGCTGGCGCAGAACGCGGCCGGTGCCACTGCAAACGCGACGACATTCGTGACTGTGCGGAGCGTGGCCAACTCATCGAACACCACGCTCCTGGCGTCTGCGACATCGGTGACGGTCGGCGGGTCGATCACGCTGACCCCCACCTTCCCGGCCGCCTATACAGGATCCATCTCGGGACCGGGCCTCTCGTCGCCGCTGGTGGTGACGACCGGCCAGCTGTATCCGGTCACCATCCCCGCTGCGGGAACAAACCCGTACACGCTCGCGGTGCAGAATGACGCGACACCCGTAGCCACGTTCGCGACCGCGGCAACCAACGTGAGCGGCGTGGCAGTCCCCGTCATCGCGACCTTCACGGCGAGCGCGCCGACCGTTACGAACGGAAGTACCGCCACGTTCACTTACAACGTGACCGGCGGGGATTGCGCGGTCGCCGCGCGCTGCCGGATTACCGGACCGTTGTTCAGCTTCGATCTCGTCGGCACGAATGACGGCTCGAACCACGTCACGACGCCGGCGACGCCGACTTCGGGCTCCACGTCGACGTACGTGCTGACGCTCGTCAATTCGACCGGAACGGCTGCCGGCACGGTGTCGCGCTCCATGCCCGTGCAAGCGGTCGCCACCGTCGGCGCATTCACGTTTTCCGTGGCGCCGACCACAGTCAACCTGTCCGCGACAGGGAACCTGACCTTCGCCCTGCCTGTCACCATCGCGAACGCGGTCAGTGCAGTGATCAGCGGTGGAGGGCAGAGCAGCGCAAATGTGCTTGGTCAAAGCACAGCGACGCTCCCTGTGCCGGGTGCCACGACGACCTACACCCTGACCGTAAAGAACACTGCTGGTGACGGCCTCGGGACCGCGACCAGGATCGCTACCGTGCTGGTCGGCGAGTCGCTCGGCCAGGGATCGATTACCGCAGCACGCTACGGCGCGGCGGCAGTGCGGCTGCCCGATGGACGCGTGCTGCTCACCGGCGGGTCAAAGGACGGGACGCTTGGAGCCAACGCTTTGGCGACGGCGACCGTGTTCGATCCCCAAACCGGCTCGTTCAGCGATGGAGCGGCAGGAACCACCTTTGCGATGCAGACGGCCCGCGCGTTCCACACGGTCACGCTGATCAATGCGACCGCGCCCTTCATGATCTACGTAGTCGGCGGCACCACCGCTGTGGCCACAGCCGAGATCATTACCGTGAATGCTCGCGGGGGTGGAGCGGCAACCAGCCTCGCCGGGGACGCAACGGTCGGCGTCAACAGCGCCTCCGGACATCGGTGCTTCCACAATGCGATCCTGGTGCCCGGAACGGCAGATCCCAACGCCGAAGTGCTGCTGGTCGGTGGCACCGATTGCGCCGCCGCGGCGGCGGTCACCGACTCCGTGGAGCTCTGGACCCAGACGACCGGGCATGCGCTCCAGACCAATGCTTTGGCGTCTTCCCACGTCTCCGGTACGGCGACGCTTCTAACCGGTGGATCGTTGCTCGTGGCTGGCGGCGGCAACAACAAGGCGCAGGTCAGGGCCGCCCCGATCGAGACCGATAGCTCGTGGGGCACTGAAAATACGATGGGGAGTGCGCGTACGGGTCATAGCGCGACCTTGCTGGGAAGCGGCAAGGTGCTCCTGGCCGGCGGCGCCACTGCCGTCGCCAATACGGTGACACCCAGCGCGGACGTCTATGATCCGGGGACCGACGCCTTTACCGCTGCGGGCTCGGGACTGACAACGGCTCGCGCGGACCACGCGGCGGTGCTGCTGTCGAGCGGGGTCGTCCTGGTCATCGGTGGCAACGACCGAGCCTCGACGCCGACTTCGTTCGCTACCTCTGAATTCTACGATCCGGGCACGGACAAGTTCTTCCTGGGACCATCTCTGCTCACCGCGCGCAAGCAGTTCGTGGCGGTTCCCCTCACGGCGGCAACCAGCTTGAGTGGCGCCTTGTTCATCGCCGGGGGTACCGGGGGAACTGCCGCAGTGACTACACCCGCGGAGGCGATGATCCTCCCCTGACCCGACCGCACCGAGAGATTTGTCGGTAGGGGCACTCCTGGGGGGTGCCCCGTACTTTTTTCAACTGCGTGTAGCGCCGTGAGCGTTTGGCAGTAAAAACTCCAGCGAACGCCAGGTTGCCTCTGCTCGCCATCGGGCCACTGTGAGGTGGGGACGTCGAAGAGGCGCCGCGATGGGGTATCCG
>WNFO01006303.1_pt1 | contig 12180 bp, 7 predicted proteins | sample 5400251 | NCBI WGS metagenome assembly WNFO01 (sample SAMN13153354, study PRJNA577476) | soil metagenome | isolation source: 100 cm saprolite under Madrone tree | place: USA:California | collected 2016-06-14
CGTCTGCGCCGCGCGCGAGGTGATCGACGGCAAGCTCGACGATCATTTTCCGCTGGTGGTCTGGCAGACCGGCTCCGGCACGCAAACCAACATGAACCTCAACGAGGTGATCGCCAATCGCGCCAACGAACTGCTGGGCGGCGAGCTCGGCGCCAAGACACCGGTTCATCCCAACGATCACGTCAATATGAGTCAGTCGTCGAACGACTCATTTCCGACCGCGATGCACATCGCCGCGGCGATGGGCATCGTCGGCGATCTCATTCCGGCGCTCCGCGAGCTTCACCGCGCGCTGCGCAAAAAGGAAAAGGCGTTCGCTCACATCGTCAAGATCGGCCGCACCCATACCCAGGACGCCACGCCGCTGACGCTCGGTCAGGAGTTCTCCGGCTACGCCGCCCAGGTCGAGAGCGGCATCGCGCGGCTGCGCGTCGCGGTCAAGGATCTGTATCCACTGGCGCAGGGCGGCACCGCTGTCGGTACCGGACTCAATTCGAAGCCGAAATTCGCCAAGGCGTTCGCCAGACACGTTGCCAAAATCACAAAGCTTCGCTTCACCAGCGCTCCCAACAAATTCGAGGCGCTGGCCTCAAACGACGCCTACGTATTCGCGCATGGCGCGATCAATTCGGTGGCGACCGGCCTGTTCAAGATCGCGAACGATATCCGCCTGTTGGGATCGGGTCCGCGTTCCGGCCTCGGCGAATTGATCCTGCCTGAAAACGAACCCGGCTCGTCGATCATGCCGGGCAAGGTCAACCCGACACAATGCGAAGCGTTGACCATGGTTTGCTGTCAGGTGTTCGGCAACCATACGACGATCACCATTGCGGGCAGCCAGGGACATTTCGAACTGAACGTCTACAAGCCGGTGCTCGCCTATTGCATGATGCATTCCATCCAATTGATGTCCGACGTCGCACGCTCGTTCACGGAGCATTGTGTCGAGGGAATACGCGCCGACGAAAAACGTATCCGGGAATTGATGGAACGCTCGCTGATGCTGGTGACCGCGCTCGCTCCCAGGATCGGCTACGACAATGCCGCCAAGGTTGCGAAGTCAGCTCACGCCCGCGGCACTACGTTGAAGGAAGAGGCTGTGCGGCTGGGCTTTGTCTCGGCGGCAGAATTCGATCGGCTGGTGCAGCCGGTGAAAATGATACACCCGGGCTGATGCCGCGGCGCGATTCCCGTAGAACTACGGGGTCGAAAATTATTTGCGAGTCATATAACGCCTAAAGAATAATACCGTTAAGCTATCGCCGTCGCGCAGGCCCGTGCTAGAGCACGAAAATATTTCGTCTTCACAAAAGCGGAGCATTTTTTTGTCGCTACTCAAGGTAGGAGATTTTCCGAATGATGACTGAGCCGGCTGGCGCGTATTTCGCAAGTGCGAATAGCGGTTTTGCAACTGCGATACGCCCAAGGGTATTGATCGAGAACATTTTCCTGACGCTGACCGGATTGCGCTTAGCCGGAACTTGCTCTCATGCCCAGCGCGGCCTCCCGCGGCTTCGTGAAGATGCCGTATCCCATCAGCTTATTTCATGACGGGGGCGATCATGGGGGACGTGGTCAACCTGAAGCGATTTAAGAAGCGCGCCGAGAAACAACAATCGGCGAAACAGGCGGAGGCCAACCGGACACGGTTTGGCCGAACCAAATCCGAACGCACGCTGGACCAACAGCGTACAAGTCGGGCAAGCGATTTACTGGATCAACATCGGATCGACGGCGAGGACGCGTCATGAAATCGCCTGTGGTGAAACGCTCGATCGTGGTCGCGGGTCACAAGACCAGCGTCAGCCTTGAAGAGGCATTCTGGAACGGCATGAAGGAGATCTCGGGCCTTCGAGGCATGACACTGTCCGAACTGGTGGGTGAGATCGACAGCAACCGCCAGCAAGGCAATCTGTCTTCGGCCATCCGCCTCTTCGTCCTTGATTATTTTCGAACCCGCGCGGTGTCCGCCGCGCCGGAACCAAAATCGGCGCAGGTGATATCTCCGGCAAGAATTCGGATCAGTCGGATGCAATCATGCGACCTGTTGAAACAGCGAACCCCAATCGACGACGCGCTTGGTATCGACGCCGGCAAGCTTGAGGCATTTCCAGACCACGGTGGCAATGGTGTCATAGATGGGAATGCCGATCTCGCGCTCCAGCTTCGCAACCGATGGTGCGACCCTCAAATTGGTGCAGATGATCGTGATCGCATCCGGTCCGTCCTGCGCCACCTCGCGGGTCATGTTTTCCAGCTGCGCGACCGGCACTTCGGAAAAGGAAAAATTATCTTGCAGGCCAAGGTGCCGCTCACCCTGGCAGGCAATGCCGAGCTTTCCATAATTTTCCAGGATTCTTGCCTGCACTTCATCGAGATAGGGCGTTACGTAGCCGAGCCGCGTCACTTTCTTCCGTTCAAGGATTTCGTTGAGGGCCAGCATCGACGTCGTCGCTTGTATGCCGGTTGCGGCGGTGATTTGTTCGCACAATCGAACATCGGCCTCAAAGCCCAGCCAGCCGGAGGATGTGCCGTTCCATCCAATCGAGTCGACCTTGGCATGCGCCAATAATTCCGCGGCACGCAGGATCTCGTCATTGTCGAATTGCGCCAGCGCCGTATTGGACAGGGCGATTTCGGTTACCTTGAAGCGCGAAAAGTGCGCGGACACTTCCGGCAGCCCGGCAACCATCGCGGTCGTGATCGGCTCCAGCGCCGTATTCGACGACGGCGTCAACATTCCAAGAAGAATACGCTTTGTCATTGGTGACCCATGGCATCCAGGATTGAATTCGCCCGCTCCGAGCACAGCAAATCGAGAATGTGTCGTTTGGTGGGTGAGAGCAACGCCTGATTTTCAACGTCGGTTCGGGCGCAGACGATCGCGTGCAGGCCGATCAAGCTCGCGCGCATTCTGGCTATGAAGCATGGCGCCGCGCTTTGGCTTAGAACGTCGGCCGCGGTGGCGCTGCAGCCGGCGGCGTCAGCGCCAGCGGTGGCCGCGGCTTCGGCGGCCGCATGATACTTGGCGGCGGGCGAACCTCGATCGGCGGCGGCAGTGGCGCGACCTGCTGGGCGGCAACCGGCGAATTTGAGGGAGCAAGCGGCAAATGCGGAACGCCGATCCTGGGCCTCGACGGCGGCCGCCGCGGATCGCGACCGGAAGCGGGGACCTCGGAAAGCGGGAGGCCGGGCAGGTCCGCGTCCGACGCTCCGGTCGAAGGTTGCGCGGGCGCGGACGGTGCAATCGACGCCGGCAACGCCGCTGTCGGATCGCCGCGCTCAATCGAATCCAGCCGGCGGGTTTCGCGGTCGATCGCCCTCACCGCCAGCCATGACGATAGCGCCGCGACGTCGACCGTGCGGATGAGCGCGTCGGGCGAGCCGACAGACAACAGCTGAATTTCCGGACGACTGGCGGCGGCTCCGGCCGTCGTCGAAGCGATGGTGACGCGAATATCGGCCTGGTCGGCGGGAATATCGTATCCCCCCGATACGATGGCGCGGGCGCCCTCGGCATCGAGCGTGGTCGCGCCGACACGAATCCGGCCATCCCTGATGTTGAATGGAATTTGCGCCGATGCCACCGACAACGCGCCCGCCGACAATGCCGGCTCGACGATCCGCCGCAACATGACGTCGTTCGTCGCCTGCCCGTTGTCGCTGGCGCGGATCGCGGCGTCGAACGCACGCGGATCAAGCCCGGCGACGCGAGCGGATTCCAGCGCCAGCGTCCCACTTCCGGACAGCGCGCCTGCCAGCGCCGACGCGCTGCGGCCCTGGCTCGCCAACGTCATCTGCATGGACGCGCGGCCCGCGGGCATCGCGAGGCCGCGATAGCGCAAGACCGCACCGTCGACGCTGCTGAGTTGAACGCGCGCGTTCAACGCAATTCCATTCGCGGACTGCTTCGCGTCGAGATTGGCGGTCGCCTCGCCGCCGCCCAGTCCACCGTTGATCGCCTCGAAGGTCAGCGATTGGCCGTCGCTTTTGACGGTACCGCTCACGGGGCGCAACTCGCCGCCGCCCGGAAGCGAGCCGCGCAACGCCTGGAACGCGATACGACCGCGCCAGCCTTTCACCAGTCCGGCTCCCAACGGCTCGGCCGCATCATGCCCCGCGGCGCCGATGGCGAGCGCAAATGCCGGCGCCAGATCGAGCACATCGAGGCCGACTTCGCCCGCCACGGTCCTTGGCTCGTCAAGGGTCAAGGCCAGACGCCCGCGCAGTCGCGAACCCGACATCGCGGTGTCGATGTCGTCCAGGATCAGCCTGCTGCCCGCCAGCGAAACGTGCGAGGAAAGGCTGATGTTTTGCGCCAGCGCGTCGGAGGGTTTGAGATCGAACAGCGGCGCGAGATTGATGCTGCGAACTTTCAGACTGACGCCGGCCTTGGGCTCCTGCGCCCATGGTTCGGCGATACCTTGCGCTTCGGCATCGAGGCCAGCTCCCGTGATCTTCACGTGCAGCAGCAACGGCGCATGCCAGATGCCGGTCGCCGACCCCTGAAATTCCAGCGGGCCTTCGCCCACGGCGATGGTGCGATCGAGCCCCAGCAAGACAAGTAATGAACCGCCGCGCGCCGAGGTCAGTTTCGATTCAATGCCGACTTCGCTGTGCTGGAGCGCATCGAGATCGATGCCGCGCACGGCCGCGATCGCGGGCGTTGCCGTGATCGTGACGACCCCCTTGAGCTGCGGCGCGTCGAGATCGAAAACGGCGCGCGCGTCGGCGCGATCGGCATGTTCGGCGTTCTTGTCGAGATCAAGCGCCAGTTTAAGTCGCGCGGGACCCGGGCCCTGTTCCATCGCGCCGAGCCGCGACGCCAGTGCCGGCGCGAGCGGCGCGATCAGCCCGGTGATTTGACCAAGCGACGCGGCGCTTGAATTCAGCGCCAATCGTCCGGTGCCATTGACGCGGTCGAAACTCCCCGCACCTTCCATCATCACGCCATGAGGTTCGCCGATTTTCAATTGATCCAGCGAGATGCTTTTCGGACCGTAGCCGAGCTTGGTCATGAAGGGTCGCAATTCCTGACCAGCCGAAGTGGCGCGGCCGATAGCCAGCGATACCTGCGCTTCGTCAGGCCACTCGGTTGGCGAGCCGGCCAGCGGACGCACGAAAGCCGCAGCGGCATCGAGATCGAGACGCTCCGCCTTCAAATCCGCGTAGAACCGCGAGCCGCCACCCGTCGCCTGATTTGAGGCCGCCAGCCGCCCTTCAACGGCGCCGCCATCGATCTCCGCCTTCATGGCGTCGATGGCAATGCTGCTCGAGGTCACGCTGACATCGCCGCTCAGGCGCAATGGCTTCTGGCTGCGATGCGTGACCTCACTGCGGCCCTGCAACCACGCCACCAGCGCGTCCGGATCCGCGGAGTCGACGCTGAGCGCCCCGGTGAAATCGCTGGACGGGCCGACTTTCGCGCTGGTGCCGTTCAAGCTCACGCGGGTCGCGCCCGGGGCGCGAAGATCCAGCCGGTCGATGGTCCACGATCTGGCGTCGGCATGCAGATCGGCCGCAAGATTCTGCACCGGGCGGCCGCCCAGCATGACCTGTTCGGAGCTGAATTCGATTTGCGCCGGGAAAGGAACCGAAGGAATCGCCACCATCAGGGCGCGGAATCCCGGCAACAGTCGAATCGGCTCGGCGGTGTTGTTGTCCTTGGCGGCGAACTTGTCGGCGTCGAGCTGCCGCGCGGTGAGCACGGCATGCAGCAGCGGCGATCCTCCTAACCGAATGTCCGCAAGCCCGGTGATTTTCAGTGCCGTCTCTTCGGAGCCAAAGCTGGCCTCGAGCTGTTCGAGCCGCGCGGCTGAAGGATCGGCCTTGATCCTGGCCGAGATCCGCCACGGCGTCTGCGACGCCTCGCCGCCAGTGCCTCTCGGTCCGGCTCCGGGGGGAGCGGCCAGCACCACCGCGCCTTCGAAGCGCGGTGCACGCGCCTCGAAGTTGAGCACGCCGTCGAGATCGGCGGACAATGCGCGCTCGCCGGGATCGATGCTGAGATGGACGCGGGTGCCGCTGGCGTCGGCGCTCTGACCGGATGACACCCGAAACGGGTAACGCACCCCGGCCAGCCTGAAGTTGCCGTCGCCCCGAACCGATCCGGCCAGCGAGCGCACGTCTCCGCTGAAGGCGATATCGTTGAGCTCGAGCGTGCCGCGGCTTGAGGCGTCATGCAGCGCGATACGGCCGGTCAGGTTCAAGCGGTCGATGGCAAGCGTCCCGAGACTGAATTTTCCGGTCGATGCCGGCCAATCGATCCGGCCTTGCGAATCGAGGCCGAGATCGAGCGCCATGCCGTTGATCGTCAGTTCGGTGGCGCGCCATTCGCCGCGCATCAGCGCGCCCAGGCTGAACTCGACGTCCAGCTTGTCGGCGCGAACCTTGCCGAGGTCGTTGGCGCCGCCGACGGTCACCGAGCGCAGCCGCAGCGATGGCGTCGGCAACAGGCGCGCATCCAGTTCGCCGCCGACGCGCACTGGCGCGCCGACCACCCGCGTGGCCTCCGTCTCGAATTGCGGCCGGAACTGATTCCAGTCGATGAAATACGGCCCGACCAGCGCGGCGATCAGCGCGATGATAAAGGCGATCGCCAGTCCGAGCAGCGTCGTCTGCACGGTGTCTCCTCTTTGAGCAGGTTCCGGCGCGCTGGCCTCGCGCGGCGCATGACGCGATTCATCCGCCAGGTCGGACCTGCCATCGCGACGGTAGCCCGAAGCCGCCGGGCCGCCGCCGCGCTCTGCTAATCAGCGCCGGAACAATGCTCTATATAGAGTCATCTGTGCCGAAGTCACAACAACCTCGTGTGACGGCTTCACGCGAGAGGCGTCGTCACCAGCTCGCGGGCAGCCGCTTGAGGCCGCGCAAGACAAAGGTCGGCCGCCATTCAGGGTTAACGGCGTCATCCAGCCGCAGATCCGGCAGGCGACGCAACAGGGTCGCGATCGCGACCTCTGCCTCGATACGCGCCAACTGGGCGCCGAGGCAAAAATGGATGCCCCCGCCAAACGACAGCGGACGAACGTTGGGTCTGACGATATCGAGACTTTCCGGCCGGTCGGGATAGACCGCCGGGTCGCGGTTGGCCGAACCCAAGAGGCAGAGCACGGTTTCACCCTTCGGGATTTTCTTGCCGCCGAGGTCGTCGATGTCTTCCAGCGTGACCCGGCCGGTCAGTTGCACCGAGGAGTCATAGCGCAGGAACTCTTCGATGGCGTTGGTGATGAGGGCGGGATTGGCCTTGAGCAGCGCGAGCTGATCGGGATTGCGATGCAACGCCAGCAGACCGTTACCGATCAGATTGACGGTGGTCTCGTGCCCGGCGCCGAACAGCAGAATGATATTGGCGGTGAGTTCCTCATTGGAGAGCTTGCTGCCGTCTTCCTCGGCGTGCACCAATTGCGTCGTCAGGTCGTCACCGGGATTGCGCCGCCTGAGCTCGAACAGCTGCTGGAAATAGGCCTTGGCCATGATGTTGCCGGCATTGGCTGCGGCGATTTCGGCCGGCGACAGCGGCACCGGATCGAGCAGGCGTCCGCCATCGCGCGAGCTCTTGTAGAAAACCTCGCGGTGGTCCTCGGGAATTCCGAGCATGTCGCAGATGATCGTCACCGGCAGCCGAAACGCAAAATCCTCGATCAGGTCCATGTGGCCCTGCCCGGCGATGGCATCGAGCGTTTCATCGACAATGTGCTGGATGCGCGGACGCATGTCCTCGACCCGGCGCGCCGTGAACGCTTTCACCACCAGACCGCGCAGCCGGGTGTGGTCGGGCGGGTCCTGCTGCAGCATCCAGTGGCTCATGCTGCGGAAGACCGGCTCCTCCATGATCTGCGGTCCATAGCGGCGCACGGTGCGTTCGACATAATCCTTGCCGAAGCGCTTGTCGCGCAGCACGAGACTGACCTCGGCGTGCCGGCTCGCCGCGAAAGTACCAAACGGCGTGAGATGCATCGGATCGGTGGTGCGCAGCCGCTCGTAGGCCGGATAGGGATCGCGAATGAACTCCGGCGCCAGCGGGTTGAACAGCGGCTCGGTCGTCGCGGTCTGAACATGCTCGTTCATGGGCGCCTCGATGCGGTCAGATCAATCTGGAGCCGGATTAGCCCACAAGCCGCCGGTATCGGCAAGCCCCGCATGATCAACTCTTCTCAGGGTTGTACTCCATTGGCGCCCGGTCGAACCTCGAGCGAGAACAGGACATCCGGGGGCCATCGCCGCCGGCACTTGCGTCGGCGCCGCCACCCTCCGCTTCGGACTATTTCATCATCCGTGACGGGACAGAGGGCGCGCCGGCAGCGTCCCGCATCCGGTGCAGCCGGCCCGCCACGGTTCTGATCTTGCGAGGTGACGCCATCCAGATCGCCACCGCCGACAATCCGCTCACGCCGATACCGATCGCAAACGCGATCGTATAGCTTCCCGAGACGTCGTGCAGAAAGCCCGTCACCCAGGGGCCCGCCGCCCCTCCGGCGAGGGCTGCGATCATCATGGTACCAAAAATGGTACCGTAATGTTTGCCCTGAAATATTTCCAGGACCACCGCGCCCATGATGGACGTCAGACCGTAGCCGAGCGTGCCTTGCGTCAGCACCATGAGGTAGACCAGCAGCAACGTCGGAAAGTATTTCAGGGCGACCAGTGCCGCAAAGCAGATCGCAAATCCGAGGCAGCTCGCGGTCCAGATCCATTCCCGCCCGACCCGATCGGACAGGTGTCCGAGCCATATCTGACCGGGAATGCCGAGCAGACTGACCGCGCCCAAAGCCCACACCGCGACGCTCGGGCTGAAGCCGATGTCGAGGAGATATTTGGTCTGGTGAACCTGCACCGCGTACCAGATATACAATCCGCAGAAATAGCCGAGCGAAATCCACCAGAAGCGTGCGGTGCGAACGGCGCGCTTCAAGGTCCAGTCGATGGCGGCCCAATCGGGATCGACGACATACGAGAGCGGCTTCGACGACTCCGAAGGTGCTGCGTCTCCATCAGGCCGAAGCCCGATGTCTTCCGGCCGCTTGCGCAGCAACAGGTTGATCGGCGCAAGCACGACCAGAACCACAATACCCATCGCCGTGCAGGCGGTTCGCCAGCCGGTTTGCTCGATCATATGCTGCACCCACGGCAGCAACGTAATGGAACCAATTCCAACGCCGGCGAAGGCCAGTCCCATCGCAAGGCCGCGGCGACGAATGAACCAGTTGGGCAGAAACTGCGATTGACCGGAGTAGCCGAGACAGACGCTGCCGGCGCCGACCATGACGCCGATCGTCAAATACAGATGCCATGGCTGCGTCGTCAGCGGCGCCAGCAACAAGCCTCCCGCCATCAGCGCGACGCCGACCTCCATCACGGCGCGCGGGCCAAAGCGATCCATCGTGCGGCCGATCAAGGGACTGACCGCACAGGAAGCCAGGAAACCGAACGAGAAGGCGCCCGCCGTGATGCCGCGCTCCCAGCCGAACTCATCGATGATGGGTGGAAAGAACAGCGAAAACGACGTGCGCGCGTTAACGCCGATCGCCATGGTGACGAACGTCACGGCGACCATGATCCAGCCGTAAAAGAAGGGAAGCCGCATGGGGTTTCGCATCTCGTCATTCCGGGGGCGCGCGAACAGCGCGAACCATGAATCTCGAAATTCCGGGTCTGATCCTTCGGACCATCCCGGAATGACCAGGTCAAGTCATCTCTGCTTCGATGTCTTCAAGATGTCGCGGAATGGCTAAGCGCCGTCTGGCCATATCGGTCATGACACCCGGTAACGCTCCATGATTTCCTTGTCCGGCTCATAGCCCAGCCCGGGCCCCTCGGGCACCGCGATGCTGCCATTTGCATCGGCATCGATATGGCCACGCCAAACACAGGCCGCGCGCTTCGTGTAGAAAATCTCGATGAAAGAGCCATCGTCACGCAGCGACATCAGTTGCACCGTCGCCAGAAGGCCTGGCCCGAAATACGGCGAATGCGGTGCAAGCCTGACGCCCATTTCATCGGCCAATGCGGCGACTTTCAGATATTCCGTGATGCCGCCGACCTTGATCACCGAGGGCTGGGCGTAACTCACGGCGCCCGCGGTCATCATTTGGCGAAATTGATGCACGGTGCAGGCATTCTCGCCCGCGGCGATAGCAAGCCCGCCTTTTGCCCGCACCTCTGCCAGAGTGGCAAAATCTTCCGGCGGCCACACCGGTTCCTCGATGAACATGGGCGTGGCCGCTCGACAAGCCTGCGCGAATGCGATCGCGTCAGTTCCATCCAAGGGGCAATTCATGTCGACCATCAGCGGAATGCCGACGCTGATCGCCTGCCGCGCCGCGAATACGGCCGGCGTGGTGGTCTCATGCAGCTTGATGGCGGGGTAGCCACGTCGCAGCGCAGTCTGGCATTCGCTCGCAACACTCTCCGGCGTCCCGATCCGAAGCAGGCTGGCATAAGCGGGAATCCGCGACCGCCTGCTGGCGCCGAGCAGGCGATGCAACGGCACGCCTTTTGCTCTGGCGGCAAGATCCCACAGCGCGATGTCGAGTCCAGAGATCGCAAACATCGTAATGCCATAGCGACCGAACAGATGCAGGTTGCGCTGGATCCGATCCATGAAGTCGGGAATGCCTTCGGCATCCGGCACTTCGAGGCCTCGGGCCTGCGGCGCAATCATCTCCTCAATCGCTGTCATGGTTGTCCGCGGGCAGACATACGCAAAAGCATCGCCCCAGCCGGTGAGACCAGCGTCGGTCGAGACCTCGACGATCACCATATCGAGCGCGGCAATGGCGGAGGCGCCCTGCCTGAAGCTCGCTACGCCTGCGTCGAAAGGAATACGGACGTGATGTGCCTTGACGTCTGTGATCAGCATGCGACAGCCTCCAGTTTACTGAAAACATAGCGCGCTCAAAGACGGCGCGTCCACCGGGCGGCGTTGACGGCACGGGCCGGAACCTCGCCGTTGATGATCGCCTCGACCTGACGGACGGTTTCGAGCGACTGGCTTTCAATCGCCGGTGGCGTAAGCCCGCCGATATGCGGTGTCGCTATCACATTGGGAAGCTTCGCCAGTTCCGCTGTCGGCATCTGATCCCGGGCACGGCCGACGTCCAGCGCCGCTCCGGCAATGCGGTTCTCGCGCAACGCCGCGATCAACGCAGCCTCATCGACGAGATTGCCGCGGGACAGATTGATGAAGAAGGCGTGCGGCCGCATCCGCGCCAGGGCCGCCTGCCCGATCAGATTTTCGGTCTGTTCATTCGCCACCGCGAGACATACGACGTAGTCCGCGTGTCCGAGAAGAACCTCGAGCGGAACATGTTCGATAGTCGCATCATCGACAGTCGCAAAGGGATCGGCGACCAAAACCACCATGCCAAGCGATTTCGCAATCGGCGCGAGATAACGACCGATGCTGCCGTAACCGATGATGCCAAGACGGCTGCCCGCCAGCTGCCGCCCCATCACGATCTCCGGTTTGCGCCCCGAATGATAATCCGCCGTGGCACGTGAAATTCCGCGCGACAGGTCGACCAGGAAACCGAGCGCCAGTTCCGCCACCGATGGCACGAAGCCGGGCCCGGCGCGCGTGACCAGCACGCCCGCCGCGGAGGCTGCATCGACATCGATGTTGCGGATATCGACCGCGCAACGAACGAATGCGCGCAGCTTTGGCAGGCCGGCGAAAATCTCGCGCGGCCCTTCGGTCAAACGATCAGCCACGATGATATCGACATCACGCGCCGCCTCGATCAGGCCGGCGGCATCCAGCGCGTCGTCGGCGTCGTGCAGCACGACCTGCGCAAGCGCCTGCAGGCCATTCAGGCTGCGCTCGCCATAATACTGGCGCCGCGCCTGTGGCGTATGGGTCAGTAGGACTTTTATCATCGAACGGTCTCTCCCGGCTCGCGGCCGTCAATAGCCGAAGACGCGCGGCAGCGTGGTACTGATGCCGGGTATAAAGGCGATCACCAGCAGGCACAGTAACAGCAATCCAAGATAGCCCATGATCGGCTTGACGGTTTGCTCGATCGGCACGTTGCCGATCAGACAGGCCCCGTAGAGTCCGAGACCGAGCGGTGGCGCGAACAGCCCGAGCCCCATCGAAATCACCAGCACGACGCCGAAATGCAAGGGATCGATGCCGAGCTTGACCGCGACCGGCAGCAATAACGGTCCGAAGATGATCAG
>WNFO01012942.1_pt1 | contig 12178 bp, 10 predicted proteins | sample 5400251 | NCBI WGS metagenome assembly WNFO01 (sample SAMN13153354, study PRJNA577476) | soil metagenome | isolation source: 100 cm saprolite under Madrone tree | place: USA:California | collected 2016-06-14
CAAGGGACACAACGAGCGGCTTCCCGAGCTGGCGAACGACCTCGTCGGCCTCAACGTGGATGTCATTCTTACTTGGGGGACCGACGCCGTGCTCGCCGCGAAGCAGGCCACCACGACGATACCCATCGTCATGGGTGCCATCGGCGACCCCCTCGGCATTGGCATAGTGACGAATCTGGCACGTCCCGGCGGGAACATCACCGGATGCTCCTCGCGTGCTGCCGAGCTAGAGGCGAAGCGGCTGCAACTGTTGAAAGACGTGGTTCCCGGACTGTCTCGCGTCGCCATCCTCTTCAACCCCACGAATCACTATATGCCGCTGGCGCTGCAGAGCGCGCGACAGGGCGCGCAAATGCTGCACGTAACACTCGCCGTCTACGAGGTCCACGACACCACGACCCTCGATGCGGCGTTCGTGATCTTAACAAAAGATCGGCCGGACGCTTTCATGGTACCGGCGGACACTTTTCTGGTGAGCCAGCGCAGCCGCATCACGCAGTTCGCGATCGAGAACAAACTGCCCTCCATCTATAGCTTCCGCGAGTACCTCGAGGCCGGCGGACTGATCGCCTATACGCCGGATTATCACGACCTGTTTCGGCGGGCGGCGAGATATGTGGACAAAATCCTAAAAGGCACGAAGCCGGGCGAGCTTCCGATAGAGCAGCCGACGAGGTTCGATCTATTGATCAACCTTAAGACTGCTCGAGCGCTCGGCCTCACAGTGTCACCTAGACTGCTTGCCCGCGCCGACGAGGTGCTTGAATAACCAACCAATACGCCTCGGTTTTTGCACTGCGTCAGTCCGTTGATGTGAAGGTTTTCGGATGCCGGCCGTTGACGAACAGTTCGGCAGGCACCGAAGGCCGGCGTCCGAAAACCTCCAAGGAACGAACCCGCTTACGCGGGAGCGCGCTGCGCGCGAGGGCGGAGCGAGTGGCGGCGATGGAGTGACCAGGTGAGATAGGGTGACGGGCCGGGCGTCCCGTCTTGAGGATCAAGGGGTCAACAACCTCCACCTAAGCCCGCTGCGCCGGCGCATGATCGAAGACATGAGGAGCGTGCGCAAATCCGACGATCAGTCTGGATCACGCTACATTCACTGGCAAGAATTTGCATGACGGGGTCAGATCGCAGGATGCGGCCGTCATCTTGACGAGTTGATCGAAACAGCTTTCGATTTCAGCACGAGATATCAATCGTCAAGAATCAGTTCCCGCTATGCGGCTTAAAGATTATCGAGAGGCTCATCGCGCCAGGGTTGTTGAGTGTGCTATTTTTGCCACGCGTAACTCATTGAAATCAAAGGCGGCACAAAACCGACGCGTGCCTGCCCTTCCGGATCATCCGCGGCCGTGGTCATGTAATGGGCCACTCGCGATTCCAAAAGCCGACCAGGAGACCTCCGCCGTGAATCCGCAACCCCAACTGAGGCGGCCTTTTATAGGTTGAAACGAGCCAAATATTTACTCTGCAACATATACGATGCCACGCTGAAGATAATTGCTGTGGCGAAAGTTAAGGCGAATATCGTGATCCACATTTGCAGCTCCATCGCCTCGCAGGCGGGAGCGCGACCGATCTCTCAGCCACCGGCGCCTGGGCTATCCTCGTCTCGTTGGACGGGGCCGCAGCCGATGATTCGAGCGACAAGCGAGCCATTTGTTCGTCATGGGCAATGGCTTGCTTCTGTAGGGGCCAGGGGGACATGTTAAAAAAAGAATTTTTCCGCAACCGAGGCGCGGCGGCATTCGTCGGGATGGGCACAACTTAGAAGGGGGTATTAATGATTTCAATGGCTTATAGGGGTTGCCGCGACATAATGCTGGGAATTTAGTCCAGCATGGCAGTTTGACTGATTTGGCGCGGGTTTTGATGCGGCGCCCGCTCTAAACGGACGGGCAAGCCTTGCCAGGCGGCGGCCATGCCGAATGGGCGCTGCAAGGTTCATGGCGGCAAGAGCACGGGACCACGCACGCCAGAGGGCCTAGAGCGCAGCAAGCGGGCGAACTGGAAGCACGGCTACTACTCGCGTGAGGCCAAGGCAGAACGGTCGCGCGTGCGGGCGGCAATACTTGCGCTCCGCTATCTGCGCATCATGGAACGCGTTTGAGCATCAGCTCAATCAAAGGCGACGACGGCAAAACGTTATCCGATCGGCTGGCCAGGACAAGTGCGGCCGCTAGCTCTAACTAAGAGGTGACGGCAAACGACGGCTCGCTCAGAAAACTTTGATCGGCGCGGTACTTGCCACAACGATTTCCGGCCACCAGCTCGATCCTGGAAGCCGCAGGCCGAGGCACGTACCTGCGGCAAACCAAGATGCGTGCTCGTCCCTTTCTTCAGATGCGATTACTTGTCGGCATCACTCTAGCGATGCGGTTCTGGACAACATCTTCCTCATTGTTCATCCCTCTGCCGGGGCGCAGGTGCTGACCACGGTCGTCTCGAGGCGCCCCCCATCGTAGATTTTCTCGGTGTAGCGGTAGCTGTCGCCGGCGGTGACGAGCGAGAACGACGGCCAGCCGATCGAGCTGCGCCAAGCGATCAACGACGCATCCCTGCCTGCCACAGGGAGAACTTGAGACTCGACGATCCGGCATTAAGGGTGAGGATGTCGCTGGCCATTGGCCCCTCGACCGGCTCGCTGTGCTTTGCCGCCCGTCAATTGCCGCTGCGGGCCGCCGTCCTGTAAGGCCAGCTCCATCTTTGAATTTCCGGCATGTCTTCGCCATGCTCGTCAACGTAATTCCGGTGCTCGATCAGCTTCTCGCGCAGATGCTGCGTCACGTGCGCGGCTTTGGAGGCGAGACCCGGCACGCGTTCAATCACGTCCATTGCCAGATGGAAACGATCGAGCCTGTTGAGCACGACCATGTCGAATGGAGTCGTCGTCGTGCCTTCCTCGTTGAATCCGCGCACATGCATGTTTTCATGATTTTTGCGCTTATGGGATGGGCTTGGGGTGCTGGGTTTGAGTACATCTTGGCTCCCAAATGGAGCATCAAGGCCGAATACCTCGGGCTGGGATTCAACCACGGCGTGGGTTTCTGTGCCGGGGTTGCCCCGGGCGCCCCTCGCGCGGGGGTACTTTTTGCGGCAACACCACGACCGAGACCGTTCACACAGCCAAAATCGGGGTCAACTATCTGTTCAACGTAGGTCCCGTCTACGAGCGGTACTGATTCCCGTTCAGTAGCGATTTGGAAGAGTCCCAGGACGGTCCCGGGATTTTTTCTATGGCCGTCTGTTTCCTACGGCGAATGGCACAAGCGCATTGCTGAAAGAGCCAAAAACTACGTGCGATAACCCAGGCCACATACCGTCATTCCCACCCACGAATTGTTCAATCGAAAACAAGCGCAGACATACGGGTCACGCCTCTCTATGCCACGCTGGAAGAAATCTCCGCTGAGGGCTAGCGCGCCACAAACCCCGCGCCGCGCCACGTTGAAAGTCAGCTTGCGAATGCTATTCGTGATCCGCCGTCGAGACGACATTCGTAGCCGCTCTGGGGTGGTGGTGGGCCCTTTTCCGCACCGAAACGGCATACTGGCCCCGTTTTCTTTCGGGATCGACATTTGGCATGACTACCGTGCGTTGAAAGGCTTCCCAGTTTTCCCGAGATAGCTGCCCCAGGTTCTTTACAGTGAAGTTCTGCAGGAACTTGTCGGCATGCACTTCCTTGTGAACCGGTTGAACTTGCAGGAACGGAATGTCGCTTCGAAACTCGATCGGTACGTCGGTTTTGATGATTCGTACGTTGTTGAATAATGGACCGAACCAACTATCCGTCTCGATGACGCCTTCGAACATCTGATACGACGCGCTCGGGGAAAGATTCGCAACGCCGCGAACAAGCAGACTCCAGCCTGGCGCGGATTTGGCAATGCAACCAGTCCACACTTGCAATCCGCCCGGTTGAATGGATGGCGTGAGAAATGGCGGCGAGAACCCGCGCACGCTTGCGGGGGCAATTTCGTTGAACCGTTCGCTGAATTGCGGATATTGCACGGCGTCGCGGGTTAGCGGCAGCCACTCCTGGACTCCGTCATAGGTCCACAGCATGTCGTGCCCATCCCATACCACCTTGAAGCTGACCGGCAGGAAGACGTACCAGCCGAATGCCGAGGCGCTGGTAATGGCTTCGCAATAGCGAAGTGCACGTGCCGGAATGACGCCGCCGACCGCGCGATCCGCCCTCTGCGGAGGTCGCTGGTTCGGCACCATCTGAAAGAATTCAACAAGTGGGCCGGCGGGCGACGCTGCTATCATAGTAGAGTTCCTCTGGGCGACCCGTCAGCATTAAATGACAATAACCGCCCCGCGGAGCGCATCGCGCTCCCCGCGCACGGCCGGCTGACGCTTGGTGGTTAGCGGCCGAACACTGGCGCGCCATCTCCCAATTGGACCTTGCCCTGGTTAAGGGTCGCGGTGTCACGCATGACCTTGTCGCCAGCGCGAATGGATGCGGGCGCGAACACGGGCGCGCCATCTCCCAATTGGACCTTGCCCTGGTTAAGGGTCGCGGTGTCACGCATGACCTTGTCGCCAGCGCGAATGGATGCGGGCGCGAACACGGGCGCGCCATCTCCCAATTGGACCTTGCCCAATTGGACCTTGCCCTGGTTAAGGGTCGCGGTGTCACGCATGACCTTGTCGCCGGAGCGAATGGGTCGCGCATTAACGTTACTCATGGAATGTCTCCTGTTCGCGGGATCCTTTTCCCGATACCTAGGCAGCCTAAAAGTACTGGGACCAAATACAATCGGGTTCTGGTCTTGGGACGACAGTTGCGAGGTATTGATACCGGCCTTGGCCAAGGTATTCGAAGGAAAGTGGCGACGCCGCAGCATACTTTCGGCTTTTCAGGCGCCGGTCCGACGTGCGAGGCCAACCTGGGGCCATCTCTTACCCAACCAGCGGGTGCGGAGAAGTTTCGCGAAATACGGATAGATCGACGGCTGCGCGCTCAGGCGGTAGGTTCTCCCCCCGCACAAATGAGCCAGTATGGTAAGCCCGCTCGAAATAGCCCTGCTTGCGCTGCTCGGGTTGCTGTGGGGAATGCCCTACGCGCTGACGAAGATCGCGCTTGCGACCATCCCGCCGGTGACCTTGGTGGGCGCGCGCGTCGCATTGGCGGCGATCGTGCTGTGGATCATCGTGCTCTTCAGACAGCATAGCATGCCGTGGCGGTGGGGTTTCGTCGCGCGGCTGCTCATCCAAGGTTGCGTCGCCTGTGCGATCCCTTACACGCTCATCGCGTTCGGCCAGCAGTCGGTCGACAGCGCGCTCGCCGCCATCCTGAACTCGACCGCGCCACTGTTTGTCTGTCTCATCAGTTGGCTCTGGACACGGCACGAAGAGCTCACGGTTGGGCGGTTGTTCGGTGTGACCATTGGATTGGGCGGGGTTGTGCTGATTGCCGGAGCAAGCGCGCTCGCTGGGCTCGGCCCGGGAACGGTCGGCCAGGCCGCTATCATCCTGGCCACGCTGTCGTCCGCGGTGAGCGCCATTTATGGCCGCCGATTTGCCGCGGTGGCGCCAGAGATCGCGGCGGCGGGAACGCTGACCGCTGCGGCGGTCGTGGTTGTCCCCCTGTGCTTTTTGGTGGAAGCGCCGCTGAGCTCCGTGCCGTCAATCGCTTCGCTCGCCGCCGTGCTGGTGAATGCCGTTGTGGCAACCGCGCTCGGCTTCGTGCTGTACTTTCGCCTAATCCGAACAATCGGCAGCATGGGCGTCGCCAGCGTCGGCTATCTTAAGCCCGGCGTCGGCGTGCTGATCGGCTGGACGTTGATGGGCGAATCACTGACATGGACGACGGGAGCCGGTCTGATTGCGATCCTGATCGGAGTTGCCGCGATCAATCGCCAGGATTCCCTTGCGGCATTAACAGACTCGAGCCGATTGCAACCCATACCGAAGGGCGTTTCGGAGGAGACCGCGCCTGCGACACATGCCTGATCGGGGATACGCGCTTCGATCACAGGAGCAGGTGGATTGGCGCCACCGCCCTTCATTCGATCACGGCGTCAGCGCCGGCAAGCAGTATTCTTGGGACCCGCAGGCCGAGAGTCCTGGCCGTCCTGACGTTAATCACCAGTTCGAATTTCGTCGGCGCTTGCACGGGAAGATCCGCCGGCCTCTCACCGCGGAGGATACGGCTGACATATTCGGCTGCGCGCCCGAACAGGTCCACAGCATCCACCCCATAGGACAACAGGCCGCCGGCCTCGGCAAAATATCGATAGGGATAAATTGCGGGAATACGGAATTGCGCCGTCAGCGAGATAATCAGGTCACGATGAACCGTGATGAAATTGTCCGGGGTGAAAATAAGGCCGCCGCCAGGCTCGCTCCCAAGCTCTGCGATAGCCCTTTCAATGTCAGTGGCGTTGCGAACCTGAACCGTTGTCGGCTTGACTTTGAGTTCGGTCGCGGACTCAATGAACGGACGCAAGAAAAACGTCTCTGCACCCGGCAGAGAATCTGGATTGTACATTATGGCGACTCGGGCGAGCTGCGGCACTATCTCCCTCAACATCGATAGATATTTGCCGGGGATGGTTGCGTGGAGAACGGTGAACCCGGTGACGTTGCCGCCCGGACGCGCCATGCTCGCGACGAACCCGCTGCCGATTGGGTCGGACACGGCCACGAACACGATCGGAATTGTCCGGGTGGCCCGCATCAGCGCTGCAACGACCGGAGTGCTGTGGGCGAGAATGCAGCCGGGCTTAAGCCCGGCAAGTTCTGTCGCAAATGCCTGCATGCGTCTAGCATCGCCGCCGGCAAAGCGATACTCGATCCGAAGGTCTTGGCCTGCGGACCAGCCTTGCCGTTCAAGACCTTGTTCGAAAGCCTCGATGCGGGCCCGAGCTTCCGCATCGTTCGCCAGCCCCAGCAGCGCCCCGACGGTGTGCGTGCCAGCTGTCTGTTGCGCATGCGCCGAAATCGGCCCGCTTGCCAATGCGCCACCGAGAAGGGTCATGAATTCGCGCCGTCCAAGACCACTGGGCATCTGCCATCCTCTTCGGGCCATGTCGCATGAATTCCGTTTCGCTTGTGTTGCCTACTCCCTCACGTTCGTGCGGCTCGAAGCCGTGGCCAACACAATCACGCCTGCCGCTAACATAGCAACCGTAATAACATAATAACCATAATAAGAGGTCTGCACGGAAGCATCTGCCGCACTTTGCCGCGCCCTCCGAGCAAAAAAAGCGAGCCGGATAAAGTTTCTCTCCCCCGGTGCGAGCTGCCAGCATGGTATGATTACACGTCTCAATGCTAACGCCCGGCCTGCCCGTCGGGGCCGAGGGATTGGTCGAATGAACTCGTTTGGGGACGAGCCCGCAGCGGGAGCCGGCGGGGCTTCTCCGCGCGTGATTGGCGGGCAGCTATTCCGCAAATATGCCGCCACGTTTGTCGGCATCGTCTGCTTGGCTTTGCTGGTCGACGAAGCGCCCGAGATCTGGTTTTCGTATCACGAACAAAGGGCCTTACTCGCTCGCATTGAACAGCGAGAGGCCCAATTCGCCTCGGAGAAGATCAGCCAATTCTTAAAGGAGATCGAAGCCCAGATGGCCTGGATCTCCCCGTTGCCCTGGAACGCGGTCACGTTCGAGGAATGGCGCTTCGATGCCGTGCGGCTATTGCGCCAAGCACGGGCGATAACGGAGGTCGCCCAGCTTGATGCAGTGGGGCGCGAGCAATTCCGCATTTCGCGTCACGCGATGGATGTGAGCAAGAGCCATGTTGATTATTCGCGTGATCCTGTTTTCGTCCAGGCGATGGCCAACAAAGTCTATTATGGACCCGTTTATTTGGTTGAGGGGTCCGAGCCGTACATGACGATCGCCGTGGCCGCTACCGGCGGCGGTCATGGCGTGATCGTTGCGCAAGTGAACCTCAAATTTATTTGGGAAGCCGTGTCGCAGATCAAGGTCGGCAGGCGCGGACATCCCTACGTCGTCGACGCGAGCGGGCGCCTTATTGCTGACCCCGACATCAGCTTAGTGCTGCGCAACACGGACATCTCCCGTCTTCCCCAGGTACGGGCCGCGCTCGCGTCGCAGGCGGACGTGGACCAACCGGTCGACCGCCAGGGCAAGCGGGTATTAAGCGCGCATGCCGCGGTTATTCCCCCCAATTGGCTGGTCTTTATCGACTTGCCGGTCGAGGAAGCTTATGCGCCGCTTTACGGTTCGCTTGTGCGCTCGCTCCTTTCCGTCCTTGCGGCTATGGCGGTGGCGTTGCTCGCGGGACTGCTCCTTACGCGCCGGATGGTTGTGCCGATTCGGGCGCTGCACAACAGCGCTGCGCAGATCGGCCGCGGCGATCTCGCCCAACGCATTTCGATCAAGACCAATGACGAACTCGAGGCGCTGGGCGAGGAATTCAACAAGATGGCAACCCGGTTGCAAGAGTCGTATGCCACGCTAGAGCGTAAGGTCGAGGAACGTACGCATCAACTCGAAGCTGCCAATCTCACCAAGTCCCGCTTTTTGGCTGCAGCAAGCCATGATTTGCGACAGCCTTTGCATGCATTAGGGCTATTCGTTGCGCAATTGCATGGTCCGGTGCGTGCCGATGAGCGCAGGCGGATTGTCGCTCGCATCGACGCGGCACTTTCCGCAATGAACGAGCTGTTCAACGCGCTCTTGGACATTTCCAAGCTTGACGCCGGCGTGCTCACTCCGAGCATTATCGAATTTCCTGTTGCGAAACTGCTCGACCGAGTCAATATGACCTTCACAGGAGCCGCGCGGGGAAAAGGGCTATCGTTGCGGGTCGTTTCCAGCAGCGCTTGGGTGCGCAGCGACTTCATCCTCCTGGAGCGCATCGTTTTCAATTTGGTTTCGAATGCAGTGCGCTACACCAGTAGTGGCGGCGTGGTCCTCGGCTGTCGCAAGCAGGGTGTCAACCTGCGTATCGAGGTTTGGGATACTGGAAGTGGGGTTCCTAAGGCTCAGCAGCAGAACATCTTCGGCGAGTTCTATCGCCTTGGCGGACCGGGTGGTGACGCGCGCTCCGGCTTCGGTCTTGGGCTTGCCATCGTTGACCGCTTGTGCCGGCTGCTCGACCATTCAATCAATCTAACGTCGACAATAGGGAAGGGATCTTGCTTTTCCGTTGCGGTGCCGCTCGTCGACGCGCGGCCGGAAATTGGCGAATCGCCCGCCCCCGCTCATCCGCTTATTGATGCATCCGATCGCAAGCTGGTCGTGGTCATCGATGACGATCCGCTCGTGTTGGAGGGGATGGGCGGACTGTTTCGAAGCTGGGGCTATCGTTTGCTAGTCGCCGGGACCGATGACGAAGCGCTCGCCGGAGTTGCCAACCGCGATAGCTTGCCCGACCTGATCGTCTCCGACTATCATCTGCCCGGCGGAAAAACCGGCATTGAAGTCATCGAGGGCCTGCGCAGGACACTTTCCGCCAAGATTCCCGCCTTCCTCGTCAGCGGCGACACCAGTCCAGAGCTGCTGCGCCAAGCCCGCGCCAGCGGTTACCATCTGCTGCACAAGCCGGTGGACCCGATGACGCTGCGCGCCATGGTCAGCCACGTGCTGCGGGAACAGCAGGCCGCGCACGTGCATTAGACCGTCTCCGGGTCGCCTGGATTGCTGTCCACATGTGATAAAATCCCCCTGGAACCGGTACGATGCCGAAGCCCAACGTATACAGATCAGAATCGGACCGTGAACCCGGCGCAAGCGCGAATCCAGATCGCGAAGCCGGCACGAGCCCTGGAAAAACACGTACACGAGAATAAGCGGATGAGGGCGTCAACCCGAATAAGTTTCGGTGTAGTAGGCGCGACCACGACGCTCGAACCGTGCATCTCAAAAGTTAAGAGTTGTCGGTAATTTCCAGCCCAATTCGTTTACGGCGATTACGGCCTCGGTTCGATTGGTGACCTTCAGCGCTTTGAGAATTGCAGTGACATGATTTTTCACTGTAGGCTCGGCCAAATTGAGCATCCGACAGATCGATTTGTTGTTCTTGCCTTGCATCATCAGCGCGAGCACATCGAGCTGACGATCTGTCAAGCCCAGATCCGCGGGCGACACGATTGCTCTGGCGCTTCCGGATGGCCTTGGTGCGTGTGACAAGTGCTCACGCGGCAGAATCTCTGGCGGGATATATATGCCCCCCGCAAACACCAGCTGAAGCGCGCTCAGCATTACCTCATTCCGGGCCGATTTCGGGATATAGCCCATGGCACCAAGGTCAAGCGCTTTGATAACGTTGGCGCGGTCCTGAACAGCGGACAGAACCACGACTGACACTGCTGGGTTGCGTTCGCGTAATTCAGCGAGCATCGAGAAGCCATCTCGATCCGGCAGGTTCAGGTCAAGCAGAATGAGGCTAATATCCGGATGGCTGGCGACGGCCTCCATCGTCTGAGCGCAATTTGAGGCCTCCAATACGACTGCATCGCGCGTGAGTTTCTTTAGAACGCCGTGCAAAGCCTCGCGAATCAAGGCGTGATCGTCGACCACAAGAATTTTCATTAATGGCAGGTTCCCTGGGCTTCGGTAGACAATACTGCATTCCAAAAGGCAAAGCATCCGCCGGATACCGCTTTGGTAAAGCGCTGTGTCGGGCACGGAAGCAAGGGCGGTCGCCCAGCGGTAGCCGACATTGGCGCCAACATAAAAGCCGGCCTATCAATCTGGCGCGCGGTGGGGGGCTCGAGGACAGCCCTGTGTAACATCCGCCGTTTCCAGGCCGGTAGCGGTCAATATTCGAATGCACATGAAATGGCTCACACATGCGCCATCCCGGGTGATGCGCGTTTACCGGGCCGGATTCAGTGTTTGCGGGCTGCGATTCCGCCACGGCCGACGAGGATTCGCCCATATGGTCTAGTTGCCTCGCTTCGAGCCCTCGTATTCCATCTGCGGGGATCGATCGCGCTGCGGCATGAAAGTTGCTCCACAAAAACGAGTCCTTTGTGCGGGAGACGGGATCAATCCGCGTGCTTGAACATGTCGCGCGCCTCGTCCGACCAATCGAAGTGTGCATGGTCACTGGCGAGGCCCTGCCACAGCATCCTCGAAGCTTGTGCGGTTTTTCTCGCTGGGTTGATAACAACTTCTTCAGGTGCCCTATGGAATGCTCAGGTCGGCCGCAATCCTGGGTCCCGTAGGGCTCGGCCGGCTAGGACGTGGCGGAATAGAGCCCCATCATGTCCGGCCGGCCACTCCCCTGCGAGGTCACTCGAGTTCGTGGTCAATCGTTTTGCCGCTTGCCGAGCAAGCTTCCCCACGTCGGATAGCCCAGCGCAACTGTCGGACGCTGAACACAACGTCGGCGGCGCGCGCTTACGCCTTATCGGCCGGGGAGGGGTCGGGTCAGCGATAGTTGCCCATGGGCCGCTGCCGGCTTGGGATTGAATGCCGCAGGTGCGACAGGAGTCGGCGTTGCCGCAACCGCTTGGCTGGGCGGCGGCGGGAGTGTTGGTGGTTTGGCAACCGTAGCTGAGCGACTCAAGATCTTGAGTTCGATCCGCTCCAAAGAAACGTTGACCACATAATCGTAACCATCAAGGATGCGCCCCATCACCTGTTGCAAAGTTCCTGAATAGGAGCCCGCCACAGTCCGGTCTAGCTCCAGTTCGGAACTGTAGGTCAGATTGAACTTAGCGGACAGCGCAGCCAGAACATCATCAATCGACGCATCTTCGGCCGTTAGCCGTAGAGCATCCAATTGCCCCTCGAACTCGATTTTGGCCGAGCTCCGTGCCGGCATCGTGCTGAGCAGGAGTGCGGTCATGGCCCGCCAAATGAACGCGACTGTGGGTCGCGGCTCGAAACGTTTGCGTCTGCGATCTGAGAAGAAGTGGTCATCAGTTGGCTGACGCATGGATTTCTTCTCCGGGCAGCCATGGTGTGCTCCACTCGTTCCTGAAGGGTTAAAACTCAAGATCGACTACTTAGCCGTCACTTTTTGGTAAACAGTTGGTCGAGGAAAGCGATGACTTTGCAACGCTCGTCAGCACAGCCAGTATCGTTCTCACGTTTGACGAGCATTCTAACGCAGTGGCGGGGCGTGACAGGCGGCACAGTTTTAATCTTGACGAAGCTGACAAAAAAAGGGGCGCTCGCGCGATCCGGCCGCGCGAACGAACACATCGCAAGCCGTTGAATTGAGAGTAAATGCTAGGCCGGAC
>WNFO01004379.1_pt1 | contig 12175 bp, 12 predicted proteins | sample 5400251 | NCBI WGS metagenome assembly WNFO01 (sample SAMN13153354, study PRJNA577476) | soil metagenome | isolation source: 100 cm saprolite under Madrone tree | place: USA:California | collected 2016-06-14
CCCCGGCCGTTGGTCCGTAGCCAGGCAGCAAGTTCACCACGCCTTCGGGGAATCCCGCTTCCAGCATCAATTCGCCAACACGCAGCGCCGTCAGCGGCGTCTGCTCTGCCGGCTTCATCACCACGGTACAGCCGCAGGCCAGCGCCGGCCCAAGTTTCCACGCTTGCATCAGCAGCGGAAAATTCCACGGAATAATCTGCCCCACCACGCCCACGGGCTCGTGCTTGGTGTAGGTGAAGTAATTGCCGCTGACGGGAATCGTCTTCCCTTGATTCTTGTCCGTCCAGCCCGCGTAATAGCGGTAGCACGCGATGGTCAGTGGAAGATCGGCCGCCCGCGCCACGTGGTACGGCTTGCCGTTGTCCAGCGACTCAAGCTGCGCCAACTCATCGGCGTGCTTCTCGATGAGGTCCGCCAGCTTGTTCATCAATACGCCGCGCGCCGAAGCGCTCATCTTGCGCCACGCGCCTTTGTCAAACGCCGCGCGCGCCGCCGCCACGGCCTTGTCCACATCCGCGGCGTCGGCCTCCGCCACTTGCGTGATCACTTCACCTGTCGACGGATTAATTGTAGGGAAAGTTTTTCGTGATGCGCTGTCAACCCATTTTCCATTGATCAGCAGTTTTGTCGGACCAATCTTGACATTCCGTTCCATCACTGTCGTTGCCGTAGCCATTTGAACTCCTCCTTAGATGGTGCTCTGCCAGAAGGTGGGTGCGGAGCAAGACCCCTCAAGCCCCGCCAGGCGCGAGCATGCTGCGAGGAAGAAGCGTATACCCGCAGACGGATGGAGGCAAGGACGTGTACAGGGTTATCGCCGCTCTCTCCAGTAGCCCGGCCGCCGACGCGCGTGGGCTACGGCCAGCACTTGGATTATCGAGGGAAGTTCTCGGTAGGCGACTGCAAAGGGAAATCGATGGAGTAAGAATCTTGGGGTCCCATGAACGCCGGCTGGCCAGCGTCGTGGTGCTTCGGCAATTAGGTGATCGCGCGCTCGAGTTCACCAGCAAATCTCGAAGCGACCGGCTCGCTCCGATCGAAGTACCACTCAAAGGCAGCTGCATACTCCAAGCTAGCCTCTTCGTGAAACTCGACGGCCTTACTTGTCATGGGTGAGTCTGGACGAAATCCTTCTTCGAACCTCTTCCCATGGAACCGTCTTTGCTTTTTCTGAGTCTATGTCCGCAATGCGGCGGGCGATCTCTTCGCCCCATGCGTTCTCGGCCCCTTCGTCCACTGTAGCGTCGAGGCTATCCAGAAGGGAACTGGCCAATTCCGCGCGCTCCTCTTCGGAGAGTGAAAGCACCTTGTGGGGTAGATCGAGAGCTTGCTGCGTCATATACCGCTGGCAAGGCACTGTGGCACGTCCAATGGCGCTGCGCCTGCCTTTCCCATGCCACCCTAACCCCTTTGCTCTCAACGCCCCCTCCCGCGTCCCGCATTTTACTAGCGGCGCAGGAGGCCATCCTGGCTTGTCCCCGGCCCACTGCATCTCGCGGAAGTGATATTCTCTCGTTAAACATGAAGCCCGAGAACAAGATGGTTGCGGCAGTGGTGGTCCTTGGCGTCGTCGTCGTGACGGCAGCGGTCGTGGTCATGATATCGCCGCGCTGGAGGCAAAAGGCGAAGGAGCAGCATCAGGAAAGTGTTCTTCAGGGCATGACTCCCGACAAAGCCATCGCCCTGTGCGGCCATCCCGTCCTGGACGAGACCCAGGCCAGCCAGCCCACGGTCACGAGGCGCTTGGTCATCAGGAATGACTACGCCTTGGCCGTCGAGCTGGATTTTGCAGTCTCGACCGCCGAACCCCAAACGTGGCGGCTCACCGGAATTCAAGATCCCTCCGGCGAAATTAAGTATCAAACTCCTGCCAGCCAAATCGGCGTTCTACCGTGCCTTGACGCGAAGCCAATGAGAAACCCCAATCAGAAGCAACAATAGCAATTGCCGCCCGCGCATCCATCGGGGGGTGGAACTTCATTGCCATATCACAACTTGGCCTCTGGCGGCTGCTAGGGTAAACACCTGACACCAAATTAGGGTGAACTCTCGATTGCGCAGGCCGGAACCCTGGTTAAGGATGCTTGCACATGCGGGACAGTCGGTCGCCTCCGTGGCCAGGACTCCACCCCACCTACCCCAAACAACCGTTCGTCATGGCGCGGAGGCGATCAACCTTAATCATGGACTTTCCTTCCGTTGAATGGATCAATCAGCAATTAAGGCCTGCGCTCATGGTACCAGCGCGCAGCCGAGAGGGCTTCTTCGATGGCAGCCGGATGAAAGGAGAATGAGGGAGCGCTCATTCGAGAGCGGACAATAGGCGGCGACGAGCCTCTTCGAGCGAAACCGGCTTGACCGCGCCGGAGTCGATGTCGACCATGCGGCGCGCGACTTCCTCGTCCCAGGCCGCTGCAACGGATTCGCTTGCGTGTCATCCAGACTCTCGATGAGAGAGCCAGCAAGGTCGGCGCGTTCTGATACGGGAAGAGCGAGCGCTTTTTTCAAAAGCTCGCCGGCTTCCTGAGTCATGAATTCATTTTACCCCGAAAGAGTGCGATTGAGGCAAGAGCGGAACAAGCCGTACCCCGGCAAGAAAAAGGCCGTGGGAATCAACTTGAGTCCGCAGGTCGTGGACTATTTTAAAGGCCTGGCGGACCCGTTTACCCTGAGCCCGCCGAAGGGGCCTTCCTTACCAGAAGTGGATCGATCTTATGCTGAAGAATTTGAAGCGATCACCGCTGCGCCCTGCTCGCTTCTGTGCGATCCCCCGGCTGCGAAAAACGAAATCCCTTGATCCTGTGTTGCGCCCTCAGTTCTCCGTGAGTAGCGGCGGGTCTTTCACTGGCTGTGAGTGTTGGTTACGCCGTCGCAGATGGGTTAGCAGGGTCAGCCGGTTGTGGAGCCGCCTGCCCGGCTTCTCTCTGTCGCGTTACGTAGACCGCTAACACCAGGCTGGCACCCAGCAGCAGCGCCGCCAGATCGTACGGCGCCCCCGCCAGATGCAGACCATAGCGCGGCGAGATGGCAATCGCGAAAACCTGCGTGAAGAGAATCGGGCCGGCCATGCCCGTGATGGCGCGCAGCGAATTGATCGCCCCCTGCAATTTGCCTTGGGAACTGGGATCGACATGCCGCGCCATCAGCGACTGCACGGCGGGAGCAGCGATACCCCACAGGGCAATAAAAGGAATCACCGCGAGCATCATCCAGCCGCGAGTCGCGAGCCCGAAGCCTGCGAAGCCGATCGTCCCGAATAGCAAGCCCGCCAGAAGGCTGCGCCGTTCGCCAAAGCGCTTCACAAATGGACCTACCAGCACACCGGAAACAACCGCGGCGCACACCCCCACAAGCGCAAGGGAATTCCCAACGTCGCGCCGGCTCCACGCATAGCGATACTCGGTGTAATACGCCCACATCGACGGAAGCGAGTTGTGCGCGAGGTAGTAGAGAGTGACCACCAGCGAAAGTCCTGCAAGTTCCGCATGCGAACGCAGCAGCGTGAGTGCCCCCAGCGGATTGGCCATATGCCAGGCGGATTTCGCACGACGCTCGGGCGGCAGCGATTCGGGTAAAACGAAGTAGCCGTAAAGTGCATTCGCTAGACTCAGACCGGCGGCGACCCAGAAAGGAAAACGCAGGTTTCTGTTGCCGAGCCAGCCGCCCACCGCCGGCCCAATCACGAATCCAAGTCCAAACGCCGCGCTGATCATCCCAAAGGGCTTTGCCCGTTCTGCGGGTTTGGTGACGTCGGTGACATATGCAAATGCGGTGGCCACGTTAGAAGTTGTAATGCCGGAAATAAGACGCCCGACAAACAGCCAGCGCAGTGACGGCGCCAGCGCCATAAATACATAGTCAATGCTCAGTCCAAAGCACGAAATGAGGATGACGGGGCGACGGCCAAAGCGATCCGACCACGCACCTAAAAGCGGCGAGAAAATGAATTGCATCGTAGCCCAAGCCAGGCCGAAATAACCGCCGATGCTGGAGGCGCGCGCGAAATCGCCGCCTTCAAAGCTTCGGATCAAGTCGGGAAGAACGGGGGCAATGATCCCGAAGGCCAGAAAATCAAAAGCCACCATGACGAGAATGAAGACAAAAGCGGCGCGGCTGGAATTCGGGGCAGCAGTGGTCGTCGCATCTGCCATGGAGGCTTCAGCCTGCTAGACCTCGAGAATAACGGGAAGAATCAGCGGCCGCTTGGAGGTCTGTTTGTTGATGTAGCGCTTCAGGTCGACGCGAATTTTTTCCTTGATGACGCCCCAGTCGGATTTTTCTTCCGCATTGGATTCCTCGACGGTCTTCATAATGACCAGTCGCGCGCCAACGATTAATTCCTGGCCGTTGTCGCTCATGAGGCCCCGTGTCACGATTTCCGGATGCGATTCCATTTTGCCGGTGTGCTTATCGATGGCGATGATGGGCACGACGATGCCGTCTTCGGAAAGATGCTTGCGGTCGCGAATCACCACGTCTTCAATTTCTTCCAGCGAGCCGGAATCCACGCACACGCGGCCGGCCGTCACCGGGTCGCGCCGGTGAGCGCCATCCTCCGTGAATTCGATCGGCCGCCCGTCTTCAACCAGCAGAATTTCTTGGGACACGCATCCCAGTTGATGCGCCAGCGCGGCGTGCCGGAACAGGTGCCGGTACTCGCCGTGTACCGGGATGAAATATTTCGGTTTCACGAGTTGCAGCAGCAGTTTCTGCTCTTCCTGGCTGGCGTGGCCGGAGACGTGGATGATGCCCGCTGAATTGTCGTAATAAACCAGCGCGCGCCGCCGGAACATATGGTCCAGCATCCGGAAAATGGCCTTTTCATTTCCCGGGATGATGCGCGCGGAGAGTATCACGCTGTCGTTTTCATCCACGGAAACGAAGCGGTGATTGTCCACCGCGATCCGTGAGAGCGACGACATCGGCTCGGCCTGGGTTCCGCTGGCCAGAATAATGATGCGCTTGGGATCGAATCCGCGAATGTCCTGCGGCCGCACCACCATTCCGTCGGGGATGCGCAGAATCTCGAGCGAGTGCGCAATCTCCACGTTGTCGACCATGCTACGCCCGACGAACGCCACTTTTCGGTTCACCCGCGAAGCAATGTCGATGACCTGCTGAATGCGATGAATCGACGAAGCGAAGCAGGACAAAATCACCCGCCGCGGCGCCGAGCGGCACAGTTCTTCGATGCGTGGAACGACGGCCCGCTCCGACGGCGTAAATCCGGGGCGTTCCACGTTCGTCGAATCGCTGAACAGCGCCAGCACGCCCTCATTTCCATACTTGGCGAACGAGTGCAAATCGAACGGCGCGCCGCCCACGGGCGTCTGATCGATTTTGAAATCGCCGGTGTGGATGACCACTCCCAGGGGCGTGCGAATCGCCAGCGCCACGCAATCCACGGTGCTGTGCGTCACGGAGATAAACTCAACTTCAAACGGCCCGATCTCCACCAGCCGCCCGGGAATTACTTCGCGAAGCGTGGTCGACTCCAGCAGCCCGGCTTCGTCGAGGCGCTTTTTCACCAGCGCGAGAGTAAAACGCGTTCCGTACACGGGAACATTCAAATCGCGCAGGATATACGGGAGCGCGCCGATATGATCTTCATGGCCATGCGTCAGCACGATCGCGCGAACCTGCGCGCGGTTCTGTTTCAGATAAGTGATGTCGGGAATGACCAGATCGACGCCCAGGAGTTCGGACTCCGGGAACATCATGCCCGCGTCGATGACCATGATCTCGTCACCGAGCCGCAGCGCCATCATGTTCATGCCGAATTCGCCGAGACCGCCAAGAGGGATAGCTGTGAGGGATTGCGAGGACTTGCTCAATGAGGCGTCAACTCCGGGACGCAAATGAGAATCGTATCACAGGACGACAGGGAGCCACGTCCCGAGAACGCTGCAGCTCGAAGTTGCCGAATGCGGACGGCTCAGCGATCCGAGCCGCTGAACAGGTGCGCGATGGAGACGAGAATCACGGCGCCCAGCGTGGCGGCCGCAAGCGAGTACAAAAAGCCGCCGCCAAAAATTCCCAGTTTCACAAAAATCCAGCCGCCTAAGTAGGACCCGATCAGTCCCAGGACAATGTCCGTGATGCAGCCGAACCCGCGGCCGCGCGCGATTTTTCCGGCGAGCCAACCGGCAATCAGGCCAAGGAGAAGCCAGGAGACGAAGCCGTGCGATTCGAACCAGATTCCGACTGTCCTTTGCGTAGGCACTTGTGCCGCGAACATGAGGCCTCCTTTGGGAACAAGGATTGTATCTGAATTTTCGGTCCACACAATCAATCGTGATCCCGAATGGAAGCCTATTCTACGGAGAAGCCGGTTGCTGCTGCGTCATGCAGTGCAAGGTCCCCAAACCCAGCACGAGATCGCGGCACGCGATTCCCACCACTTCACGATCCGGAAACAATCCCGCAACGGTATTGAGCGCGACGCGATCGTTCGAGTCATTAAAAGTGGGCATGATCACGATCTTGTTGGCAATGTAAAAATTCGCGTAGCTCGCGGGAAGCCGCTGGCCGTCGAAATAGACCGGCGCGGGCATCGGAAGCGTTTCCACGCGAAGCAGCCGGCCATCCTGATCCTTCATCGTTTGCAACAAAGCAAGATTCTCTCGCAGCGGGGCATAGTTCGCGTCCTTCGGATCATTCTCCACAATGGTCACAACCGTCGAGGGATTCACAAAGCGCGTGAGGTCGTCCACATGGCCGTGCGTATCGTCACCAACGATTCCATTCCTCAGCCAGAGAACATTAGTGACGCCGAAATATTCGCGGAAGACCTGCGCGTAATCCTCTTCGGTGAACCCCGGATTTCTTTCCTGCACTTTGCTCAGAAGGCATTCTTCCGTCGTCAGCAGTGTTCCGCGACCGTTCACATCAATGCTTCCGCCCTCCACCACCACCCGCCGGCCTTTGTGTTCCGGCTGCCAAACGCGGCGCTTCAATTTCTGATTTACTTTCGTGGCAGCGACCGCATCTCTTTTATGATTCGCGTATTTTGCCCAGCCATTAAATACGAAATGGTTGTAGGCAACTTCTCCCGCTTCATTTCGCACGCAGATGGGGCCCGAGTCGCGCATCCATCCCCGATCTGTCGGCACACGGAAGAAATCGACCGCATCGAGATTGGCGCCTGACTTCTTCAAAATCGTGCGGACGCGGGATTCGGATTCGCGATTTTCCACAAGCAGAAAAACTCGCTCAACCTTCGACAAGTGCCGCACGATTTCGGCAAACGCCCACGGGATGGGCGCGAATTTTCCCGGCCAATCGGTTAGCTCGTGCGGCCAGCCTAGCCAGGTCGCTTCGTGGCGTTCCCATTCGGCGGGCATGCGGAAGCCGAGCGTGTGCGGCGTTTTGGTTTGCGGCAGTGTCTTCATTGGGAAAAAGAATTTAACACAGAGATCACCGAGGACACAGAGATGGTAGAGAAGAAAACCCCGAATCGATTGAGCAAGAAAATATTATTCTTTGTCCAGCCAGCGGTTCAGGATGGGTTGATAAGCGTCGATGCGGCGGTCGCGGAGAAACGGCCAGTTGCGGCGCGTTTCCTCGCTCTTTGCGGGGTCGCATTCGACCACGAGGATTTCTTCACTGTTGTTGGAAGCTTCGGAAATAACCTGGCCGAAGGGATCGGCGACAAAGGAATTTCCCCAGAACTCCAATCCCGGGTCGCCCTTTTCGGGTTTGCCTTCGAATCCAACGCGATTCACGACCGCTGCGTACACGCCATTCGCGATGGCATGCCCGCGCTGGATGGTCCGCCATGCGTCGAGCTGCGCCGCGCCGAATTGCGGTTTTTCGTGCGGATGCCAGCCGATACTCGTCGGATAGAAAATCACCTGGGCGCCGCCGAGCGCGGCGATTCGCGACCCCTCCGGATACCACTGGTCCCAGCAGATTTGCACGCCGATGCGCGCATACCTGGTATCGAAATTGGGAAAACCGAGATCGCCGGGCGTGAAATAAAACTTTTCGTAATACAGCGGATCGTCGGGGATGTGCATCTTGCGGTATTTGCCGAGAAACGTTCCGTCGGCGTCGAGGACGGCGCAGGAATTGTGGTAAACGCCGGGAGCTCGCCGCTCGAAAAGTGAGACGACCAGCGCGACTTTCTTTTCCTTTGCAATCTGCGCCAGGATTTCCGTCGTTGGCCCTGGCACGGGCTCCGACATGTTAAATAGCTCTGGGTCTTCCGTGCGGCAAAAGTATTCGCCGTGAAATAGTTCGTGCAGCGAAATGATTTGAGCGCCGCGCGCGGCCGCTTCGCGGGTTTTCCCCGCGGCCCGCGCCAGATTCTCTTCCGCGTTCGCCGTGCATTTCATTTGAACCAGACCAATGGTAAATTTGTTTGCCATATTTTGTAGTTTAACATGAGCGTGAATCGTCTCTGCACGCGCGATTGGTTCTTTCGTTTGCGCCGAGTTTGTACTATCAATCTGCAGGACGTTCAAGCATCATCACGCATTATTTGTAATCTAGAAACCCATTCGTAATACGGGATTCAGTTTTAGTCGAGGAGACGCGATGGCGAAGCAGCGAGAGAAAACTGTGACGGGGAGAGTCCTCCATGATCCAGTGAAGGACAAACTCCGGCCGATGTTTCCGCTGGATTTATCCAAATGCCGCACCGTCGACGAACTGGTCCGTGCCATGGGCGACACCGCGTTCACCGGCCGGCAGATCGGCGACGCTGCCGATGTTTTTGAAGCTATGGCGCGCGATAAGGATTGCTTTGTGGTGATGACGCTATCCGGTGCGCTGACCGTCGGCAAAATGGGTCTCGTTTTCTGCGACCTCATCGAATCAGGCGTCGTCAAAGCCATCGTTTCGACCGGCGCGCTCATGGCGCACGGACTGGTCGAAGCTGCGGGTTATTCTCATTTTCGCTACAACCCCAAGATGGGTGACAGTGAACTTTTCCAAGCTGGGTACAACCGCGTTTATGATTCGCTGGAGCCGGAGACGAACCTCGACCACGTCGAAGAGGTAATGGACCACGTCCTCAACGAATGGGAGGCGGAAGACATCGCCTGCAGTTGGAAAATCCACCGCCGCATCGGCGAGTATCTGCACAAAAGTTTTCCGGGGCGGGGAATCTTGAAATCCGCTTTCGAGCACAACGTTCCCATCTTTGTTCCCGCATTCAGCGATTCCGAGCTGGGCATCGACTTCGCGCTGCACAAGATCGCCCGGCAGCAGGGAAAGCGCCCGCTGCTGCGTTTCGATCCCTTCGAGGATTTTGAGAAATTTGCCGACACCATGCTGGCCACTAAGCGCATGGGGATTTTGACGGTGGGCGGAGGCGTCCCGCGCAATTGGTCGCAACAATTCGGCGTCTACGCGGAACTGCTTGCGCGGCGCGGTTACAAGAAAATTCCGCTGAAGCGCTACAACTACGGCGTGCGCATTTGCCCGGAGCCGGTCCATTGGGGCGGCCTCAGCGGCAGCACGTACACCGAAGCGGTCTCCTGGGGCAAATTCGTTCCTCCCGAAGAAGGCGGGCGCTTCGCCGAAGTCTTCGACGATGCGACGGTGGCACTGCCGTTAATCGTCAGGGCCGTGCTTGAGCGCATCGGGTACTTCAAGCATGACACATAGAACTTCAGGGCAGCCGCCGAGGTCTTGCAAAATTGTCCTTGGCATACAACATCGAATGGAAGAGATGATCACCAAGATGGGCCACGGAGATTGTGGCCCGATTGCAGAGCGATCGTTTTGACGGGAGGAGACATGAGCGCAACACCTAGCATGAAGCGCGTGAATGTGAAGTCAGTTACGCCGCATCTTGTGGTGCGAGATGCAGCGGAGGCGATCGCGTTTTACCAGAAAGCGTTCGGCGCGGTAGAAATCCGCAAGAGTCCGGCGCCCGACGGCGAGAAACTGATGTTCGCGGAGATCGCCATCGGCGAAGGACGGGTCTATCTGAATGATGAATTCCCGGAATGGGGTGTATTCTCTCCGCTGGAGAAGAAGGGCACGGCGGTTACCATGCATTTGCTTGTGGACAACGCTGACCCCGCCTACGAGCGTGCGGTCGCCGCTGGCTGCAAAGTGATTATGGAGCTTGGCGACCAATTCTGGGGTGACCGGTACGCCATCGTAGAAGATCCGTTTGGACACCGCTGGTCGATTGGGGCGCCGATTCGCAAGAACTAGTTGAGAGGTGACGACATGCCGAAAGCAACTGCCGCGAGAAGCGATTCGCTGTACGGAGTGCACCCGGACGTGGCGATGATGGAGAAGTGGGTGGCGGAATTGAAAGGCAAGACCGGGCGGTCCGTAGAGGAATGGATCGCGCTGGTGAAGAAGGAAGCCCCCACAGACGAGAAGTCCAGGCGCGAATGGCTAAAAACGAAGCACAAACTCGGCACGAATAGTGCGTGGTGGCTTGCGGAACGCGCGGAAGGAAAGGGCGGGGACGAAGATACGATGGAGGTGTATTTTGAAGGCCGCCGTTCGGCATGTCGAGGAGCAGTACGCAGGTCCGAAAGAGAAGCTGCGGCCGATTTTTGACGAACTGCTGACGTCAGGCAAATCGCTTGGCAGTGGCGTGAAGGCTTGCCCGTGCAAGACCATTGTGCCCCTGTATCGCAATCATGTGTTCGCGCAAATCAAGCCAACCACAAAATTCCCGGATCGATCTCGGCTTCGCATTGGCGCACTTCAAAGGAAAATTGCCGAAGCGGATGATCGACACCGGTGGGCTGGCGAAAAAAGATCGAATCGCACACCGCCTTGAAATTACGGCTGCGGAACAAATCGATGGCGAAGCAAAGAAGTGGTTGAAGACGGCTTACGATCTGGACGCGTGGACTTTTCTAAGGAATTTCGAGGCGCGTGCTTGCTCCCCCGTAGATAATCGTCCTCGAAGGCTTTTTGCAAACGCAGAAACGTGGGCTCTCCGAAAAGCGCGCTAAAGGCCGATCTATTTTGTACATGAAACGAGCTGCGATGCCTTTTCCATCCCCATCCGCGTTGTTGCTGGTTTGGATGCGTCATAGACGATCACCGCAAAGGCCCGACGAGGCTTTGATCCAGTGGCTACCAGACGCATCGTGACGCCGGTCGGAACAACCAGGGTCTCGCCCTTTTGCATTTTGAAGGCCCGGTCTGCCGTCTCCAAACACTGCTCGCCATCAACCACGTAGAACGCTTCCACGCCGGAGTGAACATGTACACGCGACGTCAAGCCCGAAGGGATATACGCAGATATCACCACCATTGAATATTTGGGCGCTTCCGGGAGCGGCAGCAGTTTCACTTCCGTGACGTGTTGGCCTCCATGATGACTTTCTGTCTGTGATTCTATGGACATAAGCCACCATGCACCGTGCGCCTCGAACGCAATGCTTGCAGGACCAACGGCTGCTCGCGCACGCTCGCCGGTTTCAAAGCGATCAATGTGCCAGAACAGCGGTTCCTTGAGATTACCGGCCAGCGGTTTGTTCTCAATGATGCTGCAACCGATCTCGCCTCGCCGCTCGGGCGAATTTTCGACACACAAAGGCTCTTCCTGCACCGACACGCTCTTGGTCGTAACTATCAGAAAAAGCGTAGCCGCAACCAAACATCGCGTACTGCATATTTTCATTTGCTTAGTCGTCTTCACCGATGAGGATGGCGGCGCCGAGAACGGTGGTCCAGAGGCCGCGCTTGTCGCCGACGGCGGATTGCGTGACGTTCATGGTGCGGACGATCTTGTTGGAGATGCGATAGACTTCCTTTTTTTCGTCGAACGACAAATCCGGATCGAATTCCACGTTCAGCGTCGTCGCGAGCATTTCCGCGGCGAGCTCTTCGGCATATTCGCCGGCGACTTCTTCGGTTTCCCCGAAGGAATGATGCTCGGACAAATAGCCATACATGGATTTGTCGCTGGGCAACGCCAAGCCGATGCTCGCAGCGATGAGGCGGTGCGCTTCCTTGGTGGAATTTTCGCTGATGACCGTGAACGCGACTTGCCCGGGCTTGATGTGCTTCAATCCTTCACTGCGAGAAATCAATTTGCAGTTGGGAGGGAAAATGGAGGAGACGCGAACGATGTTGCACGCGGCAATGCCGGCGTTCCGCAGAGCGAGCTCGAAACTCGAGAGCCTTTCACGATGTTTACCGACGCCTTTGGTGAGGAAGATTTTCTTAGCAACGAACGCCATGGTGCCGG
>WNFO01004380.1_pt1 | contig 12175 bp, 11 predicted proteins | sample 5400251 | NCBI WGS metagenome assembly WNFO01 (sample SAMN13153354, study PRJNA577476) | soil metagenome | isolation source: 100 cm saprolite under Madrone tree | place: USA:California | collected 2016-06-14
CTTCTATCTTTCCACACATATGAGCTGTGCCAGTTGTATAGCCATTTATCCACATTCCGGTTATCGACTGCACCGCTGTTGCTTTTTCCGTGGAACGCGGCAATAAATCATGCAGGGGCTGCTGCCGCAAGAACATGTCGAATCCGTGATGGGCTGACGTTATAAAATCCATCTTCACGTCATCGGACATCTCAGTACGCAGCTTTCTCGCTGGCATAATGAAGCGAGCCACGACGAAATAGAATGACGGGTATGATTCCAGCATGTCCGTCTCATCTCCTAGGGAATAGAATGGCGCATAGGACGGCCTTCCAAACATACCTAGCACTCATGTTCTTCTTTCCTTGGCACATCTTGCACAGGTCCGTGCTCCTGAGTCAAGTATATTATTGCCCTTATGAGAAACATAGGGGGAGGGGGGTACCCCTCCTCTTCTCAAGTGGTTTCCAAATGGTTTGCCAACGGAAGGTCAAGCGTCCATGTTGGTCGTGGGGACGGCGCTCGTGGCGGGACGGGTGACGCTCCAGACGATGACAAGGCTGCCGAGCAGCAGGGCCGAAGCGAGCCAGTACGGGGCGCCGGGAAGCTGCAGAGTGCGGCCGGGCGCGATGGCAAAAGCAAAAATCTCGGTAAAGACGAGCGGCCCAATCATTCCTGCGACCCCGAAGAGGCTTGCCATGGCGCCCTGGAGTTGGCCCTGCTCCGACGGGCCGACACGCTGGCTCATCAGCGCCTGCATCGAGGGTCCAGTCAATCCCCAAAGGGAAATGAGCGGGCAGCCGATCAAAAAGATCACGGTGTTCGGGGCTAGGGCGAAGAGCGCGAATCCGGTGATGCCGAAAAGAAAACCGGTAAAGGCCGTGCGCAGCTCGCCGAGCTTTTTGACCGCCAGGGAAATCAGCACGGCGGAGACAAGCGTGGACGTTGCGCCCACGCCCGCTAGGGCCCACCCGGTCAACCCCGCGCCCCAGTGATAACGAAAGTCGGTGTAGAGAACGAACATGCTGGGCAAGGATTCATGCGCGATGTAGTAAAGGAACATCGCTGAGGCAAGTCCGAGAAGTTCCGCGTGCGAGCGCAAGAGCTTCAGCGAGCCAAGAGGATTGGCCTTGCGAAGGCTGAAAGCGGCGCGGCGCTCCGGCGGGAGTGATTCAGGGAGGATGAAAAATCCATAGGCGGCATTGGCGAGACTCAACGCGGCGGCGGCCCAGAAGGGATAGCGCAATCCCATGCCGCCAAGCATTCCGCCCAGCGCCGGGCCGATGATAAAGCCGAGGCCGAACGCGGACCCGAGCAGACCGAACTTTGCGGCACGCTTCTCTTCGGGAGTGACGTCGGCGACGTAAGCGCAACCCGTCGGGAAACTTGCGGCGGTAATCCCGGATATGACGCGGCCGAGAAAAAGCCAGCTCAGCGTCGGAGCCAGCGCCATCAGGATGTAGTCGCATCCGAGGCCGAAATTTGAAAGCAGAACCACCGGCCGCCGGCCGAAGTGGTCGGAGAGCGCCCCAATCACCGGAGCGAAAACGAACTGCATGGCCGCATAAATGAAAAAGAAAACTCCGGTCTGAGACGCAGCGATGGACATGTCGCCGTGCTCGAAGCGGACGATGAGTTTCGGCAGGACGGGAACGACGATGCCCAAAGCGAGCATGTCCAGCAGCACCGTTACGTAGATAAAGGCGAAGGCCGCTCGGCCGTGACGGCTGCTGTCCGTAGCGGTCATCGCTGACGGCTCCCGAGGAATGTACACGCCCCGCGGTTCATCAAGGATCTCCTGGGCAGGACGGGCGGAAGGGGCGCCCTGCGAGTTTCGGTTGAGCCATATTGTGGACCAAGAGCAGGGAATTCGTATTGTAAAGAATCGACCAAGATAAGGCGCGAAAATATGCCGGCGACGTGCGAGGCCCTCAAGGTAGATGTGCGCGGGCGAGGGAAGTGGTAGCGGCGGCGCGTCCGGATGCGGAGCTTCCCCTTGATTATTGACAGGAGAATGTGCATAGTGCTGTCAGTAACTGAGGGGGAGCGCCGATGAGCAAGCCCACGGACCTGGTGCAAGGCACGCTGGACCTCTTGATCCTGAAAACCGTTGCACTCGAATCCATGCACGGCTGGGCCATCGCGCAGCGCATCCGGCGCGTTTCGAACAATGTCCTGCATGTGAATCAAGGCGCTTTGTATCCCGCGCTGCACCGGCTGGAGCAGCAAGGATGGATCCGGGCGGAGTGGGGAGAATCGGAAAACAACCGGCGCGCCAAATACTATTCTCTGACAAAAGCCGGGCGAAAATATCTGCAATCGGAAGAAGCGAACTGGCAACGCCTGTCGGCGGCGATTGGTCTGGTCTTGAAGACTGCCTGATCGGAGGCATACATCATGCGCTGGATACAGTCTGTTTCGCACTGGGTCCGCTCTTTATTTCTGAAAAAAGCCGTCGAGAAGGAATTGAGCGATGAAGTCCGTTTTCATCTCGAGCGGCAGATTGAGGAGAATGTGGCATCGGGGATGCCGCGCGAAGAGGCCCGCCGCGCGGCACTGCGCGAATTCGGCGGAGTCGAGCAGGTGAAGGAAGAGTGCCGCGATGCGCGCCGCGTGAACTTCCTCGAAAACCTTGTACTGGACTTGCGTTACGGACTGCGGAGTTTACGCAAGAGTCCGAGCTTCACTATTTTCGCGGTTGCCGTTCTCGCGCTAGGCATCGCGGCGAGCACGGCGATCTTCAGCATTGCCGATACGACTCTCTTTCGCCCGCTCCCCTACCGCGACGCAGACCGGCTGGTGATTGTGTGGGAAGACGGATCAACATACGGCTTTCCCCGCAACACACCGGCACCGGGCAATTTTTCAGATTGGAAATCGCGAAACCAGGTCTTTGATGACATGGCCGCCGTATCTTTCGGCGGCTCCTTTACTCTCATCGGTGAAGGCAATCCTGAAGAGCTCCGCGGAAGAGGGGCCACCGCAAATCTATTCTCCGTGCTGGGCGTCAGCCCCGCCCTGGGGCGGGACTTTCGGCCCGACGATGACGATCCCGGCGCGCCCCACGTGGCGATCCTGAGTCACGGCCTTTGGATGAGAAGATTCGGCGCCGATCCGCAGATTGCCGGGAAAGAAATAACCCTCGACCAGGCGAAATTCACGATAATCGGCGTCATGCCGCGCGGCGCGCAGTTTCTCAGCCGCGAGACGGAGCTTTGGGTTCCGGCGCAGTTTTCAAAAGAACAACTGGCCAACCACGGCAGTCATTTTCTCCAAGTAGTAGCCCGCCTGAAAAGGGGAGTCGCGCTGCAAGCCGCGAATGCCAATCTCGCGACCATCGCGGCGCAAATAGAGAAGGAGCATCCCGATTCCAACGCCAAAGTGCAAGCATTCGCCGTTCCCCTTCGCGAAGAGCTTGCGGGCGATATCCGCCCAGCGATCCTGATGCTCTTGGGAGCGGTTGGTTTCGTGCTGCTCATCGCCTGCGCCAACGTGGCCAATCTGCTGCTCGCGCGCGCAACCGGGAGGCAGCGGGAGTTGGCAATGCGTTTGACGCTGGGGGCGACACGCAGCCGCGTGATCCAGCAGATGTTGACCGAAAGCGTCTTGCTCGCCGCGGTCGCCGGAGCAGCAGGGCTATTCCTCTCGATCTGGGGCACGAGGTTCCTGGCGACCCTGATTCCAGAGGGAATTGCACCGCCGGCGGGATCGGGTGTCGATGGCCGCGTGCTTTTCTTTGCGATTGGTATCTCCCTCGCCACCGGAATCCTGTTTGGAATCATTCCGGCGACGAGAATCTCACTTCTCGACCTCGGCGCTTGCTTGAAACAGGGTGGTGGTCAAAGTGGCGTCGGTTCGGGTGGCAAGCGGACGCGGGATGCCCTGGTCGTCTCTGAAGTGGCGCTTGCCATCGTTCTCCTAACCGGCGCGGCTCTGATGATCCGCAGCCTCGGAAATCTCTATCACCTCGATCCTGGTTTCCGAGCCGAAGGGGTGCTGGTGGTGCGCACGCCATTGCCTCGCCAGAAATATCAAACATTTGCGCAAAGGACCGCCTTCTATGACCAGGTTCTGGCCCGGGTAGGGAATACTCCGGGGGTCGTCGCGGCAGGCTATACGACCTGGGTTCCTCTGACAAACTACGGAGGAGCGACGGGAATTACGGTCGAGGGGCACCCCGAGCCCGCGCCAGGAGATTTGCTCATTCCGAACGCGCGCATCATCAGCAAGGATTACATGCGCACACTGGGAATGAAGCTGATCAAGGGGCGGCTGTTCGACGAGCACGATGGCGGCGGCACGCTGCCTGTGGCGCTCATTAACCAGGCCATGGCGCGAAAATGCTGGCCCGGCGAGGATCCGATTGGCAGACGATTCAAGCGAGGAGCGTACGCGCAGACAGCGCCATGGATCACCGTCGCCGGGATTGTCGGAGACGTTCACCAGGCGGGGCTCGAGGCGCCGGCGCGGCCGGAGATGTATTTGCCTTACCAGCAGCAGGAGTTTTTTCAGCCAGAGTATCTCGCCGTGCGGGGTTCGGGCGATCCGATGCGATTGGCCGAGGTGGTCCGCCAACAAGTGTGGGCGGTGGACAAAGAGCAGGCTGTCGCGGGCGTGATGCCGCTCGAAGATCTTGTCGACGAAAACCTTGCGGCCCGGAGAATGCAAACATCCCTGCTCGGTGGTTTTGGCGGGCTGGCCCTGCTGCTCGTCTCGATTGGAATTTATGCGGTGCTGTCGTTTGCGGTGACGCAGCGGACGCAGGAGATTGGCGTACGAGTCGCGCTGGGCGCGCAACGGCGCGACGTGCTGCGCATGGTTTTCTCGCAGGGTCTGAAACTGTTCCTTATCGGAGCGGCGCTCGGATTGATAGCGGCCTTGGCGCTTTCGCGCTCGTTCGTGCACTTACTGTATGGGGTGAGCGCTTACGATCCGGTGTCTTTTGCGACTGTGACGCTGCTCTTGGCTGGGATCGCACTGCTGGCGTGCTACGTGCCCGCGCGGCGCGCTTTGCGTGTCGATCCGATGACGGCCCTGCGTTACGAATGAACTTAAGGATATCTTGGAGAAACCACGCGCGTTTCTTATTCTATTTTGGATAAGCGGCGGCGGCCTTGATCTCCGCGATTTGCTTCGTGTGACGCTCGGGATGGTAAGCCATAATCAGAGCGTTTTGGAAGGCATCGATGTTTCCCGCCACAGGATGCACCACGCGAAGGCGCCGCAAGCCGGCTTGGGCTTGCTCCACGAACTCGAAAGTTTTCCTGCGAGCGTCGCTGAAATAGGCGGCGGCCTCGGCGAGGTCGCGAAAGCGGCCGCGCGGGCACACGCCCTCCGGCGCCGTAAACGTGCGGGTGCGGTCTGCGCCCCCGCGGTGGATCCGTTCATCCATCCGCAGGTCGCTCTCCTCAGTTGAGGGAGAAGCGTTCTGTATCAGCTTAAGCAGGTATTGCTCGGTCGCGGCGACGTGCTCCGCGACCTCAGCGATGGACCACCGCTCGCTCCCGGGCTTGAATGCCGCCTGCGCAGGCGAGACATTTTGCAGCGCGCCGAGGTAGGTGGATTGAGAACGGCGCAACAACTGCATCAGGAATTCACATTCAGAGTTCGATTGTTCCGCAGCCACAGTCATTTTTCTTTTTAACCCCCCGTTTGTACGGTTTGCGTCCCGAGGCTGCCGCGCAGACCGAGGGCGTCAGCCTGCTCGCGCATCGCGGCGATGCAGAAGCCGATGTGTTCCTCGAGAAGGATGCCGAGCTCTTCCACTCCTTTGCGAACATCGTCGCGGTTGACGCCGCGAGCGAATGCCTTGTCTTTCAAGCGCTTTTTCACGGAGTCTACTTCCAGATCCAGGATGCTCTTCGAAGGGCGCACGTAAGCGCATGCGGTGAGGAAGCCGGCCAGCTCGTCGCAAGCAAAGAGCGTGTGCTCGAGAGCCGATTGGCGCGGCACGCCGGAGTAGTCCGCGTGTGAGAGGATGGCGCGAACGATCTCTTCCGAATATCCGCGCTCGCGAAGGATTTTTGCGCCTTCGGCGGGATGCTCCTTGCCGGCAGCATGCTCGTTGTTGGGCCAGCGTTCGTAGTCGAAGTCGTGCAGCAACGCGGCCATGCCCCAGAGCTCTTCATCGGCGCCATTCTTGCGCGCATAGGCGCGGACACAAGCTTCCACCGCTAGCATGTGTTTGCGCAGGCTTTCCGATTGGGTGAATTCGCAGAGCAGCTTCCAGGCATCGTCACGTGTGGGCATCCTTCTTCCCTCCGCAAGAGACAGTAGCTTATCGCAGCTCCGGCGAAGCGCCAGCGGCAAATTGGCATCGCAGGCAGGCGCAGGAAAAGTAGTGCGCAACCAGCACCGGCATCGAGCGAAGCGGTTTCCTGGTTCCAGGGTCGCAGCCAAGTGAATGAGAAGACGATAGAAACAGGGGAGACTGTCCGAGCGGCCAGGCGAAAGTTTTGCGTAACGTTCCGCCGGCAGTTGAGCACAGGCAAAAATAGTCTAAAAATACTCTTGACAGAAAACGGCCATTCGCACGATACTCCTCGACGCGCCAGTATCTGCCTTCCCCAGAGAACGTTCCGACGTTTCTCTCCTATCCGCACGCCGGACAAAGTCAGCGAGGAGCACCGGTGTCCGTACAAACAGAGAAAGAAACGATGAATTCGTTAGAGTTGGATCGGGAAGTCATCCGCTGCAAGACATGTGGTCTCGTCCAGTACCGGACGCGCACGGGGAACTGCCGTCGATGCGTGCGCGCCTTGCCTCAGCGCTTGGAGTTCCTGATTCCTCCACCGGCGCCTCCGGAGGAAGCAGCCGCTGAACCTGCGTCCGAGAAATTCGCCAACCAGCAGACGGTCGAGAACATCGGCCAGCGCATCCGCCAGTTGCGCGAATCGCGCGCGATGACACAGAGCCAACTGCAATCGCGCTCGAAGGTCTCGCGCTCCTACTTGTCGCGCATAGAAAGCGGGCAGATGACGCCGAGCCTCGGCACGCTGGAGAAAATCTCCGAAGCCCTCAACGTGGGGCTGAACCGCTTCTTCATCCCGGAATCCGACGGCGAAGCGCTGCTCGAGGATCCATTCATCCAGGGATTGCGGCCGTTCCTGCGGCAGTTGGATTGGGAACAGTGGCAGTCCATCCTGAAGAGGCTGCATGCGATCAGCGATCACGTGAGCGCAATGCCGAACAATCTCCGCCCTATCGGTAATCCGGCGCGCCTGCCGCAGCCCGCGTCGGCGAATGGCAACGGCCACAACGGTCACATCGGAAGCGTTGGCCATTCGAATGGGCATGCGTTGACGCACGCCCATGGTCACCCGCAGGGCTATGAGCTGCGGCGCCCCGGCACGACCGTATTTCAACGGCCGCTGGCCCGGTAGAGTTTTTCTAAGATAGAATGTAATTTAGTGCGGTGTGATGGCCATCACACCGCACTATTTTTTTGCGAGGAGGCGAACAAAGTAGAGAGAGGCCGCGAACAGGAGGATCGTTAAAACCGCAAAACGATTCCGCTAGGCTCAGTTCCAGTCCCGAGCCGCACTGGAAGGAAAATCAGACGCCCACCAGTGATACACCGTCAGGTTCGCGGACCAGAGCGCTGCGACGATTAATAGTAGCGCGATGATCCCGGGAGCGATTTTTCTAGCGCCCGGTCGCAAAGGAGAACTCCCGGGAACTCATTCTCGGACCACCGCGACTTTGGCGGAGGGCACTTCGAGGCGCATCAAGCGGTGATTGCCGTCAAGGTAGAGGTCGACTTCGAGGTCGGAGGTTGTGACTTTGAGGCCTTCGTAAGATTTTCCTCCGGCGCTGGCGGAGCCTACAGATTCCACGGTGATGGAGCCGGGCGTCAGCTCCTGCGGGATAAGCACGGGGAAAGCTTGCGGGCCGCGCTTGGTCCAGTCATAAACACGGGCGAGCACGGCGTAGTGGTGGTAGAGGTTGTTGTCCAGCACGGCGATGAGCGACGCGCCGAACGACATGTCTTGCTCGAACGGGCGCGCACCTTCCATTTCCAAGGTGATCTTTGCGACGCCGTTGGCAAAGAGAATGTGAGCGCCGTTTTTCTTTTCGGCTTGCGCAGTCCATTCATAGCTGATGGGCGCGCCATCGGGCTGCAAAACGAGCGTGCCGCTGACGCGGGTCGCGGGCATGGATGGCTGCTTGATTTCGGTAGCGCCCCGCGCAGTCCAGCCGCCTCCTGAAGAGGCGATTTCGAATTCCTCGCGCCCAATGGCCTGCCCCTGGAGCTGAATGGCGAGCTTGCCTTTGTCTGCAACGAAGACCGATGGAGCCGCAGGGGGGTTGCTTTTCTTCCGCGCGGCGAAGCCCACAGCGACACACGCCATAATCAAAGCCCCACCGCAGCAGAATATTTGGCTGAACCGAAGCCGGCCAGATTTCATTTCCACCAGCCTTTTCACACTTATGAGCGGAATTACCTGACGATGTTGCGGGTTTGTACGCAGCCGCTCGCCTGTGTCCACGGAAACCATTCTATCGGCGGGCGGTCAAAAATTTGGCTTTTCAACAACGAGATGTGCTTCGCCGCCACCTGTGGTGAGGATGCCGCGGCGCAGAATCTCGGTGACAACTTGAGCGGGTTCCCCCGAGCTGTCCACGCGGTAGTCCGCTTGCTGGTAGGAGGAGAGCCGCTGCGCGTAGAGCGCGCGGAAGGCGGCTTCATCGCGGAATAGCGGTCGTCCGGTCATGGTCATGCAGCGCGCGAGCAGCATCTCGATGGGCGAATCGAGCCACACAACGGGAATGGCCGCAGCGCGCAAGAATTCCGGACACCCGGATTGCGCATAGGTGCCCCCGCCAAGGGCAATCACCACCGCTTCCTTCATCTCGATCGACCGGCCGAGTGCGGCCCGCAGTTGCTCCGCCTCGATCTCGCGGAACCTGGGCTCGCCGAGTTTCTCAAATATCTGCGGAATGTTCAGCCCCGCCGCTTCCTCGATGCGCGCGTCGAGATCGACGAAACGCCAGGCCAATTGGCGCGCGAGGAGCGTGCCGACCGTGGTCTTGCCGGAGCCCATGAAGCCGGCAAGACAAATCATCTGCGCGCGAGCCGGTTGGCCGCGTAAAACGGGGGGTTGCGTCACGTAAGTTTGCCGCGAAGAGTTAATCGCGCTTCAGGATGCGAATTGTACCACTGTAGGAAGAGAGTTCGACTTTCGCGAGGCCCTGGCCCACGGTGCCGAACAGGCCCTTGGTAAATTTCGAGGCCAAGTGCTTCACGCCGTGAGAATCGGGCTTGAGATAAGCCGCTGCTTGATTGTCGACCGTGCCCGTAGCGGTCTGCGCGTTCAGGTCAAAGGAATCGTTGCCGGAGAAGCGCACTTCCACCAGCCCCTTGCCGCTCTTCATGGTGTACAGACCGGTGCGGAGGAAGTCGCCGTCGTAGAGAATGTTTCCCGTCGTGGTCATGAGGGTCACGTTCGTCAGCCCGGGCTGGAGAACTTGCGCACTGCCGCTGATGGAATCGAATTTAAGTTTGCCGGCGCATTGCGTGCAGATTAGCGAGCCACCGGCAGTCTTCACGATGATGTAGCCGGAAACTTCCTTCAGGTGCACGTCGCCCGCGACGCTCTCCAGCGTCATGTCACCCATAACCTGCTCGACATAGATCAAGCCGGTCTGCGTCTTGAGCTGGAGTTCGGTTTCTTCGGGAACGGTGAGCTGGAAGTTTGCCTCGACCTCACTCGGCTGCGCAGTGCTATCCACGACGTTTGCGGTCACGTCGATGCGGTCGCCCACGGCTTCGACATCGACGCTGGTCTTGTTGGAAGCCTGAGTAGCGATAACCGACACCTCATTGGTCTTCGAGGATTTCACTTCGATGCGGCCGTTGGCCACATTCTGGATGACCACGACGGGCCTGCCCGTGACCGCGAAATGTTTTTCGATCCGCTGCCCGGCGCCTTCAACCGGCACGGCGGACCATAAGAGCACGCCGGCTCCCACCACCGGCAGCACGCCACGTCCAATCGTTCGCAGACGCATGTTAGTTTACGCTCCTTCCACGATCCAGCATCGCGGACAGCAATTCCGCCTTTTGCTGATACGCGCTTCTCAGATACTCGCGCGCCAATTCGTCCCCGGGCACCTCTTTAATCCGCCGCTCGCACACAGCAATAAATTCATTCAGTTCCTGGAGATTCTGCCGCAAGGAAGCGTCCACGGCCAGGGTGCTCGAGAGAATCATGCCTCTGGCAGCGGGTTCCTGCTCGTCCAGCGCGGTTCGGGTTGCGTCCAAGGGACCAACGGAAACGACGGGCGGGGTTTCGAGCTTCGCGGTTGAGGGCCCACTGTTCGTCCGCACTTGGAGCACAGCCGCAGCGACGATGAGCAAACCCACGATGGCAGTCGCGAGCCTGTGGCCCCGGAAGAAACCGGCGACGGATTGCCACCAGGGCGCCCGCTCTTCGAGCACGGCGTCCCCGGGGGGCTTGATGATGCCTTCCGCTTCGAGCTGGGCGCGCAGCGAAACCCAGACGCGTTCCGAAGGAGCAATTTCCCGCGGGAGCTTCCTTGCCACGTCCACGATGCTCGTCAGATCCGCCACGTAGTTCCGGCACTCACGGCATTCCACCAGATGGCTGCGCGCTTCTTGCGGCAGCGGTTCCAGCCCTTCCTGCTCCAGGACCGCTTCTACTTCTTTACACTGCATCACCTGTCACCCTGCAGCGGAAGGCACTGGGTGGCCTTCCACTCGACTCTCCTGAAAACCCTTAGACGCTTCTCCGGACTCCGCAGTTGGTCACATTGTAGTTCAATCTCCGAGCCCACTTTGCGTTTTTGCGGCTTGGCGTTCCGCTCGGGCCTGCTCGCGAATTTCTTCCTGAAGCAACTCGCGCAGCCGGGTGCGCGCCTTGTGCAACTGCGATTTCGAATTGCCCACCGAACATCCCATGATGCCCCCCATCTCGTTGTGCTCGAATCCCTGGACGTCGTGCAGCACAAAGACAGTCCGGTAGCCCGGCGGAAGCCTTTCCACGGAACGTTCCAGATTGACCCGGTCCACAGCGCCGCTCAACCGCAAATCCGGTGCGCCGATGTCTTTCCTCGGGCCGCCCATCTCTTCATCGGGTTCCGTCATTTCTTCGAGAGAGGCCGCTGGGAGCGACTTCTTGCGCAACCGCATCAGAACCACATTGACCGTCATCCGGTGCAACCAGGTCGAAAACGCCGACTCGCCGCGGAAAGTGCCAATCTTGCGGAAAAGCTGGAGGAACGCTTCCTGCATCAGGTCTTCCGCGTCAGACGGGTTACCCACCATGCGGAGACACAAGGCATAAACGCGGCGGCTGTGTAGTCCGTAAAGAAACTCAAATGCCCCAGCGTCCCCTGCCTGCGCCAAGCGGATGGCTTCCGCTTCCGTCACCATCTTGGGCGATCGTGCGGCGGTCGTCTCGCTCGAATTGGATGGTCGGTTTCGGGCCAACGGTCCAATGCCGGCGCATCCACCCCTTCGGATGCGTCGACTACCCCCTTGAGTTGTCCTCGGTGTGGATGCCATCACCCAATTAAACACGCGGGGACAAAAGATTATTCCCCGGCGAACGCCAGGCAGCCCGGCCTCTAGGCGGGCCTGATCATTCTCCCGCGAATGAAGCTATTCGTCTATGGTGGAGTGGGTTGCTGCTGCCCCGGATCCGCGTTTTCGCCTCGGAAGAGCGCATTTGGGTGTCCACTGACTTCTGGAAGGCGCCGAGCTGGTCGGCCGGCAGGACGCAGAAGAACGACTTCAGAAGCACAATGGTTTCGCGCAGACAGGTATTGAGATCATAGTGACCGGCATCCAGGGCGTTCCATTCGCCGCTCGGCATGGCGGCGATGCCGCTGGCCAGTTCATTAGCCGCGGAGCAAAAATCCTGGTTGAGGCCATTAACCATCTCTCCGAGGGTGTCAATCTTGTACAAAAACTGGGCGCGGTGGCTGAGGAGAACCCGATTCAGCAACCCGCTCATTCGGGCAGAGCGCTGAACTCTGCTCCCTTGGAAATTCCCGGGGTCGAGGGGGGCCGCGTTAGGAACCGTTCCGTAATGTTTGGCGTGTTCGCCAAGGGCCCAGAGGAGCGCCTCGAGAGGTTGAGTCAGCCGCTCGCAAAGATCGGGCGTCATGTAGACGGCCCGGCAGGCTTTCCCGAAATGGCCGCAGCGGCGCAACTCGATGGCCTCATTCAGCG
>WNFO01004384.1_pt1 | contig 12174 bp, 6 predicted proteins | sample 5400251 | NCBI WGS metagenome assembly WNFO01 (sample SAMN13153354, study PRJNA577476) | soil metagenome | isolation source: 100 cm saprolite under Madrone tree | place: USA:California | collected 2016-06-14
TGGCGGGGTTGTCTACGTTCTGCGTCTGGCCTGACGCAGCTTGAACCCATTGGCCGTCTATGTAACAAACTTCGCGGAAAAGACGGGGGTCTTTGAGTTCTGACGCTGGGCTTTCAACTTTTGTGGCCGTATTTTGCATAACGGGACTCCAGATTCTTTTGTGAGGACAGGCAAGAATACCTGTTCCATTAAGCGTGAGTAAGCGCCGGTTCCTTGTGTTCGGCAACGGAGGCGAGCGCGGCCTCGATGACGGCCAGGCCTTCGTCGAGCTGCTCGTCGGTGATGACCAGCGGGACGAGGATGCGAATCACATCGTTGAAAGTTCCGGCGGTGATAGTAATGAGGCCGTGCTGGTAGCAGTATTTGGCGATGGCTTTGGTTTCGGTGTCGGCCGGCTCGCGGGTTTGCGCGTCACGCACTAATTCCATGGCGCACATGCCGCCGAGGCCGCGAACGTCACCGATCAAGGACCATTTTTTCTGCCAAGCTTGAGCACGCTGCTCAAAATGCTTACCAATAGCCGTGGAACGCGCGAGCAGGGCGTCTTTCTCGATGGTTTCGATGGCGGCGAGGGCGGCGGCGCAGGAAAGCGGGTGACCGCAGTAGGTGCCGCCAAGAGAACCCACGCCGGGGGCATCCATAATTTCGGCGCGGCCGGTGACCGCGGCGATGGGCATGCCACCGCCGAGCGACTTGGCCATAGTGATCAAATCGGGCTCGATGCCGAAATGTTCGGAGGCGAACCATTTACCGGTGCGGGCGAAGCCGGATTGCACTTCGTCGGCGATGAAGAGAATGCCGTGCTTGCGGCAGATATTTTGCAGGAGCTTGAAATAATCGCGCGGAGGAATGATGAAGCCGCCTTCGCCAAGGACGGGCTCGGCAATCACCGCGGCAACGGATTCGGGGGCTACGGAGCGCTTGAAGGCATCTTCGAGATGATGCGCGAAAGTTTCGGCGGTAGCGCCTTTTTCTCCGCGATAAGGATAAGCGAAAGGAATGCGGTAGATGTCGCTGGCGAAAGGTTCGAAGCCGGCTTTATAGGGATGCGTCTTGCTGGTCAGCGACATGGTTAGAAGCGTGCGGCCGTGGAAGGCGTCCTCGAAACAAATGACGGCGGGACGCTTGGTGTAGGCGCGGGCGATCTTGATAGAATTTTCGATGGCTTCGGCGCCGGAGTTCACGAGGATGGTCTTCTTCGGGAAGTTACCGGGCGCGAGGGCGTTGAGTTTTTCCGCGACAGCGACGTAGCCTTCATAGGGAGTGACGGCGAAGCATAGATGCAAGTGCTTTTCGAGCTGCTCGCGGATGGCCGTGAGGACGCGAGGAGAGCGGTGGCCGACATTGAGGCAGCCAATGCCGCCAGCAAAATCGAGATAGCGATTGCCGTCGACGTCCTCAATGGTGGCGCCTTCGGCACGCGCGGCGAAAACAGGCGTGGCGTTTGAAGGGCCGCGGGGAATGGCGGCTTCGCGGCGAGCCATTAAGGCGCGCGACTTTGGTCCGGGGATTTCGGTGCGAATCTGTATGGTTTTCATCAGAATCTCTCCGTTTAATGAGCAGCGGTCCGCTTGGCTGCGGCGGGCGGACGCTACAAAATCTAGTACCAGCCGATCGGCGTTTCATCGAGATTGACGAACACCTGCTTGGTTTCGAGATATTCTTCGAGGCCCCAGGGACCCAGCTCGCGGCCAAAACCGGACTGCTTGTAACCACCCCAGGGTGCTTCGACGTACGTCGGTTGCATGTGATTGACCCAGACGATGCCAGCGCGAAGAGATTTCACGACGCGAAAGGCTTTATAGATGTCGCGTGTCCAGACGGCCGCCGCGAGGCCGTAAGGCGTGTCGTTGGCGATGCGAATGGCGTCGGCTTCGCCTTCGAAGGGAATCACGGAAGCGACGGGGCCGAAGATTTCTTCGCGAGAAATGCGTGCGTTGTTATCGACGTCGTAGAAAATGGTCGGCTCGACATAGAAGCCCTTGCCAAATTGCTTGGGGCGTCCGCCGCCGGTGGCAACTTTGGCTTCTTTCTTGCCGAGTTCGAGATAAGAGCTGACGCGGTCGTATTGCTCTTTGCTGACCAGCGGACCCATCTTGGTTTCGCGATCGAGCGGAGCACCAAGCTTAATGCGCTTGGCCTTCTCCGTCATGGCGTCGACGAATTTCGAATAGATTTTCTTTTCGACGAGGATGCGGCTGCCGGCGGAGCAGACTTCGCCTTGATTGATAAACACGCCGAAGAGCGCGCCGTCAACGGCGGCTTCCCAATCGGCGCCATCGAAGAAAATGTTGGGAGACTTGCCACCGAGCTCGAGAGTGACACGCTTGAGGGTGTCCGCGGCGCTCTTGACGATAATTTTCCCGACAGCGGCGCTGCCGGTGAAGGCGATTTTGTCGACGCCGGGATGCGCGACGAGTGCCGCCCCCGCGGTCTCGCCAAAGCCGTTGACAATGTTGATGACACCGGGCGGCAGGCCGAGTTCTTCGAACCAGCTGGCGACTTCCATCATAGTGAGCGGGGTCTGCTCGGCAGGCTTGAGGACGCAGGTGCAGCCCGCGGCGATCGCAGGAGCGAGCTTCCATGAAGCCATCACCAGCGGATAGTTCCAGGGAATAATTTGTCCAGCGACGCCGACGGGTTCACGCAAAGTAAAACTCAGCGCGTTAGCGGGAACGGGATTGACGTGCCCGAGAACTTTGTTGGCGAGGCCGGCGTAGTATTCGAAACAGGTTGCGGCGTCGGCGATGTCGTATTCTGCTTCCACAATGGGCTTGCCGGAATTACGGCATTCCAGTTCGGCAAGAGGTGCGGCGTTGGCGCGAATTTTTTCAGCCAGTTTGTAGAGAAGGCGGCCGCGATCAGCGGCGCTGGTTTGACGCCACGGTCCGGAATCGAATGCAGCCCGCGCGGCTTTCACGGCGCCATCGACATCTGACGCAGTGCCCGATGCAACTTGCGCGATCACTTCTTCGGTGGAGGGATCATAGACAGGGAACGTTTCTCCAGAAGAACTTTTGACCCATTGGCCGTTAATGTAGTTTTGATAGGCTCGAACGATCGTCTTCACACTACTGGACATAACTGCCTCCCAAATTCAATTCACAATACTGGTGCGGGCGCCGCTGCCGCGGCCAATTTCCGCGCGGCTTTGCGTCTGCCATAGACAAAAAAGAAAAATGCTGCTAGGCCGACGAAAAACAATGTGCCGCCGAACATCCAGATTTCGTAAGAGCGGAGCGACTTGATTTGTTGCGCCGGGAAAAATGCCAAGGCGATTCCTAAACCGGTGGTGGTGAATCCGCTAAAGCCGGCGAGGAGAAGAGTTGTTTTTCCGTAACGCCCCTTTACAAAAGTAGCGCTAGCGGCGATTTTCAGCAGCGCACCGAACATATAAAGAAACGGGATCAATTGAAGGACCACCGCGAGGCTGAGCAACTTTTGAAACGTTTCCTGCACGCCCGCCCCGGTAAAGGAAAAATTGAGCACCACCAGAATTAGCGACACGGTTGCATGGACGATCAGCGCGGCGTACGGCGTGGCGTATTTCGGGTGGATCCTGCCAAGCCAGGCGGGCATATAGGAATCGAGCCCTGCGACAAACGGAATTCGCGCCGAACCGCCAAGCCAGGCGGAGCCGATTCCCGCGATGGAAATGCTCAATAGAAATGCGAAAGGCGCGACGATCCAACTGACGCCAACGCGGCTGGCCATGTGGCCGACGGCCTGCACAATGCCTTGCAGCACGCTGATGTCGCTCTTGCTCACGGCGATGAGCAGCGTCAGCGTCGCCCCGATATAAAGCAAACCGGATAGCAGGCCTCCCCAGGCTACGGCGCCAGGAAGAGTTTTTTGAGGGTTAGCGATTTCATCGCCCATGACCGAAGCGAGTTCCAAGCCCACCAGACCGAAACAAATCACACCGAAGGAATTGAGAACAAAACGGGAATTCGCGGGAATCCGAAAATCGGCCGCCGTCACTGTGGTACCGAAGCGCATCCAAATCACAATTCCCAAACCGATGAGGACGATGGCAGCGACAAACGTTCCGATCGCACCCAGATTGTTGAGCCACTTTCCGACACCGAGACCAAGAACGTTCAGCACCACCAGCAGGAACAGCAAAAGCAGAGAGGCGGTCAACGCGAAGGACTTGTTGTCCGCGAGCGATTCGTGCCCGGCTCCCAGAACAAACACGAACACGCCGACGAAATAAAGCATGATGGTCGGCACGTACATCATGTTGTTCGTCCAGTAGCACCAGCCGGAGAGAAAACCGTGGAAGTCTCCGAAGACTTCCTTGGCCCACAGATACACGCCGCCCTCGCCTGGAAAGCGATGGGCAAGCTCAATCACGGCGATGCCCTGTGGCCAGAAAAAGAGTATGAGTGAAATGATCCAGAGCCAGACGGTAACGCCGCCGTTGGCGGCGATGGAGGGAACGACGTTGAGGTTGAAAACGGCGACGACGAAAAGCAAAACGAGGTCCCACCGCCCAAGCACGCGGCGCAGGTGCGGCGCCTCTCTTGCGAGAGGCGCGGCCGGTGCAGTGATGACCTCGTTTGTCAACGATGCTCTCTCCATGGTTCGCGGCCCGAAATTGCCAATGACCTATAAAGAAACAGGCCGGGCTAAAGCCCGGCGTCTACGTGGTGCTCTTAGTGGCCCGCGGCACCGACAAAGGCCATGCCGCGTTCGTTCTGAGCCTTTGCAAGCGCCGGTGCAACTTCCTCAAACACAGCGAGGTGCTTGTCGATGTCGGCGGCGGAGTGTTGAACGGAGATGGTCCACTGCTCGTCCCACCAATAGGGCTGGGGGAGGACGCCACGGTTGACCATGGCGAACCAGTAGTGGCGCCAGAGATCGATATCGATCTTGGTCCAGTCGCGGTAGTTCTGAATTTCCTTTGGATAGAGCATCAGTGCGCCGTTGACGCCGGCGCTGGCGACGTAAGCTTGCAGGCCGGATTTCTTGACGATGTCGCGATAGCCTTCGGTAAGAGTTTTGCTGAGCTTGCCGACATGCGCATAATTTTCGCGCGTCAGGACTTCGCGGAAAGTGGCGAGCCCTGCAGCCATTGCCACGCGGTTCGTGTTGTACGTGCCGCCGTGGAAGACTTTGTGTTGCGTGATCAGATCCATCACCGCGCGGCTCGCTCCGAATGCTCCAAGCGGCAAACCACCACCGATGGATTTGGCCAAGCAGATCATGTCCGGCTTTACGCCGAAGAAGTCGCTCGCGCCGCCCCAAGCGAGCTTGGCGCCGGTCTTCACTTCGTCAAAAATCAGCAACGCACCGTTCTTGGTGCAAATATCACGCAGTCCCTGCAGGAATCCGGGCTGCGGCAGACACAGTCCGACGTTCATGAGGATGGGCTCGAGAATGATGGCGGCGATTTGGCCGGGATACTGCTTGAAGCGATTTTCGACGCTCTTCAAATTGTTGAAGCTGGCGACGACAACATTGTCGAGCGAAGCTTTCGGCACACCACCGCCGCCGGGAACGGAGTTGGGAGCGTCAGGATCGCCGTAGTCTTCCGCCTTGGGCTTGACGCTGACGAGCGCGGTGTCATGCAGCCCGTGGTACGAGCCCTCGAACTTCAGAATCTTGTCGCGGCCGGTCGCGGCGCGCGCGATGCGGCAGGCGTGCATGGTGACTTCCGTGCCGCTGGAACCGAAGCGGACCATGTCCACCGGATAGCGCTTGCAAATCTCTTCGGCAAGTTCCCACTCCTGCTCGTGGGGCATGCCGAAGGTGGTTCCTTCATGAAGCTTTTGCTCGACGGCCTTTACTACGGCGGGATGGCAATGCCCGGCCATCAGCGCGCCGAAGCAGAGGTTGTGGTCAATGTATTCGTTGCCGTCGAGGTCGTGAATGCGGCTACCCTTGCCATCCTTCACAAAAAGTGGATAGGGCTCGTAATGGCGATAGTTGCTGGCAACGCCGAGCGGGATGCGTTCGAGAGCTCGCTTGTGCGCTGCCGCCGACTTCGGCGTGCGCTTTTCGTAGACGGCGATTTCTTTTTGTAGTGCGTCGTGCATTTGCTTACTCCAAGTTAGGCTAACCGTTTTCGGTTACCCAGAGCAGGTCTGTTCCCTGCGGTCAGTGTGTAGGAAAATTTCTCGAGCTAGTGCTCAACTATTGATTTTATCAGACGCGCGAAGGCGCGGCCCTCGCGAACCGCGCCACTCGAATCGTTGCCGAACTCCTCTTACGCACTAGAAGTAGAGCTTCAGAGCGAGTTGTACGAGTCGCGGATCTCGGGCCCGCTTCACGCGGCCGAAGTCTGACCCGTCCGTGATATTTCCATCGGGCTGGAAGAACTGGGCGTGGTTGAACGCGTTGAACAACTCTCCGTGGAGTTCGAAGCGGGCTCGTTCGCTGACCGGAATCTGCTTCTGGAAACTAAACTCCCAGTTATTCAAACCCGGGCCGCAGCAGACGGTGCGAGGCGCGTTTCCGATGGTCCCCGGGGTGACAGTGTTGTTGGTAAAGGCATCGGGGTTGAATCCGGCGTTGATCAACGTGCACGTGGCGGGGTCAGTGCCCGTTCCAGCCGCGCAAGTCAGTTTCCGAGGATTGATGGATCTGAAAGGTGCAGCGATATTGGGCTGTCCGGGCGTTTCGAAATCGAAGCTGCCTTGGAGCTCAACGTCATCCTGCGACGTGATGCGAATCGGGAATCCAGTCTGGAACGTGGTGATACCGGAAACCGCCCAACCATCCAAGACTTTCCCCTTGAAGCCCTCATATTTTGGCACCGGCAGTTCCCAATAGTAGCTGAAGACGAAACGGTGTCGAGAATCAAAGAGCGACAAGGACCGATTGCGCTTGGGGTTAACGGGATCAACGAGGCTCTCAAACGTGGAAGCGTAGTCGAGCGACTTTCCTAAGGTGTAGGAAGCCTGGAACTGCAATCCGTGCGAAAAGTGCTTTTCCAGGCTAGCCTGAAAAGCGTTATAGGAAGAGTTAGCGATGGTATTCTGCGTAAAAATACTGGAGAAAACGGGAATCAGGTCCGGTGGGCATCCGACACCCGTAACCGGCTCGCAATTCGGCGAGGAGTATTTGCGCAGGCCAACGATGTTGATGTCCCCGGGATTTGGCCCCGTAACGCTGGGAACGGAACCGTAGGGCAAATGCACCGTAAAGCCTGCCGGGATAGTGCCCGCGGGAATGGTGTAGCCAGTGTCGGCAAAGAAAGCCCCGCACGCCAGCGATGCAGAAAGCGTATCGTTCTCGTTCGGATTCGGCGGGCCACCTGCAGGCGCAGGGGCATAGAAGTTCGAAATTGACTGCAGATCCAGGCAGGTCTGCGGGTTGCCCGGATTGATGTCCTGGGAGGCCAACAAGCGATGCCCCTGGCGGCCGATGTAGCTGAGGGTCAAAGCCGTGTCTTTACCGAGATCCCGAGTGATGCCGAAGTTGTACTGTTCCGCGTACTGTGAACGCAAATTCTTGGGGGCCTGGCCGAACAACAGAATTGGTCGAAAGAGAGACCAATCTACCGGCTGGTTGCGCGGCGGATTGAGAATCCCATTAAACGGATTGGGATACTGTGTCGCGCCGTCTTGTCCAAGGAAGGGCGTGTTAAAAAGAGTGTTAAATAGAAAGGTGCTGCCACCGAAGGGAGGCTCCGCACTGAATTGCTCCAAAACGAGTTGCTCGACCGGGTTATAGAACATCCCGAACCCCGAGCGAATGCTGGTCTTCCCCGGCCCCCCAAACAATTTGCCAAGGAAGCCATCCCGAGCGCTGGGGCTCCACGCCAGGCCGACCCGCGGCGCAAAGGACTTGTAATAAGTCTTTGTGAGCCCCTTTGGCACGCCGGCATCACCAGGGACAACTAATCCCGTTGGCACAACGCCGGTGTTGTTACAGTCATTCACGCCCGGATTGTAAAGCCCGCTAAGAGGCGAAAGCTGGCAGGGGTAAATCGTTGAAACTTGGCCTGGACGAAAGGTTTGCACCTTTTGTCCCGCATCGGCAAGAGGCGTATTCAGTTCCCAGCGCAATCCATAGTTTAGTGTGAGGTTCGATTTAATCTTCCAGCTATCTTGTGCGAACAGGTACAGGGATTTGCTGCGAACTAGTTCACTCTGAGCCGAGCCTTGTCCGTACTGGTCCGTTAGGCCGAGGAGATAGTTCGGGAATAGGTTAACTGCACTACACAATTGGCTAGTTGGATCAATCGTGCCCAAACAAGGATCGTTGGGGCCGCCTCCAAAAACCAATTGCTGGCCACTTACATCGAAGTACAGGGTTTGATCGAACTTCTGGTAGCGAAAATCTCCGCCGAATTTGATGGAGTGAGTACCAATAACCTTGCTGAAGTTATCGGACCATTGAAACGTGTTGCCAACCTGGGGCAGCTCTCCTTCAAAGTTGTTGCCGAAGCTGAAGCCACCCGAAACACTGACGAAAGGCACGCCTTCGCGGCTGGCGCCGAGTCCCGGGTGAATCCCGATCGCCGTATTGTTCGGGTCACTGAAGCAAGTGCCGGCAGGGACAGCCGATGTGCAGGAACCCTGGACCAGATTCGTGGTTTGCGGGTGAAGGAATTGTCCCTGGCCTTCGCGGAAGAAGGTAAAGCGCGCTTCGTTAACCGCACTCGAGCCGATCGTCCAAGTATGACTGATGTTCACTTGTTGAACGCGCTCATCGGTGAGATCGCCAAAACCAGGAAGATTTGCTCCGCCGGCCTGGAAACGCGCGAAAGGTTTCGCAAGAAAGTGCTGCGTAAAATAGTAGTAGCCGGTCAGATGCTGGTTCTTGGTCAGCTCGTGATCGATTTTAGCCGTGAACTGATTGGAGCGCTCATGCCCGACCGGCACCGCCTGGAAACTTCCGTCAGAGCGGTTGGCATGAGGAACGAACTGGTTCAAGAGGTCGAATGCGGTCTGATCGAAGCAAGAAGTTGGGATGATGTTAGTCGGAAAGAGTGTCGCATACGCCGTGCCGTCAGGAATGGGATTCGCAGCGCTAAAGCCAAGCGTAGTCTGACAAGCCGGTCTATTATTCAGAATGTTGGCATTCGCCAAAGTGCCCTTAAAGCTTGGGTCGGCCGAGAAATCGCCTAGACGCTCAGGGTCACTCGGCACGGAGACGGTATCGGAAGACGACCCGCGGCGAATGCGATCCCCTTCATAGCTGGCGAAAAAGAATGTTTTGTCCTTTTTGAGAGGGCCGCCCAAGGTGGCTCCGAATTGATTCTGCAGATAATCCAGTTTTTGCGAATCAAAAAATCCCCTGGCGTTCAAATTCTTGTTGCGAAAGAACTCATACAGATTTCCGTGGAATTCGTTCGTGCCGGATTTAGTGACGACGTTGACGACGGCGCCGGAATTACGGCCGTATTCGGCATCGAATGTGTTTGTCAAGACGCGAAACTCAGAGATGGCGTCGGGGGAAGGCTGGATGGCTGGCAGATTGGCAAACTGGTCGTTTCCATCGCCGCCGTTCACCGAGTAGTTGTTGTCGCGCCCGCGGCCGCCGTTGACGCTGACGACGCCGGCGCGATCGCTGCCGTAAACGTTGTCCACACCTAGCTGCGACTGCACGCCGGGCTGAAGTTGCAAGAGTTGGTACGCGTCACGCTGGGCTAGTGGAAGCTGGCTTACGGCGCGCTCATTGACGACCGCTCCGAGCTGCGTCGATGTGGTATCGACAAGGGGAGGCGCGCCGGTCACTTCCACGACATCCGTTGAACCACCCAACTGGAGCGGGATGTCGAGAGTCAGAATCTGGTTGAGTTCGAGCGTGACACTCTTGCGCACGTACTTCTTGAATCCAGTCAACTGCAGCTCCACTGTGTACTTGCCGACGGGAACCTCCAGGAACACGTATTCCCCGTTTCCGCCAGACTGGGTTGTACGCTCGCCACCTGTGGCTTCATTTTTGAGCATGACATTGGCCGAAGGCACCGCCCCACCGCTGGGGTCCATCACCGTGCCGCGGATGCGGCCGCCGGTGCTCTGGGCGCCGGCAAATGGCGCCGCGAGGCAGGATGCCACCATCAGAACTGTCGCGAATAAAATGCCGCAGCGACTGATCGAATGCAGTTGCCGGAAACGTGCGTCAGCCTTCATGACCTCACCCCTTTGCCCCAAAGAGTTTTTCGAGAACCAATTCTTCGTGGTTGCTGTACCTCTGAAACCTTACTATAATCCTGTAAACTTAGAGAAAGCCGGGACCCGTGTCAAGCAGAAAGAATTTATCCAAAGCATCGGCGGCGCGCCAGCCCGCGCGGACACTGCGCATCAGCGAAGTCGCCCGCCGCGTGGGGATTTCCTCCTCAGCGTTACGCTCTTGGGAAGCCTTGGGCCTGGTCACACCGCAGCGCACGCAGAGCCGCTACCGCCTGTTCACCGAATCCGACGTGCGCTTGCTGCAACGCGCGATTTTCCTTCGCCGGGCCCGTGGACTCAATCCCGCCGCCATCGTCCACGTGCTCAAGCGCCAGGGAGTTGTCTCTGCTCCGGCGAAGAGTTCACTGCTTCCCGGGCAACGTTTCCGCCGCTTGCGGACCCGCCGCGGCCTCTCGCTGGCGCAAGTGGCTCGCGCCACCAATGTGTCGGTGGGCTTTCTCAGCGCCCTCGAGCGCGGCCAGATGCGCTCTTCGATTGCCACGCTGCGCCGCATCGCCCGCTTCTACCGCACCAACATTCTTTCTCTCTTCGAAACGGCGGGCGATAATCCGCGGCTGGTGCGCCCCGATCAGCGAAAAATCCTGGAAACCACGCCGGAAGTGCGCATGGAGCTGCTGGCCTGGGGAAACACGGTGATGGAGCCGCATCTTTTCCGCATCAAACCCGGAGGGGGCAGCGGCGAATCCTACTCGCATGAAGGCGAGGAATTCCTGCATGTCATGCGCGGAAATTTTGAGATTTGGCTCGACTCGCAGGAACATTATGTTCTAAAACGCGGAGACAGCCTCTATTTCGATAGTTCGACTCCGCACCGCTGGAAGAATCCCGGACGGACCGAAACCTGGCTACTGTGGATCAATACGCCACCAACATTTTGATATGGAGGATTACGGGCCGATGAAGACTTTCCCGCTTTGTGCCATTCTTCGGATGCTCCCGCTCTTACTGTGCGCTGTCTCGATGTCGCACGCGCAAGGACGGATCGTCGAGCCGGCGGATATCATCGTCTTTCACGGCCGTGTTTACACGGAAAACCCGCAGCTGCCGTGGGCCCAAGCCGTGGCGATCCATCGCGGCAAGATCGTCGCTGTCGGTGACGACCCGGTGATCGAGCGCATGCGCGGCATGGGCACAAAAGTGATCAACGCCGGCGGAAAACTTGTGCTCCCAGGTTTCGTCGATTGTCACATCCACTTTATCGACGGGGCATTCAGTCTCGGCCGGGTGAACCTGGAAGGCGCAAAAGATCCCTCCGACATTCAGAAACGTTTGCGCGAATATGCCGCCGGACATCCTGGGGACGACTGGATCCTGGGCCGCGGCTGGAATTACGCCATGTTCGGTCCCGAGGCGCTGCCACACAAGAAATACTTGGACGAAATCTTCCCCAATCGCCCGGTTTTCCTCGAAGGCTATGACGGACATACCTACTGGGCGAATTCAAAAGCTCTTGCGATGGCCGGGGTCACCGGCGAAACTCAAAATCCACCCAACGGCACGATCGTTCGCGACTCGAAAACCGGCGAGGCGACGGGTGCGCTAAAGGAATCCGCGGAGAATCTGGTCTCGAAGATCATTCCAAAGCCTTCTCGCGCTGAACAGCTTTTGGCACTGCGTGGGGGCATGAAATGGGCAAACGAGCAGGGCATCACCCGCGTGCACAGCGCCGGCGGCGATTTTGAGGTGCTCGATCTTTTCGACGAGATGCGCCAGCGTGGTGACCTCACGCTACGCATGTATATCGCTTACTTCCTCAATCCGCCCGAGCTCCGGCCGCAGGACCTGGACGCCATCGAACGCGCCCGCAAGAAATTCCATGACGACTGGATCGATGCCGGCGCCGTCAAATTCATGGTCGATGGCGTCGTCGAATCGCACACCGCGGCGATGCTCGAGCCGTACAGCGATGATCCGTCGTTAAAGGGCAAACTTTTCTGGGATCCCGCGAAGTACAAGGCGGCGGTTGCGGAATTGGACAAGCGTGGTTTGCAGCTTTTCACGCACGCGATCGGCGACTACGGCGTGC
>WNFO01004388.1_pt1 | contig 12170 bp, 19 predicted proteins | sample 5400251 | NCBI WGS metagenome assembly WNFO01 (sample SAMN13153354, study PRJNA577476) | soil metagenome | isolation source: 100 cm saprolite under Madrone tree | place: USA:California | collected 2016-06-14
CCGCTACGCTTCCCGGCGGCTCGCTTTCACCTCTGTCGCGGGCGGACCCCACAGGGAGCGCCGCTCAGAAGGAGCGTTATGAGGACTTTGAGCGCTTTGTCCGAAGCTGGTGTACCGTTGGTATGCCAGGAACAAAACACTTTTTCGAAGGCTTGTGGGCTCTCATGAGGTTGCAAGTCGTTCCCGAGCACCTCGGCGGTGCAGGAGGGCGCCACATACACTGGGAAATTGACGATGCCGTTTTCAAGGAAGCAGGGTGAGTCGGCTTGGCCTACTTGACAAACGTAAAGTGACTGTTTTTGGGTCGCGCAGTGGCAAAGATTTCATGCTTGAAGCTGTTGATGTTCTCAAAGGAGTTAGTTCGGCTATTGAACACTTTGATTGAATGTCTTCTGATCTCGCTGATTAGGTTCTGGGATTCGACGAAAGCCCCTCTGAGCGTACATCAACTTCGACCCTTAGCTCTCCCATTCGCCTCTTGCCCGCCTCTGTTCATGCTAGATCTCAATCTCAACCTCTCCGTTCTAAACCACCCATTCCCGCGCGAAGGAACTTGGCCGCACAGGACTCACATCTCGCAAAGAGGCCTAGGGCGCCAAGCGACCCATTTCTCGATACCCCCTCCATCTCACGCTCTTATACACCTTCTCCTCGATCTAGTTCTATCCCACTATCTGCCTCCGTCTCGGACACCATAGAAGATTCCTCAAGTCTAAATACATCACCTCAGGATTTAGAAGATATATTTAACCCACGACCAGCGGTGACATATGGATCCCAGGAGATCGATGAAGAATACATGAGAACATGGACTTCCCCCGATCTCTCAAACCCAGAGATTTTGCAACTTTTGAAGGTCTTCCCAACTTTCATCACACGTCGCGCTACCCCGCGTTTCCCCGATAATGTGCCAGATTCGCGTCCAGCCGATCTGGAAACCGGTCAAGAGTCCTTGGCTACGGCTGGTGAAATACGAATTGGCACTGGTAAGATGTGGATGAGCGAGCAACTACGCTCCGATGGTTGGGAAGGAAGCTGGTGGACCAGATTCAAGAACTGGTGGCATCAGCTATTCTGCTAGCCAAGGTGTCTAAAGTTCGCGCCACTAAAATCGTGGATGTAAAATTTCTATCAGAGTCACTGCTGCGAGTGCCTAGGTGCCTAGGTACACTCTCCGTTTATATCCTGTTTGTCTCATACACTGCACCAACAAATCATCTATCATGCAGAACTCATACCATATCTTTCTTTCCTTTGTCTCATTCATAACGCCGCCTCACCCACTGATTGTTAGTTTATGTGTACTGTCATTATTCGGACAGTTGTCAGAATGTGTATAGAACATGTGAATTAGTTTGGGACTGAACCAATGCATTTGGATCGAACATGATGAACGTCGAACGTGGCGTACAGTAGTATGCGCAGCAGGAACTCTCGTAACATCTCGGTTGAGATCCCGGTGGCGCAGAAGGTGAAAGAAAGCTCATCTGCACCTGAAGGAAGTGATAGGGCAAGGGCTTTGGTCTCACGCATTTGAACACGCCGAGTCGAACCCGGACGCTTTTTCTTTCATCTTTACGCACAAACCGGAAGAATGGCGTGATGGCACGGAAGAACAGGTTCATGGCCTCAACTTTTCAACCCCACGAATGGGAGAATAGACCGTACCGAGGTCTGGCCTGGGGTCGGACATGATTGGAGTTAATTAGACCCGGTTGCCCGTCACGGTCGTCCGGCGTCTGGGCGTAGTACTGTAGTAGTAGTCTAGTAGGAAGAACAAAATTATAATACAAGTAAAACAACGCAAAAATGCACACGTTTTGGCCTCTTCGTTCCGAGTCCTCTGAAGGGGTGGGATGGGATCATTTGCACGACGACGGACGGCGTTGCGCTCTCTGGCTGCGTACTGTAGAAACTGGTCCCTGGAAACTTATCGCAATCGGATAGAGCCGGCTCTGATGAGAGAACAAAACGAAGAGAAGACTTTGGAAAAGCTAAATGAAAGACTCGTGATGAAAGAAAAGAGCAAACGCTCCGGACTGCAAGTCTGCAATGGGGGGGCGAGGCCTGCGAGGGACCAACCATTTCACACAGAAAATTAAAATGGCTGATTGGCGTTCGAAGGGGGCAGGGGTGGGCAACGTTAATCACCTACCGTATTGCGGCGGCGTGAGTATGATGGAGCTTCCACTAGTAGTGTGATGGCAACGATGTTTTCATATAAGACAAATCATATTGTGCTGTACGTGCTTTTCATTTCTCTCTCTGTTATCGCACGGGACACGAGTTGGAACACGCGACGGTGACCTCCAGGAAAGGGGGGTGGGTTCAGTTGGTGAGTAAAATGAGGGCCTGGAATCATGCCGGTGGGTTGTTGGTGTGCTACGAGACAAGGGGCAATCAATTGAAGGGCCCCTGGAGATGGACTGACTGACTGACTGACTGACTGACTGACTGTGACCGGCGTCGGCACGGAACGGAGAACTTGGAGGTCCAAGGAAAAAGGAAGGAGCGAGTCGGAAACTAAGAAAGGAAGAAGGAAACGAGAGAAAGATAGACTGCGGAAAGAAAAAAAGTGCACGAATTCGAACCGTTCTGTGGTACGAGTTGAGTTGAGTGACCGGAGGGAGGGCTGGGGAACGGACGATACGATACGATCTTTGACCAATGTCCTCAAAAAGTAATAAATAAAAAAAAGACAAGGCACTGGCAAGGGGGGCGGGGGAATGATAATTCAGTTTGTCATGATCATGAAATTCAATTGATTGGCAAAAAGTGCGGGGAGGGGAATGATGCCATGATGGTTTGGACAATGATGTTCCGAGTCCGATGACTGGGGGTGGGGCCCCGCCCGTGGTGGCCAGGTCTTTACACCGACTGGGACGGGAGTTACTTATATGTACGTATGTCAGTGTGTATGTATGAATCGGATGCGCCCTGGGCAATCATCGAATCACCAGGGTTTATGCCAGCCACCATTAATATTGTCTTTATTCGATCAGGACAAGTGGCTGGCTGTCTGCGTGGAGCGTCCGAGTCCAGGTTCGGTGGTGGCCTGCTAGTACGATCATGGCCATGCGTGACGTACTGTGTGGTTATAATTCTTACGAAGGACTTCGGCACCAAAAAAAAACGCCACTATCATAACGGGTCAAAGACCGGCTTTGGTTTTCGTCTGTTCGCGCGGGAGCTGACATGACCTGTCATTGCACCACGAATCGCAAATGGATCAAATAGTAGGGGTGCTGTACTTATAGAACGAACTGGCCCTGCCTGGTTGATCCTTGGTGATCGGGGCGCAGCAGCAGCTGTCAAATGACCTCGGGGGTGGCGATACTGTAATCGCACCCGGGGCCCTCTCAGGCTCGACATCCCAGCCCAGAAACGAAACGAACGCCAACTTTTTTGAAATTCAAAGTTATGAAGCCCACTTGACACGCGGCGGGTGGCACATGTGTGCATACCCATCACGTTAGTGGTGGGGACAGTGGCACTGACTGGCCTATTGTGGGCGACGTGTATGTAAAAGCGGGCGGTCGTTCAGATCTTCAGAGCGCCCGGTATGATGGGGGTTGCGCAATCACTTATACCGTATATATACGTCTACACTCAGTCGGTCGGTTTTTGGCCTATGCATCGAGCGCAAGCGCCGAAGAGCCAAACGCAGGGTCGATGGTACCAGTACAGAGTATGTTTGAATATCGAATGATCAAGCTCGATAAAGTTGTGATTGTAATCTCGAAACGGACGCCGCTCAGGGGATGTTCCAGTGCCATTGTCCCTTCACCGAATTGTCCTTACCCCAGCTTTGGGCTCTCAGAGAGGTCGACTTTGATTGCGACTCGCTTCTGGGGCTATGTATGTTTTCATTCGGTATCAGCGTCGTTACCCTCTGGCTGTGTTATGACATGGGAAGGTCCAGGCTCGATAACCTACTATCCGCAATAGGACCATTGGTCACGCGCGCTCTCTCGCGAGAGATAATTGTACCCATATGGATTTCCGAAGAAACAACGGCAGGGTTTACTAGGACTTGCTTTGAAAAAATGTACATGGTACGTGTTTTGGATCCGCGTTTCGAACCAAAACCTTCTCACAAACAATAAGACCGGTCTTGGACCCTTAGTCTTTCGATTTCACCTGCGTCGAACCTTGCACCATCAACGGGGAAGAACAGATGAGGCACTGTATTAAAGGCCATGGGACCCCGAGTGACATGAAGGACGCGAGCAAAGGGCCGCCACCCAAGGCAAGCCAGAGACAACAGGCAAGATAAGACTGGGCATATGGATCTCGCCTATTACCATAGAGGATTTAGCTATCGCTTGCAAGATCGGGGTGGAATCGGTGAACCCCAATGCGCTTGGCGCTTGTTCGGGCTCTCAAGCCCGCGGGCTGTGCGCGCTGATCGTCAGGGCCAGGGTTGAGCATGTGACAGAATTGCCACAGCTCCAGAGCGATCAGTACATCGAGAGACCCATGCGCGGTCAAAACGACCTATCCATATGGATACTTACGGTAAACCAAACAAGCGACAAAGACGGCTGATTACTGATCATTTGGAGAATAGACCCCTCATAACTTGTCGAGACGACAACGTCAACGAATCGTGAGACAGGCGGTCAATCAAACCCTCGCTGCTCCTCGTTTTCCCGCAGCCTGAAATGAGACCGTACATGAACAAACGGATTGAAATAGCCATATTGGCACAATTCGTATGTACGTACCCTTTTTCAAGTTGTAGTATCCGGCTTTCCATCGTTTCATTGCTCTCATGGAGAGTCGAGATCTGACGCTTCAACTCTCGCACATATACAGCGAGTTCAGGAAGCGCATCTAATATGTACTCAACCACATCTTCAGACATAAGTCGGTGCGCAGGCATAAATTCAGGTGGTGCCCTCGCAGATTTCTTCAATGGAGGATGGCTAGGACGTCCACATTCTTGTGGAGGAGAAACTGATCCAGTACAAGTCCTTTTCCGAAAACTCGGAGGGCCCTGCACGACATCTTCCGTGGAGGTCATAGCGGGGCACTTTTCCGCGGAGGGAGAAGACATAAAACAAAAAATAGGCGTTGGTTCTGGATTAGAGGCGTCATCTTTGAGGAATGGAAAGCATAAAAGCACCTTGGCTTGACCAGAGGACGCTGATGGAGTCAGTGGGGCCGTCATGTATTCCAAGGAACAAGGTGGGCTAGTGTGACGTTGTTTGACAGGGGCTTGCGCTACCAGTTCGTCGCAGGGCGGATAGGGAAGATCATCCCATCCTGGGGTTTCATGAGCGCAGTTTAATTGTCGAACGTGGCTACTTACTAAAGAAGCCGCAGTACGCCGGGTCGAGCCAATAGAGAGGGCAACCTGAGAAGGATCTAACACTCGGTCAGGGAGAAGTTTGGCATGACCCGCGGACTGACCTCCCGTATGAATGTGGCTGGCGACTAATGCGGTGGGCAGCACGGTACCCGTGCTTGCACAGAACGTCCCCAGATAAGCCAGCCATGGGGGATTGATGGCTTTCGATGGCTTTCGATGACCATCATTTATACCTCCAAACGTGTGAGAGGAAACATAATGAAATAGGAGACGAGCTCTTGCGCAGCAGAGTTGCTGAGTTGCGCAAGTGTTGCGCAACACTTGCGCAGCATCATGACTCGATCCGCTATGGACGGGCCGCGGTCACCATTTTTGTGCGACGGTGCAACTTCCCTTTCTTTTCTTGGGTGTCAACAGTCCACGTGTCCATGGCGGGTATCAGTGTCGAGACAAAGTACTTTCCGTCTTCGGGGGCTTCGTCGCCTGCGCTGGCACTGCAAGTGACGCGTCTGGTCGATTCATATATGCTCTGGATTGGAGTGACGGAGGAACTCGAGGAGAATGCCAGTCGTGCCATCCTGCACGGGCATCTTGGTAAAGACTGGGGGGTGTCTATGCCCCCGTGGAAAGTGCGTAATTCGCGGGATGACTCTGACAGGGGAACTTCATTCCTGCATTAGACACTGCCAGCGACGGGAAGTCAGCTGCTGCGGTCATCGAGCTCGGACGCGGCCCTTTCGATAGCGAAGAGACTGGGTGAGCAGTTAATTGTACAAGATAGACGACATTTGATGAGACGAGTGATTTGCGGACAGCGCGACGATTTGGGAAACAGATATTTTTATCTGTAGATATACCAGTCTCGACGGGGGATGATTCTGGGATTCTTGTGCGAGTAGAAAAGGCACTGATGGGTACATTGAGGGAGATGGAGAAGAAATAGATGTAAATCACTCGGTTGTTTTCACCGACCACGATCACGTCCCTTTGACCCTGCGCCTCATTCTCCCGCCCGCTCGCCTTTTTCGCTCCCTTTTGCGGCGGCGTTTTCTTTTCCCAACCCATTAATACCTACTGGTCGTTATCCTCTCGGTGTCCGGTGGCCAGTCTTCACCGAATCGCCCAAGTAAGGTAGGACATGTCGGAACCTGAACTGGCCTACATGAGCGGTGTCAACGACGACTTTGATCTCCCTCGCTGGCAGACACAATCTGCACACGTACCGGGTGACCTTCTCCCTTCCCACTCGTCTCATTCTGCAGCAAACCCTTCTTATCTCTACCCAGTTCCACCGCCACCCGCTCAAACGTCGTCATCTGCCTCATCCAGAAACAGGGCACCGCCTCCTGCAGTGCACCATTCTCCTTCCTCTTCCATCACAAGACAACCAAGGATTACTCAACTCCTTGAAGACGATAACCCCCTCTCCAACACCAGCCTTCCGTATCTTTCCCCTTCTCAGAACCAACTTTCTCGAAGCTCATCCCTCGGCGCGACTCCAGGCTCCGCACGGGCCCGTCGACATCACATGCCGGATGACTTAGAGGGTGCATATAGCACCGCCAACACCAACCCTTCGAGCCATCAGCAACAACAAACCAACTCTTTCTACAATTCCAGCGTTGCCTACCAGACGACGTCATTCACCACGAACGCAAGTGACTCTACTCAGAATCCTCAGCCGGTCACGGGCGATGCCACTTACCAGGACATGTACTTCAGTAGTTCTGGCGGTCAGCCTCCCAAACGCTCACACACTCAGCACGATTCTAGTACCACAACCCGCGGCGCCCGCTCACCACACAGGGCCAATGCCAACCCATCTCTCCTCGACCCCTACGCCCAGCAGCAGCAGTCACAATACTCACCTACCTCCACCTCCTACACATACCAGTCTCCCACTTATCCCGGACGTTCCCATTCTCAAACAAAGGTAGAGGCCATTACACCCCCCGCCTCGTCGCCCTATTCCCAGCCGAATGTGCCCCCAGTTCCTCCCGCACCAGTCTATTCCCCGTCATACGCAATGGACACGGGCAGTCCTCATCTTCCTCCTTCAGCGCTCCTGACCCAACCACTCAAACAAAATCTTTCTCTTTCTACCCCAAGTACACCCATCGGGTTCCCTGTTCCCCAGCATAGTCCCGCGCCTGCTGGCCCGTACTATCCTCAATCCCAGGATCAACCCATGATGGTGGACCCCCCCGCAAAGCGACGTGCCTCTGGTCTCCGACGGGTGCGCGATCAACGCGATCTTCGCCCTCAAGTCCAGGCTCGTCCTGCGTCTCGGCGCTTGGACGCGTCCGGCATCTTCTTATCGGTACAGTCTGACATTATTGTCGTATTGTAGTGTATTTTATTGACCCCTGCCTCTGCAGCCCCTACGTCAGCTGACCACCCACATCACCGATACCTACCGCATATGCAATCCACAATTCAAGTATGAATCGACGCATAACCCAAGGCGGGTACTCACAAAACCGAGCAAGCCGGCGCACAACGAAGGATATGACAACGAGGACTACGACTATATCCTCTATGTCAATGATTGGTTGGGGACAGAGGAAGGACACAAGTCCGTCAATGTCCTGCTCGGTCTTGACATCACCCTGAACAGTTTTACCGTCTTAGATACCTAATTCTCGACGTTCTTGGACAAGGGACCTTCGGACAGGTTGTCAAATGCCAAGACATGAAGACACATGAGGTAGTTGCGGTCAAGGTTGTCAAGAACAAGCCAGCTTATTTTAACCAGAGTATGATGGAGGTTACCATCCTGGAATTAGTTTGTCTTTTATCAAGGCGCCTTTCAATTCCATTGACTAGCATTTTTCAGCTCAATAACCAATGCGACCCTCACGATGAACACCACATCCTTCGTTTGCGGGACTCCTTTATCCATCGCAATCACTTATGCCTCGTCTTTGAGTTGTTATCGTCGAATCTGTATGAACTGATCAAGCAGAACCAGTTCCAGGGTCTCAGCACGCAGCTCGTGAAGGTCTTTACGGCCCAACTTCTAGATGCTTTAACCGTCTTGAAGGAAGCTAGGCTCATCCACTGTGATCTGAAACCCGAAAACATTCTGCTAAAGTCGTAAGTCAGCCCACTCTACCGCACAGATATATCACTAAAACTCCCGTAGGTTACAGACACCGCAGATAAAGGTCATTGACTTTGGTTCAGCGTGTCATGAACGACAAACTGTCTACACCTACATCCAATCTCGGTTCTATCGCTCGCCCGAGGTATTATTAGGTCTGCCTTATACTGCGGCAATAGATATGTGGTCATTGGGTTGCATCGCGGTCGAACTTTTCCTCGGCCTTCCTCTCTTCCCCGGCACGAGCGAGTATAACCAAATCACCCGGATCGTTGAAATGCTAGGGTAAGAACTTCTGCCCTGCCGATCTTTGCGGGTTTGACTGACATATATGCAGGCAACCACCGGTGTATATGATGGAAATGGGCAAACAGACTAACCAGTTCTTCGATTCCTTCGTGGACGTGTATGGTCGTAAGAAGTGGCGCTTGAAGAGCCTCGAACAGTACTCTCGCGAGCACAACACCAACGAACAACCCGGGAAACAGTACTTCAAGGCCACCACACTGCCAGAAATTGTGAATACGGCCCCGATGCCACAATTCAAGTCTGGGCGGCACAGTGCTGAAATGGAAAAAGGTTCTTCTATTTCTCGTCCTTTGGGTCTTTTCGTTGAACTAATATGATGAGTTCAATCCTTCAGAACTGAATAATCGGGCTTCGTTTATCGACTTCTGCCAGGGCTTATTGAATTTGAACCCTATCGAGCGCTGGTCACCTCAGCAAGCTAGGCTTCATCCATTCATTACCGGGGAGAAGTTCACAAAGCCTTTCGTGGTACGTTACGATCATATGTGACCTGTCAATGGCTTTTTCACCTTCTCCCGCCATATCAGCCCTCCGGTCACCCTTCACAACAGCAGGTGGCCACTGCGGCTGTTTCGTCGCCAAGCACTTCATCAGATCCCAAACGTCCATTTGGCGGGCTTGTTCCGTCTCAACCGAAGGGTACGCGAGCATATCAAGATGCTGCCTCTTACAACCAGCACCTTGCTCAGCACCAAGCGTACACCGCTCAAGCCCAGGCCGCGTCCCAGGCCGCGAACAATGTGTTCCGCAACCCTTATATTACAACGCAATTACAGTCACAGCCGTCATCCTCCACATATCCTGCCTCCGCTGCTGACTCCGGGAACGCGTATTCGCAACCAACACAACCACAGCACTCGCAATATGCAAGTTCACAGAGTCAGCGTGGTTTATTTTGCGTCAGGTCCATACGTACTCATGTTAGTTCACAGGACCGAACAATGCCGGCGGGGCGCCACAGCAGCCCTATAACTCCTCCGGGAGTAACGTTGCGGTTTCATCCCACCTGAATCCGAACCCTCCCTCGAACGCGTACTATCCCAACTCCCGCGCGCGCGCAAACACCATTAACCATATGGACAGGATTCCTCCCGCGCTTGCGCGTCTCCAACATATGTCGCAGGATGTGATTAGTGGGTGTAATGCCCTCACGCCTGTTCTCAATCGAGATGATGCTATCAAGGGCTATCAAGGAGTGGGAACGGCGACAGTCCGGCAAGGCTATGGTAGCGCAGCCATACCCGCAGCTCGAATATCTCCAACAACAGGCAGAGCTCGTGGGGGCATCTGGCATTACAAGCTGGCCACAGCCTATGACGCGTTATCAACCAGCACAAGCTCGGGGCTTTTATCACCCACCATCGGCGATTGTGGTGGATGACGAGCGAAGGGACGCAATAATGTCAAATGTACGGGCGACTGCGCAGGGTCAAAGTTACATTTCAAACCCTATCTCAAATCCGCCAGCGGGCTGGCGCCGCCGGTAGTCGATTTACTGTCACATACACGCAATAGCCTGCAGGTGGCTCTCAGTCCCAGTCCCAGTCCCAGCAACATCAACCGCCACCGCCACCGCCACCGGCAGCACAGCAACAGCAACAGCAGCAACAATCACAGCAGCAGCAGCAGCAACAACAACAGCAACCGTCTCCAGCGTCTCCATTCGACTCGTTGGACCCTCTCCCTCCCGGTCCCGTAGAAGTAGTGTTGCCTCTTCTATACCGAGTGAGAGTAACTCCCTCGTCGAGGCTGCACAAAAGGTATTTTGGACACACTGCCTCTGCTGTGTGGGGTACTCACCACGCCCTAAATTGCAGGCAGCCTCCTCTCGCCCTCTGGTTACTCCGCGTCGCGGTTACTACAAAACTGCTCCCCTTCCCTTGTCGTCACCCGCTATGTCCACGCCGTCATCAAGTCCAGTTCGCCCTATTGTCAATATCGTGTCGTCGCCCGGTCCAATGGGGCCTGAGCCAACTGAGGACGAGTATGATGACTTGCCATTTAAACTGCCACCAGGCCAATATTCTCATACCAAGCCCGATCTACCTTATGCTGCCCTCATCGGCCAAGCTATTCTTGCCTCCCCAGAACACCGTCTAACGTTGCAAGAAATATACGACTATATTATTATCGTCTACCCTCACTTCAAGCGTAATGAGCAGACCTGGGTGAACTCGATCCGGCAACCAACTCTGCTGCCCGTCCGTCCCAACAGACGCCTGCGCGCTGTCACTGTTGCGCAGCCTACGCTTTCGGAGGACCTCGACAAGCCTTCTACGCCGGGACGTCCCACCACCAAGTCGTATCCTCTTCCCGTTGCTTTGACTCTGACCCCGGAGAAGCCTCCATGTGGCCGTCAGGGCTCAAAGCAGAGCAAAGACAAGTCCAAGCCGAGGTAAACGCCGTTCAGTTCATAACAGTGAAAAGATGATATCTTATCCCGTACATCTCGAACACTGACAATGTTCGTGATAGCTGCTACAACGTGACCCTGCGCTCCGCATCAGCGAGCCATGGATAAAGCGCTACCCTTACTTCTCGATGATGTATGTGTCCAAATTCCTCGCAAGATTTCGCTGACATCCTGTGCTTGTTTGCTGCAGAGATTGGTCCCATGTGTATTACGAGCGTTATATACGTTAGTACTGTCCCTTAAATTGTGATTCAACGTCCTGATCTTCCACACAGCCCCATATATCCCTCCGATTGACCCATTAAATGCAAGTGATACCCAGAACTTTGATGACACTTTCCTCAACATGGAGCCTGTAATCGATGATGAAAATGATATGGACACGGATCAAGAGCGGGAACAGACCGACCAGGAGCCGACTGACGGCGAGGATTCAGTGGCAACACCATCCCAGTCGCGTAGCTCCTTGGCTTTGGCTCATCCCCCCAATGACCTGATGGACGTGTTCGACGGATACTCGTTCAAGGGCCGGAATTCTGTCCTCCTGGGAATGAAAGACCCAGTCGGGCGGGATAAATGGCAGGAACGGGCTGTGGTTGCGGAGCAGACTCGCAGGGGCTGACACGAAGTCGAGAAGATGAAGCGAAAGGATTGACGTCTGGGGACGTTGAATCCGGGAAGGTACGTACAGTACAACATCGGATTTGTGATGATGTGTGTTTGGAGAAAGAGATGGGGGAGGAGGTGGATCAGAAGCGGAGAGATCAGATAGAGTGCGCCCGGTGCGAGGGGGCTTTGAGAGAGACAACAAGGGAGGAGAATCGGGGGAGCGTTATTACACTACTGTATGGTATGCCAGAGTATAACAAATGCGTAAGCTGGACCAAACCACCCTGGGCAGGAGCAGAATAGATTGAACAAAACGTGTCCAAACAAAAATTGAGGAGCCTGCCCACAGACAACGGTGACATGGGAATGTGCGAATAAATAGTATTTGAGGATTTTTTTTGACTCAAGTCAACCAGAAGTCG